>ERZ772967.2165-NODE-2165-length-12792-cov-4.338070_pt1 | contig 12792 bp, 13 predicted proteins | sample MGYA00511677_ERZ772967 | MGnify/ENA primary metagenome ERZ772967 (study PRJEB29015, sample SAMEA2737931) | human oral metagenome | biome: human oral; feature: human-associated habitat; material: dental | place: China | collected 2146 ...
GGTGCGCATGGAGGGCAAGGACTACGTCATGGCCGACGGCGACGTGGTGGAGTTCCGCTTCAATACAACGTCTTGACCGACGCTGGCTGAACGTTGAGGCCCCAGGAGAAAGTGGCGCTCGGGGCCTCGCTGCGTCTACGGCGCGCCGCGTGTGTGGAGTTGGCGAGGCAGTCGTCGGTGTCGAGGTTCCTGTCTGGGAGGCGGGCTGCCTTGAGTTCTTCGCTCATCGGTCTCTTGATAGCAGCGGAGAAGTCGCTGTCGGTGGTACTTGATACCCTTGCGTCTGCAAGGCATTCAAGCGGAAGGCGAAGACGTATGGCAGATGCGGTGTGGCGGCCACTCAGTGTGCAGACGAAGGAGCAGGTGGCGGAGTATGATGCGCTGTACGAGGGCGTACCGGAGTGGATTAATCGGCAGTTCTGGAACTGGGTCCGTTCGGCGCTTGAGGAGGTCCCTGAAGATTGGGAATACTTCCACAATATGGGTCGTCTTGAGCTCGACTGCTCGCTGATGGAAGCGATGGGGGTCGCGTTGCGTTTCTCGGTGCCTGACGAGGTCTATACTCTTTCGGACTCGCCCTCGGTGGCGATCGAGGCTATTCAGCGCGCATCTGTAGACCCGCTTGATGTAGCGGACTACCTCTTGGCGCACTCTACCCACGCGTGCGAAGAGGAGATCGACGAACTTCTGCAACGAGGCAACTCGAAGTGGAAGGTTGGCGAGAGGAACGGCTTCAAGGGTCTGGAGCGACGTGTCCCGGAAGGTGTACAGGTAGCCGCCGACCACGCCATGCAGGAGGGTGGTCGTTCGGGGCGGCGCCTTGCTCACGCATGGGAACTGCTCTACGGTGTGAGGCCGGACCCGACGGGGGCCTACGCGGAGGCTGTCAAGGCTGTCGAGGGCGTCGCCTGCCCGCTGCTCTGTCCCGATGACAGGGGAGCCACGCTGGGCAAGGCAATCAACATCGTGCAGACGCAGCACTGGCATGTGCCGATGTCGAAGCAAGACAATCGAGCTCCCACCGAAGATGTCCTTGAGGGCATGATGCGTGTCCTCTGGCATGGGCAGCATGATCGGCACGACGACGGGGAACCGAGCGCGCCGGGCAAGGTGAGCCTCGAAGAGGCGACCGTGGCGGTGGGCCTCGCAGTCACGCTCATTCACTGGTTCGCGGCTGGACTTGTGGTGCGCGCCTAGCCGTCTCGCTGAATCGTCATTTCCGGTGGAAGCGCGTGGATCGTCTCGGGTGCGGGCATGGCCCCCATACTTCCATGGATTCAGGCCCTCCACCGCACCCGGGGCGATCCATACAGCCCCACTGAACCGACTTCGCCGAACCCCCGGGGCCTTGCGGAGGAGCCCGACCTGTACGTAAGGAGGACTCCCATCACGACCAAGTGGGGTGCGGTCTCCGACGCCAAGGAGGATCCCAGGGCTGGCGGCACCGAGTGGAATGGGGTCTGTCAGGGCGGCCGATCCTGACGGAGCAAGAAAGGCATACGTATGATCGAAGTATCAGGTCTGGTCAAAAGATTCGGCAAGATCACTGCCGTCGACGACCTGTCGTTCAGGGTAGAGGACGGCGCTTTCTTCGCCTTCCTGGGAACCAACGGCGCCGGCAAGACGACCACGATCTCGTGCATGACCACGCTCCTCCCCCTGGACGGGGGAGACATCACCGTCGACGGGATGAGTGTTCAGGACCGGGGCCATGAGGTGCGCTCGCGCATCGGCGTCGTCTTCCAACAGTCCCTGCTCGACCCGCGGTTGAGCGCTGTGGAGAACCTCCGATTCAAGGCGGACCTGTACGGTGTCCGCAGCAACCGCATTGTCGAGCTCATCGGCCTCGTCGACCTCGAATCGTTCGAGGACCGTCCCTACGGGGTCCTTTCGGGCGGGCAAAAACGCCGCGTCGACATCGCTCGGGCTCTTCTGAACCAGCCTCGCACCCTGTTCCTGGATGAGCCCACCACGGGTCTCGACCCGCAAAGCCGCGAGCAGGTGTGGAAGGCCCTTGCGAGCCTGCGCAAGAACTTGGGACTCACCGTTGTCCTGACCACTCACTATATGCAGGAGACCGAGTCCGTCGATCACGTCCTCATTATCGACAAGGGCGTTGCTGTGGCCGAGGGAACCCCCATTGAGTTGCGGACGCGCTACTCCACGCCCAAGTTGCTCATGGTGCCAGAGCCCGGGCGCCACCAGGATGTGGTCGGAGCGATCGAACGCCGTCTCGCCGGCGCCGACTGGTATGACGAGAGTGGGGCCGTGCATACCCCCGTACCGGATTCCGCCACGGCGCTCGCCCTGCTTAATGAGCTCGACGGCGCAGTCAGAGACTTCCAGGTCATACAAGGATCGATGGATGACGTTTTCCTCAACCTCGTCAACAGGGAGAAGAACTCATGAGAATCATTGCGGCGCTCATCCGGCGCAACCTGCGTATTTATGTGCGGGACCGGGCCGGAGTCCTACTGTCGCTGCTGTCAGCATTCATCCTCCTGCTTCTCTACCTGCTGTTTCTCGGGAAGATCCAGGTGGACAACCTCGAGGAGTCCGTGCCGGGCGCGTCCTCCGATGACGTCGGCCGCTACATCGGATCATGGGTCTATGCGGGCATCATCATGATCACGCCCATCACCACCGGGCTGGCGGCATTGCAGACTTACGTGGACGACAAGGTCAGTGGGCGCTTCAAGGAGTTCCGCGTCTCCCCGATCCGTCGGACGCAGCTCATTCTGGGCTACCAGCTATCGGCGGTCCTCGTGGCGATTATGATGAGTACGATCGTTCTGATTGTCGGTGCCGTCATGGTTAAGACTATCTACGGGGAATTCGCCGGATGGGACGGTATGGCTGAGGCGCTCGGACTGATCGTTCTCATTTCTTGGACGTTCGGGGCGCTATCATCCTTCGGGATGACTTTTGTAAACTCGACGAGCTCCTTCACGACCGTGTCCACCATCACGGGCACGCTGCTCGGATTCCTGGCCGGTGCCTACCTGCCTCTGGGGCTCTTGTCGAAGTCGGTCGTCAACGTTATTAACGCCCTGCCCTTCTCTTCGAGCGCCATGCTGCTACGTGAGCCACTGGCGGGTAGGGCGCTGGACAATCTCGCGAACGGCTCCGAGCCGGCGCGGAAGGCCATCGCGACCTACTACGGGCACGTCATCAGCATTGGGAGCACGCGGATCGGGCCGGTGTGGGCGATCGCGGGCCTCGCCGTCCTGGGTCTCCTGTTCACGGTGGCGGGCGCCGTGCGCATTGGAAGGAGCATCCGTTGACCACCGCGTACCTTTTCCCGGGGCAGGGGAGCCAAGTCGTGTCCATGGGGCGAATCTCCTCGTCCCGTTCCCGTCGAGCAGCAGATCTTTTCGATGCGGCTTCCGCCGCGCTGGGCCGGGATATGCGGCGACTGTGCTGGGAGTCATCCCTCGAGGAGCTCACCAGGACCGAGAACCTTCAGCCCGCTCTCACCCTCGCATCCCTCGCCGACTGGGTGGCGGACGAGCGGTTCGAGCGCAAGAAGGGCAATGCCTACTCCGGTCACTCCATCGGCGCGCTCGGTGCGGCCGTCGTCGCGGGTGCCATCGATCCCATCGACGGCATTGTGCTCGCGTCCAGGCGGGGGGCGCTCATGGCCTCGGCCCCTGGGGGCGGGGCCATGGCGGCCGTCGTGACGCCCCGTTCACAGACCGACGAGCAGCGGCACTATGCCGAGAGCCTGGCCCGCACCTACGATCTCGATGTAGCAGCCTACAACGGGCCGACCCAGGTGGTGCTTGCCGGCAGCGCCGCGCATGTTGATCGGTTGGTCGGGGACCACCGGGGCAAGTGCTGCCGGCTCAATGTGTCCAACGCCTTCCACTCGCGATTCATGAGATCCGTCAAGGACGCCTGGGCCAAGAGCCTGGAGCGGACGCCTGTGTCCGCAGGACCCGGCTACGTCGGCAGCTGCACCGGTGAACCTGCCCGCAATGCTGAGGACATCCGCGCCGACCTGCGCGAAGCTCTCACACTGCCCGTCCAGTGGCGCCGCGTCATGGGGTCGACTAGGCACTGTGAGAACCTGGAGATCTACGGTCCTTCGCGAGTCATCGCCCGGCTTGCCCGGCCCTACTCGGAGGGCCGGACCATCGTCTCTCACGATCGGTCGGGAGGCGGGGAATGACATCGCGACCCCTTGTGCTCGTCGCGGGTTCCTCGCGCGGAATCGGACGGGCTGCCGCAGTCGAGATGGCCCGGGCCGGCTATGACGTCGTCGGCTGGTACCGCTCTGGCCGCGAAGCCGATCGGCAGACCGCCCGGGCGGTAACCTCCGAGGGCGGCGCCTACGACTCGACATCCGTCGACGTCTCCGACGAGTCCGCTGTCCGTACAGCTATGCGCGAGATGCGCACCCTTGGCGAGTTGAAGTCCGTGGTGATCACCGCGGGAATCACGTCCGACGGCCTCGCCGCGACCATGAGCGCGAAGAAGTTCCTCGACGTCATCAATGTCAACCTGTGCGGCGCCTTCTTCGTGTGCCGGGACGCTCTGCGCCTCATGCGCCGCACGGGCGGGGCGATCGTCGTGTGCTCCTCGATCTCGGGATTGTCGGGGCAGGCGGGACAGTCTAACTACTCCGCTTCGAAGGGCGGAGTGAACGCCATGACCCAGAGTCTGGCCAAGGAAGCCGCTCCCTGGGGTATCCGCGTCAATGCCGTCGCTCCGGGATACACCGATACGGACATGCTCAACAGCATGGACGCGGCTTCGCGCAGAACCCTGATAGAGCGCGTCCCCTTGCGGCGCGTGGGAACACCCCAGGAGGTCGCTCGAGCAATCCGATTCTTGGCCACGGACGCATCCTCCTACATTACCGGGCAGATCATAGCCGTCGACGGCGGTCTGACCGCATGAGCAGCGGTTCCGACCGCACCATCATCAGCAAGCAGAAGCAACAGACACAGAAGGATAATCCCCATGTCCCAGTACGAGCGCGCTCACAAGCGCTTCGAGTTCAATGAGCAGTTGCGGACCATCGTCCTCGACGGCCTCGAGCTCCCGGACCGCCCCGAACACATCGACTTCGACCAGCCACTCTTCGGAAGGGGCTTGGAACTCGACTCCCTGGACACCCTGGAAATCGTCTCCCTCATCGAGGAGGAGTACGGGGTCTTTATCTCCGACGACGACCAGATCGTCTTCGGTTCTCTGAATCGTCTGGCGGACAAGATCGAGGAGGACCGGTGAGTACTCACTACGACGCGGACCAGTTGCGCCGCACCCTGCCGCACCGACCGCCCTTCGTCCTGCTCGATGCGGTCGACGTGAACGAACCGGGCTCGTGCGGTGTTGGACGTAAGAACATTTCCATCTCCGACGCGGTCTTCGCGGGACACTTCCCCGACACGGCCATCTACCCCGGGGTTCTCCTTATCGAGGCGACCGGTCATACCGCTGGCATCGTGCACTCCGTCGGGCACCCCGATACGTCGCGCGTGTGCGGGGTGCTGGCGGGAGTCTCCCGATTCTCCTTCAAGGTGCCTGTGCGCCCCGGTGACACGGTGGAATTCCACGTGTCCAAGCGCGTCGATCTGGGCGACCGCTACGAATACGACGCGAGACTGATCGTGGACACCAGGACCGTCGCAACGGGTCGAATCGCCATTGCCGACATCGTTCTCTAGGGGAGATGACCATGGAGATCCGCGCTTACGCTCCCGAGGACGCCGACGAGCTCGCGGCCCTGTTCCGCCGCAACCACTACGGGCCCGATGCCGATCTCGATGGTCGGGACATCGATGAGGTGCTGCGCGAACGAGTCCCCCTGCTGTGCCTCGTCGCCGTCGAGGAGTTCACCGTCCACGGCTGCCTGGCCGCATGCTCCTCTTCCGGGCGCCGGTGCGCCGGACGGGACGAGGGCTTCGTCGGTTTATTCGTCATCGACCGCGGCCTGCGCAACTCCTCCCTCGCCGGGAAGCTCTTCGTCGCCTTCTTCTCCCAGATCGTCACGCAGACGGCGGTGCGGCGGCTGAGGGTCGAAGTGAACCCCGCTAACCGCAAGGCGCTGCCCCTCTACCTGAGAGTCGGCTTCCGGGCACTGCCCGGCGTGCGCGCTGATGAGGATGGCTACATCGAACTCGTCAGCGACCTGAGCGGCCTGGTCCGGGACCTGTCCACCGGTCGTATGGGCGCCACGAAACCCGTTGACTTGCCGTCATTGAGATGGCGGCCCGTGGCCGGCGGACGCGGCACGGACGTAGCCGAGGGGGTCCGAACCCGTGGGGGACGCACTGTCGTCACCCAGACCGTCACCACTGACGACCTGAGCGTCAAGGCCACGATGGACTTCGACACCGGGCAGATCGTCGATCTGCAGACCCTCAAGGGCGGGCCGTTGGTCATGCCCGAACGGGCCGGCGTGGCCGAGGGGCGCACCCGTCACGCCCCCGTCCTCCGGGCCTCGGCGGGCCCCTTCCTCCTGCGCGTCGCCGCCGACGGAGAGCTCACCGTGTCCCACGGTGCCGGGGCCGACGAACAGGTTCTCATTCGCGAGATGTGGCCAGTCGAGATCGGCGAGCGGGCCCCGGGCCAGCGCAGGCAGCCGCCACGGCGCGTCCGCGCGACGTCCGTGGGTCCGGCCCGCTGGCGGCTGGAGTGCCCGGGTGAGTCCCTGACGCGGGAGGTGAGCGTTGACAATGGCGTCCTGCGACTGACGACCACCCCCTCCCGGGGGCGTCGGGCCCTGACCAAGCCGTGGATCGCGGCCAGGAAGGTGGAGCTGGGACTGCGCGGAACCGGGGACGAACCGGGGGCGTGGCGGGTCGGCCCACTTCTGCAAGGACTCTGGCCCAGCGCCTGGACGGACTTCGAGGCGGCCTGCCCCACCACGGCCGAGGCCGCGTGTATCGACGACGGCGACACCTGTCTGCTCATGACCTGGGCAGGACGGGCGCAAGTCGAGGCGCGCACCATTGCGGCATTGAGTTCACTCGTCCCGGGAGAACCCGTCTCCATGACCCTGTCCCGCCTTGACGCCATGCCCGAGGGCCCCTGTCCCGACGGTGTGATCACCGAGCCTCCGTCCGAGGAGTCGTCGGCCACCGTCTCCGTCGGATCCCGGCACGTCCGCCTGGAGGCGGTGGCGAGCAGCAAGCCCGGCCTGGTCGTTCTGGAAGGCTCCGGTCATCGCCTCAAGGTGGCGCTGGCCGTCGGGGTCATCGACTGGGTCCTGAACGGGAAACCGGTCCTGACCGGCTCCTATCCGGCCCACAGCGTGTTTGGGGCCCTGGCCGCACGGCGCGCGGGCCTGTGGTGTGTGGGCCTGGCCAATCGCAACGAGCCCGACCAGGGCCTGGAGTGGGCTCCGGACACGGAATCGCTCGGCTACGACGGACCCGAGTGCCCGCTTAACCTCGTCGACGGGGCGATGAACCGGGGAACCTGGCGCGTACGGGCCTCGGAGAGCGGGCTGGAGGTGAGCGCCTCCACCGGGCAGTGGCCGGAAGCCGCCGTCAACATCGTCCCCCTCGCCGCCGATCACCCCTCGCTCCTCGTCGCGCTGCGCGGCCGGTGCTATGCGCTGGAACGGGACGCGCTGTGGCGCGGTGCCGTTGACGGCGTCGGGATCCCCCTCGCCGACGGGCGGATCCTGGTGATCACGGGCGCTGGCCGCGGCAGCGAAGTCTTCGTGCGGAGTCTGACCGAGGGCGTTATGACGACCGTTCTGGCGCCCCGGAGCGTGCGCGCCCGCTTGCGGGTCCTCCACGCGCGTGCTGGAGCTGTACGGCTTCTGGAGGAGGAGGGCGCCCCCGCATAACAGGGGGTCCGGTGCAGTGGGCAGCCCCGCCATCAATCCCGGAACCCGCAATACGACCGACGAGCCGAAGAAGGGGCGGTCAGAACCACCCCGCCGACCGACTACGAACAACGAGCAGAAGCCAGAGGAAGAAGAAGGATCATGAGCAACTCTGCGAACAGCTACCAGGCGCTGCGGAACACCGCGGCGGCCTATCGCCGCGGCGACGCCATCCTGCGGATCACCGGCACGGACAGGCGGACGCTGGGAATGCGCCTCCTCGCCCGATCCATCGAGTACGCCGCCGTCAACACGGCCGTTGACAGCCTGCTGCTCGACGACGACGGCAGTGCCATCGGAACAGCGCTGGCCATCCAGCGCGACACCGACATCGTGATGATGGTTGACGCGCCGCGGACATGGATCGATATCGTCCGCAGAGAGGCGCGAACCCTGGACGTTGAGCTGAATATCGAGAACCAGATCGCGCTCGCAGTCGAGGGGCCCCTGTCCTGGAAGGCCGCGCAGGCCGTCCTCGAGGACAGGCCCGTGGAGGACGTGCTCCTGGGGGATGCCGTCACCTGTCAGATTGGTGGGGCCGAGGTGGTGGTGGCCCGCGCGGGCACCATCGCCGAGTACGGGTACGTCATGATCGGTGATGAGGGGAGGATCCGCGACGCGGTCTCCCCTGTGCTTGCCGAGCTCGGCGACGAGGCCGATCCGCAGGCGCTGCGGCGCGCCCGGATCGAGAGCAACTATCCTGTGCTGCCAGAGCAGGTCCGGGGCGCCGACGTTCTTGAGGCGGGCATTGGCTGGTGCATGACCCTGTCTCGTGAGGACGGGTTCATCGGCAGCCGTGTGCGGGACCTGCCCGACCCGTCCCGTCGGGTGGTAGCCGCGTACTTCGACGGCGCCTGTCCCGAGGAGGGGACGTCGGTGCTCGACACGGGGGAGAGGGTCGGCGTGGTTCTGGTACCAGCCGCCGACTGCGGGCAGAAGAGCCTCGCCCTGCTGCTCCTGGACAACCCTTACGGCGTGCCCGGCTTGGAGCTGGAGTCTGGCACCGGAACCTGCCGTACGGTGTCCCGTCCCACGATCGCCCCGGTTTCGTGGGCGCAGGCAATTGGAGCGGAGCAGTGAGGGTCGTCGTCACAGGATATGGGCTCATCACGGCCGCGGGCCGCAACGCCGACGAGTGCTGGAAGGCTCTGAGCCATTCCGACAGCGGTATCGGGCCGAACACGATCGTGCCCCTTGACGGGGTCGCCTCCGAGCTCGCCGGGCAGATCAGGTCCCTGCCGGAGCCGGATAACCCGCCCAAGGATCGTTCCATCAGGCTGGGCGAGATCGCGCTGGCGGAGGCGCTGGAGCGAGCGGGTCTGGGGCAGTCCAGTCCCTATCCCGCCTCACGACGGGCCCTGTCGTTGGGCACGTCCATGGGCGGGAGCCGGGCGGGGGAGGCGTTCCACCGCACGTGGGTCACTAAGGGGCTTGCGTTCGCAGACCCCTACACCCTCATGGAATACCCCCTGCACGCGACCGCGGACAGTCTCGCCCGAACTTTCTGCCTGCACGGTCCCAGGACCGTACACTCCAATGCCTGCGCGGCGGGTACCGTCGCCATCGGTCACGGCTATGAGTTCCTCCTCAATGGGCATGCGAACCTCGTCATCGCCGGTGGGGTGGATCCGCTGGTCTGGCTGTCTTTCGCCGGTTTCTCCAGCCTCGGCGCCCTGTCAGCCCTCGATTGCGCGCCGTACACCCGCTCGGACGGCATCACCCTAGGGGAGGGTGCGGGTTTCCTGATCCTGGAGGAGCATGATCGTGCCCTGGCCCGAGGGGCAAAGGTATACGCCGAACTCCTCGGATACGGGCTCTCCTCGGATGCATACCACCCCACGGCCCCGGATCCGCGGGGGCGCGGAGCACTCGCCGCCATGAGAAGGGCGTTGGAGATGGGCGGTGTCGATGCCGGGGAGGTCGACTACGTCAATGGGCACGGAACGGGCACGCCCGCCAACGATACCGTTGAGCTGCGCACGATCTCCCTGCTGGGTGAGCGCATCCCCATGAGCTCGACCAAATCGATGGTGGGTCATACGCTGGGGGCTGCCGGAGCGGTCGAAGCGGTGGTCTCGGTCATGACTGTGGACAAGGAGATGATTCATCCAACCCACGTCCCCGGCGACGAGGCGGTGCAGAGGGCCGCGAGGAAGCTCGCCGAGGCCGGGAGGGTTGATATCGTCTCCGACGGCGCTCGTCGTCGGAAGGCTCGCGCCGTTTTGTCGAACTCTTTCGCCTTCGGCGGTAACAACGCCGTTCTGCTCATCGGCTCCCCCGACTCGCGGGAGGAGGCGGATGGCCCGCGGACCCGCCGCTCGTGCGAGGAAGTCGCGGTCACCGCTGTTGGAACGGTGGTCGGCTCGGCGGCCAACGCGGAGGGTTTGCGCGATGCCCTCGCCACCGGGGAAGCCCTGTACCGGAATCGGGTCACTCTCGACGACGGCACGGAGCGACCTCTTGGCTTGGCGGACAGAGTCGCTCTGGCCGAGGGGATCAGTCCCAGGATCCTGCGCCGTACTGACCAGATCGGCAGGCTCTCGCTCTCCGCCGTGCAGCAGCTGCTTGCGGAGCACCCGATCGAACAGACCGATCTGGCCACCACCGGTCTGCTCTTCGCCACGGCCAGTGGTCCGCTTGAGACCGTCGAGGCCTTCCAGCGTGGCCTTCTCCTCAACGGTCAGGGTTCTCACAAGCTCTTCCCCAATACGGTGATGAACGCGGCCGGAGGGCACGTCGCTCTCGCCCACGGCCTCAAGGGCCCGACGGCCACCATGTGCGCCGGGGAGACGAGCGGTGTTTCCGCCCTATTCCTGGCCATGCAACTGGTACGTCAGCGCGCCTGCGACAGGGTCATCGTGGTGGCCGCCGACGAGGTGAACGCTACCCTTCTGAGCGGCTACAACGGCTTCCATCGTTACCTGTCCCGCACCGTCCTCGAGCCGATGGCGGATACGGGCACCGTCTACACGGAGGGCGGTATCGCCTTGCTCGTTGAAGCCATCGACTCCGACCGGTCTGCCACGCGCGTGGTCGGATTCGGTATGACAGGTGACGGGCCCGGTGCCGGATACCTGGGCAAAGACCCCTCGGCATGGGCGCGCTCTTTCGAACTGGCCATGCGGGAGGCGGGTGTCACCGCTCAGGACCTCGACCTGGTCATCAGTGCGGCGACCGGTCACGCGCCGATTGACGACCTGGAGCGCGCGGTGCTTACCGAGGCTGGACTGGATGGGATTCGTGTCCTGGCCCCCAAAGCCGTCACCGGGGAGACTCAGAGTTGCGGGTCGCTGCTCGGCTTGGCGATGACCTCCTGGATCGCCCGGGGGCTCCTGTCGGAGAGCCGGCTCGTGAGCGGGAGGATCGGGAGTGTGTCGGGACGACTGGCCCTGATCTCCGGCTACGGCGTCGGCGGCAATTACCAGAGCATGGTGGTTCGATACTCATGAGTGTCTTCGGTGATTCCTTGGTTCTGCAGTGCCCCTCCGCCTTTGTGGTCGTCCACAGATTCAACCGGCCCTGCGTACCCGGTTCGGGGCGTCGGGCGCTGAGGGAGCTGATGAGGCGGCGTCCCTGCTGTCTCGCCCCTCGCCTCCGCCGCGCGCCCGATGGGAGGCTCAGGTGCGGGGGCTGCGGGCGATGGTATTCAGCCAGTCACTCCGGTAATCTTCTGGCCCTGGCCGAATCGAGCGGACCCATCGGCGTCGACGTGCAGCTCGACGTCACCCGTCCGGCGGCACTGCGCATGTTGGCGAAGATGTGCGGGTTGATCGCTACCACCATGACTCACTGGGCGGCGGCGGAGGCGACGCTCAAGGCGCTCGGCATCGCCTCTCGCCGCCCTCGGCCGGAGGATCTGGCGCTGCCAGCGGCCCCGTCCCCCAACGGGGACTCGGCTGTCGTGCAGCCCAATGGTTCCACCGTCGTCGTGACGACGCGGTCCTGGCCGGGAGCGGTGCTCGCCGTCGCCCGCCTCGTACAGGTCGTCGGCGATGCCCCCGACCTTGACCGGACGGCGGATCGGATCGCCGCGGCGGGGGAGCGGGGCCCTCACTCGGCGAGCAAGGAGGGGGATGACCGTGGAAATGGATCGCCCCGCCCACTTGACTCACGCCGGAGGGTATCCCTCAAAGAGCTGATGACGTGCTTGCATTGGGCGGTGACGGCCTCCTGACTGGTCTGGGCGAAGATCGTGGAGATCAGGGCGTTGACCACCGGCTTGGAGTGGGCCGAGCCCGGCTTGGAGGTCACGTTGCGGGCGAAACGGGGCCCGGCAGCGCCCCTCGTCGTCACGGCCGTGACCGTCCCCATGGACATCGTCTCCGGTGCAATACATACCGCCCCTGGAGGCGGTGCTGGACTGGGTGCGAGTTCTGTCCCGCTTTCTGCCGCTCACCTATCTCCTCGACGGGATGCGGTGGTCGTTAACCGGTGCGGCCCGGTTCGGTAATGCGCTAATCAGCTGCGGCGTCACCGCTAGCCTCGGGGCGACTCTCTTCTGGCTGAGCACGCAGCTCATGCACTGGGCACTGGGGGCGAGCCGCATTTCCGGCCCTACCCGCGCCCCGCCTGCTCCTGGATGAGGACCGCGACCGTGCGCGCGGGCACGTTCACCGTCCCGGTGGACCGGTCGAAGCCGGTGCGCCTGACGACGTCGTCGGCCCCCTCGGCCTGGACGGGGGAGAGTCGGAAGTCCCGGCCCGCGAGCTCCGCCAGGGGCCGGGTGAGGGTGTGACCGGAGGCGTTGAAGACCACGAGCACGCCGTCCAGGTCCGGATCCGCGTCGCGCCCCCCGGCGGTGTCGTCGATGAGCATGACGATAATGCCCGACGGGGCCGCGAAGCCCGCGCCCGGGAAGCTCAGCTTGTCCTGGATCAGGCCGGTCTCCCCCAGGCTGAACAGGGGCGTGGAGGAGCGCAATCGCAGCAGGTCCAGGGCCTGGGCGCGGG
>ERZ772967.2167-NODE-2167-length-12781-cov-2.899497_pt1 | contig 12781 bp, 10 predicted proteins | sample MGYA00511677_ERZ772967 | MGnify/ENA primary metagenome ERZ772967 (study PRJEB29015, sample SAMEA2737931) | human oral metagenome | biome: human oral; feature: human-associated habitat; material: dental | place: China | collected 2146 ...
CATCCGCGTGGAAATCTGTTCGGCGTGCCATCCGTTTTATACGGGTAAGCAAAAGCTCGTCGATACCGCAGGTCGCATCGACCGCTTTAACAAGCGCTACGGCATCAAGTCCGAAGAATCGGCAAATTGACCGCCGTATAAAAACTCCGCTCCTTAGGGGGCGGTTTTTTTTATGCTTCAATTCCTGCGGATTTCCCACGCGCGGTGCGGCTTTTTTTGTAAAAAATCTTCGGGAATCGTCGAAGCGGTGATGTCGCGCACTGTGATTGCGTTTTCATTCGCCGGCATTTCGATAAGGCTTTCGTCGAAGCGTAAGCGTTTGGCGTTCGTCGAAAAATAGAGTACGCCGCCTTTTGCAAGCAGAGCGATGCAGCCGTTTACGAAGCGCGGCCAATCTTTTACGAGATCGAGTACGGTATTCGTCATCTTCGAATTGCTGAACGTCGGAGGATCGAGAATGATGATATCGTATCGTTCTCGTGCGGCTTTTTTTTGAAAGATGAATTCTGCGGCGTCCGCGCGGATAAAGCGGTATTTTTTTTCGTCGGAAAAACCGTTTAAGCGCATATTTTCTTTTGCGCGCTCGAGATAGGTATTCGACAAATCGACCGAATCGACGAGGCGCGCGTTTCCTTCGGCGGCGTACACGGAAAAAGAGCCCGTATAGCAAAAGAGATTCAATACCGATTTTCCGCTCGCGTTTTCGCGGACTCGGGCACGGAGGGGGCGGTGATCGAAAAAAAGTCCGCTGTCGATGCGGGAACTTATAGAGACGCGGAAAAGAGACGCGCACTCCTGTATGAGCCCTTCGATGTGCCCTGCGCTTTGTATGTCGTTTACGTCTTCCGCGTATTGGCTTCCGCCCTTATCGCGTTTTCTCGTTTTGACGACGATGCGATTTTCCGCCGTACCGACGACGGCGCTTGCCGCCTGTGCGATTTTGGAAAGCCACGCTCTCTCTTCGGCTTCCGCTTTTTCGTACGGGCGTTCGTACAGACAGATGACGAGGGCGCTCCTCGAAGCGATTTCCGCCTGCATCCCGGCATCGTTTTCAGAAAGGCGTGCGAATTCGTCTGCGGTAAAACGGGCGGCGCTTTTTTTATCTCCGATTTCGTCCGGCAAAAATTCGTAGAGATCGACCGAAATCGGGATTTCCGGTATATCGCGGTCGTACACGCGATAGCAAGTGACACCGTTTTTGCGCGCCCATTTTCGAAAGTGCCTCAAGCGCTTTGCGAGGCGGTTTGAAAACAGTTGGGCTTGATAATCGTCTTTGCATTCCGTCGGCATAAGCGCAATACTATACATAACGAAGGAAAAAGTATATAGTAAAAAGATATGGATTTTACCGAATTTAATTTGCACGAAGACCTGCTCAATGGCCTCGAAACGGCAGGTTATGTGACGTGCACGCCGGTTCAGGAAGCGGTGCTCAAAACGGCGCTCGACGGATCCGATTTATATGTTCAGTCTCAAACGGGAACGGGAAAAACGGCGGCGTACCTCGTTTCCATTTTACAGGAACTCCTTGCCTCTCCGGACAATGCGGGCAAAAAAGTGCTCATCCTGCTTCCGACACGCGAGCTTGCGGTGCAGGTTGAAGAAGAAGCGAAAAAATTGACGAGCGGAACGCAGCTGAAAGCGTTCAGTTTTTACGGCGGCGTCGGCTATGAGCGGCAGATCGCTTCCCTTAAAAAAGGAGTGGATATCATTATCGGTACTCCCGGCCGCATGATCGATCTTCAGCAAAGCCGCCAGCTCGACTTGTCGAATGTCGGTTTTCTCGTCGTCGATGAAGCCGACCGTATGTTCGATATGGGTTTTTACCCCGACTTGCGCACGCTGCTCAAAGTGCTGCCGAAAGCGGAAGACCGCCAAACGATGCTTTTTTCCGCGACGCTCAATTCATACGTAAAAAATCTCGCATGGGAATACACACGGGATGCGAAAGAGATTACGATCGAATCGGATACTATCACCGTCGAACAAATCGATCAGGAACTGCTGCACGTTTCGAGCGATGAAAAGATGAAACTGCTCGTCGGCATCCTCTCAAAAGAAAAGCCCGAAAGCGTGCTCGTCTTTTGTAATACGAAGCGTTCGTGTGAAGTCGTTTCGAAGCGGCTCGTCAAAAACGGTTTTAAAAGCGAATTCATCATCGGCGATTTGCCGCAGGCGAAACGGCTGCAAGTGCTGAACCGATTTAAAGACGGAAGCGTTTCGATCCTCGTCGCAACCGACGTCGCCGCGCGCGGCATCGACGTGCACGATTTGGCGATGGTCGTCAATTACGATTTGCCGAACGAATCGGAAAACTACGTGCATCGCATCGGACGTACCGCCCGCGCAGGCAAGACGGGCAAAGCGTACACGTTTTGCAGCGAACAGGACGTATACAATCTTCCGGCTATCGAACGTTATATAGAAATGCAAATTCCCTCGCGCGTCGCCGATGCATCGATGCTCGGAAACGATGCGAGCGAAGGCGTGTATATCAGAACGGAAAATTGGCGCGAAGATTACGATGGAGGCCGCTCTTCTTCGCGGAGAGGCGGAACGGGCGGCGGAAAGTTTTCCGGAAGACGCGATTCGAAAAAAAGCGATGCGCGAAGCGGAAGCCGCGGCAGACGAAAGACGGGAAGCGCATCCGAGAGACCGGCGTTTCGAAAAGAGCGCTTTACCGAAGACGACACGGAAAAGCTTCAGAGTATGTCTTTCGAAGAGCGCATGAAGCTCTATAAAGAAAAATACGCAAAGTCCGCTTCGGCGTTCACGGACGGCAAAGGCGGCCCTTCTTCCAAATCGAAGGGCGCAAAGCCGTTCTCTAAAAAAGACCGCGCAAAAACCGAACGCAAAAACGGCGGAGGGCAGGGTACTTCCCGCTCTTCTTTCGAGAGGGGAAGACAAAACGTGCAAAAACCGTCGGCTGCGAAAAAGAGGAGCGGTGTGCAGCGCTACGACGAAAGCAAAAAAGGTTTGCAGTCGCAGAGCTTGTGGCATAAAATCAAATCGCTGTTCGGAAAAAAATAAGGCGCGAGCGTGTGCGCCGAAGTCCGTGCACACGGAGAGTGCCGCGTGTTTTTATTCGTGCGGAGGGTTTAATACCCCGACGCTTGCGTCGTAACAAAGGGTATTAAAGCCGACTGCAACCACCTTATGAGAACAACATACCCCGACGCTTGCGTCGGGGGTGTTGATTAATTAATATTTTTAAAATTCGCCGTTCAATTTATTTATATTATCAAGGGAGCTGTGAGTGATAACCGTATCCGATGTCAGTGTCAAATTCGGCGACAAGCCGCTGTTTAAAGACGTCAATGTGAAATTTACGCCGGGCAACTGCTACGGCATTATCGGCGCGAACGGAGCCGGAAAATCGACTTTTTTGAAAGTGCTTTCGGGAGAACTCGAACACGATACCGGCACCATAGCTATGGCGCAGGGAAAGCGCATGGCCGTTTTGCAGCAAAACCACTTTGCGTTCGACGATTATTCCGTCAAAGAAACGGTGATGATGGGTTATCCGAAACTCTACGAATGCACGAAGGCGCGGGACGAAATCTACGCGAAAGCGGATTTTTCCGAAGAAGACGGCATCAAAGCGTCGGAACTCGAAGCGGAGTTCGGCGAACTCGGCGGCTACGAAGCGGAAAATCAAATCGAACAGATGCTTTCCGGCCTCGGTCTCGAAGAAGAATATCACGACAAAGCGATGAGCGATTTGGACGAAAGTCAAAAAGTGCGCGTCCTCCTCGCGCAGGCGATTTTCGGAAATCCCGACATACTGCTGCTCGACGAGCCGACGAACGGTCTCGATATCGAATCGATTACGTGGCTCGAAAATTTTCTGCTCGATTTTGAAAACATCGTCATCGTCGTCAGCCACGACCGCCACTTTCTCAATACGGTGTGTACGGTCATCTGCGATATCGATTACGGAAAGATCACGCAGTTTTCCGGCAATTACGATTTTTGGTATCAGATGAGCCAAATGCTGCAAAAGCAGGCGAAAGATCAGGCGAGACGGCGCGAAGACAAGATGGCCGACTTGAGAGAATTTATCCAGCGCTTTGCGTCGAACGCGGCGAAAAGCCGGCAAGCGACGAGCCGCAAAAAAGTGCTCGATAAACTTGCCCTCGAAGAGCTTCCCGTCACGAGCAGAAAATTTCCGTACATTCACTTTGCTCAAGAGCGCGCCATCGGCAACAACACGCTCGAAGTGAAAAAGCTCAATTACGCTCAGGACGGTGTCGAGCTTTTGAAAGATTTTTCGCTCATCGTAAACCGTACCGATAAAGTCGCCTTCGTCGGCATCGAACACAATTCCATTTCGGCGTTTTTCGACATCATCGCAGGTGAAAAGAAGGCGGATTCGGGTGAAGTGTTTTGGGGACAGACGACGAGTTATTCCTACTTACCGCGCGACACGAACAAGTATTTTGAAAACGATTTGACGATTACCGAGTGGCTTAAACAGTATTCAAAAGAACAGGACGACGCTTACGTGCGCGGATTTTTAGGCAGGATGCTTTTCAGCGGCGACGAATCGCTGAAGCCGGTCAAAGTGCTTTCCGGCGGTGAAAAAGTGAGGTGTATGCTTTCGAAGATGATGCTGCAAAATGCGAACGTACTCATATTCGACGATCCGACAAACCATTTGGATTTGGAAGCGATCGAAAGTCTCAACAACGCGCTTGAAGATTTTCCGGGCGTCGTGCTGTTCAACAGCCACGATCACGAATTCATTTCGTCGATCGCAAACCGCATCGTCGAAATCACGCCGAACGGCGTCATCGACCGCATGATGAACTTCGACGACTATATTGCAGACGATACGGTGACGGAGCTTCGAAAAAAATATTACGAAGGCACCGGCAAAAAAATCAAATACCGCGTGTGAGGGCGGGGCATATGGCAGGCATAAAAACGCGGACGATTTTTTCGATTTTGATTTTATTGTGCGCCGTGTCTTTTGTCTCAGGAGAAAGCGCAAAGCCGAAAGATTTTCCGATCCTCACAAAGCTTCGTACCGTTCCGTGCGGAAAGCAGCCGAAGCAGGTCGTCTTTTCTCCCGACGGAAGCTGCATAGCCCTGCCGCTCCTCGATGACGCAGGCTTTCAAATTGTACAGACCGGCGATCAAAGTGTGCGCGCGATGTATCCTCCGCGTTCGGCGCAAAAAGGTTTTGCCGAAGCTCTGTTCGTCGCCGAAAAAAATGCGTTTTTTATTTCGCAGATGACGACCGGTTATATTTACGAATACGTGTGGCCCGGATTTACGTACCGCCGTGAAATAAAAACGTTCGGCGTCTGGCCGAAATTCATTTCGTGGTCGAACGAAAAAAATATGCTCGCCGTTTCGAATTGGGTGTCGAATACCGTAAGCCTCATCGATTACGAAACGGGAAGCCTCGTGCGTACGCTCAAGACGGGAAGAGAGCCTCGCGGAACGGCTTTTACTTCAAGCGGTACCTCTCTCATCGTTTTGTGTTTCGGCGGCGGCTCCATCCAAAAATTCGATACCGAATCGGGCTCTCTCATACAAGCGATCGAAAAAGAAAAAGCTGCGATGCGCCATATCGTTATAAATGCCGATGAGACGAAAGCCTATGTGAGCGATATGTATCACTGTTCGGTATATGAAATCGATTTAATAAAATTTACGCTTACGCGTTCGATACGCGTTTTTTCGAATCCGAATACGATAGCCCTTTACGGCAGCTATCTTTTCGTTTCTTCCCGAGGCCCGAACAATCCCGAAGATTACACGAAACGCAGTCCTGTCAACGGCAGGCTTTCCGTCATCGATATCGACTCGTGGAAAATAGTACAGGAGATAAAAGGCGGCAATCAGCCGACGGGACTCGGCATTTCAAACGACGGCGCATATTTGTGTTCTTCGAATTTTCAAGATGCGAACATCGAACTCTACCGCATAAGGTCGCCGTCCGAATTTTAAAAGCCGCGCGTGATCTGTGCCGCGGCGAACGACGGAGTTTCCGCCGGTTCGCTACCGCGCATTGTACACGCTGCACCGCCTGAGATTTCAGCTTTTGAGCTTTTTCAGCATGTCGGCAAAATAATCGTGTGCTTTATCTTCGCTCACCGGCTCCGCTTTTTTCGCTTCGTGATATTCGACGAGGTTTTCCGGTATCTCTTCAAGAAAACGCGACGGCGTGCATTCGACCGTCGCCTGCATGCGCCTCCGCTTTTGGCACGACGTAATCAATAATTTGTCCCGTGCGCGCGTGATCGCGACGTAAAAAAGGCGCCTCTCTTCTTCGACGTCTCCGTCCGTTTCTTCGACGGAACGCGCGTGCGGCATAAGCCCTTCTTCCGCACCGGCGATAAACACGACGGGAAATTCGAGCCCCTTCGACGCGTGGATCGTCATCAAATTGACTTTGCCTTTGCCGCCGTCGTCTTCGATATCGTCGCGGCTCAAAAGCGTAATGCGGTTCAAATAATTGAACAAACTCGGATCGAAATTGTCGGGATTGTTTTCCCACGTTTCGATCGACATGAGCAGCGTTTCGAGATTCTGCAGTTTAAAGCGCACCGCTTTTTCGTTTTTTTGAAATTCGCCGATGATGTAGTCGCGGTACTGCACGTCGTCGATGAGTTCGCGCACTTTGTTTGCAAGCCCCCGTCCGCCGAAAAGCTTCGCCCTCGCGCCTTCGATCGTATCGATAAATTCTCCGAGCGATTTTTTTGCCGAATCGGAAAGCGCGCCTGCGGGATCTTTTTGCAGATAGCGGATCGCATCCCACAGCGTGCTCGAATTCTGCTTTGCCGTTTCGTTTATCGCCGAAATCGTACTCCGTCCGATGCCCCGCCGCGGCGTATTGATGATCCGAAGCAGATTGATGTCGTCGCTTTGATTTGCCGCGACGCGCAGATAGCTTACGATATCTTTTATTTCGAGCCGTTCGAAAAAACTCGTACCGCCGCTCATCGTGTAGGGTATGTTCGCTTGGAGCAGAGCTTCTTCGATCGCGCGGCTCTGCGAGTTTGCGCGCATGAGTACGCCGAAATCGTCGTATGTGCGCCTCTCTTCCATCGCGATGCCTTGAATGCTTTCGGCGATAAAATCCGCTTCGGCGCTTTCGTTTTCCGGCATAAACAGTTCGATAGGCTTTCCCGAACCGTTGCCGCTCCACAGTTTTTTGTCTTTGCGGTTCGTGTTGTGCGATATGACGCCGTTCGCCGCGCTTAAAATCGTTTCGGTCGAACGGTAGTTTTGCTCGAGGCGGATTTCCTTGACACCCGGAAAATCTTTTTCGAACTGTACGATGTTTTGATAATCGGCGCCCCTCCAGCTGTAGATCGACTGATCGTCATCTCCGACGACCGCGATATTTTTATCGGCAAGGAGACGCATGAGCTCATACTGCTGCCGGCTCGTGTCCTGAAATTCGTCGACCATGATGTACGTGTAGCGAGAGCGGTATTTTGCAAGCACGTCGGGGTGTTCATGGAACAGGCGGATCGGCAGCATGATGAGATCGTCGAAGTCGACCGCATTGTACAGCTTCAATCCCTGCTCATACGATTCGTAAAGCGCTCGGTACATATCGTTTGCGCTCTCCCAGTTTTTGCGCCCGGTTTTTATGTTTGAAAAAAGGTTTGCGATTTTGTATACGTCGAGCGCGTCGGATGTGAACTGCAATTCCCGTGCGCTCTCTTTGATGAGAGAGGCTTTGTCGGTTTCGTCGTAAATCGAAAAATTTTCCCGCCAGCCCAGTTTGGCGATGTCCTGCCTGAGAATGCGCACGCCGAATGCGTGAAACGTGGACACCGTGAGGTTTTGCAGCTTTTTGCCCGTCAGCGATTTGACACGCTCTTCCATTTCGCGCGCGGCTTTATTCGTAAAGGTCAGCGCAAGGATCGCGCTTTGCGGAATGCCTTCATCGAGCATGTGCGCGATGCGGTACGTGATGACGCGCGTTTTACCGCTTCCCGCTCCGGCGATAATCAAAATAGGACCTGCGATCGTCGTGACGGCGCGAAGCTGTTCGGGGTTGAGTTCCGTTTTCAATGCATGTATGTCGAGCTCGGGCATGGCGCACAGTGTATCACTCGAAACGCTCTTTGTGCAAGTAATTTTTTAAATAATTTTTTTAATCATTTGACAACGGGGAGAAGTGCTGTTACAATGGCCGGAAATATCTAACGGGTTTTTCAGAGAGTTTTAAAAATCGAGGGTAAAAAATTATGGGACTTTCAAAACGACAAAGACTTGAATGCGTATTGCACGGCGAGCTGCCGGACAGACCGCCCGTTACCGCATACAGGCATTTTCCGAAGCGGGAAAGAAAGCCTGCGGAATTGGCCGACATTATGTTGGACTGGCAAAAAAAATACGACTGGGATATTATGAAAATCCATCCCTCGGCGGTTTTTATGCAGGAAGTATGGGGTGACGTTTTCGACTACGAAAATTACGTGCAGGAAATATTTCCTAAAAAAATCGCAAGAGCGACGAGCTTCGACGATCTGTCCGTTTTCGATAAAAAAGACATGAGCAATCAAACGCTTAAAGATCATGTCGAAGCCGCAAGGCTCATTAAAGAAAAGTCGGAAGAAGATATTCCGACCGTGCATACGCTGTTTACGCCGCTGACGGTCGTAACGAATGTGTTCGAATGTCCCTTCGTTCGGCGTCATTTTCCCGCCGACAGAAAAGATAATAAAATTTTCGACATCATAAAAAACAGAGGCAAGGAATTGGAAGCTGCCTTGGAAAATATCACCGATACGTATATCGCCTACTGGAAAGAATTGAAAAAGACGGGTATAGACGGCTTTTTCTATGCGGGCATTTCGTGGGCGAGAACGGGATATATGGCCGAAGACGAATGGGCAACGTATGTAAAAAAATACGATTTGAAATTCTTAAACGAAGTAAAAAAAGACGGAGGATTGATCATCTATCATACGTGCGGCATCAAAAGCAATCCTCAGAGATTTTCCGATTATCCGATCGATATTTTGCATTGGGATCAGGGCGGCGAAGATAATCCGTCCATAAAAGAAGCGCAAACGTTTTTGAAAAAAATCGTGCCGATGGGCGGTGTCGATGAAATGATTTTCGGAACCGGTGCCGAAAAAAAGATCGGTGAGCTTGCCGAAAAAGAAATACAAGACAATAAAGATATTCCGTTTATTTTAGCGCCCTATTGTTCCGTTTCAATACATACAAGCGATGCGGAACTGAGGGCATTCAGAAATAGTGTTAATGTATAAAAAAGGAGGAAAATTAACATGACAATGCCGGCAATAATAACATGCATCATTTTTGTTGTTGTTATAATTTTGCTCGTATGGCAACCCGTGCATCCGATTTTAGTCGGAGCCGCAATTCCGGCCGTTTTAGCCGCCTTTAAGATAATAGACGGCGGTACGGCGTATGCCGAATTCGGAAATACGACGGTAGTATTTTTTATGGGACTCGTCGTGGTCGGGGAGGCGTTCTTTAAAACGGGACTGGCCGATTACATAGGCGGGAAAATAATCGGGCTCATCGGCAAAACCGAAAGGGGCTTGATACTCGGAACGTCGATCGTCGGCGGAGGGCTTTCCGCGTTTTTGAACGACACGGGTACGACCGCCTGCTTAATGCCGATCGTCGGATCGATGGCGGAAAAAGCGAATGTACCTAAATCGAAATTGCTCATGGCGCTCGCATATGCGGCTTCGCTCGGCGGTACGATAACATTAATCGGAACGACTCCGCACATCGTCGCGAACGGTATGCTCAAAGATATGGGCTTGCGCGAGTTCGGTTTTTTCGAATATACGAAGATCGGCCTGCCGCTCCTCATCGTCGGCATGATTTACATGGCGCTTATCGGAACGAAACTGCTGCCGGTAAAAGATATAGAATCGAAAGAAGGCGAAAGAAAAAGCGAAAAAAATCCTGCTAAAATGATAACCGTCGCGCTCATCTTTTTGGCGGTCGTTATAGCGATGGCTACAAAGATCGTACCGATGCACATAGCAGGTGTTTTCGGAGCGCTGCTCGTCGTACTTACCGGCTGCATATCCGCTCAGGATGCGATCAAATCGTTCAGCGTCACGACCGTCTTTTTGGTCGGCGGAATTTTCCCGCTCAGCAAAGCTTTGGTTAAAACAGGAGCTGCAAAATACATCGTCGATCTGCTCAGTCCTGCGCTGCACGGTTTACCGCCGGTACTTTTAATAGCCGCCATATCGCTGATCATGCTTGTCGTCACCCAATTTTTGCTGAACTCGTCGGCTACGGTATTGATGCTGCCGATCGCCATATTGGTGTGTCAGGCGGCGAATATAAATCCTCTTGCGGGAGCGATGGCCGTTTCCGTTTGCGCTTCGGGTGCGTTTGCGACTCCGTTCGGGACGGGACCGAACCTTTTGGTTTGGGAAGCAGGCGGATATACGATGAAAGATTATTTGAAATGCGGCGCGCCGCTTTTAATTTTATTCTGGATCGTTACGACCGCTTTGTGTTCAATCATTTATCTCTAAACGCGAATTAAAATAAAATAAGAGAGCGCCGATTACTGCGACCGTCGTATGTAATCGGCGCTTTTTTTATACGCCGCCGATCGAACGCGTCATGTCGAGCGCGTCATTCACATTTTCGCCGCGTTGTGGTATACTGAAAGCCTATGAATCGGGCTGTCAACGCATTTTTGGCAAAGCATAATTTTATCCGTCACGTCGACATCGACTCGGCGATCGATGCGCTTTTGTACGATATGAATTCCGGTCTTCACGGGCAAAAAGTCTATCAGGATATGATACGCACGTACAGCAATCCGCCGGAAAATCCCGCTTCGGATAAGAGCGTCATCGTCATCGATGCGGGCGGAACGAATTTCCGCTCCTGCCTCGTGTCGTTCAATGAGCAGGGAAAAGCGTCGATCGATTTTCTCGAAAAGACGAAGATGCCCGGAGTTGCGAAGACGCTTTCACGTGCGGAGTTTTTCGATGAAATCGCGTCGAACATAGAACACTTAAAAGACAAAGCCGAATCGATCGGTTTTTGTTTTTCATATCCGATGGAGATCACCGACGACGGAGACGGCATCCTCATCAGGTTTACGAAGGAAGTAAACGCGCCCGAAGTCGTCGGCTGCCGCATCGGAGCGACGCTCAAAAAAACGCTTGAAGCGCGCGGATGGAAAAAGCTGCGGCGCGTCACGCTCTTAAACGATACGGTGGCGGCGCTTCTTGCGGGAGCTGCGACGCCGGATGCGGGGAAAAAGTATTCGTCATACATCGGTCTTATACTCGGCACGGGATTGAATGCCGCGTATATTCAGCCGGAGATGCCTGACGTAAAAGACTTTGCAAAGCAGATCGTCGTGTGCGAATCGGGAAAATTCGGCGCTATAGTCTGCTCCGATTTCGATGACGCGCTCGACGCGAAAACGCTGAGTCCCGGAAAATACCGCACGGAAAAACAGTGTTCGGGCGGCTACCTCGGGGACGTCGCATTTGAAGCGCTGAAAGCTGCGGCGGAAGAAGGTCTTTTCAGCAAAGCGTGCGCAAAGCGCATCCTCGCATTGTCCGCTTTGTCCCTCGTCGAAGCCGACGCGTTTTTACACGCGCCGTACAGCACGAACGCTTCCCTCGGAGCCCTTGCCGCCGAAAGCGCTTCAGACGAAGATTACGATCGCATATTTCAGCTCCTCGATGCGGTTGCGGAACGCTCCGCCCGCTATGCGGCATCCATTCTCGCAGCCTGCGTTATCCAAAGCGGAGAGGGGAAAAACGCTTCGCGCCCCGTGTGCATACTCTGCAACGGCAGTACGTATTTTAAAACACACATGCTGAACGAACGCGTGCACGGCTATCTCGAAGAGGCGCTCACGAAAAATCGCGGTCTTCATTGGGAAATAATTTCGCGGGAAAACGATATAACGCTCGGAGCGGCGATCGCGGGGCTTATCGACGCATAAATAACGCTCAATATCGGCCGGATTAGCGCCGATGTAGGAAGTATATAAACGGGTGGGTTACGATGGCAAAAGGGAAAAACTTAGGCAAATCGATTGTCCTTCTTTTTCTGATTATCATTCTCTGTCTCGGCGGCTTGTTGTGGTTCGATTATTTGGGAATCATTCACGCAAAGACGCTGTTTACGCCGCTGTACCGCATGCTCGGAAGGGAAGTGCAGACATCGGTGACGGCCGTTCGCCCGCTCAACAACGATATCGATCAGGATCGCATAGACAAACAGCGTGAAGCGCTCAGGCTTTATAAGGAAGAACTCGATCAAAAAGAGAGCGAATTGACCGCGTCGGGACAACAAAACGAGCGGATTGCGGCCGAACTTGCCGAACGAGAAAAAACGCTCGAAGAACGCGAAAAAACATTTAACAATTTGCAAAAAAAGTACGATGATAAAGAAGTAAACATAGAACAGATCGCAACGCGTCTGTACAATATGCCGCCCGCCGCGGCCGTTCAGGAACTTGTGGCGATGGACGATCAGCTCGTGATCGACGTTTTGCGCAAAGAAGAAGAAATGGCGACGGTGAAAAAGCAGTATTCGATGACATCGTACTGGCTTTCACTCATGCCGGCGGAGCGGGCTGCGGCAGTCCAACGGAAGATGGTGAGCAAGCCGAAATCGCTTGACTGAACTTCCCTGCGGTCATTCTTTGTTTGCACAAATGGAGGATGGCGATGCAGGGAAGCCCTGTTGCAAAACTAAGCGCAGTTCCGAAAGTAAACGCAATCGATAAAATCGACTCACTTCCATCGCAGCTTTCAAAAAAAATTCTTTTATCGCG
>ERZ772967.2168-NODE-2168-length-12775-cov-6.521698_pt1 | contig 12775 bp, 7 predicted proteins | sample MGYA00511677_ERZ772967 | MGnify/ENA primary metagenome ERZ772967 (study PRJEB29015, sample SAMEA2737931) | human oral metagenome | biome: human oral; feature: human-associated habitat; material: dental | place: China | collected 2146 ...
TTGCTCTTATATGGTCATAACTTGTTCCACAACAACCACCTAAAATATTTATAGCCTGATTTTCTATAAGAGGTAATAAATCATCTCTCATTTTTTGTGCAGTTTCTTCATATTCTCCATTTTGATTAGGTAATCCTGCATTTGCATGTAATGAGATAAATTTTGTTGTCAATTCTTTTATTTTTAGTACAAATGGAACTAAGTCCTTAGCTCCGAATGAACAGTTAAATCCAAATGAAATTACTGAATCTCTATCTAAATCCACTATTAAAGATTCTATACTTTGTCCTGTTAATAACTTTCCTTGTTTATTTACAGTAGCAGAAATTGAAATAGGTAGTTTTATATTTTTTTCTGCAAAAACCTCTTCTATTGCAAGTAGTGCAGCCTTAGCTGTTAAACCATCAAAGATAGTTTCCAGTAAAATTCCATCTACTCCACCATCTATAAGTCCTGTTACCTGAACTTTTATAACTTCCTTCATTTCATCAAAACTTACAGCTCTTTTACAAGACACATCTTTCTCAGGAAAAGATAATCCCTTATTTGTTGGTCCAACTGAACCAAACACATAAACTTTCTTTTCACTTTTTCTAACTGCATCTTTTGCAATCTCTGCTGATTTTTTTGCTAAATCATAAACTTTATCTTCTAAATGATAATCTTTTAAAGATATTGCATTACAGTTAAAACTATTAGTTTCAATTATATCTGCTCCTGCTTCTATATATTTCTTATGTACTTCAAAAATTATATCAGGTCTAGTTTCATTTAATATTTCATAGCAACCTTTTGTTCCATTAAAATCTTCTGCTGGCAATTCATATTTTTGTAAAACTGTTCCCATCGCTCCATCTAAAACTAATATTCTTTCCTTTAATTCTTTTTCAATCTCAAACATTATTTTCTTCATAATTATTTACCTATTAATAACTACACAAAACTTTTATTTTGCCATTTTTTACTCTTCCATCTAAGATACATTGCAATACCTCTAATCCATTCATCCATAGCATTTGCAATCCATATTCCAGCAAGACCCCAAGCAAGTGAAATCCCAAATATATATGAAAATAGAACTGCTACCGCATATACACAAATCATAGACATAATCATGGGAAACTTAATATCTCCTGCTGCATGAAGTGAGTTTATTATGACTATGTTGAATACTCTACCCATTTCTAAAATAATCATCAAAGGAAATATTTTTAAAGAGGCAGATAAAATATCTGGGTTGGTTGTAAAAATACTCATAATAGGTTTTCTTAAAAGACATACTATTGAAGTTGCAACAAAGGCAAATACAAATGCAATCTTCACACTTTTTAAACATTTATGATAAACTTCTTTAACTTCTCCTGCACCAACTAAATGTCCGACTTGTATTGCTGTTCCTTGCCCTAATGCTATTGATAAAGTCATAACAAAATTACTTATTAGCATTAAATATGTACGAGAGGCAATAATTGTTGTTCCCATAGTATTTACCATAGCGACTATTAAAAGTTGACCTACATTCCAAGATAAATTTTCCCCAGCAGTTGGAAAACCTATTGATAAAATATTTTTTACTATTTTAAATGGAAAAGGCTTTATATACTTCTTTCTAAATGTAAAATTACAATATTTACACATCATATAGAATGCAGCAACACAACCAATTCCTCTTGAAACAACTGTTGATATTCCAACTCCTGTTGTTCCTAAAACTGGCATTCCTAACCAACCAAAAATAAACATTCCATTCCCTAAGATATTTAAAATATTTACCCCTACATTAATAATTAAAGTTTCTGTTGGTCTGCCATGACTTTTAAGAATAGCCCCACAAGATAGAATTATCCCTTGAAATACACAAAGCCCTCCAACCATTTGAAAATAATATTTACCTATCCCAACCAGTTCTTCTGGAAGATTTATTTTTTGAAGCAAGCCTCTCCAAAAAAATAAATATATCCCTCCTAAAACTACTCCTAAAAAAATATTAAGAACTAATGAAACACTTATAACTTGCTTAACTCTTTTATAGTCTTTTGCTCCTAAAAATTGTGCTGTTAAAATTGCTGTTGCTAGATTTATAAAACTAAATATTACATTTTGAATATTAAGCAGTTGTGTTATTCCACCTATTGCTCCTACTGCTTCATCACTGTAATAACCAAGCATAATTGTATCAATATTTCCTACAATTGTTACTAATAACAATTCTAAAAATATTGGTATTGTCAAAGAAATTAAAGTTTTTTTACCAACATTACCAATACTATTCATTTAACTCCCTCCAAAAATGTTAAATAATAGAGTTTATTTTATAATATTTTTTTTAAATTGTCTAGTAAAAGAAAAAAATTGGGTTACAAGTTATAACCCAATTCTTATAAAATATCCTCAAATAACATCTCCTGAAATAAAAATACTATCATCTTTCACAATATTAATTTCTACTTTTTTTTCTCTTTTTTCAAAAAACCATTTCTCATCTTTTTTATATCTATTTGTTAAAAAATAAATATTTTGATTTTCTGAACCAATTAAGTTTCTTTTTGTATCAATTTTAGAAGCTTCAAATTTCCCATCTATTATAAGATCTAAATTACTTACTAAATCATTATCTAACATTTCTATTCTCTTTCCAGTAAATAAGATTGTTCCTATATTATTCATTTTTAAAAGAGATACTAAGGATATAAGTCCTTTTTGTAAAGTTGGTTCTCCACCTAAAAATGTTACTCCCTCAATATCATATTTTTCTTTTGAAACTAATATTATATTAAATAGTTCTTCAACTGTCATTACATGCCTAATTTTTAATGATTGTAATTCAGGATTACAACAACCTTTACATAATATATTGCAACCTTGAAACCAAATTGCAAGACGTTTATATGGTCCTTCAGTTTCTGTACAAGTGTTAATATAGGCTATATTTAATTTTTTATTCAGTTTGAAATCTAAAATTAAGTTCTTTTTCTCCAACATTAACATAAATTTTATTTCCTCTCAAACAAGATAAATCATTTCTATTTTTAAATAAAAACATTGCTAAATCATCAAGTAATTTATCATTTAAAGCATTTAATATATCTCTTCCACCCTTAGCTTTATCTGCTCCACTAACTACATATTTTAGGAATTTTTCCTCATTTTCAAATTTAAGCTCCATATGATATTTTTCTTGGATACTTTCTTTAATAGGTTTCAACTTAGATTTTGCTATTCTCATACTAAATTCTTCATTTTTAATGAAATTAAAAGGGATAATATTACTATAACCTATTCTTCCAAGTAACTCGGGTCTTTGAACCTCTTCATTAAAATATTTTTTTACTATTTCTATAAATTCTCCATTACTATCATCTGAATCTGGAGAAACTTTACTTGAACCTAAATTTGAAGTAAAAATGATTATACTTTCACTAAAATAAACAGTTTCTCCCTTACTATCAGTTAAACGACCATCTTCAAGAATTTGTAAAAAAATATCAAGAATTCTTGGATTTGGTTTTGCTGCTTTTTCAATTTCATCGAATAAAATTACAGAAAATGGCTTTTCTTTTATGGCATTAGTAAGTTGTCCCCCTTCTTCATAACCGACATATCCAGGAGGAGCACCAATAAGTTTTTGATCTGAGTTTTCTTGTGCGTATTCACTCATATCAAAACGAATACAAGCATCTTCATCTCCAAATAAAAATTTGGCTAAAGTTTTTGATAATTCAGTTTTTCCAACCCCTGTCGGACCAACAAAAAACAATACTCCTTTTGGCATCGAACGACTAGAAGCTTTATGAATTCCTGTCATTCCCATATATGCTTTTACTATAACTTTTTCAATTTTTTGAATTGCTTCTTCCTGCCCAATTACCCTTTCTGCAAGTCTTTCTTTAATATTTTTTACTTCAGAATAAGCTAATTTTTCCCAGGGATTATCTTTTTCTCCATATTTAAACAAAAGATATAATTTATCAAAACTCATTTTCTCTTCTTTTTGAGAAAGCTTTGCTAATTGTATTATTTCTCTATTTGTAAAATCATTAAGCATATCTATATACTCATTGATTTTATCACAATCTATTAATTCTTTTCCTTTTTCAACATTTACATTAAAATAAGGGTATATTTTCCTAAGAATATCTTCTCTTTCTTCACGATCAGGTTTTGGTAATGTTATAATACTTACTTCAGGATTAGATTGATAAAATGAAATAGGAAACATAGATAATTTATTTGTTATAAGAATAACTGTGCTTTCATTTACTTCCTCTGATTTTTGTGACTTGTATTCAGGTATACTCTCTCTTATTGCTTTACCAAGAATTATTATTTCTTCTCTTTCTTCTGTTGATAATTGTAAACCCGAAAAAAGAAAATCTGCCCAATTTAATACAAAAGCTATTCTTTTATTTTTATTTAATAAATTTTTCATAATTATATTAAACATATCTTTAACTTCTCTTGTATCAATTTTTTGTTCAAGTATTTCACTTACATCATCATCAAGATAAGCTTCTCCTTGGACTTCAATATTATCAACTAATTCTAAACCACTTATATCATCTTTAGTTCCTTCTACTTTATCCCAGCATATTACATTATCATAGTCCATTTCATCTAATATATTTTTAAGATATTCCTTTAAATCTAATATCTGACCTTTTTCATCTAAATATATGTCTCCAACATTACCCTCAATAATTATACAATGCTTTATTCCTATTTCTCTTTTTATACGATTAAATACATTTTTTAGAGACATTATTACCCCCTATTTTTATTATAATTAATAGTTTGATATTTCATTGTTGAATTTTTATCTGGATTACTCCAAATTTCAGTTTCCTTCTCAATTTTTATTCCATATATTTCTTTTAAATCATTCATAAATGGTTTTATATCATCTTGACATGCTTGTCCTTCATAACCATCAAATTTATATACAAATTTTCCATCTAAATAGACTTTAAATTCAGCTTTTGCTCCGCTAAGTTTTTGAGCGACTATATTTACTTGATTATTTTTTCTATCAATTTTTATTGCATCTTTGTTAATTAAAAATCCTACTTTCCTAATTGCACTTACTATAACTTTTACACTTTCATATCTTATTTTTTCATCAATAATTTCTTTATTAGCTTCAGATCTAATTTTTTGTAATCTCTCTTTAGCACTTGTATCTTGCTTATTAACTATTTTTTCAATAGTTGTTTCTTCAATTTTCTGCTTTCTTAATTCTTCTTTTATCTCTTTAATTTCTTGTTTTTCTATTGAATTATAATGTTTTTCCTCAGCATTTATTTTCATTTCTTCAGCAATATTCCCTAGTTCTTCAAAAGAACACTCTGGATTATTAAGCCAAGCTAGATAAACATATTGCTTCATTATTACATCTTCCATATTATCTATTTTTTTTTGAATATCACTACTAAGATTTAATTTTTTAGAAGATGATTTCCCCCTTTGAGAATTTATTCTTTCAAACATTAATTCATTTAACAATGCTTCCATTTCAGCAACTTTAAAATTTATTAGATTCTCTGACATCTCTTTTAAATTTCTTGCTTCATTAATTAAATTATAGTCATCCCCATACTCACCTCTATAATTAGGATCAGCATATTTTTTTACTTTATTTTTTAATGACTTAATGTTGTCCTCTATATTTCTTTTACTTTTTAAGATTTCTTCTTTTAATGCATCTGTTTGAGAATTTAATAATTCTGAAGACCCACTTTCAATATTTTCTAGTATTTTATCTAACCTACAAAGTTGATTATTAGCTAGTTCACATATACTCTGACATTCAATTGAGATAAATTTATAATCAATTTGACTTATGTGGCTCACTATCTATCACTCCTAACTTTTCTATAATATTACACCATTTTTTTATTTCCTTCTCAGAATAATTAACTTTTCTTTTATTCTCTGGATGTTGAAAATTGTTCCTGCATTTTCTTAATATATTTAGACTATTTATTTCCCCTTCAGTTAAATATTTTCTTTTTTTTAATTCAGCAATTAATTCAACAGTCTTTTTAGCTTGCTTAGGAAATAATTTTCTTAATTCAAATTCTAAACGTATATGCAAATCACATATTACATCTTTAAATTTTGAATTTTTTAAAAGATTAGCTATATATGATTTATTTATTTTTTTAGGATTTTTTAAAGCATTTTTTTCAATTTCAATAAATTCTTTTATTTCTGTATATCTTTTATAAAAAGAAAGTAAGTTATCAAATTCGTCTATAGCAAACTTTTTATATTTTTCTAATTTTTTGATACTATTGCTAAATGTAGAAAATTCTTTTGTAAATTCTTCTTCATTCATATTTAATTTAACTGAATCTTCTAAAGCATTCTTTATTCCTGTTATTTTTTTTAGTTTTTTGAAAACATTTTCTAGTAAAACACATTCCTTTGCTAATTCAGTTTTAGTACTTATTACTTCACCTTTAAGTATTTTTGAAATAAAAATTTCAAATACATTGGCAATAGCTAAAATATTTTCTCTTTCATAATCTAATTTTTCTAGAACTTGATATATCTCTATTTTTTTAGTTTCTGATTCATTTAAAGTTTTTGAAATTTTTTCCAAGTAAGTTAGTTCATTATAACTCAAAATTTTATTTAATTTTTGACCTAGTCTATCTTTTTCAGTAATATTTTTCAATGTAACTTCCAAACATAAATTTTCAAATAATTTTCTTGCTTTCTGATAAACTATATCCTTCCAAAATTTAGAACTTTTGAACTCTTCATTAAGCTCAATTAAAATAGCTATTTTATCCTCTATTTTTTCTTGCTTTTCTATATTTTTAACTGCAAATTCTTCTATATATTCTTTTTTTTGTGATATATCTGATATTTTTTTTACTATCTTACATTGTTTTAAGGGCTCTGTATCTTCTAAAGATTTTAAAAATAAAAGCTCTAAAATTTCTTTTGATAAATTCTCTGTTAATTTTTCTGTAATAATTAAATTGATTTTGCATTTACCATCAAAACCTTCAACATCTATAGAAAAACTTCCAGGTAAAATACTGTACAGACTATTATTTTCATAATAACAAGAATAGGCATCTATATTATATTTTTTAAAAATTTCTTCTGTTATTTTTTGATCTATAGAATATTCACTTTTTTTCATAGCCATTCCTAAACACATAGATAATTGGTTTTTAGTTTCCATAAGTTGATTCCATTGAGAAGGGCTATTGACTTTTACTATATTCTTTATATCTGAATATTCATAGTCTTTAAGATTTTCTGATACATCATTATCAGAGAATCTATACTGTTTTTCTTTAGCTATAACCTTTGACAAATCATCTACAAAATAATTAGCTTTTATATACAAATCTCTCATTTTATTTTTTACTATTAAAGATAATTTTTCTTTGTCTATATCAATTGCCACTTCTTTCTTTAATTCATAAGAGAAGCATTCTACTGAAGAATGTTTATATTCTGATATAACTTCTTTTTTCTTAAAGTTATAACTTGCCATATTTTTAGATATAAAATTTTCTATATCTCTATTATTTAAAATTGTTTTTGAGTTCTTTATACTTTGTTTCTTTTCATCCTCATCTAATTCATATAAAGAAGAAGTCCATTTAGATTCTGTATTTTTCATTACATAGTCATAATATACTCTTAACTCTTTTTTGTTGATGTCTCCTGTTGGAATTTCTCCATTTTTAATCAATTCTTTGCCATGTTTCGTAACCTCAAAATCTGTAAAATGATACTCATCCCAGTACTCTGGATAAAATCCTCTATCATTTTTCATTTTTATAATATTATAATGATACATATTAGAGAATTCATCACGAAATATGTAAGATATGTCGACTGGAATTCCAAAACTTTGGAGTGTTTGATTTATTTTTTCGTTTTTATTATTAGACTTATCTATCAATTCCAATATTATATAACTAATTCCAGATGCTCTTCTAGTTTCATAATAAGAAACATCTATAGTATACTGATATATTGGAAATCTCCATGCAATCTCTGTATTAAGTAAACTTTTATTTGCCATTTTTTTCCTCCCCTATTATATCTTCTGCTTGTAATATTCTCCCCTTCATTTGAATTGTTTTTATAATTTCCTTATAGATTGGAAAAGATTTTCTATCCAGTTCTTTATGACCATTTATATCAGGTAAATCTATACTAGTCTTACTCAAAAAATCTTGTGAGCCAACTATTATCAACATACAACGTGCTCTCGAAAGTGCAACATTAATTCTTTCAAATTGATCTATAAATTCTCTATTATGTCTTCCTTTAGGATTTCTAACCATTGAAAGAATTATAATATCTCTTTCATCTCCTTGAAAATCATCAACTGTATTTATAATTAGTCTTTCTTCTCTTTTTTTTGAAAAATTTTCAAATTTCTCTCCTTTAATTTTATTTTTTATTTGTTTGGCTTGATCGCTGTAGGTACAAATAACTCCTATACTTTTTCTTTCATCATGATTTTTCTCAGATACTAAATCTCCTTTTTTCAACATATTTCCATATTCGTCATTTATTAATTTCAGTAGCTTACATACTACTTCTGCTTCTTGTTCATTAATAATAGAAGAAGAGTCATTATTTCTTGATTCATATTCATTACAATTCACAAAATATACATGATTCTCAGGATCAATTAGTAGTTTGTTTTTTTCTTTAATTGAAAGTCCGTGTTGTTTAATATCATTTTGATTAGTTAATCCAATCTCTAAACCTTTTTTTCCAACTGTTTTATAGAAATGATTAAATACATCCATAATATCACTATGACAACGATATTGTTTATTCAGCATTATTTTATATGAATCTGGAATCTTTTCAAATAATTCTTTAAAAAAGCTTTTTTCATATAACTCTTGATATTCTTTATTTCTTTGATAATCAATAATCTTTGGATCAAGATTTTTAAAATCATTTTCTTTTAAATGTTTTAAATCATATAATGGAGGTAGTTGTCTATGGTCTCCTACTAATATTACTGTTTTCCCATAAAGTGTAGATATTAGTAATTCTAAAAAAGAAGATTTACTAACTTCATCGATAATAACAACATCAATACCTACATTTCTAATATTTATATCCCCTAGATTATATTGTTTTAATTCTTCCATAGCATCTTCAGTAAAATTATCTCTACTTGTACAAGTTATTCCAAAAATATTAGCATTAATAAATAGTTTTTTTGTAAAACTTATTCTATCTTCTTCTAATATTTCTTCATCAGCTAGATACTTGCATATAGATTTATACATAGGAATTTTTAATTTATTTTCCTCTTCAAGAGATCCTTGATTTATTTCAATATCTTTCCATTTTTTTTCAATAATTTCTATTGCATCATCAAAATTATTTTCTTCATACTCTTCATATATTTCAAATTCCTCAAAAAATCTCTTAATCTCTCTTTTTAAAACTTGACCTTTTTCCTTAAAATCTGTATATGAATTATCATTTTCCAATTCTTCTTTTTTAGATGACAACTCATCTTTTTTCTTCTTTGTATTATCTATTTCTTTTATCGTATTTTCAATTTTAGCATCAAGCTCTTCAATTTTAGGAGCAATCTCTTTTCTTTCTTCAGAAATAAAATTACTTATTTTTTGCTTAATATCGATTAATTCTTTGATTATTCCATTTTTGTTAGCAGAAATTTTATTTGCTGAAACTAATGACACTATATTGTATTTTGAATAATCTATATTATCCTTTGGTTCTTTATTTTTTAATTCAATAAGATTTTTTTGCAATCTTTGAACTTCTTCTTCTTTTCCAGAAAGAGGAAGGTAAGTATCAGGATCTACTAACTTCTCTATCTTTAATTTCAACTCTTGTTTTTGTGCTTCAATAGAAAATTTCTGTTCATTCTCCTCTATCAATTTGAATTCTTCCTCAACTTGTTCTACATCAAACTCATATATTTTCTTTAATTTTTCTAAATTTAAACAATTAATATACAGATAATTATCTGAGTTTAAACTAACTAAAATCTTTCTTTTATTATTTATTTCGTCATTGAAATTTCCATTTTCAATTTGTGACAATAAAACCTCATATCCACTTTTTTCATCTTCATATATTTTTTTTAAACTACGTCTTGTTTGAATTTCAGTATCACACTCTGATATTTCTTGTTGAAATTTCTTTTTTTTATTCTCTATATCTTTACATAATTCTTTTAATTCTAACAATCTTTTATGTTTGAATTTTAAATCCTTCATTTTATCATTAAAATTATTTTTCATAGTTTTAAAATTATTATATTTTTTTATTTTTCTATTAAGAACACTAGAAATATTAAAATATAAATTATCTACTAGTTTTTTAGGACTATAGTTTGTTTCTTTTGTCAATGTTGAAGAAGGAAGTAATCTTAATGGTCTAATTTCTGGAATTTTAGGTAATCTTTCAAATACATTATCTATTGCTTTATGGGTTTCACTTGAAATTAATACTTTTCTTCCCTGTTTTATATATTGAGCAGCTATTTCAGCTATTACTTCTGTTTTTCCTGTTCCAGGAGGTCCTTGTAATAAAAATAACCCCTTACTTCTAACAGCTCTTTTAACAGCTTCTTTTTGTCTATCATTTAATCTCTCACTAAAATATTCAATTTCTTGAATTTCATTTTCATTTTCTGGAAGTTTCTCTGCTTCAAAAAAATAAGAAGCTAAAAATGGATTCTTTACATAACCATCATATAAAGAATATAGTGCTTTCTCTTGTCTCTCAATTTTCTTTTTTTCTGCTCTATTATCATATATTAGGAAATTTAACTTCTTTAATTCTTCATCATTTATCTTTTTATCATCAATTTTAAAATAAATATAAAAATATCTTTGAGATAATTCTTCTTTTGTTACTTCTACTTCTTTCTTTTTTTCTTCTTCTAATTCCTCTTTTCTAGACTGCTTCTCTTGTGCAATAGAAGGCTCTAATTCTTGTCTAATTTCTTTCTCTTTTGCTATACAGAAATTTTTTTACTTTTTATCTCTTTCTATTTTTTTATCTTTTATATATTCTTCTTTTAATTTTTCATTTCTTTCAATATAAAAATTTGAAATATCTATTTTTGATATTTCCTCTTTCTCATTTTGAGCTATTTTTTCAATTTCTTCTTTATTTTCTATATTTTTATCTTTTTGTTTTTTATTTGATTTTTTTATTTTTTTTCTAAGATTATTATACTTATCTCTAATTTCTTCTATTTGTTTTTGAATTTTTTTTTGAATATCTTGATCTTTATTTTCTAAAATATCACCCTTTAAACTATCATCCAATTGATTAAAGTAATGTTCTTTTTCTTTTTTTTCTAACTTTTCTAAATCTTTATTTTTTTCTTCTTTATATCTTAAAACTCTATTTGTTATAATTTTTTTGTATCTTTCATCTATAGAAGCCTCTTCTTCTTTAATTTTTGTATTAAATTTATTAATAATTTTACTACATTCAGGATAGATATTCTCTACTTCAAATGCAAGTCTATCCCCTATATATATAGTATTTTTTATATTTTCAGCTTCAATTGGAGATAAAGCCACATTATCTTTACTAAATTTTCTTAATTCCCTTTCATAGAGACTCATTTTTTCATCATCCAATGAATTTTGATTTATTTCTGATAGCTTTCTACTGATTTCAACTTTTATTAAGGCAATTTCTGTTGAATTTTCTACATTTTCACTTAAAATTACTTCGTCTCTTTTTTCAAAACTTTTAATTCCATCAAGTAAAAGCTCAGAGTAATCTTTTACATTTTTTTTATATTCTGAACGACTTATTGAATATGCCTTTTTTAATTCAACCTTATTTATTTTTTCATTCTTTTTAGATTGTTCTTTAAGATAGTATCTACGAAAACTAATATAATCTCCCCAGTCATCTAAAATAGAAATTACATCATCTAACTCATAAACAGGACAAGTTTTTTCTGTTAAATTTATTATTGTATTATTATCTAAAAATGACGGATATTTCTTTCCCTCTTCAAATTCATAATATGCTTCACCTAAACTCTTTTTAAGTGCACATATTGCATTACATCTTATTTCAGTCTCTATTGGTTTAGAAATAGAATTGTCTATTAACTCTATCCCTTTTATAACAAATGAAGTAAATCTATTTGTCATAAAATCCCCTACAAAAAATATATCCAATTCTTCTGGAATAATAGATGAAAGAGCTATTGTTTTTTCTGGTCTAATATACATATTACAAATAGCTTTATAACCATTGTATTCTGTTGTTGCTACTCTAAAACTTGGTGCAGAGACATAATAAGTTACCTTAATTTTTGGAAAGCATAATCTTACAAATTCTTCAAATTCTATTTCTTCTTTTCCATATAACTTTAATTTTCTTTGGATTTTCTTAAATTGCTCTTTTAAAGATTCTCTATAAATATCGTCTCTATTTCTACTTCCCATCTCTAAATTTATAGAAAAATCAACAGCAAGATATTTTTCTTCCCCTTGTTCGTTCATTTTTTCATTCATATTAATGTTCCCCTCTTAGTATTTTTATTTTTAAATATGTTATGAAATTATTTTTATTTTTCTTATTCAATACATTATATACTTTTTAAATTATTATTTCAATCACAAACCACCACTTCAAGTGGTGGTTTGCACTATGCCTAAAAGGCACTATTACAAGCTTGAGGCTAAAGTCTTACAATTTGGTCTGCCTTTCGCGTATAGCCCCATTCAGCTATTAAAATAGCTCTTGTTTTTATTTCTTTTCAACA
>ERZ772967.2169-NODE-2169-length-12768-cov-25.641548_pt1 | contig 12768 bp, 9 predicted proteins | sample MGYA00511677_ERZ772967 | MGnify/ENA primary metagenome ERZ772967 (study PRJEB29015, sample SAMEA2737931) | human oral metagenome | biome: human oral; feature: human-associated habitat; material: dental | place: China | collected 2146 ...
CGACGGCGAGAAGAACAACAAGGAGGTCGTCGAGCTGATCCTGGAGCTCATGGGCTACGCGCCCGACGACTACGAGCACGTCGCCGACCGTCCCGGCCACGACATGCGCTACGCCATCGACAACTCCAAGCTGGTCGAGGAGCTCGGCTGGGCACCGAAGTTCACCGACTTCCGCTCCGGCCTGCAGGCCACCATCGACTGGTACCGGGACAACGAGGCCTGGTGGCGCCCGCTCAAGGCCGAGGTCGAGGCCAAGTACGCCGCCCAGGGGCAGTAACCGGGCAGCGTCGTCGCCCGACGGCTCATGATGTGTGGGGTCCCTTGCAGGGCCCCACACTCGTCTCCGACGCCAATCCCGGAGCGCGGCCCGGAACGTCAGGCCTAACTCATGACGCTTAGTGTGCCGGGGCGGGATGTTGAGGGCGGTGAGGATATCTTCGGCTGCGGGACCAGGAGGTCGGCGGCTGTGAGGTGGGCGGGGACGAAAGGTGACGTAGCTCTTGAGGCCCACCAGTGATCTGGCCCTGACCAGCGAAGCCTCATCCAAGGGGAGCTGGTTGCCGTCGAGGATGGTGACAAAACGCGTGTGTCCGGACTATTTCTCGCCGGCAATGACGGCTCGGGCCTGGTTATCCGGGACGGTGGAGACACCCTGGCACACCGCCAGTACCGCGATCCTCACCCGAGCCGAGCAGACCATCACCCAGGCCCTGGTCCGAAAGAGCCTCCGACATCCTGACCTACTTCGACACCATCCCCGTACCGCCAACGGCCCCACCAAAACTATAAACAGACGCCTCGAGCACCTCAGAGGCATCGCCCTGGGATTCGGCAACCTGACCGGCTACACCATTCGTAGTCTCATCTATGCCCGACGCCTCAAAGACCACCTGACAACAACCACCTAAACATACCGGTAAGCCCTACCTACCACACGCTCAAACACGAAGAGCCGGACAACTTCCGCAGGGCGGCAGATGGGGCAACTGCCCCTACCATCCCCAAAATGAGTCGTGATGACATGCATCAATCACTACCATCAGGAGCAGTATCATGATCAACAGACGTCACAACGAAGTAGGTGAAGCTTCGGTTACGTACGCAGGTATGACCATAGTTGTTGCCGTACTCATCCTGGGAATTGTCGGCACTGTACATAGTGGTGGAGTTGCGATTGGACAAAGCTTAGTATGTAAGGTGGGTGAAGCAATCCATGGCGGCAACAACGGTTCATTTTCCTGTGGATCACCAAGCGCACACAGCAGCAAGAAGTCACCTAAGGGGTCACCTAATGACGGAATGCCAGAGTCATGCACCGTGTCAAAATCAACTGATTCGTCAAGCATGTATACCACCTTCGCGATCGTAAAGACCGGAGGAGGTCTGGCGATTGTCAAACAAACGGAGAAATACATCGACCCAAGTTCTGGCAAAATTAAAACGAGGTACAGCGTCACGGCTATCGATAGCAAAACTCTTGGCCTAGAGGGAGGCATCGGGGTAAAAGGCGAAATCAATAATAACGGACTTGGCGCCGACCTCTCAGGCGAAGCGGGGTTTGAACTTAATGCGGGAGACACGTGGGACTTTGAGTCAGAAAAGGAAATGAACAAGTTTCTTGATTCTTATACGAGCTATAAGGCCCGCAAGGACGCAGCAGAATCCTTACCTTGGGGTGGAGAATCCGCATGGAGGGCAATGCATCACGAAACATTCAAACCTCCACGACAACCTGATCACCAATACACCACGGGAAAGGGGCAAGCAAATCTCAACTTCGTCGCTGGACTTCGAGCTGGGAAGGACGATAAGAAAAAGAAAGAAAAATCAGATAACCTCGACATAGGACTATCTGTCGAAGCGAAGTTAGACGAGTCTTACTCACGTACGCACGATAATCGGAAAGGACACAAAGGAGAGTACACCGACACCTATACGTACTCCAGTTCACTAAACGGCCAAAACAGCACATCATTCTCCGGAGTCTCAGGAAGTGGAAATGTAGAAGGCGCCATGGAAATTACGTACAGCAAAGAAAAAAAGATGACAGAAATTAAATTCACGCAAACTACCGACGCGGACGTCACGTGGACTACAACAAACGAAGTAGGGGTGAACGGAAGCAGCAATGACTCCAAAAACAAAACTTCAGGTAACAAAGATGAAGGAAAAGCGTCGCCCAAGGCGACCTCTACGCTAGGTAACTCAAACAAAAAGTCACACGTCACAACCACTACACTTAAGGTCACCGATGAGAATCGCGACATTGTAACTAAATGGCTGCAAAGAGCAACGAGTGGCAGCCCCTCCCAATCAAAAGGGCAAGTTGCATTTACGCTACCATCGAATATCATGAATCCGGACCAACCGTCATCCTCCGACCCATTCCAACAACTATTATACGAGCAGGCCACTAATTCCGAATCAACTTATGATAACACCGAGAAGAAGTTCTCATTGAAGGCCCAGGCGTCTTTGGGGCTTAAAATTGGAGTGTCATTCGAGCAAAGTCACACGGAATCCACTATCAACCAGCAAACATACTTGGGTCAAAAACCCCACGATGGCGCTATTCGCCCCAGAAAGATAACGGATTGGTGTAAAAGATAGTTCGCAACGAGCGTTCTCATGCGATGTGCATTTGTTGTGCTTCAGTTATAGCCCCCCCCCCGTAAGTTGACGCCTACACCAATTCCTTCGGCTTCGAATCGTGACGTGCACCTCAGTTGTTTAACGCGAATTCATTATACATTTTGGGGGCAAGTCCTCTTTAATCTACCCCCTCTTGGAATATACACCTTGTAGCCGCATTTATGGCCGCAGTAATTCTACGATCCTGGAGTCTGAATTGGATAAGTTCCGCTCTTTATGGCACGCTCGTCCGACATGGATCGCACTCATAGTTTCCTGGATGGTCGGTGCGCTTACGTATTTTGTCTTACTCAAGTTAAGCGAGAGCCTTGGGGAGCTACTTACACCTGGAACAATCTTCGGAGGCATAGCGTACTTCGCCATCACCTTGCTCATCCCGATAGGGGCAGCATTCAGCAGTTGTTGTACGGCTCCTATACGTCGGGTGAGAAATTATTGGAGCACGTTACCATATTCGCTTCCCGTTCCGGTCTCTATTTTCATATTTCAGGCGTGCACACTTCCGGACTCAATAGGGAATAAAACGATTCTGCTTTTTGAACTCCCAATTCTTGGTTTTGCAGGGGGAATGATTGGTTCATTTTTCGGATGGCGAGTTCGAAACCTTTCAAACTGACCAACAAATTAGACTGCACATCGCGTTATTATGTATTCAAAATGTTCACAATCTAAAATAATTCAGGGAGGCGACAAAAGAGACTCCGGGAACTGTGAAAGAGGTGGATGAGGCTGATTGCCCTTAACGGTAGGCACGTAGTGACTACCGTATCCACGGATCCGCTCGGTGGCGCTCACCTGAGTATGCATAGTTTCAATGGTGACCACCGCCCCGTCCAGGTCGGAGAGCTCGAGTAGATCCCTCAGCGTTGAAACCTCCGGCTAGACTTGTTAGTCACCCGTCTCTGGGTGAGGTTTGTGCCGGTAGCCCGGTCCATAGCGGACAGAGGATGAAGAACCGGGGACATTCCTTTTTGAGGTCCGAAGGCCTCAGGTCGGACAAGACCAGATCGGTTGTGTACTTCCAAATCGCTGTCAGGCTCAGGTCTGACTCATGACGCTTAGTGTGCCGGGGTGGTGTGCTCAGGGCGGTGAGGATGTCGTTGGCGGCGTCGGTCAGGCGCGGGGCGGCAGGCGGCGGCCGTTGAGGTTGATGGTGACGTCCTGGAGGGGTTTGAGGGTGCGGATGACGCGTTTGATGCTGACCCCGGTGGCGTCCTGGAGGTAGCGGGCTACGGCCAGGGAGGCCATGACCACGGTCAGGTGAGCCTCGATGGCGTCACGGGTGTGGTGGAAGATGGGGCGGGCTCTCAGGTCGTGCTTGCTCATCCGGAAAGACTGACCGGGCGTGCCACAGCTCGTGGTAGGAGGAGACGACCTCGCCGGCGTCCATCAGATGCGCGGAAATGTTGGTGGCGTAGCCCTTGAGACCCACCAGGGACCGGGCCCTGGCGATGGACGCCTCATCAAGAACCTGATCGCCTTGATGGACGGTGACAAAACGCGTGCCCTTGGGACGCTTCTCGCCGGCGATGACAGCCCGCGCCCGGTTGGCCTGAGCGGTCAGGGTCTGGTTGTCCCGGGCCGCTCGCTTCTTGGAGTACGCCCACACCGCTCTCCACGAGCCTGGATGGGTGTGCGGGTCCCACACCGGCTCGGACTTGCGGCTCTTGTCCCGCTCGCTCTGCGAGCCCCTCCTGGGGGTGATGGTGTCGATGACCTGCCCGTCAGTGAAGGCGTCGCCTTCCCAGTGGAAGTGGGCTTCCAGATCCCCGGGGGCACGGGCCTGTCGGGCCCCAACGATGAACTGCAGCCTCGCCTCATCCAGGGCCTTGAGGTTGGCCGCCGAGAGCATGCCGCGCCCGGCGACCACCACGAGCTCCTCGATGCCGTGGGCGGCCTGGAAGACCTCCACGATGGGGATGATCGTGGTGGTCTCAGCCTTGTTCCCCTCCCAGCAGCCGACCTGGAGAGGAAAACCAGCCCGGTCGACCAGCAGGCCCACGACGACCTGAGGGTCGACCCTCCGCTCCTTGGAGTAACCCACCCGCCTCAGATCATCCTCACGCTCAGCCTCGAAGTACAAGGTGGTCACGCCTGCAGGCACAGGGCCAGGCCCCACTGGCGGTGACGTGATCGAACAGGGCCCTAGACAGGCTCTCGCGGTAGCCCCGCTCCACGCTGCGGCCCAGGGAACGGAACAAGGTCCGCACGCTGACCGCCTCCAGACCCAAGTCACCCAGGACACGGGGGACCTGGGCCTTGCAGGTGGTCGGCTCGATCAGACACGCCAGAACCATCTACTCAAAAGCCCGATCACCCCCGACCACCTCACCCAGCCCCAGACGCTGGTAGGCGCCGTGCAGGCTCTCCCACAACAAGGCCGAGCGCTTGGAGACCACCGTGGCACCAATGCTGGCCAGGTCGGCTGATGCCGCTATGAGTCTCTCGGCCGCTGGTGGTGTGGGGGTCAGGCCCAGGGCAACTAGTCAGGGGCGATACGGCGCCGACCGATCTCCATCAGGGCCGCCAACTCGACCTCGTTGTGGGCCGAGCCCAGGTGCTCGATGACCTTGTCCCGACACCCTTCCTTGACCGCGATCTGCACCGCCGTGGCCCCCGAAGCGGTCCTGACCTTGCGCAGAAACGGGCTCACACCAGTGCACCATACGGTCTCTTAGTGCCCCGCCACCAGACCCCTAACACCGCAACACCAACGAAAACCCAATCCCAAAACCCACCAAAGTGTCATGAGTCAGATCAAGTCAGGCAGGCCTCTACGGACGCGAGACGGCCGGGTAAGTGAGGTAGGACAGGCGGGCGGCGTTGGCCCGCGAGTGCCGCAGCCCCGCCTGGATGACCCCTAGCATCATCCACAGGAAACCGAGCGTCACCAGTCCGACGCTCAGGAAGAAGGTGGGGAAGCGGGGGACGTTGCCGAACTCCAGGAAGTGCCCGACGACCGGGATGCCCAGGACGAAGGCGACGACCCAGGTGAGGAACCCCAGGGTGCCGTAGAAGAGGATGGGGCGCTCATCGCGCACAAGACGACCAATGAGCCCCAGGATCTTGAATCCATCGGAGAAGGTGTTGAGCTTGGACTCCGTGCCGGCGGCGCGCTCCTTGAAGCCGACCGGCACCTCGACCTGGGGCACGCGAAGGGTGGCGGCATGAACCGTCAGCTCGGTCTCGATCTCGAACTCCCGGCTCATGGCGGGGAAGGACTTGACGAACCGGCGCGAGAAGACGCGGTAGCCGGAGAGCATATCGGTGACGTGGGTCCCGAAGACCCGGGATGTCAGACGGTTGAAGGCCTTGTTACCGGCCTCGTGGCCGGGGCGGTAGGAGCTCTTCTCCTGCACGTCACGGCGAACGCCCAGGACATGGTCGTAGGGCCCCTCCAGGAGGGCCGCGATCATGTCGGGCAGGGCGGCGGCGTCATAGGTGTCATCGCCGTCGATCATGACGTAGATATCGGCCTCGACATCGGCGAAGGCCCGACGGACCACGTTGCCCTTGCCCTTGCGCTCCTCACGGCGAACGATGGCACCGGCGGCGGCCGCGACCTCGGCGGTGCGGTCGGTTGAGCAGTTGTCATAGACGAAGACGCGCATCGTGGGAACGGCCGCCAGGAGGTCGGCGACAACCTTTGCGATCGCGCCCTCCTCGTTGTAGCACGGGACGATCGCTGCGATATCGAGCTTGGAGAGATCCACCTGGTTCCAATCAGGACGAGTGCTGAGTAGGGGCTATTCTAGCGGCACCCGCTGCGAGCCCGGCGATCGTGTGAATGATGCCGGCGCTGAGGCGCTTTCTCATGTGCCCCCGGACTGGAGATCAACGCCCGTGCCACTGTGCTTCCCGCCCCTGTTCCGCTCCGCCTCCCGATCCGACCGGTCCGAGGACCTGAAGGAGGGGGGAAACCGTCGTCTGCGGCGTCGGGCAGCGGCCTCGGCTCTCTTCGCGACGGCCTTCGCAGCGGTGGACGCCACCTCACAAGTGGTGGGGCGGGTCCAACGGGCCACCGGCCTGCTCCAGGAGGGCTCCTTCAACCCGGTGCGTCTCCTGGTGGCGCTGGTTCTCAGCGGCGCCGCGTGCTGGGGGCTCCTGGCACTGGTGGATCTGGCCGCGCGGCGCAGGGACCGCGATTCGCAGGAGGTCGGTGCGCAGCCCGGGGCGGGGTGGAGGGACCGTCGTCGGCTGGCACTGCTGGCGTTCCTGATTCCGCTGATCTGTTGGTCCCTCCTATACGCACACCTGTGGCCGATGGCCTCGATGAACGACACGGCCTGGATCCTGAGGGATCCGATCGGGGCGGGGGCCCAGCACCCGATCACCTACGGGATTTCGATCGGGGCCCTGTTCCGTCTGGGACGCCTGGTCGGGGGCGATCTGACCGGTGTCGTGCTGCTGTCGGTGGGGCAGATGCTGCTGTGGGCGGCCTGCGTGAGCGGCGTCGCGGTCTTCCTGGACCGCAAGGGGGCCTCGCGCCGGGTGACCGGGTTTCTCATCGCCTACTGCACGCTCATGCCGCTGGTGGCCGACTACTCCTTCGCCGTGGTCAAGGACGCGGCCTTCTCCCTGTTCACCACCCTGCTCATCCCGGTGCTGCTAGTGGTGCGCGCCAGTGCCGGGCAGGTGCTGCTGAGCAGACGCGGCATCGCGGTGGTGGTGGCGGCACCGGCGGGGTTCGCGCTCATGCGCAACAACGCCCTGCCGGTGGTTCTGGTGATCCTGGCGCTGATGGTGTGGTGGTCGCGGGCGCACCTGCGCCGAGCGCTGGTGGTCAGCGCCGTCACCCTGGTCATCATCGTCGTTCCCACGGCTGCGACGGCGCAGTCCCAGCACGCCAAGGAGGCCCTGGGGATCCCACTGCAGATGATCGGCTACACACTGGTCCACGATGCCGACTGCCTGCCGTCGGCAAGCCGGCAGGTCTTCGACAACGTCCTGGAGCCCGAGGTCTGGAAACAGGTCTACCGGCCCGCCAGCGTCGACCCGACCAAGGACTCCCCGACCTTCAACAACGCCTACCTCGACACGCACCGCGGCCAGTTCCTCTCCGCGTGGGGGCGGGCCCTGGTGGCGTGCCCCCGCCCCTTCGTCACAGGATTCCTCGTGCATACCGCCAACCTGTGGCGCTTCGACGCCGACCCGATCAGCACCGATGGGCAGTCCCGCTTCATCTCGGCGGTCTCGAACTACCCGGCCGGCCGGGACCAGCTGATTCGGGACTACGCCAACGCCGGCGTCGTCAACCACTCGCTCTTGCCGCAGCCGCTGCAGCCGGTGGCGGGCACCGCCGTACGGGTCATGGAGGCCACGCCGGGTCCGGGAACCTGGATGTGGGTGGTGGCACTGAGCGTGGTCGGGTTCGTCTACGCCGGGCGGCGAGAGTGGGTGGCGATCTACGCACCCGTGATCCTGCTGTGGGCGACGCTCCTGATCGCGGCGCCCACCGTCACACCGTTCCGCTACATGGTGCCCATCATCATGGTGGCGCCGATCGGCCTCGCCGTCCTGCTGGGCACCGATCGAGCCACCTGGGAGCCGGTACGGTTGAGTGGTGCGCGTTCCCGCAAGAGTCCCAGTCCTGAATCCATGTGAGGAGAACCCCGTGATCCGTATCATCGCCACGTTCCGTGTCCGTTCCGACGCCGTTGAGGAGTTCCGCGCACTTGCCGGTGAGCTCGTGGAGGGCTCACGGGCCGAGGACGGCAATCTCGCCTACGACCTGTGCGTGGCCAGGGACGATGCCGCCTCTTTCGCCGTGCTCGAGACCTGGCGCGACGACGCCGCGATCGAGGCTCACAACGCCTCAGCGCACTTCACCACCCTCGTGCCCCGGATGGTCGACCTCTGCGCCGAGCCGCCGTCAGTGGTCCAGTACACCGAGGCCTGAGCGCAGAACGCCTGGGCCCGTCAGTCGCAGGCGGTGATGCGCCACAAGGAGGCGCTACCCTCGGAGTCGACAAGCTCGAGACCCTCGCTGGGAACCTGGGTCAGACGCGAGTCCCAGCGCAGAGGGGCGGCACCTGTCACGGAGCCCGAGGCCGTGGCGTCCGAGCTGCTGTAGAAGTAGCGCACGCCCAGCCGGCTGAGGAGTGTGCAGGTCTGGGAGCGCTTCTGCCCCAGGGTGGGCCAGGCAGAGGCGAGGGCGGCCCCCGGGGTTCCCGGTGCAGTCTTGTCACGCGTCGGGTAGACGACGTGGACACCCCCCAGGGACCACAGGTGGGCGGCCCCTCTCGATGGCGCTCCGAGGACGACCGCGTCGTCGGGCAGTACGCTCCCCGAGCGCCGAATGAGCGCGATGGAGTCCTTGGTCAGCAGAGTCCCGTACTGGATGCGCTGCGGGTCGTAGACGGAGGCGGCGAGGTTGCGCTCCAAGGGGGTCCTCGCCGCCACCGGCAGGAGCACGAGCGCTACCAGCATGGCGGCCGCCGCCCGTTCCGGTCGCACCCAGCCGACCCGCGAGGCCGTCCGGCGCAGCACCTCCCACAGTCGTCGTCCGGGCTGCCCGGCACCTGCCTGCACCAGGAGGACGAACGCGGGCAGGATGGCGAGCGGAAGGATCCGGGCCTTCTGGAGGTACCAGGGCGCTCCGAGCTGACGGCCGGCCCACTGGGGTCCTCCCACCAGGACCAGGAGGAGCAGCGCCAGCAGCCACATGATGAGCCAGGGGCGCTGATCTCGCCGCGAGCGCGCCGACCATGCCGCTGCCAGGGTGAGCAGGCCGATCACGATGCCGATGGGCACGGTGGCCCCCGGAACCTCCCCGTACATCGGCAGGTCGATGATCGCCTGCCCCAGGGTTGCCACGGCACCGGCCACTCCCCCGGCAGGACGCCGGTAGCCCAGGACGGAGGCCAGGGAGCCGCGCATGAACCAGGTCCCCGCGGCCAGGACCAGCATGGCGGCGACCGCCACCGCTGCAAGGAGGGCTCGACCGCCCCGTCTGGTGGCGCTACGACGCCACAGAGAGACGACGGCATCGGCCAGGAAGGGCAGGGTCAGGACGGCGAGGTTGAACAGGCCGGTGCCGTGCGCGGCCACCACGCCGCCGGCCGCGGCCAGGGCGAGGAGGACCAGCACCAGGCGGAGGCGCCGTGAGGCGGTTCCCCGACGCAGCAGGTCGTAGAGCACGAGGACGCCGGGAAGCCCCAGAACGCTCAGGGCGTAGGGCCACACTGCCAGGGACGTCATAGGAAGCAGCGGAAACCCCACCACTGCGGCACTGAGCGCGAGCACCGCAGCGACCGCGCAGGTCTGCTGTCGCCGGCGGGCTCCTTCCGCCTCCGGCTCCCAGGGGGCATCAATCCCGGCTGCTCGGGCAAGCAGCCCCAGCAGGCTCAGCGGCCAGGCCACCGCGGTCAGGGCTAGGACCCCCGCGGTACTGACCGGGACCGGGCCGCCCGGCGCCAGCGCCAGAGCCCCGTGCCAGACCGTGGGGTAGTAGACGGCGCGACCGGAGTAGAGGGCGGAGAGGCCCCCCAGCATTGAGGCGTTGCCGCCCTCGCGGATGGCCGCCACCGCGTTGAGGTGGAAGGTGGCGTCGAAGGCCTGCGCGGGGTAGGCGGGTCCAGGCAGGACGGACAGAATCGCCCCTGCCGGCACGACGACGGCCACGATCAGACCACCGGCCAGGACCATCCGCTCGGCCCGGCCCTGTGGCGCCGCTCGTCGCGCACACTCCGGCGGTGGGCCGGCGATCAGGCGCGCCATCAGTGCCGAGACGGCAGTCAGGGCAGCGATGACCGCCCACCCCCAAGGGCGCCAGGGCAGCGCAAGGGCGTGGGCGAGAATCTCCGCCGCCCCGATGATCGCCGAGCCGAGCGCGGGTGCCACAGCCAGCGACGGCAGCGCCCCCAGGCGCGCCGAGCGCCCCACGATCCAGCCGGGTACCAGCAGCAGACCGGCCACGACGAGCGTGGCGGCCGCCAGGGTCCAGCCGGAGTCGCCGACCATCCCCGCGGCCGCGCTCACGCTCATCCCTGCTGCCGACCTCGGGGTGCCCCGGGCTACTCGCCTCCGCCGATGGTCAGGCGGGGCACACCGGTCCACTTGGCGGCGTCGGTGGCGCGGCGTCCGTCCAGGAGGAGGCGCAGCCCGGGCAGGTCGGCAGCGGTGAGCTCGCGGTACTCGGGGTGGTCGGCCTGGACGATGGCGACGTCGACCTGCTCCCCCAGGTGGTAGGGGGTCCAGCCGAAGCCGGCCAGCTCGTCGTCGGTGTACATGGGGTCGTGGACGAGGACCTCGGCACCGGCCTCGCGCAGGGCCTCAACCGTGGGGAAGACGCCGGAGAAGGCGGTCTCCTTGACCTTGCCGCGGTAGGAGGCGCCCAGCACGACGACGCGCAGGCCCTTCAGCGAGCCAAGGATCTCAGTGGCCCGTCCCACCACGTAGGCGGGCATGGTGGCGTTGAAGGTACGGGCGGTGCGCACCACCGAGGCGTCGGGGTCGGTGGACAGGTACAGGCGCGGGTAGACCGGGATGCAGTGCCCGCCCACCGCGATGCCGGGGCGGTGGATGTGGGAGTAGGGCTGGGAGTTGCAGGCCTCGATGACGCGCTCGATGTCGAAGCCGGCCTTGTCCGCGTAGACGGCGAACTGGTTGGCCAGGCCGATGTTGACGTCGCGGTAGGTGGTCTCGGCGAGCTTGGCCATCTCGGCGGCCTCGGCGGTGCCCATGTCCCACACGCCGTTGGGGCGGGGCAGGTCGTCGCGCTCGTCGAAGTCGAGGACGGACTCGTAGAAGGCGATGCCGGCCCGGGTGCCGGCCTCGTCCAGGCCGCCCACGAGCTTGGGGTAGCGGCGCAGGTCGGCGAAGACGCGACCGGTGAGGACCCGCTCGGGGCTGAAGACGAGGTGGAAGTCGGTGCCCTCCTTCAAGCCGCTGATCTCCTCGATCATGGGCTTGAAGCGGCCTCGCAGGGTGCCCACGGGCAAGGTGGTCTCATAGGAGATGAGGGTGTTCGGGGTCAGGTGGGCAGCCAGGGAGCGGGTGGCGTCATCCATCCAGGCGAAGTCCGGCTCCCAGGTGGCGTCGTCGACGAACAGCGGCACGACCAGCACGATCGCGTCGGCGTCGGGGATCGCCTCGGCGTAGTCGGTGGTGGCTCGTAGGGCGCCGTTACCGGTGGCGGGGCTCAGCGCGGCGAGCTTCTCGGCCAGGTGGGCCTCGCCAGGGAAGGGCTCGGTCCCGGCGTTGACGGCCTCGACGACGGCGGGGTTGACGTCGACCCCGATGACCTCATGGCCCTTGTCTGCGTACTGGACGGCCAGAGGCAGTCCGATCTTGCCCAGGGCGACGACGGCGATGCGCATGCGGGTTGGTCCTTCCGACGGATCAGGCTGAGGCTCAGGTTGATGCTCAGATGGCGGCTCGGTTAGCAGCCCTCCGTATGATACGGCGCTTACCATGACCACATGCACGACTTGGACCACACGGACCGCACGGACACGTCCGTTTCCGGATACCGGCTTCACCTGACGTCTCCGACGTGGACCCATGGGTCCTCGAGCACCCAGTCGCCCAATCAGCCGTCAGCGGAGCAGTGCCACCTATGGCGGCCGCTGGCGCCGAAGGCCGACGATCTTGAGGCCGTACGCCAGCAGCAGCCCGGCCGGCGAACAGGCGCCTGGACACTCGTTGAGGAGAGCGACGGCGTTCTGCGCCTGACCACGGACCGCACCCGTTCCCACCACCTCGTCTTCACCCGTGCAGGCGGCACCTGGGTCGTCAGCGACGACCCTCAGGAGCTGCGTCGGCACGTTCCCACCTGGGTTCGCGACGAGCAGGCCGCCGAGGTCTTTCTACACGCGGGCTTCACGCCGGGGGCGCGGACGCTGGCCCGCGAGGTGTACGCCACTGCCCCGGGGACCGTCGTGGAGCTGAGGCCCGACGGCACCTGGAGCAGCCGGCCGTGGGAGGCTTATCACTACGACCCCGAGCCGGTCACCTCACCGCAGGAGTTCTCCGACGTCCTTCGCACCGCCCTCGACGTCGTCGTCGAGCGTCTTCTTCAGGACACCGGCGATCGTCAGCTCCTCGTCCCCCTCTCCGGTGGGCTGGACTCGCGGCTGCTGGCCGTCTGGCTGAAGCGCCACAGCGCCCGCAACG
>ERZ772967.2171-NODE-2171-length-12761-cov-15.152054_pt1 | contig 12761 bp, 11 predicted proteins | sample MGYA00511677_ERZ772967 | MGnify/ENA primary metagenome ERZ772967 (study PRJEB29015, sample SAMEA2737931) | human oral metagenome | biome: human oral; feature: human-associated habitat; material: dental | place: China | collected 2146 ...
GAAAAGCATATAATCATAACCAGACACAGTTGATCGCCGTGTCACCCGAAATCTCCGGCATGTAGTTTTCAGGCTACCCCGCGGGAGATTTTTATTTAGGCTGATTTAGCGCGGTTTCCTATCAAAGACTGACATGAAGTCTTTACGTCCGGTGCGCTTGTCTTCCTTGACTTGCACGCAGAAATAGATGCCATCTTTGGTAACTCCGTAAAAGCGGTGGAGCAAGATGTTGCGGTCGTCGGCATTGAAAGTTGTTTCCGGTGTGATCTGCGAGTGGCGCAAGACGTCGAGTGCAGCGCGGTAGAATCGGAGCCTTCTTGTGCGTTCCTTCAATCGCTTCTGCATTACGTGATCCCAAAACACCTTCAAAAACACTTTGCCGCCATTGAAGTACTTTGACTTGACGTACGGCTGTCGCTTGGTTGAGTGCGCGATGACGTTATATTCCCGGCGAGCGTGGTTCAGTGATTCGTCATAGGATGATCCAGGTAAACGCGGATATTTTGATGTATAGACTTGCATTACTCCAATCAGTATACAATGATTGCGGAACTATGAGAAGTCGTTGACCCTTGCATATGCTGAACATCGCCAATACTTCCAAGTGAAACCGAAACAATATTCGTGACCAAATTGAGATAAATGGCGGAGTGGATTGCGGTAAGTAAGCGTATAATTATGCGCAGGTACTTTGACTGTCTGAAGCGCTTAAAAGTGGTTCAGACGCTGTGTTGTGCCTGACTACTAAATTAGGAGAAACATGAAGAATCCAGAACTCATCACCGCCGATGATCTCAATTCCTGGCCAGACAGTGACGCCCGCGATGCTCAGGAGAACTTTCCGCGGCTTATTCGGCGTCTCCTCCATGAAACTCCAGGTATATCTGAGGTCTCGGTGCGCGCCGGCAACGGCGTGAGTGCGCCTGGCTACGACGGAGTCGCTCAGTCGGACGAAACGGTCTCTGTCCTCCCTGCAGGGTCTTTAGTCTTTGAGTTTGGGACGGACAAGAGAATCGGATCCAAAGCATCAAAAGACTATCGTAAGCGATCCAAGCAGAATGATGCTGCTAGCCATGTCTTCGTGTTCGTAACGCCTCGGCGCTGGAGCGACAAAGACAAATGGCTAGAAACGCAGCGAAGTGAAGGCAAATTCGCTAATGTATCGGCACTTGACGCTGATGATCTAGAAGCGTGGCTGGAGACGTCGCCATCTTCGCGTTACTGGATTTCTGAACACCTTGGCAAGCAGCCTGATAAAGCGCGAACGCTCGAGCAGTGGTGGGGTAGTTTTCATCAGGCGACTCATCCGGAGTTGCCGCTCAGCATGTTTATAGCTGGGCGAGAATCGACTCGAGACAAACTCCGAGAGTTGCTTGCCAAAGCACCGCGAACCATCACGATTCAAGCGGACTGGCGTGACGACTGCCTCGCCTTTATATACGCGAGTCTCGCAGCCGACGCTGAGAATCAACTGGATGCTCTTGATCAGTCAGTCATCATCGTTAAGTCTGTAGGCGTTTGGAATCGGATCGCTCGGCAGGCTGGGAAGTCAGTACTGATTCCGGCAGTCGATGGTGTTGAAACGAAGCTAGCGATTGATAATGGTCATCACGTGATCAAGATCGTTGACCGAGAGCAAGTTGTGTATGGAAAGGTGGACGTAGAGCTGCCGCGTGTATCGCGACCTGACGTGCAGTCGTTGCTGAATGACTGTGGTGTCAACTTCCAAAAGGCGGGATATCTTGCTGGGCTTGCTCGGCGGAATATGCCGTCGTTTGTTCGAGCATTAACGCGTGACGCCGCGATCCAGATGCCGACGTGGGCCACCGATGCCTCCGCGCCAATGCTGGCGGCGCTGACACTCGTTGGTGCGTGGGATGCTAATAATGACAAGGATACGCAGGCGATAGCGGCACTGGTCGGTAGTGACTACGATACCGTGACGTCGCTCTGCCAGCAGCGCGCTGGCGGAAACGACCCTGTGATGAGCCGATCTGGCTCGGCCTGGCGATTCGCTTCGCTTGAGGAAGCCTTTCTCTGCCTGTCGTCGAAGATCACAGATGGCGTCGTTGAGCGGTGGAAGCAGTTGGCACTTGATGTCTTGTGTGAGGCCAATCCGTCATATGGCTTGAACCCACTAGAAAAGGTTGAGCAGCAGTTCAATCAGCCCACGTCGCAGGTTCAGTACTCGGAGGAGTTGAAGAGCGGCATTGCGCGGAGCCTTGCGATGGTTGGCTCTATGGATGGAGACGGCGTGCTGTCCGGCAAATTGAGAGAAAGCGTTGACGACATTACCAACCAACTGCTTAATCAGGCAGTAGGAGATGACTCCGGTCGTGTCTGGAACTTGATAGGGCCACGGTTGCGATATCTTGCAGAAGCCGCGCCGCAGCAGTTTATTGATGTCACCATAGAGAATCTGGAGCATGACTCCTGTTCGTTGCTGCGAGCATATTATGCAGATAGTAACGATATACTGTTTGGTGATCCTTGGTTCCATCCTCACTTGCTGTGGGCGCTCGAGGTACTCGCTTGGTCTGAAGAATACTTCGATGGCGCTGTCGAGTGTCTTGCCTTGCTTGCCGCCAATCGGGCGGATGACAAGCAGCACGGCAATCGGCCTGATGAGAGTCTCGCCGCCGTACTATGCGGTTGGGCTAATTTTACGACGGTTCCGTTTGGTGAGAGGCTTGCCGCGCTTGATTCTGTCAAACGGATTTCGGCAACTGTCGGGTGGGATCTTCTGTTTGCGCTATGGCCTGACTATTCGGCGGTAATTACGCCGCCAGCCACGCCTCGCTTCCGTGCAGATTGGTGTCCACTCACCGACAAGCCGGTAAAGTGGGAAGAACGGAGCTCCTTCTTCCATGGTCTCGTCGAGCGTGCACTCACCTGGAGTGATGTCACACCATCAAACCTTAAGCGATTGATCAATCACATCAATCGTGGCATATTGTCGGAAGACAGGACGAAGATTATTGATCACCTCGGCAAGCTTTCGTCGTCCGAAGAGTTTGATGACGACGATCGTTACTTAGTGTGGCATGCGTTGCGTCAGCTAGCTACCAGCCATTATCACCATAGGGCTGCGGAGTGGTCGCTGCCGGAAGAGGAAGTCGATCGCCTTTTGGAGTTGTCTGACAAGTGGAAGCCCACCTCACCTGTTCTACGGCACCTCTACTTGTTCAATCACGATCCTGGTCTGCTCGATTGTGCACTGCACCGCGACATTGATGACTACGATCAAAAGGTGGAGGCACGTCGGCAAGAGGCACTTAGTGAGATACTCGCGGGGCCGCAGGCTATCGACGACCTTGCTCTGCTTGCGTCGAGGGCAATTGCGTCATTGGTGCTGGGATGGATGCTTGCAGATCGGCAGGAGCTCAATTTCTGGGACATCGCGTACTGGGCGGACAGTTCTGACAGGAAGCTGGTAACTGTCATGGATGGCTACTTGTGTCGATCACTAGACCAACGTGGTGCGTCTTGGCTGCAGGCTGTGCTTGACGATTCAAGGCTCACTGCCGCGCAGCGTGCTGCTGTCCTGCGCTGCGTGCCAGCTGAGTGGGACTACTGGGAGGTTGTTGCGCGCAATCAAGACGATGACAGCGCGTATTGGCAAACTGCTGAGATGCGGGTGTTGCCACCAGACCATATGCAGTATGCGATTGAGCGGCTGGTTGCGTGTGGACGCGCCTGGGATGCGATCGACAGTGTGTCGTTGTCGATTCGCTCCGCCAAGCAAGAGGGCGTTAAGACTGACTTGACGGCAGATGTATTAATCGACCTGCTTCACGTCGCATGCACCCAAGAGTCGGTAAAGATCTCCTCGCTGTCATATGAGGTCGGTCAGGTGCTCGATCATATTGTTGAGCTAAAAGCTGATCAGGTGGATGTTGCAAGGCTAGAACTCTTACTTTATCCGCTCATTGGCGATTATCGAGTGCCGATAGTTCTCCATCACACTCTTGCGACTGAATCCCACTTGTTTGTCAGGCTTATGGAGGTGGCGCATCGGGGAGAAACTATGCTCGGGTTGGATCGCAGTGTGTCATTTCGCATAGCTATGAGCGTGCTCGATGGCTGGCGTGGCTGCCCAGGTATGACGGCGGATGGGGAGATCGACACGGTGGTGATGCAGCAATGGGTTGAGACTGCGAGACAAGGGTTGGCTGCTGCCGAGCTTTCGGATATAGGTGACTACGGAATCGGCAGACTTCTCGCCAACAGTCCGGAAGATGAGAATGGAACGTGGCCGTTGCCAGCTGTTTGTGAACTGATCGACGAAGTTGGAAGTGACAATCTTGACGAAGGCTTTATTGCTGGAATGTGTCGTGGCCTCATGTCGAGTGTGCGAGGAGTCTACGACGGTGGCCAACAAGAACACGAGAGCGGACAGCGCTACCGGGCGTTGAGTAAGCAGATCTGCTCGACGTCGCGGCACACAGCTCGACTATTGAAGAAGGCGGCTGACCGATACAAGGATAGAGCAAAAGAGGAGGACGAACAGGCCCTGGCACGGCAGGACGCGCTGTAGGGGCTCGCTGGTTGTCGTTCGTTGGGATCGGCGCAGTGCTGTAGGAGCGCTGCGCCGATCCTTCTCCTACGCCTCCAGCCCACTCACCAGCCCGCCGGCGTCGGTGTCGAGGGCGTGGGCGATGCGGAGGATGTTGTGGAGGCTGAGGTTGCGTTGGCCGCGTTCGACCTGGCCGATGTACGACCAGTGCAGGGTGGTGCGCTCAGCCAGCTTCTCCTGGGACAGGCCCAGCTGCTCGCGGCGAGCGCGCACACGCCGACCAAACTCACCAGTGGCTGGTGAGAGCGGCGGCTTGCGGTCGGTGGGCACGGCTCCATCTCAACCGGCCGAAGACTCCCGATCCAGAGACGATGTATCTCAGGACGATGTATCCTGTGGTTGTTCGTAGCGGTCGAGTAGGTGAGGAGGTGGTCATCATGGGTGGCGGCGAGTGACCAGAACTAGCCCGCTCGTCGAGCGGTTGCTGCCTCAGGCTGAGTGGTCTGGGGCAGCTCGTCTTGCAGTGCCCAAGTGAAGGCGAAACCGGAGTGCGGCATCAGCCAACCACTTGCCTCGACAGTGACGGCCTTGCCTGGCACGGCGTCTGGCATACGGGTGACGCGAGCCGATTGAGCGGTGGCTACGGTGTCGCTGACGCGCAGGTCGGCGATGGTCGTATCGCTGTAGTCCAGATGTACCGACAGGTCTCGGGTGGGTTGAGCAACCTCGAAGAAGAGGCGGTGCCCCCATTGCGGCACCACTGTGCGGATCACTTGGCGGATACGGACTGGCTGGCCCTGCGTAGCGTCCTCATCCAGGCTGACGCTGTACGTCTGGCCTGTCTTGCGGGTGCTGCGACGAATCGTCTGTGAGCGTCCGTCCACCGTGAGCTCGAGCAGTTCGTAGGAGGATCGGCTGGCTGCGTCAACGCCTGGCCGGTTCTGGAGGAGCCATGCTGCCGTGGCCAGCGTATCGGCGAGTAGCTCGTTGTACTCATCCTGGTCAGACACACACGCGAAGCGCCGGGTGGCACTGCTGGGTACGGTGGTGTACTCCCACTCCACCGTGACGTCGAGCAGAGGAGTACCTGCGGTACTCCTCTCTACTGCAGTAGAGAGCCGAACGCGCACCGCCACGTCGTACCACCGCTCAGCGGCGCGGATGGCTTGGTCGCGGATGTCGCGGTAGATCTCGCGGGCGAACTGCTCATCGCCCAGGCGCAGGGCCATCACGTTGGCCGCGATGTCGTCCAGCAGTTCCGGCGTGGCCACGCGCTTCAAGTCCTCTGGGTGGATGGCAAAGCCCTCCACCACCGCATCACGCATCGCTGGAGCCTCTTCGCGGATGATCTGGCGGAAGCGGCGCTCTTGGTCGCGCTGGGAGGCGTACTCAAAGATGGGCGAGATGAGACCGGCGCTGACGAGCCCACCACCCAGCTCGGCCAGCGGCACATCCTGCAGCCAGCCCCACGCACCCAAGGTCATCTTGGCCAGCCAACGGCTGAGCATGATGGTGAGTAGGCCGGCCAGTGTGAGGGAGACTGCCAGAAGCACCGTCTTAGTTTTACGGAGGCTATGGAGTAGAAATGGGGATTCATTATCTGACATGAATAACCCAATTATAACACAAACTGACGTAACTCGACGATTGATGCAGCAACGCTGATCGCGTTGTCTCAATCGGCTAACAGATAGTAGTCCCAAGACGTCGTGCAGTTATCATCATCACATGAAACACAAGTCTGTCGCACTTCCTGAGCCCGATTACCTCCAGCGAATCGGTGAGGTTGCCTACGTGGCATCGAGCCTCGAATGGACGCTGCTAGGCGACCTTAACCGGCTGTCTGATCGACTACCTGACGATTTTTCCCTCGATGTGCTAGAGCAAAAAACGATGGGGCGCATTTCCAGCATGACAAAACAGGCCGCTGAGCAGTGCGGTAATCCTGAAATACGTCGCTATCTCGAAACTACTGCTCGTGCACTAAACGTGGTCAAAAATGTGAGGAATGACGTGCTCCATGCACACCCAGCCACGATGTCGCCAGACGGGACGCAGCGCCTCTATCGCTTAGGTGCTAACGGACGGCGCTTCTGGATCGACGATGAGTGGCTCGATAGAAAAATGGAGGAAGTCGATCAGGCGATCAAGGATGTGAATGCTGTGCGGCCACCGTTTGCGGAGTAAAGCCAGTGAAGTGGATCTGCACGGTCGGACGAATGAGTGGTCAATCGTATGCTGATATTAGTAGATTTCGATGAACCGCTTGGATAGCGGGTCGTACTTTCGGGCCTCCTTGAGAAAATTTTTGTGGACGCCGATCTGGACTGCTATCCAAAAGCGAACGACGAGAATACTCTTCCGCAGGGCGTTGGTGAGATCGAGCGAGTTGGGCAGCGTACGATCGGCATGCTTCAAGCCCATGTAAGCCGCACGAATGTTGTGCTTCCAAGCGTCGCCAGTGTCGTCAACCGACAATTCATCTTCATGCGCCTCATTCTCGGTATCATCATCGATAAATGGCGTCACGGGCATATCATCAAGAATGACCTGCAACGCATCCATGAAGTTTAGCTGGTTTCGTTCGTTGAGATGTGCACCTTCATTCTTCTTGATGTCAATGAGATAGCCAAGCTTCTCGAGCACGATCCCGATCTGGACGACGTTGGCGTCATTCCACGGATCGTCGGAGCGAAGGATGCTCAGAAATGGATCAAACGCATCAGTGTATTCCTCTCTAAGGCGCAGCCAATGCTTGACGCCTCTCGCTCCGATATTGTCGTACCAGAACAAGAACGAGATGCTCTGACTATCGTCGTCGCCGTACCGAGGGAGGCGATGAGTCGCCACCTGACTCCAACGCTCGGTCTTGCCTCTTGAGGTTCTGACCAAGTCGTCACCACGACAAACTTCGAGCCTCGCAACGGTAAACGGTTTCCAGGCAGCAATCGACACAAGATCCCACACAGCACCATGCACCTTGAGATGTTCTTCCCAGGATCTGGCCTTTTTAACTGTAGTTTCCAGTACGATCCGTTCGCGCGTTGAGAAAGCACTACGTGTGTGACTTGCTTCCCATAACGGATGAATGGTCAGATTCAGTGTCCGCGAGACGGGAACTGGAGCGAGTCGTTTCAACTCGACCTGCACCGTTTCAAGAAGACCGTCAGCATCATTGCTCGGCTTGACATCCATAGACGTGATGCCCGTCCAGGCAGCCATGGCAGCGATGTCGCTCCGCATGCCGTTGACTTTGTCGTACTTTGATGATCTGCCACCTAGCACCGCATAGTTGGCAACGATGACACCATAGCCAGCATCGAGTGTTTTACGGGCTCTGCGTGCACGGCAGCCCACCAGGGCGACAACACCGCAATCGTCATGAAAGAGCATGACGTGTGGAGGAGTATAACTATACTTTGTTCGCTCAGGATCATCGGCGTACATGGTGAGAGACGACCACCATCGTCCGTACGGACCCTCTTCTCCGAGCATGCCTTGAAGAGGGATTCGCAACTCAATGACAGAACCCGTGTCTCGAAGCATGACAGCTGCTTCCGGCGTCTTGGGGTTGCCGTCGATTAGCCAACCTAGACGTGGCTTGCCCACAATAAGTTCATTGTCCGCCATTGGGAACCTCCATAGTAAATGAGAACACTAAATGCTACATTAGTTTGGTTCCTATTACAACTGGAGGCTATAGAGATAGATGCTGCACGGGGTTGAACGAATCTAATTCATCAATCCGTTAGATTCCTGGTCGCCTTGACGCCATCTCAATCCCCAAATCAACCTCAAGCGGATCCTCGCCCACGTCCAGCTCGTCTACTTCTTCTGCGGAGTAGTAACGACCATCTTCTAACTCTTCAGGGGTACGCCATGCGTAGTAAGTCAATGAAGTTGGTTCACTGATCTGAAGGATGTCACGCAGGATGTGGATCGATTGTGCCGCGAGTGAGACATAAGCCGAACTATACGTCGGCAGCAGGAGATGGCGCGAGTAAACTTCATTTTCATTACTCTGCTGCCACCCTTGATTGACCATAGTGCTGATATCACTGGACTTGTGCACACTTGATACATTCCGCGTCTGTGGAGAAAGACGCAGTTCACAGACAATCGCCGTGTCGCTAACGGCGTAATGAAGGTACTGTGTCATATATTCTGTAGACACTTCGGGGATCAGTACAATGTGTACTCGATCGCCAGCGCGCATGAGTGCGCGCGCCAGTCTATTCTCAAACTGTGTCCAGGAGATTTGGCGCATCGTTGAAACCGTCATGCTTAAATACTATTGTATACTTTCGCATACTGCGGAGAAAAGATGTGTATGGCGATAGCTGAACGCCGATTGGATATTTGAAACTCACAGCCATTTTCTGTCTTCCAGTATGCAATTTCACGCTCAGCATCACGCTTGATTCGAGGTCTACCCCAAACGGCAGTTCCTGCTTCTACATAGCCGACAAAAGCGTCGTTCATAAATCTGTCTTGTTCAATTGATTTTGTTGTATCAATATCTGTTAAACTCCACGAGATTATGTCAAGCCCTCTAACCGGATCGGACGTGGTCGCGCTCAGTCTTGGCTGACTAACTGGAATATCTTTTACGATAGTACTTGGATCACTTTCATCCCAGCCCAGTCTTTCCATAGCCGCTGACAACTTGTCTTCTGTGAGCGGCCAATCTTGGTTGACCCAGTAATTTACAAGTTCGACAAATTTTTGTGGGGTAATGCTGTTCCATGTCATGACGATAGTATATCCTATGTTATAGAATTTTGTCTAGTTCCGGAAGGTCTAATATCGTTTCGTCTAGTATAAATGGGGTCACGTAGATTCTGCCGTCGGGCTTCGCTTCCACTAGCTCGTATCGCACCTCAATGGTGCCATTTCGAATAGCGCACGATATAAGGTCGTCATCGGAAACACTCATAACATACTTTCTGATCCCTTCAATGTATCGATCGTCAAGCCGTGTGAGTTCATTGAGATAGGTGGTAGTTCCTTGCTGGTGCTTTACGCCATCAATTGTTCTGTATCCAAGCCTAGAGTTCCCGCCTTTTGCTTCATAAATGGTTATCCTCGGTGGTTTTCTTCCAAGACTCGCACGATCCAGCATCCCCGCTCCTGTTTTTGCCTCTTGGCTTAGAAGAGGTTCTTCGTTTCTCGCCTTCATTACCATTTCCGTTGCTTGTTCGCCTAAACTTTCTGACGTTTCATTCAGGTCTTGGTGTAGTTGCTGCTCTCTTATGATGATTTTACGTAATGATTCGGCCTTTTGGGAACTAATGCGCCCATCGTCTTCTGCGGCTAGAATGGTGTCTAGAAATTTACCCTTAGTAAGACCCTTGACTTCGATGCCGTACATGTTCGCCCATTTATTTCGTACATGAAGAGCGTTTTTGTGCTCATTTCTATGTATTGTGCCAGTTCCGACTGTGCTTTCAAAATTTGATTTAGCTTCTGACAGCAAGTCTGTGGCACCAAGGTCACTGATGAAGAATTCGGTTTTTGGCCCCTTAATTGCTTTTACTAACTTGGGAGTATGGGTTTCGATGGCGGCACTATGGCCTTGGGTGGCTTCGGAAATCGTCGAAGAATAGAATGGTGCTGTGTTTCCCGTTGCTTCGACGTTTTCTTCTGTGGACTTTCCCGATTCACCTCGCTTGATACCGTATTCTAGTTGCCTATTTTTTTCAATGAAACGCTTTAGGTTATTAAACCTTAGTTTGCGTTTAGCGCCTACAGTATTAGCGAGCGCTGAACGTGCGTTGGGGTCGTGTATTCGACGTAGAGACTTTTCTGCCTTAAAGACAATCTTTTCGAGTGTCTTCAGGTGGCCGGTCGCTCCGCTGCTTGAGTTGATCTGTTGTCTGCACTGTCGGAGTCGCTTAATTATGTCTTCAAAATTTTCTGACATGGAAAGTTATTCTTGCTTGGCATTTTGAGGAGGCTCGGTTGGGATGGAGTTGGCTTGTGACAAGGCTGACGTGAGTTGTCGGCGGCATTCTACTATTCTTTGAATGGCGGCCGTCAGTTCGTCCGCCATCTTGTTGCCTCGTTGGTGGTGGCCAACAGTTTGTCGTGTCTTTTGCTCGACGTCGGCGCAGTCTCTTTCGATTGATTGCGTAAGCCTTATGGCGGCTTCAAGTGACTTACGAGCTATCCTTCTATTTCGCCGCCATGCTAGCTTCGTTATCGTGGGCATAGGTGTTGGCCTGTTACTTGCTAGCGTCTTTGATGAAGTCACCTGCAGCTTTCTGTAGGGCAGACATGGCCATACTGCAGTTGGCGAGAGATTTGGCGGCGCTGCTAACTTGCTGGGCGGCAGCTGCGCCGCTCTTTGACGGTTTGGAAACCATGCTCAGCTTCTGTGCTTTTTTGCGTAGCGTTTCTGCTGTCGAGTTAGCGCCCTGTCCGAGTTTGCTGGCGTCGTCTGCGATCTGTTGGACGGCTGTGATGACCTCGGCTAAGTTCTGCATCGTCTATTCCTCGGAGTGTGGGCGATTTAGATTCGGGCAGCTTGTGTGGCGCTTTTTTCGGCTTGCTGGAGAGCGGTCTCTGCTTTTTTAAGGCTGTTGGCGGCGTCCGTCAGGGCCTTAAGCATGTTCTTGTCGTGGTTGTTGCGGCCGCCTTTGAGTTCGGCCTGGACGCGGCTGATGTTGTTTTGGTTGCTCTTCTTGAATAGGCTGATCTGCTTTTGCTGGTTTTGGATGTCGCGTTTGATGTCTTCGATGGTTGAAATTATCTCGGACAGTGCCATGCTCGTAGAGCCTCCTCGCTCAGACTTTGTAAGATGGTCAATTCATCGGGGGTATGACGGTGTACGGGATGACGCCTTGCGGCGTACTCATCACTGCGCTGTCCCAAACAAGGGCGCGGTTGTCTTGTGGTGTCCAGGCCAGGAGTGGTTCTTTGAAGATGTCGCATGCCGATGCTGAATCGAGGTGCATGGCGATGCGGACGTCAAAGGAAGCGTCTCCGTCGAAACCCATAACTTCCTTGAAGGAGTCGAGTTTTGTCCACCAGCCCAGAAGATGGATTCCTACGGTAGGGGCAGACTCAGCTAGCTCTTGCACGTCGTCGCTGTCGTTGTGCCAGCGCTCCAGGCCAAACCCGATGACATAGACGGGCGGTGCGCTGGCGTCGTCGGCGCGGTCAGCGATCTGCTCGGCCAGTTCGTCGACGAGGGCGTCGGCCTGGTGCTTGCCGACAACGCGGTAGGTGCCGCCGATCTTGGTGAGCTGCTGCTCGAAGGCGGCGCGCACGGCGTCGCGGGCCGGTAGGTGCCAGTCGCCGATCAGGTCGAGCAGAATGAGCTCGGCAGCGGGCGTACTGTGCAGGAGGGAGAGCGCAGTGTTGAGCAGGACGGCGTGGCCCGGGCCGGTGCCGAGAAGCGCCAGGTTGCGGCCGACGTCGGTCGTGAAGTCGACCGTGAGCGGCGCGGCACCGACGCTGATGCGTCTGCCGAGCATCGCCTGGCCGGCGTGGAGCGACGGCAAGATGCGTGCGTCGTCGTGGAGACTGAGGCGGCGTTCACCCTCGAAGACCTCTGGTGGGGTGACGGTGCCTCGGGCCTGCTGCCACCAGGCGGTGCGCAGCTCGCCCAGGATTCTGTCATCGGCGTAGGCGATGGTGGTCTTGCGGTTGGAGGACAGCTCGCCGTAGTCGAGGTTGACAATGGCCTCCCGGGAGCGCAGGTGGCTGGCAGCGTCGTTCTTGAACCCCAGCGTGGCGTGGGACTCCGCCAAGGAGTTCTTCAGAGCGATGCGCACCGGCACCTGGCCGAAGAGCCCTTCGCCTGCGGTGCCACCCAGGAGGTAGCCGCTGCTGATCGTCTGGGAGGCCAGGATGAAGTGGATGCCGCAGGCACGGAACAACCGGGCACCCTTAACCAGCAGGTCGACCGCGCTCTCGGCGGTGTCGTCGTCCTCGCCGAAGAGCATCTGGAACTCGTCGATAACCACCACGATGCGGGGCATGACGGCCTCAGGATCCGCCAGGCGGTACTGGCGGATGTTCTGCACGCCGGCGGCCTTGAAGGTGGCCATGCGCTGGCGGTAGATGGCGAAGAGATGCCGCAGAACGTTGACGCCGTACTCCCGATCGGCGTCCAGCCCCAGCACGCGGGCGTGCGGCAGGAATGAGCCAGTGCTCGGGTCTGGAGCGAATGCTTGGAGGGTGACGCCTTCCTTGAAGTCGAGCATGTAGAACTCGACCTCGCTGGGGGAGTAGCGCTGGC
>ERZ772967.2175-NODE-2175-length-12748-cov-2.673678_pt1 | contig 12748 bp, 10 predicted proteins | sample MGYA00511677_ERZ772967 | MGnify/ENA primary metagenome ERZ772967 (study PRJEB29015, sample SAMEA2737931) | human oral metagenome | biome: human oral; feature: human-associated habitat; material: dental | place: China | collected 2146 ...
CTTGATGAGCCGTGTGTTTAAGCCATGCGAAATGCGATTGTTTCCCGTGCGCTTTTTCTCGGCAGCATAATAGGCTTCCACCTCTTGCTGCGTCAGATTTTCATAAAAGTTGCACGCCGAAGTGCGGACAAGATCCACACCATCACGCTTGTTTACACGCTTGGGCATGAATGTTTTGTCGAAGAGCAACCGTCGCAATAGTGGCAGCGTCGCATCTTTCTCGTGCGCTGTCTGAAAGCCTAAGGTGGAGAAGGGGAGTGCTTCGTAGAGCGAAGTGAAAAACGACTCGCTAAACCGGGGCTCCATCTTGTCATAGCTGTAATGATGATAAATGCCACTCGAAAACCAAATGCGCTTAAGATAAACGACAAGCTGCTGAAACGCCTCGGTGTCGCGCGGCCCCGTGTAGTGCTCGAAAATGCGCTCAAGCACCCTTCTGACCATGAGATTGTAGCGCCCGAATTGGTCAAACGTGATGTCGCGGCCGGCCAAGGCTGCTTGCGACAGATAGTAAATATAAACTTTTTGTTGCGGTGTGAGCTGTTCAAATCCCGTCAGTTCATAGCGCAACATCTGTATGTCGGCAAATTTTTCGTCAATATAATTCATTGCTTTGTGTGTTGAGCATTAAAAAGTCCACAGCAAGATTTTTTCATGTTCTTCTGTGGACATTCTTGTTTTGAATAGCGTTTACGCCTCAGGAGCATGCGTTTTGACTTTGTTTTTCGTTCCGGGTTTTCTGCCCCGTTTCTTCGGTTCGGCATTCAAGCGCGGATGGCTGCGAAAGTTGGCCAACTTATATTCCCGCGGCGTGCAACCATTGAATTTGAAGAAAGCCGCATAAAACGATTGACGATTAGCAAACCCCACCATGTCTGAGATTTCCTCCATGTTCAGGTGTTTGTAACGTCGGTCGACGAGCAAGGTCATCGCCTCTTCAATGCGATACTTGTTGACCAGCGACGTATAGTTCATGTGAAACCTCACATTCACAACGGCAGAGACGTAGCGGGTGTTGGTGCCCAAATCGGTTGCTAATTGCTTGGCCGAATAGTCTCTGTCCTTATATTTCTTTTGAATAAGGATGATGTCGAGGATTTTTTCTTTCAATTCGTCCATCAATTTCGGACTGACCAAAGTACGATAGGCAGCTTCTTTCTCCTGCTTCTCGGTAATATTATACTTCGCCATAATACTAAATTTAACTGATTTTCTTATGTGTTCGCAAAAATAGGCAAAATAATCAACAAATCAAATGTTTTGTACATTTTTTTTGCTAAAAGCAGCCCTTTCCCGGCTGTTCGCTGCCTTTACGATGGTTTTGCTTTTGTAAGCACACCCTTTCTCGCGCATTTTCACTCTATGATTCTGTATTTCCACAGGCGGTCGCGCTCGGCATTTTCGCGTTCTTGCGAAGGCGGATAGTTGTAGTCGCGTTGAAACATATAATAAAGGTTGGTGCGCGAGCCGGCCCCACTGCGCCGAGCCACTTCGCTCATGGGCAAATCGGTGTAGCGCAGCAGCAGACTGGCTGTGCGCAAAATCCATCGCAGGCGGAATTGTTCCTGCGTGAGCCCGGTGAGCATAAACACCAAGCCGCTAAGGTCGGACGAGTGGGCATGATATTTCTGGCGGAAAGCAGCGTAACTAAAACAATTTTGATGCAGCATCTGCAAATATTCATCCATCACGTTGATGCCCGTGGGGTGGAGATTTTGTTCGAGCGGCACAAATCCGCCACGCCCTTGCTCGTCCTCCGAATATTGGTGCGTAAACGGCAGCAAATAAAGCTCGTCAAAGCTGAATTGTGCGGTGCTCTCTCCTGAGGAACGTCTGCTGTAGGGCGCACGGTCGCTCTCAAACTTGTGATAATAGTGCCGTTTCAGCACGTTGTGGCGATTTCCATCTGAATTTGTCATTTTATGAAAGATTTTTAAGTGTTCAACTCCATAGACGGGTCTGTCTCAGTGCAAAATGTTAACCCACTTTTAATTGGGTTATTTGCAGTAAGCAACATTGTTAACCCACTTTTAATTGGGTTATTTGCAGCAAGCAACATTGTTAACCCACTTTTAATTGGGTTAACATCGCGTCTATTTTTTGCCTTGTTCTGTTTCATTTCTTTTGAAAAGTGAGAGATTTTTGCTCTGTCCGGTTTCGCTTCCTTTGAAAAGTGAGAGATTTTTGCTCTGTCCGGTTTCGCTTCCTTTGGAAAGTGGGAGGCTTTTGCTCTGTCCGGTTTCATTTCTTTTGAAAAGTGGGAGGTGGAACGGGCGAAACGGCCCGTCAGATGTTAGCTATCGACATGATGTTGGCAAACACGCCGGCTGCCGTGACGCTGGCTCCTGCGCCATAGCCCTGAATGAGCATGGGATACTCCTTATAGCGCGCGGTGGTGAGCAGCACGATGTTGTTGCTGCCGGCCAGCTGATAGAACGGGTGGCCACGGGGCACGGCCTTCAAGGCCACCGACGTTTTCTGCCCGTCCATCGTGGCCACGAAGCGCCAACGCTTGCCTTCGCGCTCGAGCTGCCGGCGACGGGTTTCAAATTCGGCATCCAACTGGGGCAGCAGCTGCCAAAATTCGTCGAGCGTGCCCTCAAAATAGCGCTGCGGAATGAAAAGTTGCTTGTCAACGTCGGCTTGTTCAACGGCATAGCCGGCCTCGCGGGCGAGGATGACCAACTTGCGCACCACGTCGATGCCGCTGAGGTCGATGCGTGGGTCGGGCTCGCTGTAGCCCATTGCTTGGGCACGTCGCACGGCTTCAGAGAAGGGCACCTCGGCACTGATTTCGTTGAAAATGAAGTTGAGTGTGCCGCTCAGCACGGCCTCGATGCGCAGAATTTGGTCGCCCGAGTTGCGCAGGTCGTTGATGGTGCTGATGATGGGGAGGCCGGCGCCCACATTGGTTTCGTAGCGAAGTTTCACGCCGCGTTGCAACGCCGTCTGCTTGAGTGCGGCATACGCGTTGAATGGTCCGCTGGCCGCAATCTTGTTGGCTGCGATGATGCTGATGTTGTGGTCGAGAAATTGCTGATAGAGCGCGGCAATGTCTTGGCTGGCGGTGCAATCCACAAACACGCTGTTGAACATGTTCATCTCGGTGATGGTGCGGCGCAACGTCTCGGGCGTACTGGGCTGGGCCGCCTGCAATGCCTCTTGATAATGGGCAAGGTCGAGCCCCTCGCGGTTGAAGATGGCGCGCTTCGAACTGGCGATGCCCACCACATTTAATTGCAGTTGGTTGCGCGCTTTGAGTGTTTCGTGTTGCCGGCGAATTTGCTCGATGAGCTTTCCCCCCACAGTTCCCACACCGCAGATAAACAGATTAAGCACCTTGTATTCGGAGAGGAAGAACGAGTCGTGGATGACGTTGAGCGCCTTGCGCAGACTCTCGCTTTTCACCACAAACGAGATGTTGGTTTCGCTCGCCCCTTGTGCGCAGGCGATGACGCTGATGCCGCTTCGCCCCAAAGTGCCGAAAAGTTTGCCGGCGCTTCCAGGCAAATCCTTCATGTTGGCCCCCACGATGGCCACGGTGGCCAAACCGCGCTTGATGTGCATGGGGAACATGGCACCGTCTTCGATTTCGGCGGCAAAGGTTTCGTTGAGCACCTGCGCTGCCTGGTCGGCATCTTCGTCGCGCACACCGATGCTGGTGGAGTTCTCCGACGAGGCCTGCGCCACCATGAACACGCTGATACCCCGATTGGCCAGGGCGGTGAAGATGCGGCGGTTGACGCCAATCACACCCACCATCGAGAGGCCGGTGACCGTGATGAGCGCCGTGCCGTTGATGGAGCTGATGCCTTTGATGGGCTTATGGTCGTTGGCAATCTCGGCCTTGATGGTGGTGCCGGGATTGGTGGGGTTGAAGGTGTTTTTAACTTTGATGGGAATGTTTTTCACGCAAACGGGATAGATGGTGGGCGGATAGACCACCTTGGCGCCGAAGTTGCACAGCTCCATGGCCTCGATGTAGCTGAGCTCGGCAATGGTGTAGGCGCCTTTGATGACGCGTGGGTCGGCTGTCATAAAGCCGTTGACGTCGGTCCAAATCTCTAACACCTCGGCATCCAAAGCCGCTGCGATGATGGCAGCCGTGTAGTCGCTCCCTCCGCGTCCGAGGTTGGTAATCTCGCCCGTGTCGCGGTCGGTGCTGATGAAGCCCGGCACCAAGGCAATGTGGGGCTGCCGGGCAAATGTTTGCTTCACCAATTGGTTGGTGAGTTCGTTGTCTAACAGGTTTTTGTGATTGGCGCGATCAGTTTTGATAAACGTGCGGCTGTCAAACCATTGCGCGCCCTTGATGAGCGTGGCAACAATGAGGCTCGACAGACGTTCGCCATAGCTCACAATGGTGTTGGTGGTTTTCTCGCTGAGGTCGTGCACCAGATAAACGCCGAAATAGATGCTGCGCAGTTGCTCGAACAAGGTGTCTAATTGCTGTGCTAACTGTTGCCGCACGTCTGCGTTGTCGATGATGCAATCAATCATCTTGTGGTGTCGCGCAACCATGGCGTCGAACGATGCTTTCCATTCGTCACGATGCTGCTGCGCCAATAGCGAAGTGGCCAACAGCTGGTCGGTGATGCCACCTAAAGCACTCACCACCACGACAACATCGCCATGCTGCGCTTCATTTTCAACAATATGTTTTAGGCTCTGAATACTTTCTACAGAGCCTACGGATGTTCCACCAAATTTTAATACCTTCATGAAAAACACATTTAAATTGGGAATGATGTTACCCCCGAAAGGAGCGTTGCAAAAATACGAATTATTGCGCGCATCCCCAACAAAAAGAACGAGAGATTGCGAGGGTGTGACCATTTTTGGGTAACTTTGCACGCATGATTCAAGAATGGCAAATAAGAGTTACACCCGCCGTAGCATTTACGGAAGACAGCATCAAGGCCTATGTGGCAGAAACGCATGGCATTGATGTGCGCACCATTCAGCAGGTGCGTGTGTTGCGGCGCAGTATTGATGCACGGCAACGGCAGATTGTTGTCAATCTCAAAGTGCGCGTTTACATCAATGAGTTTCCGCAAGACGAGCCGTTTGCGCGTGTCGATTATCCCGATGTTTCGGGAAAACCATCGGTTGTCGTGGTGGGTGCCGGCCCGGGTGGCTTGTTTGCAGCACTTCGGCTGATTGAATTGGGCTTGCGTCCTATTGTGCTGGAACGCGGAAAGAATGTGCGCGACCGCAAGAAGGATTTGGCACTCATCACGAAGACGCAGCAGGTGGATGCTACGAGCAATTACAGTTTTGGTGAGGGTGGAGCTGGAGCCTACAGCGATGGCAAGCTCTACACGCGCAGCAAAAAGCGCGGCAGCGTGGAGAAAATCTTGCAAGTGTTTTGTCAGCATGGTGCTTCTGAGGCCATTCTCTCGGATGTGCACCCCCATATTGGCACCGACAAGCTGCCACGCGTAATCGAGGCCATGCGCAACACCATTTTGCAATGTGGTGGCGAAGTGCATTTCCTCATGCAAATGACGCAACTCCTAATACAAGGTGACGAAGTGGTGGGCGTGGAAGCCCATGACTTGCAAAACGACGTACAACGCACGTTCCGCGGACCGGTGATTTTGGCTACGGGGCATAGCGCACGCGATGTCTACCGCTATTTGCACGATGCCAACATCGAAATCGAAGCCAAAGGCATTGCCGTGGGCGTGCGTTTGGAGCACCCCAGCCAGCTTATCGACCAAATTCAATATCACAACAAAAATGGTCGTGGCCGCTATCTCCCCGCAGCCGAATATTCGTTTGTGACCCAGGCGCAAGGCCGTGGCGTCTATAGTTTCTGCATGTGTCCGGGCGGTTTTGTTATTCCTGCCGCTACCGACAAACAGCAGATTGTGGTGAACGGCATGAGTCCCAGCAACCGCGGCACAGCATGGAGCAACAGTGGCATGGTGGTGCAGATGGAACCGCAAGATTGTCAGCAGGCCTTTGCCGAAGCTGATGATGATGCCTTGTGCGTGATGCGCTTTCAAGAACATGTTGAACGGCTCTGCTGGCAACAAGGCAATATGCGGCAAACCGCACCGGCACAGCGTATGGCCGACTTTGTGAATGGTCAGCTGAGCTATGATTTGCCCAAAAGTTCTTATGCCCCCGGATTGGTGAGTAGTCCCCTGCATTTTTGGCTTCCTCCTTTCATCGTACAACGCTTGCAAGAGGGTTTTAAAACCTTTGGGTGGCAAGCGCATGGCTTTCTCACCAATGAAGCGGTGATGATGGCCGTCGAGACCCGTACATCGAGCCCTGTCCGCATCTTGCGTAATCGCGAAACCTTGCAGCACGTGCGCCTACGAGGGCTTTTCCCTTGTGGTGAAGGAGCAGGCTATGCCGGTGGCATCGTTTCTGCGGGTATGGATGGCGAACGCTGTGCCGAGATGGCGCAACACTATGTCGACGGCTTGTAGCAGATATCGGTCGCCTCTTTTCCTTCGTTCCCAAATCCAATGCAATAAGAAGTCGTCGCATCCACTTTTAAAAACAGATGCGATGTGCTATTTCCCGACGCCCAAAAACCATGCAGATACGGGGTGTAGTTGGGGTGTTTTCTTGAAAAACCATGCCGCTATGCTATCAAACAAGGAAGGAGCAACTGTGTGCTCCTTCCTTGTTTCTGCATCCCATTGTGCGGTGTCTACATGGCTGCGCATGCAAACGCCACGGTGCCTTTAATCGGCAAACAGCGGATAGTTTTTCATTGTGGCGTTCACCTTCTCGCGAACCTGAGCTATCACGCGGTCATCTTCAGGATGATTGAGCACGTCCTCAATGAGCGTGGCGATGAGATGCATCAGATCTTCTTTCGCGCCACGGGTGGTGATGGCTGCTGTGCCAAGGCGCAAGCCCGAAGTGAGGAACGCGCTGCGCGTGTCGAAAGGTACCATGTTTTTGTTGGCTGTGATGTCGGCCGCAACCAATGCTTTCTCGGCCATCTTACCCGTGAGCTCGGGATATTTGCTGCGCAAATCCACCAACATAGAGTGGTTGTCGGTTCCGCCACTGATGATGGTGAAGCCACGCTCTATAAGGTCGGCAGCCAATGTTGCAGCATTGGTTTTCACCTGCTGCGCATAGGTCTTCCACGCGGGGAGCAGGTTTTCGCCAAAGCCCACAGCCTTAGCAGCGATGACATGTTCGAGCGGGCCGCCCTGTGTGCCGGGGAAAACGGCCGAATTGAGCAGGGTGCTCATCATTTTCACTTCGCCTTTCTTGGTGGTCAGCCCCCATGGGTTTTCAAAATCCTTGCCCATGAGAATGATTCCGCCACGCGGACCACGCAATGTTTTGTGGGTGGTACTGGTGACGATGTGGGCATATTTTAAAGGATTGTCCAGCAAGCCGGCAGCGATGAGTCCTGCCGGATGCGCCATGTCAATCATCAGCAAAGCGCCCACTTCATCGGCGATTTTGCGCATGCGGGCATAGTCCCACTCGCGGCTGTAGGCCGAACCGCCACCGATGATGAGTTTGGGCTTGTGTTGGTGCGCTAATTGCTCCATTTCATCGTAATCTACGCGGCCTGTTTCGCGGTTGAGATTGTAACCCACCGGATGATAGAGTAGGCCGGAGGTGTTGACGCTGCTGCCATGTGAAAGGTGGCCGCCCTGTTCTAAATTCAGGCCTAAGAACGTGTCGCCGGGCTTCAGCACCGCCAGCAACACTGCTGCATTGGCCTGTGCGCCCGAGTGGGGTTGCACGTTGGCATAAGCCGCATGGAATAGCTTCTTCACCCGCTCGATGGCTAAAGTTTCGACTTGGTCTACCACCTGACAACCGCCGTAATAGCGCTTTCCGGGAAGTCCCTCGGCATATTTATTAGTGAGGCATGACCCCATGGCCGCCATGACTTCATCACTGACAAAATTTTCAGAAGCAATAAGTTCAATGCCTTTGAGTTGTCGTTGATGCTCTTGTTCGATTAAATCGAAGATTTCTTGGTCTCTTCTCATATTTGTTACCTTATGTTTTACGGATAAATGACAATTCTTATACGAGCTTGATTTCGTTCATATTTTGCTCTTTGTCGCAATAGTGGCATTTCACTATGCCGTGCACTTTGTCGACAACATGGAAAAGCGTGGCCATCGGCTCATTGTTGGTGATGCACTTAGGATTGTTGCAGCGCACAATGCCTCGCAGCACTTGGGGCGTTTCAACCATTTTCTTTTCCACCACTTCATAGTCTTTAATGATGTTGAGTACCACATTGGGCGCAACAACACTGAGACGACTAATTTCTTCATCGGTGAAAAATTTATTTGTAATTTTAATGATTCCTTTTTTCCCAATGCGGTTTGATGGAAGATTATAGCCGATGGTGACAGGCATCGTGGAAGCCTTCAAGTCAAGGAGGTCGGCCACTAAATAGGTTTTCTCAGCCGGGATATGATCAATTACCGTGCCATTTTCAATGGCTGCCACCTGCATTTCTTTTTTCGCCATAATGTTAGAATTTTGACTGAATAATTGTTTTGTCGTTTTTGACATCATCTAATGTGATTCCCAAACAATGGCAGAAGATGGCCTCGCGTGCATAAAGCCCATTCTGCGCCTGCTGGATGTAATAGGCATGTGGGTTGTCATCCACATCGTAAGCGATTTCGTTTACGCGCGGAAGGGGATGAAGTATCTTCATATTGTCCTTCACGTGTTGCAGCATGTCGTTTCTCAAAATATACACGTTCTTCACACGTTCATATTCCATCAAGTCCGAAAATCGTTCCTTCTGCACACGCGTCATATAAAGAATATCGGCATCGGCAATGGTTTCTGCGTCGAATGTTGTATGCTCGTGGTAAACAATGTGATGTTGTTTACAATAAAGTTTATATTCCTGTGGCATACCCAATTCTTTAGGTGCAATGAAATGGAATGTCGGATTAAAATGACGCATTGCCGTGATGAGGGAATGCACCGTGCGTCCATATTTCAAGTCGCCGACAAGATAGATATTGAGGTTCTCTAATTTCCCTTGCGTCTGATAAATGGTGTAGAGATCAAGCAAGCACTGCGAAGGGTGCATGTGCGCACCATCTCCGGCATTGATGATAGGCACTCGCGTCACTTCTGAAGCATATTGTGCCGCACCTTCTATATAATGTCGCATGGCAATGACATCGGCATAGTTGCTCACCATGAGAATGGTGTCTTTCAGCGTTTCGCCCTTTGACACGCTCGAAGCCTTGGCATCGCTGAAACCAATAACACGAGCACCTAATCGGTTGGCCGCCGTTTCAAAGCTAAGCCGCGTTCGTGTGGATGGCTCGTAAAACAATGTTGCTACGACCTTTCCTTTTAATAATTCTCGGTTAGGATTCTTTTCAAACTCTTGTGCCATTTGAATGAGATACAATATATCTTCTCTTGTCAAATCGGCAATGGTCACAAAATTGTGCATATTGTTATGTTATTGATGTTGAAAACCTGTCCAAAGGTAGGGATAAATTCTGATTATACTATGGTATTTCGGAGAAAAATTGTATTTTTGCCCAAAATTAAATGAGATGAGAAAAGTCTTTGTCCACACCTTGTGGACGATTTTGTTATGTGCAATAGCAGGAACAGCATTAGCTTTCACAGCCATTTGGAATGGCTGGATTGGCTATATGCCCGCTATTGAAGATTTACAAAACCCTATCAATCGTTTTGCAACGCAAGTTTATTCGGCGGATGGCAAAGTGATGGGAACCTATAATTTAAATAAAGAAAATCGCATTGTCGTTCCTTATAATAAGATATCGAAACATTTGGTTCATGCCTTAGTGGCAACGGAAGACGAACGTTTCTATGAACATAGCGGTATTGATTTTATAGCCTTAGGTCGCGCTTTGATAAAGCGAGGTCTATTTGGCCAGGCATCAGCTGGCGGAGGTTCAACCATTACTCAGCAATTGGCCAAACAATTATATTCCATACAGGTACATAGCTCTTTAGAGCGTCTCTTGCAAAAGCCTATAGAGTGGGTTATAGCGGTGAAATTAGAACGCTACTATACCAAAGAGGAAATCATTGCTTTATACCTCAATTACTTCGACTTTTTACATAATGCTGTCGGGATTAAGACCGCAGCGAATACCTATTTTAATAAAGAGCCAGCCGACTTAACGACAACAGAGGCAGCTATGTTGGTGGGATTATGTAAGAATCCGTCATTGTTTAATCCGGTTCGTTTTCCTGAGCGCGCGCGTGATCGTAGGAATATTGTCTTGGGGCAAATGTTGAAAGCAGGCTATCTGAGTAATAGTGAGTACTCAGAATATTGCGCAATGCCTTTAGCATTAAATTTCCATCGCACAGATCACAAAGATGGAAATGCGACTTATTTTAGAGAGTTTTTACGCCAATATATGATGGCAGAAAAGCCCAAATTAGAGAGTTATCCAGCATGGAATCGCGTGCAATATACATTAGATTCTTTAGCTTGGGAGACCGACCCACTTTATGGGTGGTGCAATAAGAATTTCAAGAAAGACGGAAGCCCCTATAATATTTATACGGATGGGCTGAAAGTCTTCACAACATTGGATAGTCGTATGCAACTTTATGCGGAGGAAGCTGTATATGGACATGTCGCAAAGTTCCTGCAACCGGCTTTTAATCGCGAGAATAAGAGCAAAAAAAACGCACCTTTTACGGAGAAGCTAACACCACAACAATTGCGTTCAATTCTCAATCGCAACATGTTTCAAAGTGAACGCTACCGCGATATGAAGGCATCAGGAGCAAGCGAGGCAGAAATTAAGGCCGCTTTTAATAGGCCTGTTGGCATGACAATCTTCACCTATCATGGCGATATTGATACAACAATGACCCCTATGGATTCCATCAAATACTATAAGAGCTTTTTGCGTGCAGGCTTCATGAGTATGGATCCTAAGACGGGATTTGTAAAAGCCTATGTAGGTGGATTAGACTATAATTATTTTATGTATGACATGGTAACAGGAGGACGTCGGCAGGTAGGGTCAACCATTAAGCCTTTCCTTTATGCTTTGGCTATGGAAAATGGATTTTCACCTTGCGACGTTGCCCCAAATGTTCAAAAGACTTATACTGTAGCAGGTAGGCCTTGGACACCACGTAATGCCTCGCGTGCACGCTATGGCCAGATGGTTACGCTGAAATGGGGATTAGCAAACAGTAATAACTGGATTTCGGCCTATCTTATGAGTAAGCTGAATCCACGTCTATTTGTCTCCACACTACACGAATTTGGTATTAATACTCCCAATATCTATCCATCGATGTCGCTTTGTTTAGGCCCATGTGATGTGAGTGTTGCCGAGATGGTGAGCGCCTATTCTACTTTTGCCAATCACGGTATTCGGACGGCGCCTCTATTTGTTTCGCGTATTGAGGACAATGAAGGTAATGTTATTGCAACGTTTCAACCACGCATGAACGAAGTTATTAGCGCAGAAAGTGCCAATAAAATGTTGGTGTTGTTGCAAGGTGTGGTTGATGGTGGTACGGCTGGTCGATTACGCTATAAGTACAACTTTGAAGGTGAAATTGGTGGGAAAACTGGAACAACCAATAACAATAGCGATGCTTGGTTCATTGGTTTTACACCCCAATTAGTCTCTGGCGTATGGGTAGGAGGTGAAGATCGGGATATTCACTTCGATAATATGGCCATGGGACAAGGTGCAACAATGGCATTACCCATTTGGGCCTATTTCATGCGTAAGGTTTATAATGATCGCACACTGGGTTATAGCAGTAAGGTTAAGTTTGACTTGCCTGATGGGTTTGATCCTTGTAAGAATCAGGATAATGACTCAAGCAGTAATCAAATTGATGAGGTTTATGAATAAGAGTCTTATACTTCTTTTCATTTTAGCATATCACTTTTGTGCTTATGCACAACATAACCCCCTACGGGATAGTTTAAAAGTGGCAACAGAAGCTCTTAACTATCATCCGGATAGCCTTGATTTAAAGCTAAAGAAAGCCTCATGGAATGTTCAACTTGGCGAATGGGACTATGCCAAAGGTGAATACGATCAGGTGCTTGCGCGGGAGCCAAATAATTTGGCAGCGTTATATTTCCGTGCTTTTGTCAATGAACAGCTCCATCGTTATTCTTTCGCTCGCTTGGATTACGAGCACCTGCTCTATCTTGTTCCTGGAAATTTTGAAGCACAGTTAGGATTAGCACTACTCAATGAAAGGGACAATCATCATACAGAAGCTTTAGATGGGCTCAACCGTTTAGTGATGCAATTTCCTGATAGTTCACTTGCCTATGCTGCGCGTGCAAATTTAGAGCGTGACCATCAACAATATGATTTAGCTGCGTTTGATTATACGGAGGCTATCCGGCGTGCGCCTGATAATACAGACTATCTATTGGCTCGCGCAGACATTTGGATTACTTTAAGACAATATGAAAAGGCAAAGAACGATTTGCAAAAATTAATGACTTTAGGTATTCCCAAAATGGCATTAAAGCCTTTTTTCGAAAGAATAAAGAGGAAATCATAACAACAATAACAGAATTGTAAAAAGATAAATAGATAGAACATGAAATTTCTACAACCCTCATTTGAAATATGGCAGCAAGAAGCAGGAATTGACGGTATCTACCGCATGATAGAACGAGCTGGACGTGTGTGCTATAAAAGTGAAAATCACGTAGATAATCAGTCTGCACGTCCCTTTGTTGAGCGGCTCATAGCTTCAAAACATACAGCCATGCTTGAACATGGGA
>ERZ772967.2176-NODE-2176-length-12747-cov-5.877718_pt1 | contig 12747 bp, 10 predicted proteins | sample MGYA00511677_ERZ772967 | MGnify/ENA primary metagenome ERZ772967 (study PRJEB29015, sample SAMEA2737931) | human oral metagenome | biome: human oral; feature: human-associated habitat; material: dental | place: China | collected 2146 ...
CGCTGCTTCCCGATGAAGTGCGCCGCTATGGCGTAACCGTCACCGAGCGCAGCAGTACGATGCTGGAAGTGCTTGCGTTTTACGATCCTAGCGAGCAGATGGACGTCGTGGAGATGCAAAACTACGTGGCTATCAACGTCGTAGATGAGCTAAAGCGCGTACCGGGCGTCGGAGAGGCTCAGGCGCTGGGCACTAAAGACTATGCGATGAGGATCTGGGTAAAGCCCGAGCTGCTTAAGACATTTAACGTTACGACCGCCGAGATAATCGCTGCGATAAGCGAGCAAAACAGCCAATACGCCGTAGGCAAAATGGGCGAGCAGCCTATGAACTTAGGCAATCCCTACGTCTATGCGATCAAGCCCGAGGGCCGTTTAAAAACCGTCGAAGAATTTGAAAATATCATCATACGCGCGCAGAAGGACGGAAATTTCTTGCGCGTAAAAGATGTCGCCGAAGTCAAGCTCGGCGGCGCGAGCTACAATATCGCGGGTAAATATAACGGCAAGGCGATGGTGCCCGTGCTTATCTTTATGCAAAGCGGCGCCAACGCCCTAGCCGTAGTCGAAGCGGTAAATAAGCGTATAGACGAGCTTAAACCGAATTTCCCGGGCGAGCTGACCTACGGCGTCGCCTACGATACGACGAGTTTCGTAAAAGTATCGATCGAAGAGGTCATTCATACTTTCATTGAAGCGCTAATTCTCGTCATCGTCGTTATGTATATGTTCTTAGGGAACCTTAGAGCGACGATCATTCCGACGCTTGCTGCACCCGTATCGATCTGCGGCGCGTTTATCGGAATTTACGCCTTCGGATTTTCTATAAATTTAATTACCCTTTTTGCGCTTATTTTAGCTATCGGCATCGTCGTGGACGACGCGATCATAGTAATCGAAAACGTGGAGAGAATTTTGCACGAAGAGCCGGATCTTAGCGTCAAAGAAGCCACTACAAAGGCGATGGGCGAGATCGTAGCGCCCGTCATCTCCATCGTGCTCGTGCTTTCGGCGGTTTTTGTGCCGGTTGCGTTTATGGAGGGCTTTACCGGGGTTATGCAGAGGCAATTTGCATTAACGCTCGTAGCCTCGGTATGTTTTTCAGGCTTCGTAGCCCTTACACTAACGCCCGCACTTTGCGCTCTAATTTTGCAAAAAAAGGAATCTGAGCCTTTTTTCTTTATAAGATGGTTTAATAATCTTTTTAGCATCTCAACTAAAATTTACGCCGCAGGTGTCGGCATGGTTTTGCGCCATGTGCTAATCAGCCTCGTTTTTGTGGGCATCATCATCTATGCAATGGTGAAGCTTCTTGTGCTCACTCCTAGCGGCCTAGTGCCTAACGAAGACAAAGGCTCGATTATGGCGATGACTACGCTTCCGTCTGCATCTACGCTGCCCAGGACGGAAGCCGATCAGGATTTCATCGCAAGCATCGCTAAAAAGTATCCAAACGTAAAAGATATAACCCAAATCACGGGATACGATATGCTAGCCGGAGCGCTTAGAGAAAATGCGGGAGCTTTTTTTATGAAGCTAAAAGACTGGAAGGAGCGCCCCGGCGATGAAAATTCCAACTTCGCCATAGCTGCCGCGCTAAACGGGCAGCTCTACGGCGCCGATCGCAACTCGATGACTTACGTCGTTACGCCGCCGCCTATTATGGGTCTTTCGCTTACGGGTGGATTTGAGCTCTACGCGCAAAGCACGACGGGTAAAAGCTACGATGAAATTCGCGCCGATATGGATCGCGTAACCGCCAAAGCTAACCAACATCCCGCTTTAAAACTCGTGCGAACGACGCTGGATACCGATTTCCCGCAGTATAAGCTCTATATCGATAAAGAGAAGGTAAAGATGCTAGACGTTAGCATAGCCGATATTTTCACCGTACTAAATTCCACCATCGGGCAGTATTATATCAACGACTTTAACCTCATGGGCCGCACGTTTAAGGTCTATATCCGCGCTACGCAAAACTACAGAGATGATCCTAACGATCTAAAATCGCTCTACGTCCGCAGCGCTAGTGGCGATCTGATACCGTTAAATTCTTTAGTGAGACTTGAGCGCTCGCTGGGTCCTGATTCCGTTAATAGATTTAACGCCTTCCCAGCAGCGCAGATTATGGGCGAGCCAAATACGGGTTATACCTCGGGTCAGGCGATTGCAGCGATCCAAGAGGTTATAAAAGAGGAGCTTCCTAGCGGATATTCTATCGGCTGGGCGGGCTCCGCGTATCAAGAGGTCAGCGAGACCGGCAAAGGCTCGCAGGCGTTTGTATTTGGAATGATCTTCGTGTTTTTGATCCTGGCGGCTCAATACGAAAGGTGGCTCATGCCGCTTGCCGTACTTACCGCCGTGCCGTTTTCGGTATTCGGCGCGCTCGTGTTTACATATTTCCGCGGGCTGAATAACGACATATATTTTCAGATCGGCTTTCTGCTTCTAATCGGTCTGGCGGCGAAAAATGCGATTTTGATCGTGGAATTTGCGATGAACGAGCACCTAAACAACCACCGCCCGATCGCGGAAGCTGCCGTCGAGGCCGCCAAGATGAGGTTTCGCCCTATCGTGATGACGAGCCTTGCGTTCGGCCTCGGCGTGCTTCCGATGGTTATCGCTACCGGCGCAGGCGCTGCTAGCCGACACGCATTAGGAACCGGCGTCGTAGGCGGAATGCTCGCGGCATCTACGATCGCGATCTTTTTCGTGCCGCTGTTTTTCTACCTGCTCGAAAGCTTCAACGCTTGGCTTGATAGACGCGGTAAAAAAGTCCAAACTAACGAGGTGAACGATGAAAATAAATAATGCTCTTTTAAGCGCCTTGACGCTTGGAATTTTACTCTGCGGTTGCAACTTCAAGCCCGTTACGCCGCAAAAGCAGACCGGCTTTAAGGCGGATTACGCGAGCACGAACGTTAGCACGCAGTGGTGGAAAAGCTTTAACGATCCGCAGCTAAACGCCCTGATCCAAAGCGCGCTGGAGCAAAATTCCGACCTGCAAACCGCGCTGAATAACGTCGAGTACGCGCGCGTAAATTTAGGGCTGAACAAGCTTGAATATCTGCCGAATGTAAATTTAAGCGGCAGCGCAGTGCGTCAAAATAATTTCGGCAACCAGCCCGATCGCAACTCCCACGGCTCGTATCAGATCGGCGCCGTGCTAAGCTACGAGATCGATTTTTGGGGGCGCGTGCGCAACAGCGTAGATTCGGCGCGATCGCGATTTAATGCGACGAAATACGACTACGAAACCGCCAAAAATACGATTACTAGCACGGTTGCGACGACCTATTTTACGCTACTAGCATTAAAGCAGCAGGAGAAAATTTTAAAAGACAGCCTAAAAAGCTATCAAGATACGCAAAACTACCGCAAAAAGCAGCTCGATGCGGGCGCGGTTAGCGAGATCGTATTTTATCAGGCCAAAGCCGCGGTCCAAAGCGCCGAGGCAAGCCTCATAAGCGTGCAAAATCAGCTCTCCGCGGCGCAGACCTCGCTAAATATCCTAACGGGCAAGAGCTACGATGAAATTTTACGCGGCACGGCGCAGACCGCCGCGAAAATGCCTAGCGCTCCGCAGATTCCAAGCGGAATCCCAAGCGACGTGATCCTGCACCGCCCGGACGTCGCAAGCTCGCTCGAAAATCTGCGCGCAAGCAACTTCTTAGTGGGCGTCGCCAAGGCGGGCTACTTCCCCACTTTCTCACTTACGGGCTCGGCGGGATACGCAAGCGGCGAGTTTGACAGGCTGTTTACCGCAAGCGCGAGCACGTGGAGCATCGGCGGCTCGCTCGTAGGGCCGCTACTTGACTTCGGCCGCCAAAAAAGGCGCGTAGAGCTTGCAAATTTAGAGCAAAACGCGAGCTTCATCGCATACGACAAAGCGCTTAAAACCGCTTTCGGCGACGTTCGCGACGCGCTTGTAGGCGTGCAAAACGCCAAACTAAGACAGGCAAGCCTCGCCGATCTCGTCGCTTCGCAGAGCAAAATTTATTCAAACGCCTCAAGCAGGTATCAGGCGGGCTACAGCGACCATCTGGAGTTTTTGGATTCGCAGCGAAACCTACTTAGCGCGCAACTAAACAAAGTGCAGACCGATCTCGACGTGTTAAACGCGACGGTGAATGCATACAAGGCGCTCGGCGGCGGATTTAGCATCGAGGATAGCGAAATCAAGGCGCTTATCGGCGCGGAGCAGGATGTGCAGCCTAATATGTCCACCTTCCCGAAGGATAGAATTTTTAATTAGCTTTAAATTTGCGGGCGGCGCGAAATTTTAAAATACCCGTAAATTTAAAGCGCAGCCCAGTTTTTACGGCGCAAGCGGATGTACGAAAGAAAAATCTGCTTGCGCTTTTAAATTTAGCCCTGCGGCGCGCGGCAAGTCGAAATTTCAAAGATAATCTAAATTTTAAAATGGCCGCAGCAAGGTAAAATCGCCGCTCGTCTAGGAAGTGCAAAGCGGCTTGGCTTAGTGGCGCGATAGAATTTCTAAGCAGCACGGCGAAATTACAAGCAGCGCGATAAAATTCCAAACGCTGCGGTAAAATTCTAAGCGCCGCGTTTTAAATTTAAAGGCAAAACGGGTTGCGCGCCGAAACGGAATTTGGCAAAATTTTAGATTTTCGCTATAATCGCAACTTTTAATTTAGATGGGTGTCCGAGCGGTTGAAGGAGCACGCCTGGAACGCGTGTAAAGTGCAAGCTTTCGAGGGTTCGAATCCCTTCCCATCTGCCACTACTTCAATTCGTATTCTTAGACTCAAGCGCCTCAATCGCAAAAAAAGCTTCGAGACGGCAGCGCTCGTTGGCGGCAAACGGCTCTCGTCCGCGCAAATAAAATTCCACGCTTTTAAATCATCGTTCCGTCGCTGAAATAAAATTTCGCGCGTTGCGCCTTAAAATTTCATAAAATTCCACTCTACGGCATTCTACTCGTTTCAAATTTAGATCTGGGGGCTACGCTTGCAAAATTATCCACAAAATTTCGTACCTAAATCCTGCGCAAATTCCGTCCGGACGCGTGTTATTTACCGATATTGCGCTAAAATTCCTTTTAAATTTTACTTTAAAGGAGAGAAAAATGAGTGAAGAAAAAAGTTGCGCCTGTGCGCATGTCAAATCCCAAAACGTAACCGACGCGCCCGGCAACAACACCGTGTTTATGATCTGGCGCTTTAACGCAGACAAAACCGCCTGCAAAAAGGCTTTCGAGGGTCTTTGCGCTCTGGTGATAAATTTAAACAAAACCGCCGTTACGAGATTCGGCGCGGCTAGCGAAACAAGCTGCGTGCTCGGCGTAGGTTTTGAGGCATGGAAAATGCTAGACCTGCCGAAGCCTTTGCCGAAGGAGCTAAAAAATTTCGAAGAGATTAGGGGCGATAAACACATCGCGCCCGCCACCGGAGGCGATATCCATATCCACATCAGGGCGGCGAATCAAGCCGTTTGCTACGATATGGCAAGCGAGATCAAAGCCGTGCTAAAGGACGTCGCGACGTGCGAGGAGGAGATCTGCGGCTTTAAATACTACGACGGGCGCGCTATCATCGGCTTTGTGGACGGCACCGAAAACCCACAAGGCGCAGATCGCGACTTTTTCGCCAAGGTAGGCGACGAGGATGCGGCGTACAAGGGCGGCAGCTATCTTTTCGTGCAAAAATACATCCACGATATGGGCGCGTGGAACGCCGCGGGCGTCGCCGAGCAGGAGCGCGTCATCGGCAGATCCAAGCAAAACGATATCGAAATGAGCGAGAAGCTAAAGCCCAGCAACTCGCACTCCGCCGCAGCCAACGTCGGCGACGATAAAAAGGTCGTGCGCGACAATATGCCGTTTATGCAAGGCGGCGAGACGGGAACCTACTTCATCGCCTACGCAAGCACCTTTAGCACGCTGGAGCTGATGCTTGAGAGTATGTTTATCGGCCGCCCGCGAGGCAACTACGACCGCCTACTGGATTTCAGCACCGCAAAGACGGGCGCGCTCTTTTTCGCTCCCACCTTCGATATGCTCGAGGCTTATGATGCGGGCTAAATTTAAATCACTTTAAATTTAAAGGCGCGCGATGTTTTGCGATCTAAGCCCGTATCAGAGCAGGCGCTGCAAAGAGATCATAGAAAATAGAGCCGAAAACAGCGAAAATATCAGCGGTTTACTGGAGTTTATAAACTCTAAATTTAAGGTTCGTCCTATCAGCGCGTTTTACGGCGCGGGCAGGGACTCGGCGTGGCTTAAGATCGTGCTTCGCTTCGATAAAGATGCCGCAAAAATCACCGATAAAAAGTGCATCGAGCGCTACCTCGCCCGTACACCGCTTTGCGCGAAACTAAACGGACTAAAGAGCTTTTATATCTCGGTCGAGTCCTTCGAGTCGCAGATCCGCACCGATCTGATCCAAGGCGCGGTAGAGGAGCTGCTGCGAAACCGAAACGAGCTTTTAGCGCCGCTTAAAATTTGGTATATCGCAGCGGTGTCCGACGCGCCCGTAGTTTTTTATTTCACGAGGCAAGATGCGGCGCGCCGCGAAGGGGGCGGAAAGATAGAGCGGCTGATAAGAAATTTTATAGAGAAAGCGCAGGACGCTAAATATCTGAGCCACATGGAATTTAAGCTGTTTTTTGACAGCAAGGAGTCCGTGGATCTTGAGTACGGCGGAAATTTGTTCTATTATTTTAAATAAAATTTTGCTAAGGAGCGAAAATGGATGCGAAGCTTTATCTAAATAAGGCAATAATGCAGCTCTCGCGGGGGCTTGAGGAGGGCGGCGTGCAGAGCCTAAAAGCAGCACTTGAGGGCGAAGGCGACGAGGTTAGCAAGACGCAAGCTCGCGTGATCTTGGGCGAATACTACGTGATGAAGGGCGAGCTCGCACAGGCCAGGGAGCATCTAGAGCCCGTGGCGCAAGACGCCGAGCGACTGCGAGATCAATACAATGACCTGCTGGACGATGAAATTTGCAGAGCCGATATGCTTTTGGATATGATCGAGCGCTTCGGGTTTTTGGCAGAATAAAACGGCTCGCGATATGCGGCGGCAGAGATAAAATTTTAAGATCGGAGCGAAATGCCGAAATACTCATTTGAAACCATAGAGCAAATGCTGCTAAAATGTGCCCTTGAGGGCGGCGAGCCTGAGCCCAGCTTTTGCTTGCATGCTTCGAGACTGACGCCCCGTCGCGCAAGTTTATAGGCGAGCCCGAGCCCAGCTTTCGCCTGCGTGGCGCTCAATACTTGATCATCGCCTATGCGGATCGCTGCTCGTTTCAAAGATGCTCGGACGAGACGGGCGCAAACGCAAGCGGCGAGCGGTATTTTGCCACGCTGCGGGAGCTCTACGGCGCGCCGCAGATAGACGGGCTCTCGTTAAAAGAGCTCTGGAGCGAGGCGGATGATTTTTACTGCTTTGATTTTGAACTATAAGACCTAGAAATTTTATGCGACGGTGCAGTAAGCGTGCGCGGTACCGATACACGGCGTTGATAAATTTGAACGAAATAAAATTTTGAAAGGACGCAAACGGGTCTGCTTGGGATTGCGTCGCTAAGGCGTGCGGCGAGGTCGACAAATTTAGCACGGAATTCAAAGGATGTAAGATGGCGATGGGCACGCCGCCGAGCCTAGGCAGGCTGCGGCTTTGTGCGAGCGCGGAGCTTTTGCGAGAGGGCAATTTAATTTTCGCAGCGGCTTTGATGGCGATACAGAGGCATAAGTGCTGCCGAATGATTTAAAATTTCAAGCGCAACGGAAGCGATAACGCGAATGAAAGCGCGCTGTTTGACGATGAAATCAAAAGCTAAATTTAACAGCGCAAAATACCCGAGCCGCTAGCGGTAAATTTTAAAAACGGGGGTAAATTTAATGCAAAATTTAAAAGGCGAATCGCAGAAGTCGCAGCAGCCTGAGCGAAACGGCGCCGAGCACCGAAATCCGCCGAAATTTAACAATAAACCCCTCGTCGTAAAAGACTACAACATAATAGTATTCTTTATTTATAATCTATTCTTCGCTCCCTTGGCGGTACCGGTGTTTCTGTATATAGGCGATATTTTCCCATACTATACGCCGTTTGTTCCTGTAGTATTCGCCGTCGTGTCCTATCTCAACAGCGCCCATACGCGCTTTGTTCATTTGACGGACAGGAGCATCAACTACGTCAATAAAGGCAAAATCACGAAATCTATAAAATTTGATGAGATATCGCTCATAAAGCTCACCGCCACGCCGCTATTCGGACATATCGTGCCCGCTAGAAATTCCGCAGGCATTGTGCTTTCGTTCATCGTGATAGCCGTCGCGTTTGCCGGATTTTTACAAAGCCTTAGAGGATTTATAATTTTTACTATGAGCCTGACGGCATTGGTTTTGCCGTTTTTCATCGCCAAACTGATTTTTTCAAAGATCACGGAGGGGAAATTTAGCTTCCGTGCGATCGATACTTTGATCATCTATGACGGCAAGGGCGGATTTATCAGTTTTATGATGAGCGTGGCGGATTTTGAAAGGGTTTGCCGCTACGTGCTAAAAGAGCGGCGGATCAGCCCGTCAAAATTTCAAAAGCAGTTTGTGATATTTCAATGAAACGGGCATTTCGATCAATATCATCGCCGAGGTTTGCCCGCGCACGCCGCAAAGCTCGATGGAATTTCGCGGCAGCTCACACCACTTCGCGCCTTGAAATTTACCGCGACCGCTTTAAATTTTAAGGCACGGGATTTGAATTTTAATCTGAAACGGCACGCAAAGCGAGTAAATTTTACTTAGCAAGTGAGCTACGGCGTGCTTTATACCAAAGAATTCACGGTTTTTGGCATTTTCCGAATGGGCAAGAGATGGGATGCAGCTCGCAAGGGTACTGCGGCTAGCGGATATGAGCCTCAAATAGATAAATTTCATATCCAAAATGTTCGGCGGCTCAAGCCTTGCGTTTAAATTTAATCCACAATTACAAGCCGAATTTTAATCTGTCCAATTTAAATATCCGCGCAGACCGCATGCATTGCGGCTCCGTCGTTTGCCACGGCGTAGAGGCGCCCGCCGCTAGCGAGCATGATCTGATCCGAGCCGAATTGAAACTCGCCGAATTCCACCTCTTTTAAGATTGAGCCGTCGTCCGCGCTAATCAAAACCGGCTTGCCGCGGCGATCTGCGAGTAAAATTTTATCCTCGCACCACGCGAAATGCTCGGTGCCACCGGTGTCAAGCTTAAAGATCACCTCGCTGCTTGCCGTGTCCACGGCGTATAGGTGCCCGCCCTTGCCCGCGGTGCCGAAATACAGCGTCTCGCGACCCTGGCGCTTACCTTGCGCATCAAAATGCAGTGCTCCACCGCGCAGGCAAATAGGCGTATATAGATACGCGCCTAGCTTCAGCCGCCAGAGAATTTTACCTTTTGCGACTGCTTTTTTGCGGGCTTGCTTGCCGCCGTTTGAAATTTTATCTTTTGCCTCGCTGGTTTCATTGCACGGATCGCTTTTGCTTTCTTTGCAAACAGCCGCCGCGCCGTCATTTTCGGAGGAATTTTTTAAATTCTCGCCCACCAAGCCGCTAGAATTTAGCATGCCGCCTAAAACAGCCGCCGCACCGTTTAAATTTGACCCGTCCTGCGAAGCTATGCACTCCATCATAAAGGGCGAACTCATCCGCACGGCAAAGCCTTCAAACTCGTAGGTTCGCGCATCGTTGTAGATCTGCTTCACGGGCGCAGGAGCGTCGCCAAGCTCGCTCATTTTGCCGTCTTGTATTTTGATGAGCTTTGCGGGCGAATCGACGAAGCCCTCATAGTATCTCGTATTTAACACGAAGTGGCCGTCCTGTGGGTAACACAGCGCGGAGGCGGCAGAGAAAATTTCGCGCTGCTCGTAGGTAAGTACTGATCTTTTGTGCTCGCTAAAATCGCGCGAAAACGTATCTAGCAGTACGTAGCCGGGCATTAGCTTCGCGGCGATGTTTTGCTCGCTGGGGGCTGCAAAGGCAAAGTGGACGAAGACTATCCGCTCGCCCATCTCGTAAATGCCCGTCACGCCGTGCCCGCGAAACTCCACGCCCTGCATCGCAAGAGGATATGATTTTAGCATTTCGGCTCCTTAAAATTTGAAGCGATTATAGCTTAAATTTGGGCGCGATTTTAAAATTTTGTATGCACGTTGAAATTTTACGGCGTGCACATTAAATCATACGATGCGCACGCTAAAATTTTACGGCGCGTGGCATGGAATTTCAAATTTTGTGGAGCTACGGAATTTTGAATTTCACAAAATGCCGTAATTTTTAAAAAATTTCACGAAATTTTGCGGAGCCGTAGAAATTTGCCGAGGCGCAGAATTTTATAGAGCCGAGGAATTTGGAATTTGAAATTTCGCCCCTTCACGTAGCCTACACGCAAGCTCGCTATCATACCGCTACAAAATTTACAAAGGAGCCGTATGAGGGAGATCGTAAAAAAATTTGTCGCAGGCGACGCGGATATTATATTCGCTAGACTTTCCGTTATCATCGTGCTTGCCGTGATGGGCAACTACAAGTGGTTTGAGTTCGAGGTGGAGGCTTTAAAGCCGCTTTTTTCGCAGACGTGGCTTTCGTTTTTGCCGTCAGCGCTCGGGGACGCCGGCGCGAGCTATTTTTTGGGCGTGGTGGAGACCGTGGGCTATCTCTCGCTCATCGCGGGCTTTTTCAAGCCGAAGGCGGGCATCGTGGGCGATCTCATCGTGATCGTCATGGCGCTGAGCACGCTCAGCCTACTGCCGCAGCTGGGCAAGATCGACGGCTTTATCTTTAAAGACCTTTTCTTGCTAGGCCTTGGCTTGGTGCTGCTAAAATACGACCTGGCGCGCCTTTGCCGCGGAGAAAAAAGCTGCGATTGAGCCGTCAAAACATATTGGCGTCGGTTCCGACGCAACACTAAATGATCGCGTACGGCGAGCTTGAGGCGTTTTGATTTAAAGCCTGCTTTGCCGGCGGGGTGCGTGCTTGAGCTCGCTCGCATAGCACCCTTTAAAATACGGCCGCGCGCTAAAATTTTATGACGCGCGGTTGAAATTTATCGAGCTGCGGTAATTAAATTTTACTGACGCACAAACTCAAAATTATAAAATTTAAATCGACCTATCAGATTGTGCTACAAATTAAGTCGCGTTAAATTTGACAGCGAAAGCTTAATTCTAATCTCAAAGTATTAGATTTATATCCGGCTGAATTCGCATTTGATTAAGCGAAAAGAAAAGCGCAAAGTTATATCATTTCTTAGAAATTCTGCAATTTTTTCGAAAGGATGAGATATGAAGCACTTTTCACTCTCAAAGGCCGTTTTTATGGCGGCGAGTTTGGTCCTGCTCGGGCTAACGGCTGCGAATGCGCAGGAGAAATTTTCCCCCGTTATCGTCATTCACGGCGGCACCAGCGGGCTTGATCTAACCAAGGAGGAATTTAAAATCCGCGAAGAGCCGATGAAAAAAGCGCTTTTAGCAGGTCAGGCCGTGCTTGAACGGGGTGGTAGCGCGATGGATGCCGTTACGGCGGCGATAATGGTGCTTGAGGACGATCCGAATTTCAACGCGGGCAAGGGCGCGGTATTTACAGCCGACGGGTTTAACGAGCTAGACGCCTCAATCATGGACGGCTCGACCAAAAAAGCGGGCGCGATCGCGATGGCACGGCATATCAAAAACCCTATCCTAGGCGCCAGGCTCGTGATGGATAAGACGTGGCATACGCTAGTCGCCGGCGAGGGAGCCGACAAGCTCGCTAAAGAAAACGGCCTAGAGATGGTCGATCAGAAGTATTTTTTCACGCAGTTTAGATACGACGCGCTGCAAAAAGCCAAAGAGAAACAAAAGCTGCTACTTGATAGCGAAAAAGCGAAAAAGACGTCGCTAAATTTGCACGAGCGCCCGTATCTTGGCACCGTAGGCGCGATCGCGCTGGATAAAAACGGCAACCTAGCCGCGGCGACCAGCACCGGCGGCATGACAAACAAAATGACCGGCCGCATCGGCGATAGCCCGATAATAGGCTCTGGAACCTACGCCGACAACGACTCGGTGGCGGTTTCGTGCACCGGCACGGGCGACATCTACATGCGCGTAAACGCCGCACACGAGGTCTCAGCTCTGTATAAATACAAAACCTCCGACGTGCAAAAGGCCGCCGAAGAAGCGGTAAAAGAGGTCAAAGCGCTCGGCGGTAGCGGCGGCATCATCTCGATCGACAAGCACGGACACACCGGCTTTGCGTGGACGAAAGATAAGCTTGGCATGTATCACGGCGAAGCAAGGCTCGGAACTAAGCCGATCGTTTATTGGCCGTTAGGAGAGAAATAAGCGCAAATTTAGCCCCTTTGCGGGGCTAAATTTAAATCAAATAGCGAGGATAAATACGCTTTTATCGCACGTCTATCGAATTTGGCGCTTTCATCAATCAAGCGCTTCGGCAAGGCAGATTTGGTCAAATTTTAATTTCAACACCTCGGCAAAGCTCAAATTTCTATTTATTTAAAATTTTTGAGCCTAACATATATCGCTATCTTTTTATCGTATTCAAATTAGTCAAAACAATAAAATTTTTATGCTTCGATAAGCCCATAAAGAGATTAAATTTGATCCTTCTGTAAATTTGAGATTTGAGGTTTAAATTTAAGTCGCTGGGCGGCTTCGCCGCAAATTTTATCCTCGCTCAATTTCGCGCCAAAAAGCGCATCGACAGCAAGCCCTTGTAGATACGGGCGCTGCGCTGTCTAATTCGCGCC
>ERZ772967.2190-NODE-2190-length-12721-cov-3.542397_pt1 | contig 12721 bp, 12 predicted proteins | sample MGYA00511677_ERZ772967 | MGnify/ENA primary metagenome ERZ772967 (study PRJEB29015, sample SAMEA2737931) | human oral metagenome | biome: human oral; feature: human-associated habitat; material: dental | place: China | collected 2146 ...
TGCAACTTGCAGCTTAACGTAGGCTTGGACTTTTTTTGCCATTTTAGTTTCCTCTGAATGGGTAATAACGCCTTACGGCTCCCCCAGTTATTTACAAGAATTGATAAAAATCAACTCCAACAATTTGAATGAATAATCACTCAAAAGCAACCGCACTTTTTATAAAACAAGCTATAAATAAAGTGCGGTCAAAATTTTAATTAATTTAGTTTCTCAACTTGACCAAATTCAAGTTCAACAGGCGTTGCACGCCCGAAAATAGAGACCGAAACTTTGATACGACTTTTTTCGTAATCAATTTCCTCCACGGTACCGTTAAAGTCGGCGAAAGGCCCCTCTGTAACACGAACTTCTTCACCAGGTTGGAACATGGTACGAGGACGTGGCTTATCCTGACTTTCTTCCAGACGATTTAGAATTAAATCCGCTTCACGTCTGGAAATCGGTGCTGGTTTATCCGGGGTTCCACCGATGAATCCCATCACACGGGGAATGCTTCTGACTAAATGCCACGTATCATCATTCATTTCCATTTCAACTAACACGTAACCGGGAAAAAATTTTCTTTCACTCTTACGACGCTTACCGGCGACGTTCTCTACCACTTCCTCTGTCGGAACCAATACTTCGCCAAACAGATCATCCATCGCTTGTTGTTTAATATATTCGCGCAATGTAGCGGCCACTCTGCCTTCAAAGCCTGAGAAGGCTTGTATCACATACCAGCGTTTTTTTGATGCATTTTCAGTCATTTTAGAATCTCAAATCGGTTAGAAAATTAATAACAGTAACGATAATTGAATCCATAGCCCAAAAAATCAGTGACGAAAATACGGTTACTCCGATAATCAATAATGTAGTCTGTCTCGCCTCTTGCCGCGTAGGCCATACGACTCTTCTCAATTCAGATCTCGCATCTCTTGCAAAAGCACGCGCTCTTGTTCCTTGATTCGTAATGGCGGCTAAAATAAACGCAATTAATAACGCAACTGCCACAGCCACAACACGCACAGGGGTAGAATAAATTTTTTCAAAATATACATTACCAACTGCTGCGGCTGAAAAAAGGAGAATAACAAGAATCCATATTGTCGTATTTAGGCCTTTAGATTTTCCTTGCATCTCTTGCGACTGTTTCTTCTTTTAAACGATTTCCGTTGCCATAGTTGAACCTGTTATTAAAATAAGAATAATAGAATAGATTAAAGAACGCATGATTGTAACACTTTCTTTTATTCTTGCCTATCGAATTTTATTACAAATCGCTTGCGCTAAAACTTCATTTTTTTGACCGCACTTTAGGCCCGATAAATAAGTTCCGGCGACACGTTATCTATGATCGTACGCTCACTCACGACAACTTTTTCCAAACGCTCCAAAGAAGGTAAATCATACATCGTATCTAATAAAATGGCCTCAACGATTGAACGTAAACCACGCGCGCCCGTCTTACGTTCTAAAGCCTTTTTGGCCATCGCTTTAAGCGCCTCAGGGGTAAATTCAAGCGCCACATCTTCCAATCCGAACAAGGCTTGATATTGTTTAATCAAGGCATTTTTAGGTTCGGTTAGAATCTTTACCAGCGCTTCTTCATCCAATTCGCTTAATGGCGCAATCATCGGCAAGCGGCCAATGAATTCCGGAATTAAGCCAAATTTCATTAAATCATCCGGTTCAACCTGGCGAAATAATTCTGAAAGCGATTCTTTTTGTTCTTCTCTTTCGACTTTGGCATTAAACCCAATACCGGTACTCGTTTGGGTTCGTTTAGCAATAATTTTATCCAAACCGGCAAACGCGCCGCCACAAATAAATAAAATTTTAGACGTATCGACTTTTAGCATTTCCTGCTGCGGATGCTTGCGCCCGCCTTGTGGCGGAATGGCGGCGATTGTTCCTTCAATCAATTTTAATAAAGCTTGTTGAACTCCCTCACCGGAAACATCACGCGTAATTGAAGCACTTTCGGATTTACGACTGATTTTATCAATTTCGTCAATATAAATAATGCCTTGTTCTGCCTTCGTCGTATCATATTCACAATTTTGCAATAATTTTTGTAAAACATTTTCGACATCCTCACCCACATAACCCGCTTCAGTCAATGTGGTCGCATCCGCCATTGCAAAAGGGACATTTAAACGACGCGCCAACGTCTGAGCTAATAAAGTCTTACCGCTACCTGTCGGGCCGATTAACAAAATATTACTCTTGCCCAATTCGACGTCCTGACTTTGATGGTTGGTGCGCAAACGCTTGTAATGATTGTAAACCGCTACCGATAACACTTTTTTCGCATAATCCTGACCGATAACATAATCGTCTAAATGTGCCCGAATTTCGTGAGGCGTCGGTAATTTTTGCGGTTCTTCCTGAATTGTAGGCGCTTGTCCTTCGGCGTCCCGGTCTTCAGTTTTGTCATCATGCTGTAGTAGTGAATAACATTGATTGATACATTCGTTACAAATATACCCCTCTTCACCGGCAATCAAGCTGTCGACTTCATGTTTCGCCTTACCACAGAATGAGCAATGAAGCTCTTTATCTTTCGTCGTCATTTTTATTCCTAACGCTTAACCATTACTTCATCAATTAAACCATATTCGCATGCTTCCGCTGCGGACATAAAATTATCCCGATCTGTATCTTTCTCAATTTGAGCGAAATCTTGTCCGGTATGGAACGCTAAGCGTTCATTAAGTGTTCGTTTAATCTTTAACATTTCCTGCGCATGTATTTGAATATCGGATGCCTGACCGCGAAAACCGCCTAACGGCTGATGAATCATTACGCGAGCGTGTGGTAGCGCCGCCCGTTTACCGGAAGCCCCGGCCGCCAATAAGAAAGCCCCCATAGAGCAGGCTTGACCGATACAAAGCGTACGAACATCCGGTTTAATAAATTGCATCGTGTCATAAATCGCCATTCCCGCGGTTACAGAACCGCCCGGCGAATTAATATAAATACTAATATCTTTTTTAGGATCTTCGGATTCAAGAAATAACAATTGTGCAACAATCAGATTTGCCATATTGTCTTCGACTTCACCGCTTAAAAAAATCACACGCTCTTTTAGTAACCGGGAATAAATATCAAACGAACGCTCTCCACGTGAAGTTTGTTCAATAACCATAGGAATAAGCGCCATAACCTCTCCTTAATTAAGAATAATTAAATTCATAAAGTCGATAACAAAAGTGCGGCCGTTTTGACCGCACTTTTAACTCAGCATTTAAATTAGAACTGTGGATTCATTACTTCGTCAAACGTAGACGGCTTTTCGGTCACTTGTGCTTTAGCCAAAACGGCATCAACGACCTGCTCTTCTAATACCACATTACGTAAATTACTCATTAGCTCTTTATTTTTGCTATAGTAGTCAATAACTTCCTGTGGTTGTTCATACGCAGAAGCAATATCGCTAATCATGGTTTTAACGCGTTCATCATCCACTTTCAATCCATTATCCGCCACAACTTCGGAGAATAACAGACCGACTTGAACACGGCGTTTTGCTTCCGCTTCAAATAATTCACGCGGTAGCTGTTCCGCCTGCTGTGCATTGCCGCCAAAACGCTTTGCCGCTTGATCACGCAATTCGCTAATTTCTTCGTCAATTGCAACGGTAGGCACTTCAATCGGATTCTGCTCAATTAAACCGGCAATAACCTGATTTTTAACACGGGAAACCAATGCATTTTTTAACTCACGTTCCATATTTTTGCGAATTTCCGCGCGCAAATCAGCGACTGTTTTTGTATTCGGACCGAATTTTGCCACAAACTCATCGGTTAACTCCGGCAACACCATACTTTCTACTTTTTTCAACGTAATAGCAAACTTGGCTGCTTTACCTTTTAATTCTTCAGAATGGTACTCTGCGGGGAAAGTAACATCAATGTCAAATTGCTCGCCTGCTTTATGTCCGACGATGCCTTCTTCAAATCCCGGGATCATACGACCTTGGCCCATCGCCAAAACAAAATCGGACGATTTACCGCCGGCAAATTCCTCGCCGTTCACAGAACCGACAAAATCAATGGTTACACGGTCGTCGGCTTTAACGGAATCATGACTTTCGACCCAGGTTGCTTGTTGTTTACGTAAAACGTCTACCATTTTATCAATATCGGCATCTGTAATTTCTACAACCGGTTTTTCAACCTTGATATTTTCTAAGCCTTGCAATTTAATTTCCGGATAGACTTCAAAAGTGGCGCTAAAAACCAAATCCTGTTTCGGTTCAAAACGCTCTACCGTAAAATCCGGGCGACCTGCAATATTGATTTTCTCGGATATTACCGCATCGTAAAACCGACGCGGCAATAAGCCGGCTAACACTTCTTGACGAATAGATTCACCAAAACGACTTTCGATAATGTGTGCAGGGACTTTTCCTTTACGGAAGCCGTCAACGCGAACATTTTTCGCAGTACGTTTAAATTCCTCAGCAATCGCTTTTTCAACGACTTCGGCAGGGACCGTAATCGCCACCCGACGTTCTAAACCTTGTGTCGTTTCAATATTTAATGCCATTTGTTACCTCAATTATTGACACCCGGCAAACGCGTACCGAATGCGTATTCTACAAAAATAAAAGTTGCCGAATTATAACGAAAGAAAAGCGGACAGTCGATAGAAAGTCGATAAATCGGTCAAAAATGCGCTTAGCCGTTCGCTTTATCGGCAAATTTAAGAAAAAAGTGCGGCCATTTTTGACCGCACTTGGTAAAAATTATAAATTCTTCGGTAAACGGATTTTTTGTCCTGGGAAAATCTTATCCGCGTCTTTAATCACTTCCTTATTGGCGTCGACAATTGCGTTATATTTTGCGCCGTTGCCATAGGCTTTTTCAGCGATCTTCCACAACGTATCGCCCTTCTGAATGACATAAAATTCATCATCGCCGGCTAATGTTTCACCATTATTAATCGTAACGTTATTTGTTACCGAATTGATGCCGAAAATATTCCCCACCATCAACACGGCCTTTTCTAAGGCTTCCGCAGAGAGCGCTTCGCCTTGAATGTTAGCTACGCCGTTTTCAACCGTTACGGAGACATTTTCAACGCCCGGATTATCTTCTTCAATATGCTTCGTTACCGCTTGAGAAGCCTCTTCTTCTTTTGAAAAAATTTTCTTTCCGATATCACTGACAAAATCAAACAAGCCCATGGTTTTTTCCTCTTTAAAATCATTGATTATTCATGCTCTGCTCGCGCAGCAGAAATAAAAATACAACAAAGATGACCAAATCGCAACGCCGAATCAAACTTGCGTAAAAATAACCGCACTTTAACGTCTAAAACTTACTTTTTCGTCGGACGTTGCCAGCCTTGAATGTGCTTTTGCGGCACTCGCGTAATCACCAGTTCATTTTCCTCGATATTGCGTGTAATCGTCGAACCGGCACCAATGGTGGCACCATCGGCGACGCTGACCGGTGCAACCAGCTGCGTATCCGAACCGACAAAAACATTGTTGCCGATAATCGTTTTGAATTTATTCGCCCCGTCATAATTGCAGGTAATCACCCCGGCGCCGATATTACAACTATCGCCGATTTCGGCATCGCCTACATAAGCTAAATGATTCACTTTCGATCCCACACCGATGACCGATTTTTTCACTTCGACAAAGTTACCGATATGCGTTTCGGCAGCAAGTTCGGCGCCGGGGCGCAAGCGTGAAAACGGCCCGATGGCGGCTTTTTCGCCGATGACGGAATCTTCCAGGATAGAATAAGGTTTTACCTCAACATCGTCACCAATGACCACATTTTTTAAAACACAGCCCGTACCGATTTTTACACGATCACCTAACCGAACATGCCCTTCAATAATCACATTCGTGTCAATTTCCACCTCTTTGCCATGTTCTAATGTCCCGCGCAAATCAAAACGTTCCGGATCAAGCAACATTACGCCGGCCAACAACAACCGTTCCGCTTGTTTACGCTGAAAATAACGTTCTAACGCAACCAGCTGTAAACGATTATTTGCACCTTCGACTTCCATGTAATCGGCCGCTTGCACCGCAATGACAGAACAACCATCACGATTCGCCAGGGCGATAACATCGGTCATATAATATTCGCCTTGCGCATTATTATTATCCAATTGTGCCAGCCATTTTTTCAGATGTACACCGTCCAACACCATCACGCCGGTATTGACTTCATGAATATTCAATTGTTCTGCGTTCGCATCTTTTTGTTCGACAATCGCTACGACGCGACCGTTTTCGCGGATAATACGTCCGTACCCCGTCGGATTGTCCAATGTGACCGTTAACAAGGCGATTCCGCCTTCCGGTTTAGCGGCAATCAACCGGGTTAGAGTTTCTTTTGTAATCAACGGCGCATCGCCATACAGCATAATAATGTTTTCATTGTCGCGCAAGAACGGCGCCGCTTGTTGCATCGCATGTCCGGTGCCTAATTGCTCGGCTTGAAATACCCAATTGACCTTTTCATCGGCCAACCGCGCACGCATTAAATCGCCGCAATAGCCATAAATTAAGTGAATATTTTCCGCACCAAGTTGATGAGCGGTATCAATTACATGTTTTACCATCGGTTTGCCTGCGACGTTATGTAACACTTTCGGTAACGTCGAATGCATACGGGTGCCTTTACCTGCCGCCAAAATGACGACGCTTAACGGGTGCTCGTTCATAATTTTCTCTGCGTTGATTAAATCATAATTCGTCGCTATTTTAACCTAGATTTATCCGACAAACAAAAAGGAAAATAGGCGATAAATCAGGTAAAATAGCCACAACAACGGTTTAATGATGGGGAATAATGACACAGTACTATCTCGGCATTATGTCCGGCACAAGCCTTGACGGCGTTGATCTCGCCTTAATGGATTTTAACGCTCAACCAACGCTTGTTGCGGCAGGCTTCACGCCGATGCCCGCGGAAATTCGGCAAAAAATAACCGCACTTATTCAGACCGGCCACAGCTCGCTTCAAATGCTGGGCGAATTGGATCACCAATTAGGGCAATTATATGCACAATGTGTTAACCGATTTTTGTCGGAAAAAGAACTCGCGCCGGAACAAATCGTCGCTATCGGTTGTCACGGGCAAACGATTTGGCACGCGCCGCGGGGGGCTTTTCCTTTTACGATGCAAATCGGCGATATGAATATTGTCGCGGCCAATACCGGCATTACGACCGTCGGCGATTTTCGTCGTAAAGATATGGCGCTCGGCGGGCAAGGGGCGCCGCTTGTGCCGGCGTTCCATCAAGCGATGTTTTTTAACCCGTCTTATACAACCGTCGTATTAAATATCGGCGGCATTAGTAACATTTCCGTTCTGGCGCCGAATCAATCCGTTATCGGATTTGATACCGGGCCCGGAAATACCCTACTCGATCAATGGATCGAGCAACATTTGGGCAAACCGTACGATTGTAATGGCGAATGGGCGGCCGGCGGGAAAGTCAACCAACGGTTGTTGACCCATTTATTAGACGATCCTTTCTTTCAATTGTCCCCGCCGAAAAGCACAGGGCGGGAATTATTTAATTCGGCTTGGTTGGCGCAAAAGCTTGCCGAAACGGAAGCGAAATCGACCGCACTTTGTCCCCGCGACGTACAAGCCACCTTAGTCGAATTCACGGTACAAAGTCAAAAACGGGCCTTACAATCCCTCGGCGGAAAATGGCCTTGTCGCCTTTTGCTTTGTGGCGGCGGCGCCAAAAATCCGCTATTCGGTGATCGATTACGCCTTCTCTTACCGGATTGGCAAATCGCCACCACAACGGAATTCGGCTTAGATGTGGATTTTGTCGAAGCTGCGGCGTTTGCCTGGCTTGCTTATCGACGAATCAATCGCCTTCCTTCTAATTTACCAAGCGTCACCGGCGCACAAAGTGCGGTCAGTTTAGGCGCAATTTTTACAGCATGATGAAAAACGAATTATTACAAAGCTTAACTCAGCTTGTGACGGAACAACGCAATCCGCATTCGATGAAAATCGATCAATACTCGGCGCTTGAGATCGTTACACTCATGAATCAAGAGGATCGATTGGTACCTCAAGCGATAGCCGGTTGTTTACCGTTAATTGCGCAGGCGGTAGAGCATATTGTCACTGCCCTCCAACACGGTGGACGGCTCATTTATCTTGGTGCCGGAACCAGCGGGCGGTTAGGCGTGCTGGACGCCTCTGAATGTCCGCCGACCTTCGGCGTGTCCCATGAAATAGTCAAAGGCGTCATCGCAGGCGGCGAATCGGCCGTCCGCTATCCTATCGAAGGGGCGGAAGATAACCGAGCCGCCGCGATTGAAGATTTAAAGCAAATTCATTTTAACGCGCGGGATATTTTAGTGGGCATTGCCGCCAGCGGAAGAACACCTTATGTTCTCAGCGGCTTGGAATATGCCAAAGGTTTTGGCGCGGTCACAATTGCGCTAACAAGCAATCCGGGCTCACCAATGAGCATCGTTGCAGATATCGCCATTGAGCCGCTCGTCGGGCCGGAAGTGCTGACGGGCTCAAGTCGTCTGAAATCCGGTACGGCACAAAAATTAATACTCAATATGCTTAGTACGGCAAGTATGATTTTACTCGGTAAATGTTATCAGAATCTGATGGTTGACGTGCAGGCGACAAATGCCAAGCTTCAAGCGCGTGCAATTAATATCGTGATGGCCGCAACTGAATGCGATCAACACACGGCGGAACAACAACTAAGCGCCGCCGGGCATAATGTAAAACTGGCTATTATGATGATTCTTACCGGACTGAAACGGGAATCGGCGGAAGCATTATTAAATCGGCACCGAGGCAAATTAAGTGCGGCGTTAGCCGAAAATCCGCCCGCTTTAAACATTCTCCGTGCCGCCTCAAATTCCGTGTAGGGGAAACAAGCCGCCGCTATAAAACATAAGGCAGTGGCTGAATTGTCAGTGCCGCGCCGTTTTGCGGTAATCGTAGCGGCGTATCGAGTTGAATATCGTTATTCATCACGACCTGTAACCATAAAACATGGTCAATATTGACCGCACTGATGATCGTGCCGGTTTTTCGCCACTGGCTTTCTAATTGCATTTCAATTCCCGTCCCTAATTCGGGGCAATATTCGCGACCATCGGCCGAATCACTTTTTAGGTTAAACAAAGCGCGTTTATTCGCCCCGCGATATTTTGCTCGCGCAACGGTTTCCTGCCCGATGTAACAGCCTTTAGAAAACGAAATCGCCTGCTCGATCACTTGTAAATTCAGCGCTTGAGGAATAAACAGATTTTGCGTTTGCGGGCTTAAATTCGGTAAGCCGGCTTGAATATCCAAACATTCCCATTGTGCAACGCTTCCATTAAATACCACCGGCAACGGCGTAGGATGGAGCAAAATCGCCCGTTCATCAGGCAGCTCGATAGAAAATTCCGCTTGAATCTGACCGCACTTTTTGCCGACAAGACCGATAAGTTGCCAATCTAACGGCTGAAAAACAATCTTTGAAAAGACGGCGTATTTTTTTAATGCCGCCAATGCACTTGGCAACAGCGCCCGCTTAATCAGTAAAAAAAAGCGATGTTGATTTAAGCGAATCAAACGAAAAACGGAAGTGACTTTGCCTTGCGGATCGCAATGGGCGGTTAATGTGGACTGACCGTCGCGCAACTGACAAACATCGGTCGTTAATTGCCCCTGTAAATATTTTTCCGCCTCGTCGCCCGTCGCTTCAATAAGGCAATATTGTTCAAGTCGAATAAATGTCGTCATCGGCTTTCCTATTCAAGATTTTGAATCTGTTCGCGCATTTGCTCGATTAACACTTTCAGCTCCACGCCGGAAGCCGTAATTTCCGCATTAATCGATTTGGAGCTTAACGTATTGGATTCACGATTGAGTTCCTGCATCATAAAATCGAGCTTACGCCCCACAGCGCCGCCCTTTTGCAAAATATTTGTTGTTTCTTTGACATGCATTTGCAGCCGATCCAATTCTTCCTCAACGTCAATACGTTGCGCCAATAAGACCATTTCCTGTTCGAGGCGCTGCGGCTCTAGTTGCAATTGCGCCTCCTGAAAACGCTGTAATAACCGGTCGCGCTGCCATTGTAAAACCGACGGCATTTGTGACCGCACTTTCTCGACTTCTAGGTTGATCACCTCCAAGCGCTGTTGAATAATCGCCTGTAATTTAGCGCCTTCGCGACCGCGCATCGCGATAAAGTCATTCAATAATTCGTCAAAGGCCGATAGCAAATCTAAACTCATGGCGTCTAAATCCTGCTCCGGCACTTCTACCACGCCGGGATAGCGTAAAATATCCGTTAAGTTGATTTCTCCTTCACCCGCCTCGTTTTTTATCCATTGTAGCGACTGAATAACCTGTTTCGTCCAGTCGCGATTTAAATGTAACGCCGAGGCCGTTTGATTGTTATGTTCAATGCGGAGCGTGCATTCGATTTTTCCGCGCGTTAAACGCTGACGCAACTTGTCACGTAACGAATTTTCCAAACTACGGAACGCTTCCGGCAGACGAAAAAAAGGCTCCAAATAACGTTGATTTACCGAGCGAATTTCCCATACGGCCTCGCCCCAGCTTTTCTTTATTTCAAGGCGCGCAAAGCCTGTCATACTATAAATCATAAATCCTCATTAAATTAAATCGTCATTTATCGACGCTATTGTAATAACAAACCGCCCAAATTGCGACCTTATCCCGAAAATAACGCTCAGACTTCATACCAAATTCGATTAATATAAAAATTCACTCTCCCTGCCGGCGTTTCGACCCAAATGTCGTCATCAATCTGTTTGCCGATGAGCGCTCTGGCCACCGGCGAATCAATGGAAATCCAATGTTTGGCAGGATCAAATTCGTCGCAACCGACCAAACGATATTGTTTAATTTCGCCCTGTTCATTTTCCAGTTCCACCCAAGCGCCGAAAAAAACCTTTCCTTCCTGCAGTGGCGAATAATCGACGATTTGTAGCACTTCCAGGCGTTTTGTTAAAAACCGTACGCGTCGATCGATTTCTCTTAAACGCCGTTTACCGTAAATATATTCGGCATTTTCGCTACGATCACCCAATGCAGCGGCGTCGGACACGGCTTGGGTCACTTTCGGACGCTCTTCTTTCCATAAAAATTTCAGTTCTTGATCCAGTCGATTCCAACCTTGGCGCGTAATGTAGTTTGATTTTGCCATAATAAAATTCCTCACAAGAGGTGAAATTATACTTAAAAAGCAACAAATATTTGAGCCGTTTGCCCAAACACAGTATGCTATGCCGGTTTTTTGATAAAAAGAAGTCTTATATGTTAAATCAACAAATTAGCCAAATTATTGCAACGGAATTGACCGTTCGACCACAACAAATTCTTGCCGCCATTGAATTATTGGACGATGGTAACACGATTCCTTTTATCGCTCGTTATCGAAAAGAAGCGACCGGCGGACTAGACGATACGCAATTGCGTCATTTTGAAACCCGCTTAATTTATTTACGCGAATTGGAAGACCGTCGCCAAACCATTCTGAAATCCATTGAAGAACAAGGCAAATTAACGGATGAATTACGCGATAAAATTCAAGCAACGCAAAGCAAAACCGAATTGGAAGATCTCTATTTGCCGTTTAAACCAAAACGTCGTACCAAAGGCCAAATTGCCATTGAAGCTGGGCTTGAGCCATTGGCGGATTTACTTTGGAACGAGCCAAAAACAGTTCCGGAAACCACCGCACTTGATTATGTGAATGCGGAGAAAGGCGTCGCTGATGTTAAGGCGGCGTTAGACGGAGCTCGTTATATTTTGATGGAACGTTTTGCCGAAGACGCAGGGTTGTTGGCAAAAGTGCGTGATTATTTAAGCAAAAATGCACTTATCGTTTCTAAGGTGATTGAGGGCAAAGAGGCGGAGGGCGCAAAATTCCAAGATTATTTTGACCATCAGGAATTGCTTAAAAATGTGCCGTCTCACCGTGCTTTGGCGATGTTCCGTGGTCGCAATGAAGGCATTTTACAATTAAGTTTGAATGCGGACCCGGAAGCGGAAGAAGGGAGTCGTCAAAGTTATTGCGAAGAGATTATTCGTGATTATTTAGGTGTCCGTTTTACTGACCAACCGGTGGATAAATGGCGTGAACAAGTGATTTCGTGGACATGGAAAATTAAAGTGGCCTTGCACTTGGAAACGGAACTCATGGCGACCTTACGCGAGAAAGCGGAAGAGGAAGCCATTGATGTATTTGCCCGAAATCTGACCGCACTTTTAATGGCTGCTCCGGCAGGCGCCAAGAACACCATGGGGTTAGACCCAGGTCTGCGTACTGGGGTGAAAGTGGCGGTGGTGGATAACACCGGTAAGTTATTGGCAACCGATACGATTTATCCGCACACCGGGCAGATGGAGCGTGCGATGTTGTCTATTTTCCAATTAATTAAACAACACAACGTGGAATTGATTGCTATCGGAAATGGGACAGCCTCTCGTGAGACTGAACGTTTCGCCAAAGATGTGATCAAGGAAATTAAAGAAAATAAACCACAAACAGTGGTGGTGAGCGAAGCGGGTGCTTCCGTCTATTCCGCTTCCGAATTGGCTGCGCAGGAATTTCCGGATTTGGATGTGTCCTTGCGTGGAGCCGTGTCAATCGCTCGTCGTTTGCAGGATCCGTTGGCGGAATTGGTGAAAATCGAGCCGAAAGCCATTGGCGTGGGGCAGTATCAACATGATGTGAATCAAAGCCA
>ERZ772967.2193-NODE-2193-length-12717-cov-2.220739_pt1 | contig 12717 bp, 11 predicted proteins | sample MGYA00511677_ERZ772967 | MGnify/ENA primary metagenome ERZ772967 (study PRJEB29015, sample SAMEA2737931) | human oral metagenome | biome: human oral; feature: human-associated habitat; material: dental | place: China | collected 2146 ...
GATGCCTTCCACGACCATGCCCGTCGCTATGGATGGAAGGTCTTCATCCCGAAGTTCGCCTACACGACGGATAATGCAGCCATGGTGGCGATGAACGGCTACTATGCCTTCCTCGATGGTAAGCGTAGCGAGCTGGATGCTGTGCCCTTCGCTCGGGTGACGATGTAGCCCCCGAGCTCCATAAGCTATAGGATCATGGCTTCCCTCCCTGACCTTTCGCCCTCCCTGCATAAGCTCCTCCAGGAGCGAGGGCTTACCGTAGCGACCGCAGAGAGCTGTACTACGGGGCGCATCGCTGCGACCCTAGGACAGGTAGCAGGAGCTTCGTCCTACCTAAGGGGTGGGATCGTCGCCTATGCGACGGAGCTCAAGACTCAGCTCCTAGGCGTCCCCGCTGAGCTCATCCTAGCTCACCATGTGGTAAGTGAGGCCGTTGCCTCGGCGATGGCTCGTGGTGCCATGGAGCGCCTCGGAGCAAATATCGGTATCGCTAGTACTGGTCTGGCAGGACCGGGCGGTGCCGAGGAGGGACATCCTGTAGGGATGGTCTGCCTAGCGGTGACCTGGCGAGAAGAAGGGCTGGTGCATTCGCAGGCAAAGACCTATCACTTCGAGGGCGATCGAGAGTCGATCATCCTCCAGGCTACTACGGAAGCGCTTCGGATGACCGAAGCCGTCCTACTACGACACGATAAATAGATAATGCAGACTTGTGCGTGATGAAGAATTTGACTCGATCGTTGCTTTCCCCTAGCTTCTCCTCTCTGGGGCTTGCTCTAGGGCTTACAGCCCTCGTCCTATCCTCTCCTTCGCTCCAGGCGCAGGAGCGCTGCCGTCTAGGGATCCACTATCAGATGGGATCTCCTATGGGATGGGGGAAGGGGTATCCCGTACTTACGGGAGTCTTGCCCTATAGTCCGGCTTCGATCGCAGGACTAAGAGCTGGCGATGTCATCACGGCGATCGATGGGGTGTCTACCTCTGGTCGCTCAAGTAGAGAGGTCAGTGAACTCCTCGTCCGTCCTGTGGCCGAGCATCTCATTACCCTAGAGCGTCTAGGTGCAGGGAGTGCGACGACACTGCTTCGTCCTTATTGCAAGGGGGCTCAGACCGCTACCGAGGCGGAGCTAGCCGTAGCCTTCGCAGGATATAGCCAGCTGGATGCCACGACACAGCAGCTAAGCTATCCCTTCACCTTCCGTGCCCAGGTTAACTATCCATGGGAGGTGGTGAGGACCTTTGCCTTCGCTCCCTCTAACTCGGGTAACGAAGCCATGGACAAGCCGATCTATGCCGAGATAGCTAAGCTCCTAGAGGCACGAGGGCTTAAGCAGGTAGATACGGGAGCAGAGCTTATCGTTGAGACCTTCTATAGTCTCCAGCCAAGTCAAGATAGCCGTCGGGATGCGACCCAGCCAGAGACGAGCCTGCGCTACGAACCTCAGTCACGAGGACTGCAGGTCTTGCCTCTCCTACCGAGTACGTCTACGGCAGGGAGTGCCTATGAGCTGAATCTGACACTGCAGGTGACTCCAGCGGGGAAGCCCAACCAAATCCTCTGGAGCTGTGAATCCAAAGAGCGTCTTAGCGAAGCGATGACCCTCCCCACGTATGCTGCGGGTGCTCTACCGGTGATGCTTCAGTCTTTTCCCTATGCACCTAGCTCGTCACCGGTGTCCTACCACTACCAGAGCCTGCGCTACCTCTATACGGGGATCGTCTATGATCTGCGTCAGATGAATCGGATCGCTGATGTCGTGGAGGGATCTCCTGCCTTCAAGGCTGGTCTACGTAGTGGCGACTATATCCATAGCATCAATGGCAAGCCCTTTAGCCAGACCGATCTGAAGCGTCTCTCTGAGGCCTATCAGAGCTTCCTCGGTGACACCTTCCGCTACCGTCAGACCGCCGAGCTAGCTCCTAACCTACGCCCTTGGGAGAAGAAGAGCTACGCAGCGATACGTAAGGCTCTCGAGAAGTCTCCCGGGGAGTCTATCTTCAGCTACCTCTTTTTCTTCCGCCCTTACGTCAATGATAGCGAGCATACCCTCCTGCTTCTCGACATCGAGCGCAACGGGAAGCGCTACAGCCTCAGCATCCCTCCCGAGCTCAGAGATGAGACGACGCTCATCCTAGACTAACCTCTCTCCCTTATGGACGCTACTCCTATATCCACCTATCAGCTGGGACGCCTACAGGAACTCCCGATCCTACGTCTGGTCTCCATCGGTGCTTACCTCGATGGAGGTGTACAAGACATCCTCCTACCCATACGCTATTTACCCGAGGGAGCTAAGGAGGGAGACCTCGTGAGGGTCTTCGTCTACCATGATAACGAGGGGCGACTCATCGCGACGACCCTTACCCCACTAGCCGAGGTCGGGCAGGTAGCCTATCTCCGATGCTCTAGTGTCACCGAGGCAGGGGCTTTCCTAGAGTGGGGGATACATAAGGATCTCTTCGTCCCTTTCCGTGAGCAAGCTACGAAGATGCAGGAGGGCTACAGCTACATTGTCTTCCTCTACATCGATCAGATGAGTGGTAAGATCGTCGGGTCAGCACGTCTTCAGAAGCACCTCGACAATACTCCGGCCTCTTATTCGCCTGGGCAGGCCGTCCAGACCTTGGTCACGGAGCAGCATGAGCTAGGCTACCGTGTCGTCATCGAGCACCAGCACTGGGGGATGCTCTATACCGATGATACGCCACGTATGCTTCGTCGAGGCGAGTCGCTTACAGCCTACGTCGTCCGTGTCCGTGAGGATAATAAGATAGACCTATCCCTAACGCCCGTCGGCTATGCTAAGATGGATGGAGAGAGCCAGCGCCTACTCTTCCTCATCAAGGAGCAAGGCGGAAGTCTCCCTATCGGTGATAAGAGTAGTCCCGAAGCTATCTATCGCCTAACGAAGATGAGCAAGAAGACCTTCAAGATGGCTCTTGGCTCACTCCATAAGGCTAAGCAGGTAGTCCTGTCGCCCACCGAGGTGCGACTGAAGTGATGAAGCACGCTACACTACCTAGTCCTTCGTCCGAAGTCCTCGCCGTCCTTGCCCAGCTCCAGCGGGCGATGCGGGCGGGGACTCCTTGTTTCTTCCTCCTAGACTTCGAGCTACAGGAGGGATATTGCTATCTCGATCCTATCCGTAAGCCTAGGGGAGAGATCTTTTTCGATTTCCCTGCTGGGAAGACGCCCGACCCCGAGGGGAAGAAAGGAGCGATCGAGCTATCTCTCCAGCCAGAGGGGCTGGAGCGTTATAGCCAGCGTTTCTCGATCATTCAGCAGGGGCTACAGCAGGGGGATTCGTTCCTGGCGAACCTGACACTCAAGACTCCGATAAGTACGACAGCAGGGCTAGAAGATATTTACCTCTCCAGTCATGCGACCTATCGTGTCCTCTTACCTGGGCGCTTCGTCTCCTTCTCCCCCGAGTGCTTTATCACATTAAGAGGAGAGGAGCTATCGACTCACCCGATGAAGGGAACCATCGATGCCAGCCTGCCTCACGCTGCCGATCTGCTACGTAGTGACTACAAGGAGGGATGTGAGCACCATACGATCGTCGATCTCATGCGAAACGACCTCAATCAAGTGGCTCTCGGGGTTCGTGTCAAGCGCTTCAAGTACCTCTCCGCCCTCCATACCTCGAGAGGGGAACTCCTTCAGATGAGCTCGGAGATCACGGGGCAGGTCGATCGCTCGGCGGAGACCTTCGATATCGCACAGCTCCTCTTACCACTCCTGCCAGCTGGATCCATCAGTGGTGCACCTAAGGCTCGGACACTTGAGTTGATCCGGGAGGCAGAGGGCAAGAAGCGTGGCTTCTATACCGGGGTCGCCGGTTACTTCGATGGTAAGGATCTGGATACCGCCGTCCTTATTCGCTATGTGGAGCAGACACCTTCGGGGAGCTATTCCTATCGCTCAGGGGGAGGAATCACGATCCATAGCCAGTGTGAAGCAGAGTATCACGAATGCCTACAGAAGATCTATATCCCCCACGCTTAGTATCCGAAGCTCGCTTCATCGAGACGCTCGCCGTCGAGGGAGGCTTAGCAGTCAGTGCCGGGTGTCATCTCGCTCGGATGCTTCAGACTCTCGAAGCCTTCGGTGCATCTTCTCCCTCGCAGGTCTTGGAGGAAGCCGAACGATGTATCACATCCTGCCTTAGGACGCTGAGCGAAGAGGCTTGCCAGCAGATCCATCGTCTTACCTTAACCTACACCCCTAGGGGGATCGAAGCTGTTCGCCTGATCCCCTATCACCGACGAAGCGTACGGCGCTTAGTCCCGATAGAGCTACCATCCGACTTCGACTATACCTATAAGTACGCTGATCGCTCCTTTTTTGCGGAGGTGTCTTCTCGTTTGGGTGCAGATGAAGAGCCGATCTTCTATCGACCTTCGGGGGAGCTAACGGATACGACCTTTACGAATGTGGTCTTAGATCTTCCTGAAGGGCTGATGACGCCTAGGCATCCTTTGCTCGCTGGTACACGACGGGCATCGCTACTGGCTGAGGGACGTATCCAAGAGGCTGATCTCGTGCTTGAAGATCTCGGCCGATCTCGTGCTGTCTACCTCATCAATGCGCTCCGATCGCTTGACTAGCTCCTGCGATCCATAGCTAGAGTATATAAAAAGATCCGCCCCAGAGAGTGACGACTCTCTGGGGCGGATAGCTTTCGGGCAGTGTCGTGGGCTTAGATGATCGAGTTCTTCTTGGTGAACTCTACGATCTCATCGATATGGCCAAAGGCCAGACCCGTCACGGTGTCAGCACAGCCGTAGTAGATAGCGATACGACCTGTGTCGGCATCATGTAGTGCGGCACAGGGGAAGGTCACGTTAGGTACGTCACCCATGCACTCGTACTGCTCACGTGGCGAGATGAGGTAAGGACCTGAGCGGAACTTTACCTTCCAAGGCTCATCTAGATCTAGGAGTGCAGATCCGAATGCGTAGACGAAGCCATTGCACGAAGCGAGTACTCCATGGTAGATCAAGAGCCAGCCCTCACTAGTCTCAATAGGGATAGGACCTGCACCGATCTTAGTGCACTGCCAAGCGCTATCTTCGAAGGGAGCAGGGCTCATGACATGACGATGACGACCCCAGAACTCGAGGTCGGGTGATTCGCTGTAGAAGATGTCACCGAAGGGCGTGTGACCATTATCACTAGGACGGCTCAGCATAGCGAACTTCCCATCGATCTTGCGAGGGAAGAGTACCCCATTACGGTTGAAGGGCAGGAATGCATTCTCCAGCTGGTGGAAGGTCTTGAAGTCAAAGGTATAGGCGACACCGATCGTAGGGCCATGGTAGCCATTACACCACGTCACGTAGTAGCGGTCTTCGATGAAGACGACACGAGGATCGTAGCCATAGACCCATTCTCCGATCTCCTTGTCCTTGCATTCGAACTTCAGAGGCTCGGGATTGATATTCCAGTTGATCGCGTCATCGCTGAAGCCGACGTGCAGACGCATACGGCGGTTCGTATCGTCGCAGCGGAATACCCCTGCATAGCCTTCGCCGAAGCGAACAACAGCGCTATTGAAGATGCTATTGGAGGTAGGCAGCAGGTCGCGTGGGATGATGGGGTTGGCACTGTAGCGCCAGACGACATCCTTGCAGCCTTCGGGACGATCTTCCCAAGGCATATTGGGTAGGGCTTGCCCTACGATCTTAAGTTCACTCATTGTACGTACTATATAATGTTGGAGTAGTTGAGAATCTATTTTGAGTCGGACTTCTTAGCCTCTACTGCGTGAGCAAAGGGCAGGCGAATCGCCATGATGATAGCTGGCAGCGTGACTAAGAGGACGATGATGAAGAAGGTCTTGTAGCCAAAGGCCGTTGCGAGCTTACCGCTGAGCATCCCTGGCACCATGACACTCAGGTTCATCAAGCTATTAGCAAAAGCATAGTGAGCCATCTGATACTTCCCTGGAGCGATCTGCTGCATCATGAAGAGCGTGATCCCGACGAACCCGAAGCCGTAGCTGAAGTATTCGAAGACGATACCTGTACCGATCCACCAGAGGTTGGAGGGCTGGAAGATAGCCAAGAGCAGGTAGACAGCGAAGGGAATATTGAAGATACAGACCAGAGAGAAGAGCGTCTTCTTGAGGCCGAACTTAGCGATGTAGTAGCCTGAGAGGATCGAGCCGAGGATGAAGGCGATCGTACCTGCCGTACCATAGATGAGACCATAGTTTTCATTGGATAGCCCGACGCCCCCTTTTAGGATCGGATCCTTGAGGAAGATCGGTGCGATCTTCATAGCCAGACCTTCGCCTAGACGATAGAGGAAGATGAAGACGAGGTAAAGCCAGATATGCTTCTTGACAAAGAAGGTACGGATGACTTCGAGCATCTCCTCCCAGCTCTCTTGAGCCGATCGCTTCTCCTTGGCCGTTTCCTTGGGTAGGACAAACATGTGATAGAGTGAGAGGGCTAGCATCAGGCCTGCACAGATCGCCATGATCACCCTCCAGGCCTTCTCTAGACCCATGCTCTTTGATAGGTAACCTGCGAGGTAGACTAGTCCTCCGTTGGTCAGGATCTTGGCCAGATTATAGAAGGCTCCTTGCCAACCAGCATAGACCCCCTGCTCACTGCTTGAGAGCTCCTGCATATAGAGGCCGTCGCCAGCGATGTCGTGCATCGATCCACTGATGGCGAGTACTCCCATGAAGGCTAAGGCAATGGCGAAGAAGCTAGGTAGAGGGAGAGCGAAGCATACGAGCCCAAACATGAGAGCTGTGATCGCCTCGGTCAAGAATACATATTGACGCTTCGTGCCGAAGAGCTCCATACAGAGGCTAAAGAGGGGCTTCAGTGACCAGGGTAAGACGAGTAGACTTGTCCAGAAGGTGACATCCTCCTTACCGACACCCAGGTCGGTGAACATCAGGACAGAGACGATCGAGAGGGCAACATAGGGCAGCCCCATCCCAAAGTAAACGCTTGGCACCCAAGCGATAGGGTTAATTTTCTTATTCATGTCTGGTTGGACTATCCTTGCTTTCGATGGCATGAGGTCATTCACCGCCTGCCTCGATCTTCGGGGCGTACAATTTCACCCTAAAATTACCAAAAATAATGATGCTCCCCTGCATACGAAACCCGCTCCCTTGAGGCTTTCCTCGCAGTCACTGTGGGAGGGCTTTCGTTTGAGGCTAAGGTATGAAGGCTAGTCGTTGACTCTCGGCTGTGCTATAGCATAGATCCTTGAGTTGGTATCGTCGCTCCATTTCATTAGTAGCAAACGAAGGATTGGTTAGTAATCAGTGTAAGGATTCATTAGTAATGAATGGAGCCATTCATTACTAACGAACTTAGAGGGTGATACCGAGGCGGAAAAGAAATGGTAGATTTCTGCTTTAGCTACAATCCTTGTGAAGGATTATACTTGATCCTAGGGAAAGCTGAAGTGTGGATAGGAGAAAGCCCTCTTACCCAGCAAATATTGCAAGGTAAGGGGGCTTCTTTTCGCTTAGTCTCTGTGGAGAGCTAGCTCGAGGTTAATTCTCTACTTCGTCATCAAGGAAGTGCTGACTATAGCTTACGAGGTGACGGAGGTTGCCGAGGAGTTCGTTCGTCTCAATGAGGATATTAAGGTAGACCATCTGTGCACGGAGATCTTCCTTGCGTCCCTTGTGTGCACGCTTCATCTGCGCCTTACGCATCTCCTTGACCTGTTCGCGCAGTGTCTTCCCCATATTCTTAGCTTTCTTGACATCTTCCATGCGAGAGCTGTCGATGAGCTGATGGACTTGTGCGATGTAGTCTACGACCTGATCACGTATGGGAGCGAACTCTATACGATTAGCTTCGGGGATTGGGTTAAAGTTGTTATCCACGTGCTCGGTCGATACCTCTGTCGCACGCTCTAGGGCATAGATCATCTGGAGGCAAGCATTAGCGCCGAGGTGGAACCACATGTTGCGCTCCAGCATATCCTCATCTGCGGCTAACTGGCGGAGACAGATCGTCTCCTTGCGACGCATTGTTTTGAAGGCACGCTTGTGTTCATCGAGATGGTGTCTGGTCTTCTTGAGACGACGAAGATCTTCGGTGAATACGCCCTCGGTAAGATCGAGGTAGTCCTTGCTAACTCGGTCGAGGAGCTTCACTTGACTCCCACGCACATGCTGAGAGAGGAGACTCCACATCTTCTGAGGATCTTCGGTACTGAGGATCTCGACGAAGAGCGCATCATCAGTATCATCTTTCTTCTTGCGGAGAAGGTGGCTATTAAACAGCAGGAAGAGAGCGACGGCGATGAGGATCACCATCATGGGGAAGCCTCCATAGCGCATCAGCGTAGCGATGATGATCGCGATAATGAAAGCTGCACCAGCGGTGACGAACCATCCCCCGATGACAGACATCACCCCCGTGAGACGCCCTACTGCGCTCTCTCTACCCCAAGCGCGGTCGGCTAGAGAGCTACCCATAGCGACCATAAAGGTGACATAGGTCGTCGAGAGTGGTAGCTTGAGCGAAGTCCCTAGAGCGATGAGGAGGCCTGCGAGTACGAGATTGACCGAAGCACGCACGAGGTCAAAGGCTGCTCCTTGCTCTAGGGTGATCTCTTGCTTGTTGAATCGAGAGTCGATCCAGAGACGTGTCTTATGAGGGATGATACGCTCTAGGAAGCCACCGATGCTACTGCTGGTACGCACCAGCCCACGAGCTATACGAGAGGATCCGAAGGTTTCCTCTCCATCATCTTGGCGAGAGAGATTGACCGAAGTCTTGATCACATTCTGAGCACTCTTAGAGAAGAAGAGAGCGAAGACCATGATCATACCCGAGCCGATTAGGTAGTAGATCGGTGTCTCTGCAGGACCGTTATTCGCACCCATGAGATAGGTGTCATAAGCACCATTCCCGTTAGCCATATAGTCCTTATAGGCCGAGAGACCCGAGAGAGGTACCCCGATGAAGTTCACCAAGTCATTGCCCGCGAAGGCGAGGGATAGGGCTAGTGTCCCAGCAAGGACGATGACCTTGAAGATATTCACCTTGAGCCAATGTAGTCCCTGCATCACGATAATGCTGATACCGAGAGTCCACCAGATAAGCTCGGTCGTATGCTGTTGTATCCAGTCTTTATAGATAAAGGAAGACTCCTGGAGCCCCTTGATCAGCATGAAGTAGACGATCGAGGTGATCGCTACACCACCGAAGATCCCAGCGAGATAGGGGAGCGTCTTCTTATAATTAAAGGAGAAAAGGACACGGGTGATCCACTGGACTACCGAGCCGAAGAAGAAGGCTACGGCCACGGAGAGGAAGATCGCGATGATGACCTGAAGAGCCTTGGAGGTATTGAGCATCTCTAGCATATTCAGGCTAGGATCATGGATGCTCTTCAGCATAGCCATACAGAAGGCAGCCCCGAGGAGCTCAAAGACCATCGATACGGTCGTAGAGGTGGGTAGCCCTAGGGTATTGAAGATATTGATCAGGATGATATCGGTGACGACCGCCGTGAGACAGATCGTCATCACCTCTTGGAAGGTGAAGTAGGCCGGATTGTATATCCCATTGCGAGCGACATCCATCATCCCATTACTTAGCGAAGCTCCGAGGAAGATCCCCACGGCAGCGACGCCTAGGATGACCTTAAAGGGCGCCGCCTTGGCTCCGATAGCGGAGTTAAGGAAGTTTACAGCGTCATTACTCACCCCAGAGACCAAGTCAAAGCAGGCCAGGATGAGAAGGAAGCCCAGGATACAGAGGAAAATAATGTCCATTACTGATTACTGAAGGGGGCAGAGTGAATAACTGGATAGAGAGGGTTAGAAGAGGTTAGCCTCTTCTTCAGGAAAGATACTCGTAGGAGGCTGATTAGGTATAGGTTTAGTTCCCTGATCAAGGAGGGAGAGGAATTGCGATTCAGAGAGGATCGTGATGCCTAGGTCTGTGGCCTTGGCGAGCTTGCTTGGTCCCATATTCTCACCAGCTAAGACATAGCTGGTCTTACTAGAGATTGAGGAGCCTACCTTCCCTCCGAGGGATTCGATGAGAGCTTTGTACTCTTCTCGAGAGTGCTGACTGAAGACTCCGCTGATGACAAAGCTCTTTCCCGAGATAGCTTCATGCTCCGAGGTTGCTTGGGGCTCTTCTTCGGGCAGTCGTCTTAAGGGAAGACCGAGGGCTTGAAGATCCAAGATGAGCTGACGATTTGCCTCCGTAGCGAAGTAGTCGATGATGCTCTCGGCGATGACTCGCCCGATGTCGGGGATAGCAGTGAGCTCCTCTAGGGTAGCTTTACCAAGGGCTTGGATATCCTCGTAGCGCTGGGTGAGTGTCTTGGCTACGGTCTCTCCGACGAAGCGGATGCCGAGACCGAAGAGGAGAGCTCGGAAAGGACGCTTCTTAGACTCCTGGATACTCTCATAGAGCTTAGTCGCACTACGATCCTTGAACCCAGGTAGGGCTAAGAGATCCTCTACGGTCAGGCGATAGAGATCGGCGATATTATGGACGAGGTCGTGCGAGAAGAGTAGATCGATCGTCTCTGATCCTAGACGGATGTCTGCGGCCTTGCGCCCAGCGAAGTGCTCGAGACGAGCGGTCTGCTGGGGGGGACAGCTGGAGGCATTCGTGCAATAGTAGGCTGCTTCTCCTTCGCTTCGATGGAGAGGAGAGCCACATGCTGGGCAGTGCGTCGGGAAGGTAACGGGCTCCGCACCTTGGGGACGCTCCTCTTTGGCAATGCCTACGATCTTAGGGATGATCTCTCCGCCCTTTTCGACAAAGACCTGATCTAGGAGATGGAGATCCAGGCTTTGTATGAAGTCTGCATTATGGAGGGAAGCTCGGCGTACTGTGGTGCCTGACAGTGCTACTGCTTCTAGATTAGCGACAGGAGTCACGGCTCCAGTTCGTCCTACCTGAAAGTCTACAGAGAGTAATGTGGTCTTGGCCTGCTCTGCTTGGAACTTATAAGCGATAGCCCAACGTGGAGTCTTAGACGTGTAGCCGAGCTCTTCTTGGGAGCGAATAGAGTCTACTTTGAGGACGACACCATCGGTCGCTACGGGGGCATCATGTCGAGCGGTATCCCAATGGTTAAGAAAGGCAAGTACCTCCTTTAGACTATGGCATCTCTCTATGGCATGAGAGACCTTCAGCCCCCATTGGGCACAGAGCTGTAAACGCTCAAAGTGGCTATCTGGGAGCTCTGGTTGTCCAGGGACATAGTAGAAGAAGGCATCTAGGCGACGAGATGCGACGATAGCTGGATCGAGTTGCTTGAGCGTGCCACTGGCAGCATTGCGTGGATTGGCAAAGAGTGGGAGTCCTGCTACCTCTCGCTCGCTATTGATTCGATTAAATTCAGTGAATGGGAGTAGGATCTCTCCTCGGATCTCAAAGCTCGATGGGTAGCCTTCGCCTCGAAGGCGTAGTGGGATAGAGCGGATAGTACGGACGTTTGCTGTGACATCATCACCGAGAGTACCGTCTCCTCCTAAGGTGCCATCACCTCGAGTGACAGCACGTACGAGTAGCCCATCCTCATAGATGAGAGAGATGGAGAGCCCGTCGTATTTTAGTTCGGCCGCGATAGTGAAGTCTTCACGACCAAGGTCTCGCTGTACTCGCTGATAGAACTCCTTTACCTCATCATAGCTGTAGGTGTTCGCTAGTGAGAGCATCGGATAGCGGTGGGCGACTTGGGTAAAGCCTTCGGTGCGATCGGCTCCGACACGCTGAGTGGGAGAATCGGGAGTGATCAGCTCGGGGTGGGCCTTTTCTAGTCGCTCTAGCTCCTTGAGTAGCTGATCAAAGTCGTAGTCTGATATGGTCGGGCTAGAGAGGACATAGTAGGCATGATTGTGCGCCTGAATTTCCTCTCGTAGCTGAGCGATACGATGGGCTACTTGCTCCATAGCTGGAAGAATAAGAGGTCTTGATAACTATCTCCCGTCCAATGCCAACTGGGGAGGAGAGCGGTCTGATGAAAGCCTAGACGAAGGAGCATGTCTTGGGTAGTCTGGTTGTCTGCTAGGACTTCGGCATAGACTTGCTCACAGCGTAGTTGGGTAAAAGCGTAGCGGATGGCTTGCCTTAGGGCGATACTAGCTATACCTTGCTGACGTACTTCGGGTGCTACATAGATCCCAAGAGCCACTCGTCGATGGATCGGACTATAGTCATAGAGGCTGAGGTGTCCTAAGGGAGTTCCACTAGTTGTTTCTTCGATCATCAGTCCGATGGATCCTGTCTCTAGGATATGTCGGGTAGAGGAAGAAATATAGCGTGCGATAAAATCCTCCGAGAGAGGGTTGAGGGAGTCATTCGAGCGCAGAGCTTCTGGTGCGTTCTCCCAGCTCATGAGCAGAGGAAGGTCTTCCTTGCTAAGAGCACGAAGCCGTATGTCTTGTAGGGCGTAGCGCTGAGCCATGGAGATTAGAAGCTAAGAGATTGGTCAAAGGAGGTGCGTGAGAGAATGGATCGACCTAGGGTGACCTCGTCAGCATATTCGATCTCATCGCCGATAGCGACGCCCCGTGCGATGACCGACAGTTTCACGTTCTTTCCCTTCAGCTTCCGCGAGAGATAGAAGTTGGTGGTATCGCCCTCCATGGTGCTGCTCAGTGCCAGTATCACTTCGTTCACACCGCCATTTGCTACCCGTTCAACCAGCGAATTTATCTCGATATCGTTCGGGCCAACACCATCCATGGGCGAAAT
>ERZ772967.2195-NODE-2195-length-12710-cov-4.419044_pt1 | contig 12710 bp, 8 predicted proteins | sample MGYA00511677_ERZ772967 | MGnify/ENA primary metagenome ERZ772967 (study PRJEB29015, sample SAMEA2737931) | human oral metagenome | biome: human oral; feature: human-associated habitat; material: dental | place: China | collected 2146 ...
GCAATATTTGCGCTTTTCTCTTGAATGGTTTGCATCAGTTCGGCAAGGGAACAGTCTACGGCACCGGTATCGTCTTTGATCCATTTTAAATCGAGGCTGGTCTTTTCATCTTTCAAGATTTCTCCAATCGGAAACCTACGCCATCTGCCATTCGGATTTTCGGGCGACCACGTTTCTTTACGATCTTCAAAATGTCCTGCACAGTAGAGCGCTTCAAATTCGGCAAAGTCTTCTTTTTTTAACGGATTTGTTTTTCCGAATGAACGCATATTACTGCGTAAATCATACACCCATACGGCTTTTGTGTTATCTTCATCGTGTTTGCCGCGTGTAAAAAAGAGTATATTCGTCTTTACGCCCTGCGCATAAAAAATACCGGTCGGCAAACGAAGAATTGTATGAAGATTACATTTATTCATTAAATCCCGGCGAATTTTCTGGCCGGTATTGTCTTCAAAAAGTACATTGTCCGGCAATACAACGGCAGCGCGGGCGGTGCCGGTTGTCTTGAGCGAGCGGTAAATATGCTGCAAAAAATTTAGCTGCTTGTTGCTGGTGGTATAGGTAAAATCATCGCGGGTTGCACGCTCGCCGCCTTTCTTTGTCCCAAACGGAGGGTTCGTTAGTACTACGTCGTAGCCGGTCATTGCCTTACCGCTTTCGCTCAATGTGTCGCCGTATACAATTTTTCCTTCAATATTGTGGAGCATGGCGTTCATCAACGCTAAACGGTGTGTTTCGTGTACCAGCTCACCGCCGGTAAACGCTTCTTTTACTTGGAATGCGGCATCCTTTTCGGTTAAATCGCAGTAGTCGTCGGTCAGACTCTTTACATATCGGTCGGCGCTAATCATAAACCCGAATGTTCCGCACGCAGGGTCGTTGCAGCGTTCTCCTACTTGCGGCGCGGTAAGGCGTGTCATCATATCAATTAAAACACGCGGAGTAAAATATTGTCCCGCTCCGCTTTTCTTTTCGTTCGCATTTTTTTCGAGCAACCCTTCGTAAAGATTGCCGAGACCTTCCTCTTTTGCGGAATACCAGTCCAGTTCATCGATAGACTTAATAATTTTTTCAAGGTTTTTCGGCTCGTCGATATTGGAACTAGCGCCCTGATAAATCTCGCGCACACGTCCCTTTGTGTTTTCACCGAGATATGTCAGCAGTTCCTTGTAGAACTTCTTTAATGCAATACCGCTGTAAGAAACAAGTGTATCCCAGCGGTAGTTTTCCGGCAAAGTGTTTTCCGTTTTTGTCTCCTTTGCCATTTTTAAAAAAAGGATATAGGTAAGTTCCGTAACATACTGATGATAGGTGATCCCATCATCCCGCAAAATATTGCATAAATTCCACAGTTTTGAAACGATTTCTTGATTTGTCATGTTGTATGCTCCGTATTATGCCACTTTGTCTTCGTAGAGATAGGTATTCAACTCACGCACGATTGCAGTGAGCGAGCCTGAAAAAATTTTGTTTATTTTTGAAAAGCCGCCTTGTGTACGCCATGCGGTGAATTCATCAAAGGTTTGAACATTTAAAACGGATTCGTTGATGAGATATTTTTCTATGCGGTCAATCCACTTCTTTTCGCTCGCGGTAAAATTATGAGTTTTGCAGAGTTTTTTAACGGCGTTGCGAATCCGCTCTTCGTGCGAAACGAGGGGACTGCCGATAGCATAACTACGAATAAGCGTGATAATATCCGCAGCGCATTCTTCTTTTGTCAGCTGCGTAATAGCGGTATTGAGTCGCGTTCGATTAAAACCGTTTGCATCAAGCGTCATACTCACACTGCGCAAGCCGGCAAGGGTAAGATCGGCAGGACGAGTACAGATTATTTCCAGCGCTTCAATTTTATCGCGGTTTGTTTTTATATACTGAGAAAAACTTTCCAGATAGTCTTTCGGTTCTTGTCCTTTTCCATATCCCCGTGTTACTTCGTGCACTTCATCCGACTTGTCGCTTATCGGTAGATAGTAGCCGGTTGACCGCTGTTCCTTGAATGCATCGAATGCTCTTCGTTTTTCTAAAAACAAATCCCGGCACGCTTCTTCACTATGCTTTCGCCGTTCTTTTACATCGGTAATAAAATGTTCGATACTGTCGTAATTCGATGTAACGCTAAAAAAGTTTAATTGCTTTTGATCCATGCGGAACTTTGCGCGTTGGAGCTTTGCGATAATCTGATCATTTATGTATGCAATATGTTCGCTATCCGTTACCGCTTTGTATCCCTCTAAGAGTTCATCAAACGTAACGCTTGGATTTGATACCGTCGGCTTCATTGAAGAAACTTCGTTCAGGTAACTGTATAAATCAACCGCGTCATAAATTTCAAAATGGGTTTTATTTATTTGGGGGCACAGACGAGTTGCACGCCCCAGCATTTGTTCGTACAGAATACGGGATTTGATGCGGCGCATAAAAACTATCTTAGTAATTTCCGGCACATCAATTCCGGTAGAAAGCAAATCAACGGTTACGGCAATGGTCGGATAGTGCTCATTCTTAAACCGCTTAATCGCATTCTGTACACGTCCTTTGTCACCGATTGCATACGTGATTTTTTCTATTGCCGATGCAGTGATGCCTTGCGGTGCATATATATCGCGCAGCTGTTTGACAATCTCATCCGCATGGCGGTCGCTTACGGCAAAGATGAGTGTCTTTTCTTCACCTTCGGGATCTATATGCTGTGCAAGCTCGGTAAGAACCGCCTCATTGAAGGGTGGGGTAATAACCTTTTTATTGAAGTCTTCTACATCAAAATTCAGTTCATCTTCGAGTTCTTCCGGATTTAAAAGCTCCTTGGTTACAGGATTGTAACGGGCTAATCTCTCTCCTTTTTGATGATGAATGCCGTGTTGATTCAGTTCCGTTTTGATGCTGTAAGGCGCATCGTAATCTACCAGATACCCGTCTATCACCGCTTCGCGATATGAATAGGTAAATACCGCATTTCCGAAAATCTGCGTAGTGTGCAACGCCGGAGTTGCAGTCAACCCTATTCTGACTGCATCAAAATATTCAATCACTTTTTTGTATTTGCTGATAAAGTCATTTTGATCGCGGTACAACAGTTCTGCATCGCTCAGCTCGCGGTCAAGTGTATATCCGCGATGCGCCTCATCGATAATGATACAGTCAAAGTCTCCTGAAGAAGGGATGCGGTCTTTCTCTTCGCTCATGATGCGGGAAATCATTCCCTGCACGGTGGCAACTTGCACGCGGGTTTCTGTCGCAAGATCTATGTCATCGAGGGTGTTGATAGTGTAAATTTTATTCAGCGGCTGCAAGTCCTCAAGTTTTACATCATTAAAGACATCTTGCGCTTGTTCTCCTAAAGCCGTGCGGTCTACCAAAAAGAGAATGCGGCGGAAACGGCCGGTTTTTAAGAACCGGTAAACCATGCCCAAGACGGTACGGGTTTTGCCGGTGCCGGTCGCCATTGCGAGCAAAATCTGTCGCTGCCCGTTTACCACGGCATGTTCTACCGCTTCAACTGCCGAAAGCTGATAATGGCGGAGATTCAATCCGTCAGGATCGCGCAAAAAATCGTACGGCAAATTTTCCAGTGCGCGATCGGCTTCATCAATATTCTGACGGAATTTTGCCAGTAAGTCTTCGGGGCTATACCATCCGTGCAGTGCAATCGGCGTATTTGTTTTATTCCGTAAATCCTGAAACCAAATCCCAGACTCCGTTTCTATTTGCTTTAAATACGGACGGCCGTTTGTTGCAAAGATAAACGGTACTTTGTACCCGTGCCACATACCTAAACAGCATTTTTCATCTTCGACCGTTATGTGTTGCGCATATTCACGGCATTGATTATCGATGATTGCATACACGTTTTTTGCGTACGGTTTTGCTTCTACAATACCGATGGGCTGTTCGTCGACAAAAAGTGCATAGTCTGCATGTGCGGTTGTTGTTTTCCCCGATGCGACCGGCCATTCCGCAATCGCCAGTTTTCTTCCTTTTTGCGGACGGACACCTTTTGCGTAACGGAGGTTTTCCGTATCCGCTTCCCAGCCGACTTTTCTCAGCTGTTCGTCAATAAGTGCGCGAGTTTCTGCTTCGGTCAGTTTTGTCTTTGCGAGTGCTTGAGCAGAAGTATTTTGACGTTCCTGTTTTGATCGAGTACTTTGTGGAGTAAGAGCCGATACGGTCGCACGGGTTTTTCGTTCTTTTTCTATTTCCGCTTCGAGCGCTTGCAGCTTTTTCTCCCGTTCAGCTATCAACGCTTCTTGTTCGGCAATGGTTGCCGCCGCATGTTCAAGTTCGATTTTTTGTTCTTCAATTTTCTTTTCCTGATTCCGAACAAGCGGCATTATATTGATTTTACGTTTCGGCGGTTCAGGGTTTATAAACGGCTGTGCAGCAAATGAACTATCGCCATACGTCTGCATAAACCACACGGCAATATGATGGGCAAAACGGAGTACCAACAAGGCGTCTTGCTCGGTGGCATCATTTTCATGCGCGGCAGTATTCCGTTTGATACGGACTTGATTAATCCATTGGTTTACATCATACGGAATAAGCCCCTCATTTTTGAGGATTCTTGTACGGTTAAAATGATTATTTTCTTTTACATCTATCGGCTCCGGAATATGTTCGATACGCATCATTTCGCGTACCATCAGTTCTACAAATAATCCGGATTTATTCTTACTTGATGCGGGGTCGGAATATGCGTAATGTTCTGCAAATTCCATCGTTTTCGCAAAATCCGGCCAATACGTCTGTAAAAAAGTAAAATTTCCCATACTCATATTCCGATAATCAACACTATGAGACGTAATAAACCTGTTCGGAAACTTCAGTTTCAGAACAGGTTACCTTGAAATGCGATGTTCAAAATCGTGCTGTCCGTGCGATTTTGAACTCGTCGCCCTGTTCGATAACAAACTTATCGAACAGGGCAAGTATACCATAGGTTTACGAATTTTGGTAGGTCAAGATTCGAGTTTGTTCTTAAAATCGGAAAACCGGGGATTTGCAAAACCGATGTCAACTACCGGCAATATTTTTCACAGGTTTGTCCTACAGTGCTGTAATTGGATTGTAAAATCAAGGAGATTGTTGTATATTTTACGGTAAGAATCTATATGAAGCGGGAAATGTGTTATTTGTATGTAAATTCAATTATGGAGAACCCTTCTTTATGTGATGGGTACGGGTATAGAACGGTGTTATTTCTCCAAGGTTGTGTGCGGCACTGTAAAGGCTGCCAGAACGAAAGCGCATGGGATATAACTTCAGGCACAAAGATTGAAGTTGGTAATTTGGCTCGGCAGTTGCGAGAAATATGTTTTAATAAAAAACTGACAATAAGCGGTGGAGAACCCTTGCTGCAAAAAGAGGCACTTGTTGCATTGCTTGAAAAATTAAAAGATTTTGATTTGTGCATATACACGGGCTATAATTTAAATGAAGTGCCGGCGGATATATTGAAGTATTTGAAATATATAAAAGTCGGACCCTATATCCAAGAGTTTAAAACAACAACAAAACCTTTTGTGGGATCAGAAAATCAAGAGTTTTTGGAGGTAAGTAAAATTGAACCGACAAAATAAGAACGACAATGCAGCAAATAGAAAAAGCTATGTCGGTGAAATATATAACACTGGAGAAAAACAAACAAAAGCAGCTGTTCTGGATTCACTAAAGCCGGAATGGGCAAAGCTGCATCGTGAAGGATACCTCTACATACACGATTTGGATGCCTACGGATTAACGTATAACTGTCTAACATTTGATATTTTAAAAGCATTTCCGTATACGCGATTTGCAGGCTATTCCGATATTGAAAAAATACTTTTAACATTTGACTTTATTAAAGAACTCCTTGCAAAGATGGGGAACGAGCAATCCGGTGGAATGTCTTTTGCCAATTTTGATAACGACTTTGCAACAATATTCTCTAATATGAATATTGATTATAAAGATCATGAAGAAATATTTGCTGCATCAATTCGCGCTTTAATTTTGTGGTGCAATAATATCCATACACGTATGGGACAAACTTCTTATTATGTTACTTTTAATATCGGACTTGCAAATAATAAGTTTGCGAGGTTTTTAGCGTTTACATTGCTTGATGAGTTTTATAAAAGCGGCTCGCATGTATATAAGCCGAATATTGTATTTAAAGTTAAGAAAGGAATAAGCAGAAATAAAGAAGATGCAAATTATGATTTATTGGAAAAAGCACTTCTTTGTACCGCTCAAAAAATGATTCCTACCTATCTACTTTGTGATTGCGAATCTGATAAAAATATAGCTCCCGAAAAACTTTCCATTATGGGGTGCCGAACGAGGGTTGCGGATGATCTTTTTGGAAAAGAAGGCGCCGTTGGAAGAAGTAATATTGACAATATATCAATTAATCTCCCCAGATTGGCTTTAGAAACGGAGAGAGACAGTAGCAATGAACTTTCTATTGAAAACAAGTTTGACTTACTAAAGAAAAAATGGATTGCTGTTGCAGATGTTGCAACTGATATATTATTGGATAGATTTTATAAAACCTGTAAAAGTGATAAGGACTTATTTCCGACCAATCTTGAATATAATCTTTGGTGCGAGAATTTTAACGCAAATACTTTGTCCGATATTTTTAAGCATGGAACTTTATCGATCGGATTTATCGGCTTAACCGAAGCGGTCGAAGTACTGACAGGAAAAAAGTTCTGGAAAGATGATAAAGAAGCATACACAGTAGCATTGGATTTTGTAAAGTTTATGCGTAAATATGTGGAAGAACAAAAAAACAAACATCAGCTCAATTTTTCATTATTGGCGACGAGCGGCGAATTAATAAGCGGGTCTTTTATAGCAATCGATAAACAGTCGTTTCAACATGATATTTTGACTAAAGACTATTATACAAATTCATTTCATATTGATGTAGATAGTAAACTTCCTGCATATAAGAAAATTCAGCTGGAAGGGCCTTTCCATGTCTTTGCAAATGGGGGATCTATCACGTATGTGGAACTTTCGGAAGCGCCGATTGGAAATGCAGTAGGATTAAACGAGCTTGTTGAAATCGCTGTAGAATGCGGTGTCCATTATTTAGGTTTTAACTTCCCGAAAGATGTGTGCCAAGGTTGCGGTACGTCGGGAACTTTTGATGTTTGTCCCGAATGCGGAAGTCGTAATATTATGAGGATAAGGAGAGTGAGCGGTTATTTGGAAATACAAAACTTTTTCACGCCGGGAAAAATGAAAGAAAGTTTAAATAGGAAAAAAAACTGATGATTTATGATATTCCGGATATTGATGATCGAAAAACTTGTATGCTTAGAGGGAAATGAACATGAACCATATATCAATTGAAGGTATGGATGGAGTCGGGAAGTCAACTACATGCGAAATGCTGGCTGAAAGGCTGGGATACAAGTTTGTAGAAAAACCTCTGCATTATTTATTTGATAGGACAGAAGGAGAAATCAACGAGTATATCAGAATTAGAGATAAGGTTAATGCCAATTCCAATCGTATTTTTACTTCTTGGTTTTACGGACTCGGGAGTATTTATATGTACGAGTTGTTTAAAAATGAAAACATTATTACTGATAGGCATTTTGCATCTAATTATGCGTGGAGCGGTAGTGAAAATAATTCCGAAGTATATGAATTGCTGATACAAAAGCTCGGTGTGCCTACATTGACTGTTGTTTTATATTCTCCATCAGAAATAATAGTTGAACGCCTTCGCTCAAGAAATAAAAATGACAGCGATATTTCTAAAGCAGAAAAATCTGAAATAATATATAAGCGGATGATAGAATTTTGTAAAACTAAAAACCTTCCATTTATTGTTATTGATACATCTAATTTAAAACCTCAAGCAGTGGTTGAAAAAATAATAAAGGAATTGTCCCTAAATGGCCGGATTAAGTGATTCTAGATTAAGTAAAAATATGAAGTATACTGCTTTGTATGTAGCTATGCGTTTTTTTGAACATGAACCGGATGTTTTTGAAAAAATATATGAAAATGAAGTGTATATAAAGATTGATGCATCTAGTCGAAAAGTGTACATCAATAGTGAAGAAGTATTTGAACTGGATACACATGAAAGTTTTGTAAAGTTGGAATGTATCAACAGACTGTTAACTCTTGGTTATAAAACCGATGACTATAAGCTCCTTGACGATCCGACTAAAATTTATTTTAAAGGATACGAAATTATATTTACAGTATGGGATGAGATATTCAATTTAGATGGTTTAACCGATAAAAAAGTTCTTTACAAATCAAGGCTTGTAAGCGGGTTGCTTGAATATAAAACCAAAATAAAAAACGGTAGTATTTTTGATTATGGGTTGTTTGAAGAAAAAGAAAATATTAATCTGAGAAAGCGGTTGATTACTAATTACGATGCTCCTGATTTTGTTATTGAAGAAAATAGGGTTATGCAATATGTTGGTAAATCAAAGATCGTTATTGTACCGGACGGAATAGAAGAGCTTGAGTCTTCAGCCTTTTGGGATAATCAGTACATAGAAGAAGTAATATTGCCCGACTCATTAATTAATATGGGCGGCGACACTTTCTATAATTGTAAAAATTTAAAAAAAGTAAATATACCAAAATCGGTTCTCTTAATGGGAAATAACCCTTTTGCGGGCTGTCCGGTAATTGAAATTACACAGCAATCAAATGCTTATGTATATGAAAATGGTGCCTTATATACTTCCGATAAAAAAACTTTAATTTATTATTCGATAAAAGGTGAGGAAACGGAATTTGTAATTCCGGAAGGCGTTATAATAATTTGTAAGCATGCTTTTTATTTGTGTGAAAGGTTGCAAAAAATCACCTTGCCCGCATCTCTCGAAAAAATGGAAAATAATCCTTTCTCCGGTTGTTCAAAGTTGCAATTGATTAATTTATCTAAAGCTTATTATATTAAAGATGATGTCATTTACAATGGTTTTAAAACTTCGGTTGTAGGGGCATTGAATAAAATAAAAACAACACGGCTTGAGCTTCTCGATGGAATTAAAACAATAAATAGAAATTCCTTTTGGAATTGTAAAGGAATTGAGACTATAGTTTTTCCGGAATCATTAAATGATATCGGTTACAACCCTTTTGTCGGTTGTACAAATATTCGGTTTGAATCAAAAAGTCCGGATTATAAAGTCGTTGATGGTGTTCTTTACAACAAGGATATGTCAAAACTGATATGTTATCCGGCATGGAAAGCAGTAGGGACAATAAATATTCCTGAGTCGGTGATAACATTGGAACGAGGAGCATTTTCCGGTTGTAGGGCGATGACTGCACTTAATTTGCATAATGTAAATATAGTAAACAAATCTTGCTTTACAAATTGCACTTCTATAAAAAATTTATATTGTAGTGATTTAATCACATACATTGGTGAATGGGCATTCGCTTATTGTGAGTCATTACAAACCGTATCGATAAATCGAGATACTATCGTTGATAATAATGCTTTTTCAAACTGTCCGGCACAGCTGGTGTTTAGGGAAAAATGGAGTAACTACTTAATTGAATCAGATAATAAATTTACATTGTTGAGTATGCAAAAAGCCTATAAGGAAAAGATCGATTCAATTTTAATAGATCCGCCATATAATTCACACATTGATTATATCGGGTATAAAGATGGAGGCTATGAGGAAGGTTTCCACAATTTTATGACATTACGGCTCAATCTTTCTTATACACTGTTATCGGAACAAGGTTTTCTTGTAATAAATATTGATGAGGGGGAAGTAAAGAATCTTGCGAAATTATGCGTTGACATATTTGGCATAGACTTAGTTAAAGTATATAAATGGAAAAAGCTGCACAATTTTTTTGATGCTAATAGAAATGTACGACCTGATAAAAAAGTTGTTTTGCATGAATATATTATTATTTGCCGCAAAACTGAAAAAGCTTTGCTAAATAAAATAATGCAGCCGTATATTGAAAATGGTGTGCTAAAAGAAAGAACAAGTGATGTTCCGCAAATATTTGATTGTTTTGGCACCACCTCATCGGCAAAAGACGAGATAAAAGAAGTATTTGGCAGCCGTGAATATTTTTCTACTCCGAAACCTTTAAAGCTTATGAAAGAATTGATGAGGGCTACAACTAATAAAAACTCAATCGTTATGGATTATTTTGCAGGCAGTGGAACGGTAGGACATGCTTGCGTAGAATTAAACAGAGAGGATAAAGGAAACCGTAAGTTTATATTGATCTCTAATGATGAATCTAATATATGCAGAAATGTAACTAAAAAAAGACTGGACTTAATGAGCGCGGATTATGAGTTTTTAATCTGAGTTTTGACAAATTCAATCATTACAAAGCCTCCAAATACGGAATAAGCCTTTCATTCTTGAGGATTCTTGTACGGTTGAAATGATTATTTTCTTTTACATCTATCGGATCAGGAATATGTTCGATAACCAACTTACCGAGTAGGGCAACTATACCATAGGTTTACGGATTTGTTCGGAGAAGCTATGCTGATGAAGCATCTTCTAAAAGCTAACCGAGTGTTTAGAAGATGCTCAATGCTATCTGCTGCGGTGCTGTTATAGCCTGCTCCATATTATTTTTTAATAAGCGGGCACCTTCTAACACTCAAGTTGAACATAGTTCATCGTGTTTTGAATAGAAATGCCCGGATATTTTTATTTTTTAGCTTGTATCTTATCTTTTTCCTTTCGTACTTTTTGATCTAAAACATCCATCAATTTATTGACCCCTGCTTTAAAGTCATAATCTTCGGTGGAAACGTGTGCGGTTCCGCCCTTAAAATTGACGGTACATTCGTAGGTGAACTTTTTGTCGAATTTTATCGTGCAGAGGACATCGACAATTAAATCTTCCGCATACTTAATCCGTTCAAATTTCTTGTGTACGAAGGTTTTTTGATCTTCGTCCAGCGTAAATTTTACCGCCTGTAAATTGATGTTCATACGAGACCTCCTATACGGTATCAGGTGTGTGAAGGTGCCGCAAAATTAAGTACCTTTTGAAGCGTTCCTTCTTTCGAGTCATTCTAAAAAGGTTGAACACGTTTTTAGAAGCTCTCTCTATTAAGTATACGTAATAAAATGCAAAAAGTCGAGGAAAAATCCGCACATATTCACGGAAACCAATGGGGAAAGGAAGAAAAGACACTTTTTTCGGATAAAAGTTTCTTCACCTCGAAACTTCGTTGGTGGTTCCCTTCCCTTCGACCCTTCCTATCTTCAAAATAACCGCTTAGGGTTATCACCCTAAGAACCCACCGTTATTCTTAGGTGCTTAGCTTTGAAATAAAAGTTCATCGGTTATGTCTCTCACGAAAAATATGTTTCAGCACGTCCAAGGCTTCCGAGACAAAGAGGTATTCGTGCCGCTGCTTAAACCACTGCCATTTTCGTATTTTTACCCTAACTTAATAAAAAAGGTGATTTTTTCTTCATTTCTTTAGCCGTTTTACTCCGAACGTCGCATAAAGACTGTAGGAGGCAAATATGCAAAAATTACCAAACATTCCAATGAGTTTTACAGCTCGAAACGATTACGCATTTCTTTCCATTGTACATCCGTATACAATGGAAAGAACGAGTTTCGTGCACGCACGAAACATCGTTTCTGATATAACCAGCGGCATCCATGCCGCTTCTGTCTCTTTGGTACTGAAGAGAATAAGGATATCATGATCGAATTTCTCTCCTTAGTTACGCAGTTGAGCAAGGACGATTTTGATGATGTCCGTATCGAAAACAGTGAGTATATCCCTCGTTTCTACAACGATAAAATCGGACGGCTCGACATTAAAATCCGCTTACATGACGGGCGCAAAATCGATGTTGAGATGCAGAATACCTATTTTGATTATTATCCTAAACGCAGTATCTTTTATTGCTCTAAACTGATCCATGAGCATTTTATGAGTGGCTTTCAGTATACGCAGCTAAAAAAGTGTATTGCGATCAATGTGCTGAATAGCCCGTTTAAATTAAGCGGTAAGATACATTCGATTTATCAGATACGGGAAAGGGACGAACAAACACTTTTGGATGAACTTTTAGAGATTCACTTTTTAGACTTAACAAAGCTGCCGAAAGAGAATTTGACAAGCCTAGAAAAATGGCTTATGTTTATCAAAACAGACAGTAAAGAGGAGAGAGCTATGCTAGCACAAGGAAATCCGATGATGACCAAGGCATCCAAAGTGATGGATATATTTTACCTTGATGAGCAAGAACGGAAGCGGTATGAGGCAGCGTGGGAGTATGAAAGCGACCGGCTCTCGATGATAAGCGAGTCTGAGCAGAAAGGACTTGAGCGAGGTAAATCGCTTGGGTCCCGTCAAGCAAAGCTCGAAACCGCAAAGACAATGCTGACTATGCACTATCCGTTTGAGGATATTTGTAAGATTTCAGGACTTTCTCCGGAGGAAGTACGGTCGATTAGTAATTTGTAATGCAGGTATTAGGCAGGAAAACTGCGAAAAAGTAGCTGCCTTTTAAGGCCTGTCCAGTCTCTCTTTTTCTGCGGGGTGTTTAAAAAACATCCCGGTGCAATTACTCTATCTTAACCCTACAAGACGATTCTATCATTCTCCTGCCGTTTTACCTTGCCGGTTTTTTCCAGAACATTGAGTAGGGGGATAACATACTTGCGCGAAAGATTGGTCGCGGTACGGGCATCTGCAATGGTGATGATGTCGCCTG
>ERZ772967.2200-NODE-2200-length-12694-cov-3.857505_pt1 | contig 12694 bp, 5 predicted proteins | sample MGYA00511677_ERZ772967 | MGnify/ENA primary metagenome ERZ772967 (study PRJEB29015, sample SAMEA2737931) | human oral metagenome | biome: human oral; feature: human-associated habitat; material: dental | place: China | collected 2146 ...
CAAGATCGGCGCCGCCGCCCGCGAACGCCTCATCGAACCCATGTACCTGCTGAAACGCAGAACGCCGCACAAGCAGGGCAAAATACTCGAGGAACAGGCTCTCCGTGGGACTGCTCAAATGCCCCTGCACCCACTGCGCCGCATCTGTACCCTCCGCCATCAGCTGTTCTGCATTCAGATACTGCCACGAAAATTGTGTACGATTGGAGAATGGACCGACAGCGGCAATCTGCGTGTCAAGCAGAAGTGTCTCTGCCATTTTCTGCAGCCCCTCCGGTGTGAGGATGAGCCCCTCCTGCATGAAAAGGAGCAGCTCTCCTGCTGCTCCCTTGGCACCGCTGTTATTCCATGCGGCAAGATTTCCCGTTTCAAAGGAAAGAGAGCGATACGGTATGCCCGCAATACTCTGCCGTGCCGCTTTCTCCTCCGCCTCCGACGAGGCAATGACCAATGCGGCATCCATCCCGCAGGCGGCGGCAGAGGAGAGTGCCGCCTCTGCAGTCTCACGCAGGTATGCGCCCTCTTCCGTCACCGTTAGGACGATTGTGAGCGTACTCATGACTTCAGCATACGCAGCAGCATAAAGTCTGCCATCCGCATCTTTGCAGCCACCTGAATCGCCTTCTCATGCTCGCCCATATCATGCAGGAGGAGTGCCATATTTTTCAGCGTGTCATCACAGCCCGGATCGAGGCGCAGAGCAGCCATGAGAAACGTCTTCGTCCCCGCATAGTCATCTGCTGCGTACGCAGCACCCGCAAAGGAGTTGAGCACCGCAACCTTTTCAGCGGGGCGGATCTCACGGGCGAGGATCTCCTCTGCCTGCTGCTCCGCATTCATGCCCGAGGAAGCTGCCGGCGCAGCCGTGCGCGGTGCAGATGCAGCAGGAGCAGGCGCAGCGGGAGTGGATGCAGCTGCCGTTTGGGGTGCCGGAGCCTCCCCCATCCCGAAGAGCGCGGCGAGGTACGGATACTCCGTGCGCGTCTGCGTTGGATTCAGGCGTGCATCCAATCCCGCAAGCCGGCTGATCTCCGTACGCTGCGCAGAGGAAACTGCACGCCCGTGCACAGAAAGGATATTCTCAAAGAGCTTCAGCGCATCGTCCGGACGCTTCTCACGCCGGCAGATGCGCGCAAGCAGAATGCGTGCATCCACATTGCCGGCATCGCGCGAGAGCACATTCGTCACCCAAGTTGCCGCACGCATGTAGTCGCCGAGCTCAAAGTAGGCACGCGCAACATCCCCGAAACACTCTTCCGGCGGATTTCCCTGCGCGATCATATCGGCAAAGGAATTGATGACCTCTGCATACTCCTTTTTCTCCACATGCTTACGAATCTGCTCGATCGTTGCAATTTTCTTCTCTACCATCGTCATCGTCCCTTTCGCATTACGCTTTTCTTCCCGACGTGCACGCTTTCTGCGCGTGCGCTCTGCACGGCTCTTGTTGCGTTTCTTCATTGAGATATCGCTCCCATATCATCTCATATGCCGCTTCCACGGCGCGGACATAGCTGTGGAGCCCATCATTAAACCAATCGGATTATGCGGTAACCTATGCAAATGTTCATATCATGCCTTGCCCATCTGCATATGCTTCCTACATTCCGGCAAGACTGCGTTCAAACGAATCCCTGCTGCGCTTCCCAGTCCGCCCAGATCGCACGATACCATTCCTCCATCTCACGAATATAACGCTCCTGGTCCATGATCGGCGATGCCTTCATCCGAGGGCGCAGTTCCCTGTGCAGAGCATCGAGCAGATCGAGATTCCCCGCCAGTGCCACCGCCGTCTCGACGTAGTCCGAAAGCTGCTCAGAGGCAAGATCTGCAAGCCCGATATTCGCCAAGAGGCTGTAAGTAAAGCGCGTGCTGTGTCGCTCCGTATAGTAGGAGACGACGGGCACACCCATGTAGAGCGCATCGCAGCTCGTTCCGCCGCCCGGCCACGGGAAGGTATCGAGCGCAATGTCCACATCGAGATACCGCAGCATATAGTCCGATGTCGCGCCCTCGAACTGCACGCGGCTCATATCAAATCCGAGCCGCTGCAGGCGATCATACGCCAGTACAGCAATCCCCCGCCCCCCATAGGCACTGTTCTTTAGTAGGAGGCGTGCATTCGGGACACGTTCCAGTATCGTGCGCCATGCCAGGAGCATCTCATCCTGCAGCTTTGCGTACTTATTGAACGAAGCAAACTGAACATAGCCCTTCGCACGTGCCGGTGTTCCCTCGGATGCAGGCAGACTCGTATAGCCATTATAGCAGAACTGACTCGTTAAACGGAGTAATTTTTCAACATAGACACTTTCGCTGCCGCTTCCCTCCGGGTCACAGTAGTGATCGGTTACGAAATAGTCTACCGCGGGCAGTCCCGTTGTCGCCATATAACCAAGCCCCGAAAGCTGCACGGGGGCAGGCTTCCATGCAAGGGCGGCAAGCCCGGAATTCGACGTATGCCCCGCAAGGTCAAAGAGAATATCGACCTCGTCCGCATAGATCGCGCGCGCAACATGCTCCATATCCCGTGCATGCTCCGAGAGATCCCGCCAGTATGTAACAAGTGTTCGGAAGAATTTTGCATATTGATCCTCCTTGCCGAGACTGTAGGCGTAGACTTCGAACTGGTCGGGATCAAATCCAGCAAGGAACGGCCAGATAAAGTACTGCATGACATGCATACGAAAGTCCCCGGAGATGTAGCCGATGCGCAGCTTTTCCTTCCTGCGTCGCCCTGCATGGGAATAGGGCCGCACATCCGCAAAGAGATCCCCATAGCCAAGGCTCTTTTGATAGACCTCCCGCGCCGGAACATCCACGGCATTGAGCCGGAAGAGTCCCCCCCCATAGTAGAAGCGCCGCATAAAGAGGTCGGTCGTCCGCTGAGAATATGCCATTGCATAGGAAGATACTGTTGCAGAATCACAGACAAATACCCCGTGATCCGCACACATCTTAAGCAAATTTTCAGAAACATCTTCCACCACAGGAAGACCTCTGTCAATCAGCGCAAGTCCATGCTGCGCCCGCTCGTAGATCTCCACGTGCGTTCCGGGCGGTGTATCACTGATGACAGAGAGGTAGAGGCGTGCGCCTTCGCGCTCCCACGGCACCCCCTCAGCCGCAAGCGCCCATCGTCCGGCAAGCACCAGATCATCCCTGAAGAAATATGCCCACGCAAGGCTCATGCGTTGCTCCGGCGCAAGCCGCTCGAGCCCGTCCAGCATGTGCGCCGTATGGAAAACCGTCTCCCAATCCTGTGCGCCGGCTGCATGTGCAAGCCGTACGGCAAGCTCCTCCGGTTCCTGCGCCGCGCCGCATACAAGCACGCGATCATAGGCCCTCTCCACGGAAAACATAATCGCACCTATATCGAATGCATCCAAAAGATGCCAATGCAGGAGCCCGTGCAGCTGTGAGAGGCGCGGAAGATCAGCGCAGAGCGCGCATGCCTGCGCGCCCACATCCTCAACACGAGCTGCCGTGGGCAGTCCCAGTCGAGCCATCAACATCGCGGCATAGCGGTCATCGACAAGAGATTCCGATACAAGAAGAGGTACACCGTGCTCCGCCGCATGGCAGACATCCATGAGATCGACATGGATCCCGAGCAGGATGTCAATCTCATCATAGGGGGGCTCATCCACCAGATCGAGCGCAGATTCCTCCGTCCCCAGTTCCGCAATCTGCGCGAAGTTCTCCGCCGAAAGCCCCTCTGCAATACGTGCGGGAAGAATCAGACGAACGGCAGGCATGCGCGCAAGAAGATCCGAAAGCATCTGCCGAAGCGCCGCCGCACCGTCCCCGTACAGCGATCCGCTCACGCCGATCGCCGGCACCCCCGTATCGAGGAGCGGAGCGCGGTAGGTATATCTGTGGGCAGGATCGAACGGCGTATAGCAATAAGGAAGAAGCACCTCCCCCTCAACCGTGGGCAGTACTTCCGCAAGCTCCCGTGGGCAGTTGTCTGCGAGTGAGATCACATGCGCAGCGGGATGCATCTCCATAATGGCACAGATATTTTCATCCGGCATTTGAAGCGAGAGATCCACGAGCAGATCAATTTTATCCCTGCGGATGATCTCTGCCGCCTCTGCAGGTGTAGCACCACCGAGCTCCCGCAGCGTGACCTCCTTGGAAAAAAGCGCCGTATCACCGCCCATGCCCGTATGATAGGCATAGATCTCAAAGCGCAGCTTATTATAGGCGGCGAAGAACGCGGGCAGCAGATCCCGCGTACGCCCCATCCCAAAATCCGAGGAGAGATAGCCGAGACGAATCTTTCGCTCTGCATTCTCCGTGCGTTTTCTTTCCCTACGCTTTATCTTTTTTTTCTTCATCTTCTCTCCTCTTTCTATCCATACTCATACTATCGTCATGAATGAAGGGAGACTTTAGCAGACCGCTTCGCCCGGCATATTCTGTCCAGACCTGCTCATAGGCAGCCCCCACTGCCGCACCATAACCGACCGCATCCATCACGGGGGAGGTCTCCACCATGTGACGCAGCCCCGCATGCAGCGCGTCGAGCATCTCCGCGTCATTGGCAAGAGAAACGGCACACGCAATATACGCCTCCTCCGAATGCGCGACAAGTGCCCCCGCCCCAATGTTCTCCAGAAGCGATGCGCCGAAGCGGCTGCCGAGAGACGCCCCTGTAAGCGTGACCACAGGCACGCCCATATAGAGGGCGTCGCATGTCGTGCCGCCCCCCGGATAGGGAAAGGAGTCGAGCGCAATATCCACGCGATTGTATGCAGCAAGATAATCTTTCGAGGAACCTTCCGTATCGACGCGATCGAGCGGAATTCCCGCCTCTCCCATGCGGTGCAGAGCCTCCGCACGCGCATCCGCATACGAAAAGACATCCGTCTTCAAAAAGAGGCGGCTCTCCGGCACGCGGCGCAGGATCTCCGCCCAGACGCGGAGCACCCCGTTGTTCAGCTTTGTAAAATTGTTGAAGCTGCCAAAGACAACGCCGCGCGCCGCCGCAGGAGCGTGAGCGGGTATGGGTGCCGCATGGAGCGGCTGCCAGCAGAAATGTGAGTGCGGCAGGACAAGCAGCTCCTCCACGAAGCCCGCCTCCGCATCGCCCGCCGCAAGCACGGGATCGGCAAGGAAATAATCAACCGCAGGCAGCCCTGTCGAAGCAAAATAGCCGATCCCTGAGATCTGCACCGGCGCAGGACGATGGGCGAGGATCGGCAGCGTCCGCGCCGCCGTGTGCCCTGCAAGATCAACGAGGATGTCAATGCCGTCACGGTGGATCGCATGTGCTGCTTCCTCCGCCGACAGCTGCATGAGATTGCGGAAGTGTTCAACCGATTGCCGCACCTTTTCGGTATAGGCGTCCTCCGCATTCAGCGCATAGACCGTCACCTCGAAGCGCGAACGGTCGAGCGCCGTCATCAGTGCATACGAAAACGAGAGCACAACGTGTTCCCTGACATCGGGCGAGAGATAGCCGACGCGCAGCCGCTTTCCCATACGATGCTGCACATGATCGAACGGGCGCACTTTTGCAAAGAGCGCGCCGTATTCCTCCGCCGCCCGCCTGTCCTCTGCGAGCGTTGCAGACAGATAGTGACGGTTGAAGAGCACATTGCTCGCATTGAGCGCACGCAGGGCGAGATCGGGCGCAGCATCGCGCGCCCGTTCATAGAACGTGACCGCCTCCCGCGCGTGCCCAAGAAAGCGGGCACACTGCCCCGCAAGATTACAGATCTTCTCCGCAAGCGCGGGCGGCACGGCACGGTCAAGGAGGGGCGTGATCAATTGAAGTGCAGCAACCCGCTCCCCCTCCAAAAGATGGATCCGTGCGCGCAGAAAGATCGTATAGGAATCATCGGGCGCAAGCCGTGCACATTCCTGCCACGCCGCCAGCGCTTTTCGCGCGCACCCCGCCTCGATGTGGAATGCCGTCAGCAGCCTCGCCGCCTCGGCAGGTACATACCGATGCAGCTCTTTGATCCCCTTCTTCGCCGCTTTTTCATCCCCACGTGCGAGCGCTGCAAAAATTCGGTCGCGCAGCGCCTCAAGCCGCTCTGTCTGCGTCATCCCTCTCGTCCCCGTTCTTTTGCCAGACGTCCGATGCGCCGCATCATTCGCTGTGCCCCGGGCGCTGCCGAGAGCTCTCTGCAGGAGTCCGGCAAGAGAAGCGCGAGAGCCCCCTGTGCCTCGGGTGCAAAGGCCGCCCCATATGCTGCCGCAACCGCCGCCGTGCGCTCCATATCCTCCACGAGCGACGCCGCTGCCGAACACACATCGCCCGCGAGCAGGAAACGACGGCGCAGAGAAAACTTATGTGCACTTCGACGGTCATAGTAGAGACCCGCAAGCGGGAATCCTGTCCCCGCCAAAACGGAGGCAAGAAAGGCAGCATCCGCCGCTACATCATAGCGCCCGTTCAGCACCTCGATCAGCGCTGCATCATCCGTCCCCGCCGCGCCGAGAAGATGCACAAGCCCCGCAAGTGCGGGTGTATAGCGCGGACTGATCGCAAGAGCACGCTCATAGAGCGCCGCCGCCTCCTCCGCATCCCCCGCGAGCACCGCTGCCTCACCGAGGCGCACATAGGCGCTCGGCGCAAGAATGCCGGAAAAATCTCCCTCGCGATAGTATTCCTCATACAGATGAAGCCCCTCGCGATATGCCGCACGTGCGCATGCGAAATACCCCTGATCCCACGCCCATGTGCCATAGATCAGGGGGAAGTCCGCATTCTCCGGAAATGCCGCACGCGCTGCTTTGTACGCTTCCTCGATTTCCTCTTCACATGCGCCCATCAGGATGAGCGATTGAAGGAGCACGGCGTGCGGGCGGTTCTCCGAGCCGACGGGACGATCCGCACTGTCGCGCGCGAGCTTGGCATAATGTGCCGCCTGCGGATAGTCCTCAAGCGTATAGTAGCAGTCCATCAGATGATACTCATCGAGCTGCTTGTGCTCCCCACGCGCCTGACGCGCGAGCAGGAGCTCCAGATTGCGCCGCGACTTCTCCTTGATGATGCGCGGCGAATAGCCCGTATGATAGAGTGTGAGTCCCGGTGCCATCACCATCTCGCGGTCCGGATCACCGCTCAGATTCTCTACATGTTCGTGAATGCTTCCCACAAAGCGGATGTGCGGTGCATGGCGAAAGATGCGCTGCACCTCGGCCGAGGTGCCGAGGAGTACCCCCGTATCCATGTCGATGTTGACGAGGTGCACAATAAAGCCATCAAACTTCCTCTTTTTGTCGTATTCCTCGATCAGGGGACGCACGCGCGGTGCGCTATCCTCCGTAAAGTACTCATCCGCATCCGTAAAGACCACCCAGTCACCCGATGCCTTGTCGAGCGCAAAATTCTTTGCCGCAGCGAAATCATCAATCCAATCAAAATGAAAGATTTTCGCCCCGCCCGCACGCGCAATCTCCACCGTCGTGTCTGTCGACCCTGTATCGACCACGATCATCTCATCGGCAAAGTCGCGCATGGATGCAAGCCAGCGCGGCAGATTTTCCGCCTCATTCTTTGCGATGACACATGCCGAGATCTTCATCGTATCAACTCCAATAATTCCGTTGACTTTCTATGCGCAGGATCGAGAGAAAGCGCACGTGCGAGATATTCTCCCGTCTCCTCATGTTTACCCATGTGCAGTGCGGCAAGCGCCATTTCATAGAGCGTATCCGCCGTCTCCCCCGCAAGCACCGCGACAAACGACCATGCAGGAAGTGCGCCCTCCCATCTCCCGTGTGCCGTAAATTCCTGTGCACGTGCGCGCAGAAATTCCTCCCCATAGCTCGCCGCCGCACGCAAAAACCGCTCCGCCTGAACGGCATCCGCATGCTGAATGAACGCCTCCCGCACAAGTTCGCAGCCCTCCCTGCCCGCAGGAAGCGCGACGGCGTCCGGCTCATCGTAATGCCGCCAGAACGCACGCATGGATTGCGGCAGAAGTGTGCGCAGACGATGATAGAGTACGATGCTCTCCGCATTTCTGTCGCGCTCCAACCGGAGCAGGATCTCCGGAAGCTCACGCACATTCTCTGCCAACGCGCCGACCATCTGCCCGCCCAATTCACTCGGTGCAATCTCCCTCACACGTGCATAGATCGGGGGTTCCTCCAAGTTGCTTCCCGTCGTTTGCGCAAGTGCTGCGCGCGCCTCCCGTGCGAGGAGGAGCCACCCGTAGCTGTCCGCAAAGCGCATGACATATGCAAGTGCATCCGCATCATCTCCAAGCATTGCGCGCAGATGTGCCAAAAGCTCCCCCATATCCTCGCTGCGGTGCAGCTCCACATAGACATCCAGCGCCTCCTCACGTGCCGTACCGAGAGAAAATGTACGTGAGAGTTCTTCCTCAGCCGCAGGAATATCTCCGCTCTCCATCAGAAGCCGTGCGCGCATGGCAGAGACCGCCCCTGCCCACGCGGCAAAAGCAGACGCCTCGCCGTCCGCATTTCCGGGATGCGCATAGAGTTCCAGTGCACACGTCAGCTCCACAAGCGCATTCTCCTCCCCTATGGCAGCGCAAAGAACGCCCAACCGCCCATGAAAATCCGGCAACTGTGGGAAGGCATCCCGCGCCGCACGTGCAGCCGCAACCTGCTCTGTGAGAGGAACATTCTCCTGTTCCATTGCATCCAGCAGGAGATGATGAAGATGACTCTGTGCGCCGACGGAGGTCACATTCTCCTCCAATGCGGCACGTACATAGATCAGTGCCGCCGCATACTTCCCAAGACTATAGTACGTATCGGCAAGGTAGCGGCAATCGCCGGGCTGAAGCCCCTTCTCCCCGATCTGCCGTTCCATCAGAGCGAGGTTGCGCTTGGACTTGGCGCGGATGCGTCCGGAGGAGTACCCCACATGACGGATCGCGAGGGCAACTGGTTCATGATAGAGCGCGGGTTCCCCCCCCTCCTTGCGCAGTGCTTCATGTACACGCCCCTCGTAGAAGAGCCCGCGGCCCATGCGCAGAAGACGAATATGCGGTGCCCGTCCCGTCTCGCGTTCCCCCGCATCCTCATCAATGTGTACAATCGGCAGAAGCACGGCATCCACATGAGGCAGGATGACATCCAGCATTGCGAGGAAAGAGCGAACTTCCGACGGATCGAAAAACGACTCGTCCGCATCCAAAACCACCGCCCAGTCACCGCTCACCGCTCCAATTGCGGCATTGCGTGCGGCGCCAAAGTCATCCTGCCAGTAAAAGTCTGTGACCGTCGCCCCTGCCTTCTCTGCAAGTGCACGCGTCCCGTCGGTTGAGCCCGTATCGATGACAATGCGCTCATCCGCATAGACTTCCGTATTGGAGAGCCACGTTTCCATATCCCGCAGATCATTGCGCACAAAGACCGCCGCCGAAATACGCAGTTCCTTCGCATGTGCTGCGATCCGCTGCCAGATTGCCGTGCGGCGGCGCAGCTGCGCTCCCATCTCCTCTGTAAAGAGGGAGCGGTCGGTTCCCGCCCCCGGTATTTCCATGCCGACCGCATGCTCTGCTGCGGCTGCCGCCTCTTCATAGCGATGAAATGCGGCAAGTGCCTCCGCATATTCCGCGTGCATCTCCGGCAGTTCCGGAAAATCGCGTACGGCCTGCGCGGCAACCGTCAGATAGCGCTCCCGCAGTGCGGGCTTTGCGCCATAGATACGCAGGAGAATCCGATAGGAGCGGCTTGCATAGATGACGGAGCACCGCCCAAGACCAATGTCCAGGAGGGCATAGCGTTCCGCCATCCGTTCATCCCCCAGATTGTCATAGGTCTCTGCGAGATAGCGCCAACAGCGCTCCGGTGCATCCGTATGCGCCACTTCATCCAGAAGAAGGCGCAGGTTCCGCTCCCCTTTTTCACGCGTCAGTACGGACGAATACCCCGTATGCACGAGTGTCAAAAGTTCCGGTGCAATGATCCGGACGGACGGTGCAGTACCATCCGCATCGCGCAGTTCCTCGTGAATACGCCCCACATAGCGGCGCCCCTCACGATGGCGAAAGATGCGCGGTACATAGGAATCGAGCAGGGTCTCACCCGTTTCCTCGTCGATATTGTGCCACGGCACAAGGAGCGCCTCGGTATCTGCACGGTCTGCCTCCTCTATCACGGAGCGAAGGTAATTGCGCGTCTCAGGCGAAAAATATTCATCTGCATCAATGAATACGATCCATTCGCCTGTTGCATGGGCAAGTGCGGCATTGCGCGCGGCGGCAAAATCATCCGTCCAAGGGACATGATAAACGACAGCACCGAAGGACTCTGCTACCGCCGCGGAGTTATCCCGTGAGCCCGTATCGACCACAATCAGTTCATCAACAGAATCGTGCAGACTTTCGATGGACTTTTTCAGATGAGCAGCATCATCACGCACAATATAGCACGCCGTAATCCGTATCCGTGCCTGTTCCATGATCTCCACATTCTCCCCCATATAGGACTTCTCCCTCTCCGTCCAATGCTGCGCTTCTTCCTTCGCGCCCAGATGTTCATAGATCTGCACAATTCGATGCGCCGCAAGGGCTGCTACAGACGAATTGAAGAACGAAGCATCATGTATGGAGGAAAAATCACGATCAAAGTGCTCCAACGCTTCGATCAGGCTCTCTGCCGCCTCAGAATAACGGTCAAGCCCGCAGAGGATCATTCCACGATGGGCGTAGAAATCCGGCAGTTCCGGAAATTTTGCAAGTGCCTCCTCCGCAAGTACCAGCATCTCCTCATCGGGATAATGAAGCGCACGCATGGATTCGATCATCTGATGATAGAGCGTGCTTTCATCGCCGATGAAGCGATAGTCACTTTGCAGAACCTTTTGGGATAATTCCAAAACACGCGCATAATCGTGCAGACCAAAGTAACAATCTGCCAGATAGAAATCATGCATCGGTGTGTGCCCATGAAGGCGTGCATCGCATTCTAGCATGGCAATATTGCGGCGGATCTTCTCCTCGCTGCGCTCTCTCAGATATCCCGTATGCCCTGCAGAAAGTCGCTCATCTCCATAGACAAGCACACGCGTTTTTCCGTCGTCCCGCCCCGCCTGCTCATGGATCATCCCACCGTAGTGAAGCCCCGGCATACGCAAAATGCGAGGACTGCGTGTGTACATCGCATCCTGCAGAGAATCCTTCGTCTTGAAATTACAGAGAGAAATCATGATGATATCAAACTCAGAATTCTCGTGTATAACCGCTGCAATCCCATCCCGCACCTGTTCCGGATGAAAAAAATATTCATCCGCATCCAGAAAGATGACCGAATCTCCCGTACATTTGTCAAGTGCAAAATTGCGTGCCAAAGAAAAATCATTCTGCCATGTAAAATTGTAGAGCTGCGCACAAAACTCATTGGCAAGTTCTGCGACACGCAGATCTCCCGCCGTGGAGACAATAACGATCTCGTCTGCGGCCTGCCGGACGGAGGCAAGTGAACGACGCATCTCACAGACTTCATCTTTGACAATATAACAGGCGGAGATCTTCATCGTACACATCCTTTCAACACTGTTCAAATCATTATTATACGCGATATGGGTAAAATTAGCAAAGAAAAAGAATCCCTCCACGAGGGGAGGGATTCTTTCTGTAACCGATACAGTCGTAACCGTAAATTACTTGAGGAGCGAGAGGACAGCCGAGCTGTTCTGGTTTGCCTGCGCAAGCATGGCCTGTGCAGCCTGGAGCAGCACGTTGTTCTTCGTGTACTCCGTCATCTCCTTTGCCATATCCGCATCGCGAATCGTGGACTCGGAGTTCTGAACGTTCTCGGCCGACGTCGTGAGGTTCGAGCTCGTGTAGGAGAGACGCGTCTGGACTGCACCGAGGTTCGCCTGCTCGTCAAGAGCCTTCTGGAGCGCCGTCTCAATCGCGTTGATCGCTGCGTTTGCCTTCTCCTGCGTCTGGACACTCAGGACGGAGCCGTCGCGCCCCTTCACGCCGAGTGCGAGCGAACGCATATCGCTCATGTTGACCTTGATCGCCTGATTTGCACGCGTACCCGTCTGCAGAACAAGCGCGTTGTCCTCAGACGCAAACTCTGCGCGGATCGTCTCCTTGAACGCATCGAGCGCCGTGTTCGCCGTCTTGCGGAGGTTGCCGTTGCTGTCCGAGATCGCAATCGTGAACGCGGCGATCTGATAGGTCGTGCCGCCGCCCACAGCACGGAGCGAGAGCGCTGTCTTGTTGTCTGCCGTGTAGACGCTGTTGCCGCCCTTGTCGAGACCGACCATCGAGCCTTGAGCAAACGAATTAACCGCAACAAGATCAGAACCCTTTATAGTCTCCGTGCCGTTGAACGCAGTCGCCGTGATGATCTCGGAGAGCGTCTTGCTGCCGATCGAGAAGGTCGTCGTATAGGTGCGACCCTCGCGGACGTAGGAAAGTGTAACCTTATCCGTCGACTGGATGTTGAGGTTCTCGTTCGTACGCGTCTGGAGCGTTGTCAGTGCCGAGCCCCAGGCCGAGGCCGTGCTCAGTGCGCTGTTTGTAAGGGTCGTGCAGGTCGAATCGCCCTTTGCGTTGTGCGTACCGTCGACGAGGTACTTGCCGTTGTACGTTGCAAGTGCGTTGTCGTCGATCTGGTCGACCATCTGGTTGATCTCGCGCTGGATGATGCGACGATCGTCATCGGTATTCGTGTCGTTCGCTGCGCTGATCGCCTTCTCCTTCAGGGTCTTGAGAATCTCAACCGTGCTGGAGACTGCACC
>ERZ772967.2203-NODE-2203-length-12692-cov-3.272691_pt1 | contig 12692 bp, 14 predicted proteins | sample MGYA00511677_ERZ772967 | MGnify/ENA primary metagenome ERZ772967 (study PRJEB29015, sample SAMEA2737931) | human oral metagenome | biome: human oral; feature: human-associated habitat; material: dental | place: China | collected 2146 ...
ACGGCAGTTTAAAACGGTTAAAATTTGCCGATTCGGTGCGTGAAAAAAATGAGGATATTTTAAAAGCGGATTATGCACAGCGTTTTGATGCGGATTTTTTGTTAATGACGGATGTTTTGGCAAAATTAGTTCATAATTTGCTTGATGAATTTGGCGGTGAAAAAGTGAGGCTAAGTGAAAGCGATAAGGTTAAGTAAGCGTAAAGTGCAGTCAATTTATGTCAATTTATGTCAATTTATGTCAATTTTATCAGTAAATTACCGCATTAAGTAACTTTTTAGCATAATCCGTGCTGACGTATTTTAGTTGATTTACGGCACATTGTTCGACGATTTTGCCATTATTTAGAAAAAGAACAGAATCGCATAAATAGCATACCATTTGAATATTATGCGTAATAAATAAATAACTTAATTGGTATTCGTTTTTTAGTGTTCTCAATAGTTCCAAGAGTTGTACTCGGGTGATCGAATCAAGTGCGCTGAGCGCTTCATCAAAAATAATTAGATCGGGGCGGCTGATTAATGCACGACAAATCGAAACACGCTGCATTTGCCCTCCTGAAAGTTGGTGTGCTGCCGTATTGAGAAGTGTTGTAGGCAGCCCGACTTTACTTAAATATTCCATGACGTTGGTTTTCTGTACTGATGTTTTTATTCCTCTCAGGCGTAAAGGTTCACGAATGGCGTCAAACACATTCATCATTGGATTAATTGATGAGGTATAATCTTGAAATACCATGCTGATTTTTTGCTGTTGGCGCGCCGTTTCAATTGATTGGCCATGAAGTAATATTTCCCCCTTATCGGGGGATTCCAATCCGCTGATAAGCCGTGCCAATGTGCTTTTGCCTGCGCCGCTGCGACCTATAATACCCAGGCTTTGACCTTGTTTTAGGTTAAAAGAAACATTCTCCAAAACCTGTTGTTTATGCTGCCGAAACAGGCCGTTTGGCAGCATATAACGTTTATTGATTTGTTGTACCGAAAGCAGCATCCTTACCTCATTATTCGTTCAAAAGGCTGATTTATTCTCTCCCGCATCGCTAATAGATATTGAGTATAGGTATGTTGAGGCGAGTTGAATAATAACGCTTTTGGGCGGTGTTCGATTAATTTGCCCTGTTTAAAGATGGCGATTTCATCGGCAATTTCTTTGGCCAGCGCCAAATCATGCGTAATAAAAATAAGCGTCGTTTGCTGCCGTACAAGTCGTTTAAATAGCGGAATCAACTCGTACTGCGTGAGCGCATCCAATGCGCTGGTCGGTTCATCGGCAATCAGCAATTTAGGCGCTAATGCCAAATTTAACGCCAGCATAACCCGTTGTAATTGTCCGCCGCTTAATTGATGAGGATAACGCTTAAGATAGTCCTGAGCCGGTTGTAACAAGACGCTTTCCATCGTGCTGATTATTTTATCCCGGCATTGCCGTTTATTTCCTTTGCCATGAATTTGTAATGTTTCTATCAATTGTTTTCCCAGCGGAAAAATCGGATTAAATGCATTCATGGCATCTTGCGTCATCAGCGTAATTGTGCTGCCACGCAGGGTATTGAGTTGTGAAAAGAGCGGTCGATTTTGGAAGAAAATTTCTCCGCAGCGGTCGATCCCGTTGGGCAATAACCCCATGATTGCCTTGGCAAATAAACTTTTGCCGCTACCGCTTTCACCAATAATGGCTAGAATTCGACCTTCTTGTAACGTTAAAGAAACGTGGTTAATTAATATATTGTCGCCGCATTTTACACTCAGATTTTTTATGTTAAGTAAGTCGGGTTGGTTCAAGGTATTTGCCCTCGTTATTGATATTGTTAGTTAGGTTGTTTTGTGTCAAACCAATCGCGTAAAAAATCGCCTAGGCCGTTAAAAGCTACGGTAACCGTAATAATTGCAATGCCGGGCGGGAGCATTTGTTCCGGGTGAGTCAGTATGGCATTTTTAGCGTCCGCCAGCATTACGCCCCATTCCGCCGTGGGCGGCTGAACGCCAAGACCGAGAAAGGACAGCGCAGACATTAATAAAATGACACTTCCTACATCGGCTGTCGCTAAAATAAGCAATTCGGCACCGGCAACGGGTAACAAATGGCGTATGAGAATGTGCCAATGCGAAGCACCAATGATTTGAGCATAGAGAACATAATTTTTATGTGTGTATTGTTGTACGATGCTGCGGGTCATACGGGCATACCATGCCCATTTAACGATAATCATGGCGATGATCATGTTACTTCCTCCTGGCCCGAATAAACCGACCAACGCTAAAATCATGACCTCGCCAGGAAAAGAAAGCATGATGTCGCAGCTTTGCATGATGCTTTCTTCGATTTTACCGCCCATAAGGCCGGCCAACAGCCCAAGCAGGATGCCGATAAATAAAGTCACGCTCATGGCGAATAGTGCGTAAAAAACCGATGTTCTGATTCCCCATAATAAACGGGAAAAAATATCGCGGCCGAGGTGATCGGTGCCGAGCCAATGTGTTGTGTCGATGACACCGAATTTGAGGTGAATATTCGTGGCATCGGGATCATAGGGGCTTAGCCAGGGTGCAAAAACGCCCGCCAAAATGACCGAACTTATCATCAGCAGACAGCAAAGCGCAAAAGGATCGCAATACAGTTTTTTCCTTATCGTCATCACGCTCGCGCCTTATTCAAACGGGGATCAATTCGATGACGTAATAGATCGGCTAAAAAATTAAAGGTCAGAAAGAGCGCCGCCATAAATAGAATATAAGCTTGAATCATCGGATAATCGCGATTAAAAATCGCTTGTACGCATAATCTTCCGAGGCCGGGGAGCGCAAAAATATTTTCGATGACAACAGAACCGGCAAGCAGTTTCGGTAAACTCATGGCAAAACCGGTGAGCGTTGCCGTAAGCGCATTAGGTAAAACATGGCGCAATAAAATGCGTGAGCGAGAGAGACCGCGCGCTTTAGCGTAAAGGACATAAGGTTGTGTTTGTTGATTCAACATCGCGCCGCGAAGCAAACGTACATAGAGGCCGGTATACCCGAGGGAAAGGCTGAAAGCGGGCAATAAATAGCTATTCCAAGCGGTTATCCCGCTGACGGGGAAAAGGTTTAACCGAACCGATAATCCCCAAATGAGCAATAACGCCAGCCAATAATTTGGTATGGCGGTTAAGGTAAAGATAATGCCGCGCAAGCCGCGGTCGAGTCGTCCGTTCGGAAAAAAAGCACAAATTAATGCGATGCCTAATGACAACATCACGATAAAGAGGGCGGCAAGTGCGGTCAATTTTAAGGTAATTGGCAAGGCGAGCAACATTTCTGCCGAAACAGGTCGGCGGGTAATGAACGAATAACCAAAATTAAAATGTAAAATACCCCACAGCCATGCGCCGTAGCGCTCGATAAAAGGACGATCGAGACCGAATTCAAGTCGGGTTTGTTGTATAATTTCATCCGTTAATGTGATGTCGTTCGCGCGTAGGGCAACGCTTGCGGGATCTAACGGCGTGAGATTCACCAGTATGAATGCAATCAATGAAATGACGCCGATTCGCGGAATAAGGCGTAATAATCGACGTAGAAAATAATTTTTCATGGCGTGTTTGAATGAAATGACATTTTCTCAAAGGGGATTTCATATTGTGAAACATTAAAATCAACCCCTTGCAGCGAGCGATGATAAAGGGCCTTGGTTCGCGAATATGTCAGCGGAATGTAAACGGATTGTTCCGCAAGATAGCGAAATACATCGGTGTAAAGCGTTTGGCGCTCCGACTCGTTCGGTGTGATAAGTAATTGATTAATCATTCGATCGATTTGCGCTTTTTTCGGTAAGCCTTTTTGCGCCTGATAATCGGCATGCGCAGGAATTCTGAAAGAGGAGACGAAGGAAGCCGGATCGTAAGGTTTTCCCCAAGAAAGGGCATATTGTAAATCAAACCGTCCTGATTTTTGTCGCGCCAAAAAGGCTTGTTTTTCTTCGCCTAAAATTTGTAAATCAACGCCGATTTGTTTGAAATCCGCCTGTAAAAGTTCGGCAATATCTTTTTCGGCCGCATTGTTGATATTGTACGAAAGCAGGAGGGACAACGGTTTGCCTTCTTTTTCACGAATCAATTTACCGCTCGAAAGACGCCAACCGGCAGCATCAAGCAATTCCGCTGATTTTTGCGGCGAGAATGCGTAAGTGGCAACTTCAATATTACAGTAAGGGACTTCTTTCGCCATTAGGCTTTCTGCGATGGATTCGGTTCCGTTAAACACCCCTTCCGCAACGGCTTTTTTATTTACCGCATGAGCCAATGCGCGTCGCACCTGTGGATCTGCCGTAATCGGGCGGGTGGTATTAAGAATAAGCGTGCGTGAGGCCGTCGGCGCGCTGAGTTTTCCGATAAATTCTCTTTCGGTGTTTAACGCTTCAAATCCCGCCATATCCAACATGTCGCCATCTGCGCCGAAAATAAGTTGAATGTCGCCTTTTTGTAGGGCTAACAGTATCGTTTGTCGATCCGGAATAACGTGCCAAATGACCGCACTTAAAGACGGTTTTTCGCCCCAGTAAGACGGATTCGGCGTAAATCGAGCGAATTGGTTTTTGCGATGTTCGGCTAATATCCACGGACCTGTTCCGGCGTAGTCAGTGACACCGTTTTCGGTCTTTCCATCGATAAATGCGCGCGGTGAAATAAATCGAAACGGTCGCGTTAGTCCTAACTCAATAAGCGTTGGATAATAAGGGGTCTTGAGTTTTAATTGAATAGTATCGTCGTCAATCACGTTAACTTGATCGATTTGTCGAACCAATTCCAACCAGGCGTGGCGTTGATAATTGGCCAACACGGCCTCGAAATTGCGTTTTACCGCATGGGCGTTAAAAGGTTCGCCGTCGCTAAATGTCACATGACGACGCAGATGAAATGTATAGGTTTTATTATCGTCGGAAATTTCCCAACTGGTGGCTAAATGAGGGACGACGCCTTGCTCGGTATTCATGACCAACGGCTCAAAGACCATATTTTGTGCCGCCATTTCTCCGCTATATAAATGCGGATTAATGTCCCGAATGTCTTTCGTGCTGGCATAATCCAATATATTATCGGTCGGCTTGGCGGACAAAACCGATGAAGCGAAGGTGATAAAAACGGATAAAAGTGCGGTCAAAAATTTTTGCATTTCGGTTTCTCATTTATTTTTGTGCAATCACCATAAACATCGGTGTCGAACGATAGTTAATCTTTTCCGCCTCATCCCACAACGTCTCACCGATTTTGGTATCGACCAGAAGGCGGCGGTAGCCTATCTGCAGCAGCGTATTTAAATCCCACTGCGGTCGCCGCTCACGACTGAGAGGCAGTCGGCGTGCAATGGTTTCCATTGCGGCGGTATCCGTGTCGGCATAATGATCAGGAATATTTAATCGCTGTGTTGCGGCGCGATCTTGTTCAAATTGTTCACGCAACTTATTGTCGAATAAATATAAATACCAATTGGCGTCGAAGTTAATTAATCTCCCGCCTTTTTTCAGTACACGATGCCATTCATCATAGGCTTGCGCAGGGTTGGCCAGATTCCAGGTGACATTGCGGGTAACGATCAAATCAAATTGTTCATCTTCAAAAGGCAGCGTATGAACATCAGATTGCACAAATTCAATGGCGACGTCATAATTCGCCGCATTTTGACGCGCTTGCATTAACATTTTTTCAGTTGCATCCACGGCCGTTACCCGATGCCCCGCTTGCGCCATAATAATCGCAAAAAAGCCCGGTCCGGTGCCGATATCCAACACGTTTAATTGTCGTCCGTCTGACGGCGCTTGTGCTAAAATAGTCTCTTGCCATTGTTGTCGCTTAAGGCTTTGAAGCTCTTCCACATTAACGTCGCTATAACCTTGTGCGCGATTTGACCAATAATCGGTGATAGCCGATAAAAGCTGTCCGTGTTCTGAATTTTGTTTCACTGCAAACCCTTAATCGCGTTGTTTGAATGATTTTCACGTATTGTAAAGTGCGGTCGAATTTTAGCAAGTTTTAGTATTTAAAAAAAAGGCTAAAGCCGTTAGAATAACCGCACTTAAATTTTATTTGTATTAGAGAGTAGTATGGCTGTTTTAGATGTATTAATTTACCCCGATGAACGCTTGAAAACGATTGCGGCGCCGGTAGCGGAAGTAAACGATGAAGTCCGTCGGATTATCGACGACATGTTTGAAACCATGTACCAACAGGAAGGCATCGGTTTGGCCGCCACGCAAGTCGATATTCATCGACGTATTATCACGATTGATATCGACGGAACGAAACAAAATCAAGTGGTATTGATTAACCCTGAAATTATGAACAGTAGCGGCGAAACCGGCATTGAGGAAGGCTGTTTGTCTTTGCCGGGGCTACGCGGTTTTGTGCCTCGCAAGGAAAAAGTGACCGTAAAAGCCCTCAATCGCGACGGCGAAGAATTTGTGTTGGAAGCCGATGAATTACTGGCGATTTGTATTCAGCATGAAATTGATCACCTTAACGGAATTGTTTTTGCCGATTACCTTTCGCCGCTAAAACGTCAACGTATGAAAGAAAAACTGCTGAAATATCAAAAGCAGGTTGCCCGCCGCAAATAATAAATGCCCACACAAGTGGGCTTTTTATGCTTAGAATGATCTTAAATTATGATAAAACCCCTTAATATTATTTTTGCCGGAACACCGGATTTTGCCGCGCAGCATTTGCAGGCATTGTTACAATCGTCCCATCATGTGATTGCCGTTTATACCCAGCCGGATAAGCCGGCCGGGCGAGGCAAAAAACTGCAGGCGAGTCCGGTAAAACAACTGGCAGAACAACATCAAATTTCCGTATTTCAACCGAAATCGTTGCGTCAGCCGGAAACTCAGGCAGAATTGACCGCACTTCAGGCGGACGTGATGATCGTGGTGGCTTATGGATTGATTTTGCCGCCGGCAGTGCTGGCCGCCCCCCGCTTGGGTTGCTTGAACGTTCACGGTTCACTTTTACCGCGTTGGCGCGGTGCCGCCCCGATCCAACGGGCGATTTGGGCGGGCGATCGACAAACGGGTGTTACTGTGATGCAAATGGACGCCGGTTTGGATACCGGCGATATGTTACATAAAGTATATTGTGATATATCGCCGCAGGAAACGTCAGCGTCGCTATACGCCAAATTGGCGAATATTGCGCCTGCGGCGTTAATTGACGTCCTAAATCATTTGGAGGACGGTGTTTTTCAGCCGGAAAAACAATCAGATGTGGACAGTCATTATGCGGAAAAACTGTCGAAGGAAGAAGCGAAACTTGATTGGAAATTATCTGCCGAGCAATTGGAGCGCTGTATCCGTGCCTTTAATCCTTGGCCCATAAGTTATTTCACGACAGAAGATTCGCGCGGTCAGTCACAGGCGGTCAAAGTGTATCAGGCAACTGTATTGCCTCATCAAAATCAGCCGGCGGGAACAATTTTAGCGGCGGATAAAACGGGCATTCAAATCGCAACGGCGAACGGTGTGTTGAATTTATTGCAATTACAGCCGGCGGGTAAGAAGCCCATGTCGGCGCAGGAGCTGCTCAATGGCCGTGCAGACTGGTTTAATGTAGGCAAGGTTTTGGCGTAATGGAAAAAACGACACAAAAAGCAAAGCAAAAAATAACACAAAAAACGACCGCACTTTCAAGTCGAGCGGTTGCCGCCGACGTCATTTTATCTGTATTGGCTAAAAAACAATCTTTATCAGTCCTATTGCCTGACGCACAACGGCGAGTTAAACCGCAGGACGCCCCTTTATTACAGGAAATCGTTTTCGGCGTTTGTCGTGTGCTGCCCCGCTTAGAACAAATTATCAACAAATTGGTAACCACACCGCTGAAAGGCAAAATGCAAATTGTGCATTGCTTATTGTTAGTCGGTCTTTATCAACTGCTTTATATGCGTATTCCGGCTCATGCCGCCGTGGATGAAACGGTCAGTGTCGCTAAGGCATTGCGCGTCGAAAAATGTCGCGCATTAGTGAACGCCGTGCTGCGCCGCTTTTTACGCGAACAGGAACAAATTTTAGCGATCGTCGATAAGCATTGGCAAACGCTGCATCCGGATTGGCTGGTGAACAAATTAAAATCGGCGTATCCGAATTGGCGTGAAATTATTACGGCAAATAATCAAAAGCCGCCGATGTGGCTACGTGTTAATCAACAGCAAAATTCGACGGAAAACTACCGCACTTTATTGGCCAAAGAACAGATCATTGCCGAATGTGCCGGCCCGCCTTGCGCGTTGCGTCTTAAGCAGCCCGTCACTGTGAGTCGTTTGTCGCAGTTCGCCGACGGGGCGGTAACGGTTCAGGATTTACATGCGCAATGGGCGGCGCTTTTGCTGGCGCCGCAAAATGGCGAGTTGATTTTAGATGCTTGTGCCGCTCCCGGCGGTAAAACGACGCATCTTTTAGAAATTGCCCCGCAAGCAAAAGTGATTGCGCTGGATGCGGAAGTTTCTCGTTTAGAACGCGTGCGGGAAAATCTGGCGCGCCTCGGACAACATGCTACGGTCATTTGCGGCGATGCCGCACAGCCGGAAAAATGGCTCGATGAAATAAGCGGAAGTGCGGTCGAATTTGACAAAATTTTGTTGGATGTGCCTTGTTCTGCGACAGGCGTGATTCGCCGCCACCCCGATATAAAATGGTTGCGGCAGCCGGAGGACATTGCACCGCTGGTGGCGCTGCAGCGTAAAATTTTGCAGGCGTTGTGGCGAAAATTAAAACCGGCCGGAACATTATTGTATGCCACTTGTTCGATTTTACCGGAGGAAAACAGCGTGCAAATCGCCGCTTTTCTCGCGGAGCAGGAGGACGCCGAACTTTTGCCATTGCCTTTTGAGTCGCAAAGTGCGGTCGGTTTTCAGTTTTTTCCGAACGCGCGGGGCGGCGATGGATTTTATTATGCCAAATTGCGTAAAAAGCCATGAAAATGAGACGGGGGAAAAATGAATTTGCCAGACATTGATGTCGTTATTCCTTGCTATAACGCGGCGCAAACTTTGGCTCGAGGGGTGGCCTCCGTATTGGCTCAGCGGCAGTTGGGGAAGATTTGGTTGATTGATGATCGATCGGAAGACAATACGCTTGATGTGGCGTTGGATTTCGCGCGGCGTTATCCGGACAAGATTTATGTCGAGTCTATGCCGCGTAACGGCGGTGTGGCGAAAGCCAGAAATTGGGGCGCATTACAATCCCAAGCAGAATTTATTGCTTTTTTGGATGCCGATGACGCCTATGAAGTGGGGGCATTAGAAGCCGCCGCGAGTGTGTTTCATTTTCGCCCTGAAGTCAGTTTGGTGCGTTTGGCGTTGAAACCGGTGGGGATTGCGGCTCGTTATGCGACTCACCCGAAATTTGATTTTGCTTGGCAGCATATGCGAATGACCTGCGGTGGCAATGTGGTTTTTCAGCGTGCTTTTTTTTTAGCTTGCGGCGGTTTTCCGCAAGATTCGCTGTTCCGTATATTGGGCGGTGAAGATGGTGCGTTAGGAATTGCGACGACTAAAATCGCAACGGTGGCGACATTATTTGACGATGTCGGTGTGTTGCATTATTGCCGGGATGGGATGCATGCGGAACGTTTGCTCGACGCGATTTTGTTTAATCGTATGCCGGAAGGGGTGACGCCCGGGAAATTGGCGCAGGCCGATGAGATTACGGCGCAAATTTGTTATCGAATTGAGCGTTTAAAGTGCGGTCTAAATTCGGCGCAAATCGGAATTTTGCCTTTGGTTGTTGAACGGGAGTAAAGCGTGAAGATCATTATTTTAGGCGCGGGGCAGGTCGGAACGACATTAGCGGAAAGCTTAATCGGTGAAGATAACGACATTACGTTGGTGGATGACAATGAATTTCTCCATTTGAAAAATTTTCAGGATAAGTATGATTTGCGCGTCGTGAAAGGAATGCCGGCGTTGCCGTCGGTGTTGCGTGAGGCGGGAGCCGCCGATGCGGATTTGATGGTGGCGGTGACAAATTCCGATGAAGTGAATATGGTGGCCTGTCAAATGGGATACACTTTGTTCAATACGCCGGTTCGTATTGCCCGTATTCGTAATGCCGAATATATTCGCGAGCAAGAAAAATTATTTAATAATGACCATGTGCCGATTGATTGTTTAATTTCACCGGAAAATTTAGTGACGGAAGAGATCGTTCGTTTGATTGCATATCCGGGGGCGTTACAGGTGGCACATTTTGCGGATAACCGTATTAGTTTAGTGGTGGTGAACGCTTATTACGGCGGGCTTTTGGTCGGCTATGCGTTATCCGCTTTGAAAGAGCATTTGCCGCATATTGATTGTCGTGTCGTGTCGATTTTGCGTAATGATAAGGTAATTCGTCCACAGGGCTCTACGATTGTTGAGTCGGGCGATGAAATAACCTTTATTTGTGCGACCGAGAATATTAAGGCCATTATTAATGAATTGCAGCGATTAGAGAAAAATTATAAGCGAATTATGATTGTCGGCGGTGGCGGGATTGCCTCAGGCGTAGCGAAATGCCTGGAAAATGACTATACGGTTAAATTAATTGAGCGTAGTGAAGGGCGGGCGAATAGTCTAGCGGAGAAATTATCCAAAACATTGGTTTTTTGCGGCGATGCGTCGGATCAAAATTTATTGTTTGAGGAACATATTGAGAATATTGATGTTTTCCTTTCGCTCAGCAGTGACGATGAAGCAAATATTATGTCCGCGCTTTTAGCTAAGCGTTTAGGCGCCAAAAAGGCAATGGTGCTTATTCAGCGGATGGCCTACATTAATCTGATTGAAGGCGGAACGATTGATATTGCGGTGTCGCCTCAACAGGCGACAATTTCTGCTTTACTTAGCCATATTCGTAAAGGAGAGATAAAAAGTGTCGTGTCGTTAAAACACGGTGTAGCGGAAGCGATGGAGATTGTTGCGCATGGTGATGTAACGACTTCTAATGTAGTCGGGCGGAAAATTCGCGATTTAAAATTGCCGACCGGGGTGATTATAGGGGCGCTGCTCCGTGGTAATGATGTAATAATAGCCCGTAAGGACCTCATGATTGAGGAACTTGATCGGATTGTTATTTATATTGGTGATAAGAAGAACGTTGTAGAAATCGAGAAGTTATTCCAACCGAGTGCATTTTTTATCTAAGACGGGTTTACTTTTTAAACAAAGTATATATAATGCGCACTCTTTTTTATGAATGAAAAGGTAAAATTATGAGCTTTATGAAAGAATTTCGCGAATTCGCGATGCGTGGTAATGTGATTGATATGGCTGTCGGTGTGATTATCGGGGGCGCATTCGGTAAAATCGTCAGCTCTCTTGTTGCTGATATTGTTATGCCTGTATTAGGTATTTTAACAGGCAGCGTTGATTTTAAAGATTTGAAATTCGTATTGTCTCCGGCAGAAGGAGACCAAGCGGCAGTGACATTGAATTATGGTCTTTTTATTCAAAATATTTTTGATTTTATCATCATTGCTTTTGCTATTTTTATGGCAATTAAGGCGATCAATAAAATTAGAAAACCGGCTGAAGCAAAAGCGCCTTCTGCCGAAGAAAAATTACTTACAGAGATTCGTGATTTATTAAAAAAATAATCGTTTCTTAAGTGATTAAAATAAATAGAGCCCGTGATAAACGGGCTTTATTTTATGTTTTTTCGTACAAATGCAAGATTAATCGCCCGTTTAAATATTCCCCGATATAGATTTTATCAACGGTTATTCCCTGCTGCGTTAGCTGTTCCTGTAGCCAGATTTCATCTTTATTAATAATTTCCAAAATATCATAGTCTAGTTGACCATCAATAACGAGCGGATAACGCAGACTTTCATCGCCGTATTGAATAATAGAAAGTTGCCCATTTTGCTCTAATACCGCGCGTTTTACCGAGCCGATTTCATAAATGCCGGCGGCGCGTAATTTAAACATCAAATCATGAGCCGAGACGCCATTACGCATACATTCCGATGTTTGAACTTTGCCGTTTGAAATAACCCAAACCGGTTTCCCGTCAATGATAGATTTGACGATACGGTTATGATTCTTAATAAAACGTAAAGTAAAAACCAGTAATGTCCATAGAATTAACACTAAAGAAAACTGAAACACACCGATATTATCGTTATAAATAACCCCTCCTATAATTCCGCCTAAAACGTAATTTTGTACTTGATCCATTGCTGAGGTTGGTGCGAGATTACCTTTTCCCATAAGGTTAATTTGCAGCACTAATCCGACAATCCCCATGGTGAGTTTTAAACCCAGTAAGGTGTAGTTATCCATTAATCCGATTCCTGCTCAATAATATAAATATGTGGGTTGACTAAATTAATTGGCGAAAGCTTATAAGCGGTAAACTCATTGTTAAAATGTACTTCGTAATATTTTTCTCGTAAATTTAAAATCATACCGTTAGCCAGAGTTCGGCTATTGACGTTTATTTCCGTTTTGTCGAGCTTTTGGGCATTCCTAACGGAATCCAAGAAAGTCACCATGCGAGAGGTATTATTGGCATAAACTTGATTACGTTCGTATTGGTTATATTGCATACCCAGTAGAAAAATAATTAATAATAGAAAAATAATACTTAAAATATTAAAAAAATTGCAACACAAAAATGTCTAATAAAAAATATTCATTAGAGAATTGTTAAAAACAAATTTTATGTATGCTCTGACCATA
>ERZ772967.2209-NODE-2209-length-12664-cov-3.423666_pt1 | contig 12664 bp, 12 predicted proteins | sample MGYA00511677_ERZ772967 | MGnify/ENA primary metagenome ERZ772967 (study PRJEB29015, sample SAMEA2737931) | human oral metagenome | biome: human oral; feature: human-associated habitat; material: dental | place: China | collected 2146 ...
TGGAAAAAGAAAAGGAAAAAGAAGCTCGTAAATCGGAGCAGAAAGCTAAACAGGCTACTGCACGTAAAAACCGGGTTACTGAGAAAGCTGTTCCTCCAACGGATTCCGATAACAGCACGCAAACAGAAAAAGTAAAGCGAAGACCGGGACGACCGCGTAAGAACCCCATTGTCCCCCCTCCTGTTCCTCCTAAAGTCGAAGCGACCGACCTCGCTGAAAAGCCTCGTCGGAGACCGGGACGTCCCAGAAAGATTCAGAGGATAGAAGAGAAGCCGCAAGAAACAAATGATTCGACACAGAACGTATCATCTCCAACGGTAAAACCTATTCCGGAAGTGTTGCCGCTTGCCGAAACGGTGAACGAGCATGTAACGAAACCGGTTGAAACGACTTCTGCAACTTCGGTCGAAACCGGAGCCCTAACCGGAACGGTCGTGAAAACAGACGATCCGGCTCGCAGAGAAAAGACGGAATCGCAACCGGAAGAAAGTCCCAGGAGGCTGATATTTAAACATGCGAACGATACTCCTTCGGTGCTCGATCAAGTGTTGCCGATGCAACCACCTACTCCTCAACGCGAAAAACAACCGAACGAGGGGAAGAACAAGCCGCAATATAATAATCGGACGAATAATAACAATCCCAACCAACGCAATGTTCCGGCCAATAATGTGCCGGCGTACGATTTCGATGGAATCCTGACAGGAACAGGGGTATTGGAAATCATTCAAGACGGATACGGATTCTTGCGCTCGTCGGACTATAATTACCTGACTTCGCCGGACGATATTTATGTATCGCAATCCCAAATCAAACTTTTCGGATTGAAAACGGGAGACATCGTCGAAGGCCCTATCCGTCCGCCCCGAGAAGGGGAGAAGTATTTCCCGCTGGTGAAAGTCGACAAAATCAACGGACGCTTACCCGAAGAAGTGCGTGACCGTGTGCCTTTCGATCATTTGACCCCGTTGTTCCCGGATGAAAAATTCATGCTGACTGCCCGTCGATCGCCGAAAGTGTTTGATCATATTGCAGTGCGAGTGGTCGATCTCTTCTCTCCGATCGGTAAGGGACAGCGCGGTTTGATCGTTGCCCAGCCGAAAACGGGTAAGACGATGCTGTTGAAAGACATTGCGAATGCAATTGCAGCCAATCACCCTGAAGTGTATATGATTATCCTGCTGATCGACGAACGCCCCGAAGAAGTAACCGATATGGCGCGCAGTGTCGACGCCGAAGTGATCGCTTCTACATTCGACGAACCGGCTGAACGCCACGTAAAAATTGCCGATATCGTACTTAATAAAGCTAAACGAATGGTGGAATGCGGGCATGACGTGGTTATTCTTCTCGACTCCATCACCCGTTTGGCACGCGCCTATAACACCGTCCAACCGGCTTCCGGAAAAGTGCTTTCGGGAGGAGTGGATGCCAATGCATTACAAAAACCGAAACGTTTCTTCGGTGCAGCCCGAAACATCGAAAACGGAGGCAGTCTTACCATTCTGGCTACAGCATTGACCGACACAGGATCGAAGATGGACGATGTGATTTTTGAAGAATTTAAAGGTACGGGAAACATGGAGTTGCAGTTAGACCGGAAACTTTCGAATAAACGAGTATATCCCGCTGTCGATATCATTGCCTCAAGCACGCGCCGCGATGATTTGTTGCAGAGTGATAACACCATCAACCGAATGTGGGTATTGCGTAAATACCTATCGGATATGAACTCGATCGAAGCTATGGAATTTGTGAAGAAACAGATGGAAAATACCCTTGATAATATGGAATTTTTGGCCTCGATGAACGGATAAACAATCATCTGATCAAACGAATAAGAGCAGGAGCAGGGCTGTCCGAAGGTCGAAGATCGAACGGATAGCCTTGTTTGTCCGGATAGGTTTTCAAGAAGCATGGTCAATGTGTGAAATAAAGAAAACTCTATGAATGAAGATGGAGACGTCGAAAAATATTCCCGGACGGAAGTTGCACGGGAAAAGAAAAATACGTATCTTTGTGTCGAAATTGTAATGATTTCAATTTGGTATTATATAAAAAAACAAATTCATTAAATTATGGAACCGATTATTAATTCGCAAATTCCTGAATTTAAAGTTCAGGCATTTCACAATGGAGAGTTTAAAACCGTATCGAACAAGGATATTGAAGGTAAATGGGCTGTCTTCTTCTTCTATCCGGCCGACTTTACGTTTGTTTGTCCTACGGAGCTGGTTGACATGGCCGAGAATTACGATCAATTCAAAGCGGTGGGTGTAGAGATTTATTCCGTGAGTACCGATACGCACTTTGTCCATAAAGCATGGCATGACGCTTCCGAGAGTATTCGCCAAATCAAGTATCCGATGCTTTCCGACCCGACAGGATTGCTCTCGCGCGCTTTCGGCGTGATGATTGAAGAGTCCGGAATGGCTTATCGTGGAACGTTTGTTGTAAATCCCGAGGGTAAGGTGAAGGTCGCTGAAATTCACGATACCGGCATCGGACGCAATGCAGACGAATTGCTTCGCAAAGTTGAAGCGGCTCAATTTGTTGCTGAAAATGACGGGGAAGTATGTCCGGCAAAATGGAAAAAAGGTGCATCTACACTTAAACCCAGCATTGATCTCGTCGGTAAGATTTAAGTTGCAGATGTAGGGTTTTCTTTTGGGAAGAGGCTGTCTTTGTGTGTTGTGCACAGATAGCCTCTTCTCATCTTCCCTCAATCCCGTTCAACAGAACCTGCTAATCCAAATGGCTTCACGATATCCCCTTTTATGGTGATTTATCAGATTATATCCCCATAAATAGGGAGAAAAAATGACCGGTTTTGTGATAAAAACAATTACCTTTGTCATCAAAAAAAGAAAAAATCTATGGAGAAATTGCTGTTCTCGGAAAAAATGAAATTGGCCGATCTCATCTCGGTTAATCATAGTCTCATACTTATGTTGCCGCGTTTTGGCATTCCTCTTGGATTCGGAGATAAAAGTGTAAAGGAAATATGCCTCATGAACGATGTATCGGCAGACTTTTTTTTGCTTGTGTGCAACGTTTATGCCTTTGATTCATATCTTCCTAAACGGAAAATGATCGAATCGACTGACATGCGCTTGCTTGTTCCTTATCTTCTGGCTTCGCATCGTTATTACATGTACGAACATCTGCCCCATATCGAATGTCATCTTTTAAATGTTATCGATAAAGTAAACCCCAAATATGGAGAGGTGCTCAAGCGATTCTTTAACGATTACAAAAGCGAGGTTGGAGAACATTTCAAATACGAAGAGCAGACCGTATTTCCGCATATTCAGGCGCTCTTGTCCGGCGAGGTCCATGACTCTTACCGTATTCGCGATTTTGCCGAAGCGCATAGCAACATCGAAGATAAATTAAATGATTTAACTCAAATCATTTTCAAATATCTGCCCGCAAACGCTTCACCCAAAGAATCGATCGAACTTGTCTTTGACATTTTTCAACTTTCGACCGATCTTAATAAACATGCCCTGATTGAAGATAAGATTCTTGTACCCTATGTAGAAATGCTCGAGAGAAAAAAGAAATGAGCCGCAAAGAAAAAATACTGATTGTCGAGCCCGCAGCCATCGTAATCGAAGGGCTTATGCGGATTCTCAAAGAATTTTCCGAATTTGAAATACTTCCTCCCCTCGAAGATATGGACGATTTCAGGGAACGTCTCGTCGCAGCTCGACCTGATATCCTCCTGATTAATCCTACCATGCTTCCTTATTCCAAGAGGCCAGCCGTTTTCAGTCTTTTGCAAGATTATCCCAGGATGACGATCGTCGCCCTTGTCTACCAATATATCGATAGCTCAGTCCTACAGTCTTTTCACGGTATTCTCGAAATCAGGGAAGCACGAGAACGTATTCCCGAAATACTTACCGAAGCTCAAACCTCAGCATCCACCCATAAACTTCCGATGGATGCAATGAACTACGAACTTACGAAGCGAGAAACAGACGTCCTCGTTCTGGTTGCTAAAGGGTTGATGAGCAAAGAAATCGCAGACCGGCTTCACATCTCCGTACATACGGTCATCTCTCATCGTAAAAACATCACTCGTAAAACAAACATCAAATCTGTTGCCGGACTTGCGATGTACGCACTGATGAATAATCTTGTCGAAGAAGATTCCATTTGATCCGCTCTATAAGCTCTTTCATTACTTGGATTGACCATCCGATAGTGGGAGGGAGGGCTCATAACTAAAAAAAAATGTACCTTTGTGGCCAAATTTTAAAAAATAAGATTGTTTATGGATTGGCTGAATGAATTGTTATGGGGCGAGGGAATCGCCCATTCCGTGATGTTGTTATCATTGGTTATTGTTGGCGGAATTTTGTTGGGAAAGGTAAAAATCGGAGGTATTTCGTTGGGAATTACGTTTGTGTTGTTTGTCGGCATCTTTCTGGGGCATTTCGGTTTTTCGATTCATCCGGAGATTTTACATTTCTTCAAAGAGTTCGGGTTGATTCTATTTGTCTATTCAATCGGGATGCAGGTAGGACCCGGCTTTTTTTCATCGTTCAAAAAAGGAGGGATAACGCTGAATATGCTGGCTGCCGGGGTTGTGTGTTTAGGAGTGGTGACGACACTGGTTATTCATTATGTAACGGGCGTTCCGATGGAAACGATGGTCGGCATTCTTTCCGGTGCGGTGACGAACACCCCCGGACTGGGTGCGGCACAACAAGCTTATTCCGATATACACGGCGAAACGGCCCCTACGATTGCTCTCGGCTATGCCGTAGCTTATCCGTTAGGAGTTGTGGGAATTATCCTTGCTATCGTGAGTATCCGTTTTCTTTTCAGGATTGATTTGAAAAAGGAATCGGAACGCTTGAATGCTGAAGATAACAAGCATGAAAATGAACCATTTCCTGTTTCGCTGCTCGTGAAGAATCCGGCGGTGTTCGGAAAAACGGTCGGCGAGTTGTCGGCACTGGTGGGAGACCGGGAGTTTGTGCTTTCGCGTATCTGGTACAATAACAGCAAACAGATGGAGATTGTTTCGGCCGATACGGTGCTGAACGAAAACGACAAGGTATTGGTTGTCACTACCGAGAATGATGCGGAGGCGATCAAGACGTTCATCGGCGAAGAGATTCAGATGGATCGTAAGGAATGGATAAATCTGGAGAGCCAGTTCGTCAACCGCCGTATTCTGGTTACAAAATCGGAGGTGAACGGCAAGCAACTCGGAGAATTGAAGTTGCGCAAATCGTATGGTATCAACATCACGCGGATCAGTCGTGCCGGGGTCGATTTGGTGGCGACGTCTCATCTGGTGTTGCAAGTGGGCGACAGGGTGAATGTTGTCGGAACGGAGGCATCGATTGCAGCAGTCGAAAAAGCGCTGGGCAACTCGATGAAGCGATTGAATGAGCCTAATCTGATTTCAATCTTTCTGGGGATTGCGATCGGAGTCTTTCTGGGAAGTATTCCGATTTCTTTTCCCGGTATTCCGCAGCCGGTAAAATTGGGATTAGCCGGGGGACCGTTGATTGTCGCTATTTTGGTGAGTCGTTTCGGATATAAATATGGATTGGTGACTTACACGACGGCCAGCGCTAATCTGATGCTGCGTGAAATCGGTATCACGATATTTTTGGCTTGTGTCGGTATCGGTGCCGGAAAAGGCTTTGTGGACACGATCATCCACGGCGGCGGACTTTTATGGATTGGGTACGGTTTCATCATTACCGTTTTGCCATTGATGATAATCGGTGCGATTGGGCGGTATTTCTACCAAGTGAATTATTTTACATTAATGGGACTGCTCGCGGGAAGCACCACCGATCCGCCGGCACTCGCCTACTCGAATGCAACGGCCGGTAACGATGCCCCCGCGGTAGGATATGCAACCGTTTATCCGCTGACCATGTTCCTGCGTGTGCTTACAGCACAACTGATGATTCTGTTTTTCGCCTGATCCCATGAAGTTCGGGCATACAAAAACCGGCTACCTCATCTCTTCTTTGCAGGGTAGCCGGCTTCGTTTTCCGTGGTCTCGTTTTTTAATCACCGATGACGGGGTAAGTCTTTAGACCCGTTTTTTATTTATTAGTAGTTTTTCTATTATTTGCTGTATTTATAATCTACCGTTCCGTTTACCGGACACGATGTGACATTGTCAATACAATGTACCCCATTGACGGTTCGCAGTGTATACGCTACAATCCGACAATTATTCAGGTTCACGGTTCGTTTCAGTTTGATCGGCTTCGTATCGATCGTAAACGTGCGGGAGGCTTTCTTTCCTGTTCTGATTTCTCCCCAATCAATGCCTGTTCTTGGGTCGTCATCGGAGAGTTTATATGTGGCCACATGATTATGTACATAGTTGAGGTCTACCTCCTCGCGGGTAATCATTTGACCATGCCTGATCCCGTCTTCGACAACGAACGCATAGAAATGATAACGATCGGTTTTGTTCGTCAGAATATTGGCTGTGAACTGAATCGTTCCATCCGTTACTTTTGACTCCATAGCAATACCGGTTTGTGAAGGACAGAAAGCATTCATGTAATCGATTGCCGAGATCAATTTTTGGGGGGTACTCGTCGGATAAATATTCACCTTTTGGTTGAGATCGACCAGTGAAGATGGCCACGAGGGGCAAAGCATATCAGCTGTTTTGCCAAGTACGCCATAGAGTGTTTCATAGTTGATACAGCGGTTCTGTACGTGCAATACAATGGGGACGATTCGGTTGGGTCGTTGTTTCCTTACATCGTTGATCGCTTGCGTCATGATGGGGCACGTGTTGCAGGCGGCCGATGCAAATTGTATGATACAAAACTGTTTGATGAAAGACAGCGGCACATAGGTTGCTTTAAGAGAAACCTCATCCGATTTTACATTGTCGTAAACGGCATAGAAGGTATATGTTTCGGGTTCGGTCGTTTTAAATGTTTTTCCGTCGTAAACCGTGTCAAGCGATCCTTTTTGCATGATCACGGCTTTCCCGGTCACATCTTTCCCGTCTGCGAAAACCGTGAAAACCGTTTCCTCCGAGCCGTTGGCTTTGATTTCGCTTTTGCTCAGTGTCAACGTAACGGCTTCCGTTGCCGATCGGATCGTTATTTTTTCCGACTGTTCTCCGTTGTATGTTGCGTAAAAAGTATAAATCCCGGACTTCTCGGTCGAAAAGCTATGGCTCTCGAGCTTCGTTTCGTTCTCTCCTTTCAGTGTAATGACTGCCAATGAAGTTACATCTTCATCGTCGGCTTTCACGGTAAACCGAATGATGTCCGTGCCGTTCGGTTTGAGGTTCGCCTTATCGGTTATCAACTTAATGACAACTTGTGTGGCTGTGACAGTGATCTCGTTCGACTTTTGTCCATCATATAGAGCGTAAAAAGAATAGGTGCCGGTTTTTGACGTGGCAAAGTTGAACTGATTAAGTCCTTCGGTCGAGGTCGATGATGAAGGCACGATAACCACACCTTCAACCGTTTCTTTTCCATCGACTTTGACGGTAAAAGTTAAAGAATCTTTCCCGTTGGCTTTGATGGTTGTTTTGTTGGCCGACAAGGTTACCGATACCGGTATGTTTTCTTTTTTATCGGAACATCCGAAGATACTTAAAACGAATAGAATGATTGCAATAAGGTTGAATGATCTATAATTTTTCATTTATTGATGTTTATGTTTAAAATACGGCGTAAAAGTACGGATTTATTGTTTGAACAAAATGTAAAAAAAGTTTCATTTTTGGAATGGTTGGTCGTTATAGACTGTTCATGAACTTGGGATATGAAGGCATATCTCCCGAAGTATGCAAAAAAAAAATTGAAAGTGAATTGTCTGTCGTCAGTGAAGATGGATCGAATTTTCGATAGAGTATTTATGGATAATTTTGTTGAAAAACGAAACGTGATATTCTTAAAAAAATAGAAAAGGCGGCCTCATGGGGCTGCCTTCTCAAGGGTCAACATGCTTTTTCCGTTTTTATCGGCAAGATGCAGTTGCTTTTCCGATTGTCCCGGTTTTACTTGCGTTACTTTTTCAAAAGCATCCAATATTTTGCTTTCCGTTTCCAGATCAGGACAGTCCATTATTGTTACGCGCGGTTCGGAAAACGACAAGGAGGAAGGTTGCTTCGCATCAAATTCCGTTTCCGTATTCATCAGGTTGCACCCTGCATTTCCGTGCAGACGGAGGGTGTTGCCTTCCTTTACGAATTTAAAGAAGGCTCTTTCTGCCTTTACAGCTTTGCCGTTTACTTCCACAATCTTCCAGCGACCGATCAGTTTCTCGGCCGTTACACGCTTCCCGCTATCGCAGGCAATCATTGCGGCGATACATGCCATCGCCAACATCCCATTCATTTTTTTCATTGTTATGTTTTTATCAATTATACAACGATAAGACGCGAAAAGAAAGCAAAATGTTTTGTAAAAGAGGTGTTTTTAGATAAAATTAACAAATTAGATTTGATAAAATCCTTGATAATAGGTCGTTTGTATCTGCTTGTCTTTTTACTGGCATCGTAATAATTGGGGTTTGTGTTGAATTGTGCGTAGATAAAAAACCACGGAGCAGTCCCCGAAAGAGCTTCGCGTGAAAAGGAAATGTCAAGGCCTGCATGGATTTTCTGTCTTAAACGCGTGCTCATGGCACAATTAGAATTATCTTTGAGGGATACTATTAATGTATAATCTCTTATAGATTAATTCTCAGTCGATTGAAGTGAAGAATGTTATCTTTGTGCATGGCACAAAGTAAGTATATTCATAGATCATAAAATGTGACAGTTTTGCTCTATCACATTCCCCAAAGAAGGGGCGGATTTATTGGGGGGAAATGAAAAAAAACGGGATGAACCTTTCAATTGGTTCTCCCGCTTTTATCATTTAATCGATAAATAGTGTGCTGCAGGCATCTGCTTTTATCCGATTTCAATCATGGGGGCGCCGGCTTGTATAGCGTCGCCTTGTTTCACGTAGATGCGAAGTACCGTTCCGTTATAGTCGGAAGTGATGTCATTCTCCATCTTCATTGATTCGAGGATAAGCAGACTGTCATTCTTTTTCACCACGTCTCCTTCTTTGACCATGATTCGCATGATGCTTCCCGGCATCGGGCATTCCATGATGTGTCCTTTGACTGTTTTTTCGGTTGTCGGTGCGGCTTCTTGCTTTGTCTCGCTTTTCGCTTCCTCGGCAGGGGTTGCCTGTTTAGCCTGAGCATTGAATTCTTCTTCGCGTTTTTTGCGGAGGAATCCGCTGGCTACGGCAGGGAACAACTCCATCAACAAACTGTCTTTTTCGTCTTTGGCCAATTGCACGCCTCCGAACTCTTCGAGTACGGGATTGTCCTGACGTTTATAGTTCGACGTATCGTACGGCGTTTCTACCGGAGAGCCGGTGATTTGTTCGCGGAATGTGGGATCGACCGGAACGGGAGTTTTTCCGTATTCCCCTTTCACCAGTGCAATGAACTGATTGGACGGGTTGGCATATTTCGGCCGGCCGTTCTTGATGTTTAAAGCCGATACGACAGCTTGCGCTCCTACAATCTGACTGGTGGGGGTAACGAGCGGCGGCAGACCGGCGTCGAGGCGTACGCTCGGAATCAGCTTCATAGCTTCTTCGAGCAGGTCGAGGGAGTTGAACTGTTTGAGCTGTGCCACCATGTTCGTGTACATTCCGCCGGGGATTTCGGCATCCTTCACTAAATTATTCGGTTTCGGGAAGTTGAAGTAAGCTTCGATGGCATGACAAGCCGCCAGCAAGGCTGGTTCGTCGTTGTGGCGTACAGCTTCGATGGCTTTGTCAAATTCACGGTCGATTTCTGCCGGAAGCGTATCGGTCAGTGGGTTAAACGGTTTCGGGAATTGTTTTACGGCATCGAACGCGTCGAGTTCTTTGCGGATACCCAGCAATTCCTGATTGATCTTTGCCACAGCTTCCATGTTTACATCGAGTTCGACGTCGAGTTTCTTACAGAAGAGGTAGATCAGCTCGATAGCGGGGGCAGCCGGTCCACCTGCAAAATTCCAGATATTCGTATCCACAATATCGACACCGTGATAGATCGCTGTCAGAACTGCGCCCAAACCAAATCCGGGTGTACAGTGTGTATGGAAATCGATTGGAACATTCAGGTGTTTTTTGAACAGCGGGATCAGCGTGGCCACGCGCGAAGGCGGAATAAGGCCGCTCATATCTTTGATCGTGATCATATCGGCGCCGAGAGCCAGCATCTCTTTCGCCTTGTTCACAAAGTATGCATCGGTGAACACTAACTCATGCTTGGGGGCTTCAACTTCTTTCTTCCCGAAAAGACCGCTGAAAAAGCCTCCTTTTTTTGTTTCGGCCTTCGACACATCGTCATACTTGGGGTCTACGGTGTAACACACGGCGCAATCGGCCATGCCGCCATATTTTTTAATGGATTTAACACTCGATTTTACGTTATCTACGTCGTTCAGAGCGTCGAAGATACGCATCACGTCCAACCCGGAAGCTACCGCGTTACGGAAGAATCCGTCGATGATTTCGTCGGGATAGGGTGCATAACCGTAAAGATTGCGTCCGCGTGACAAGGCTGTCAGCTTCGAGGCGTTACCAACGGAGGCTTTAATTTTTTCAAGTCTGTCCCACGGGTTCTCTCCCAAATATCGCATGACCGAGTCGGGTACGGCTCCTCCCCATACCTCCATGGCATAGAAATTGGCATCTTTGTAGTAAGGCAACACTCTGTCGACCTGCGACTGGTTCATACGTGTTGCGAAAGCTGACTGTTGTCCGTCTCTCAATGTTAAGTCTCTGATTAAAAGTTTCTGCTTCATGATTAATCGTTTTTTTTTGAATGAGATTCGTTTTTATAATTTGGTTTGCTCTTTTATCTTATTATTAGATAGGTTTTCGCTGCATTTTCGATCGAATAGCAATGAAAACCAATCTCTTTTATCTCGTTTATTAGATAGTTTTATTTAATACAAAATACCATGCTGCTGCAAAGTAAATACTTTTTCTGAAGAAACATCCCCTAATTAGAGAAAAATTTCTTTAATAGAAAAAATCCTTTCGTTCAACAAGCAAAATAAACCATCAGTCCGGCCAGGATAATATAGCCGATGGCATACGGCAGAGCACTGCGAAGGATCTCTCCGTCACGTCCAGGCATATTGCACGAGGCCGTTGCGATAGCAATACTTTGCGGTGAAATGATTTTTCCGCCGGTTGCTCCTGCAGTATTGGCGGCGACTAACCAGTTAGGATCGGAATACGACAATTGAGAAGCTACATTGGCTTGCAGCTTGCCAAACAGAATGTTCGACGATGTGTCGCTGCCCGTAACAAACGTACCGATGGCTCCAATCAGCGGAACAAACAACGGATAGTAAGCCCCCGTAGCGGAAACAAGCGCCGAAGCAATCACTCCGATCATGCCCGCATAGTTCATTACCGATGCGATGGAAACGAGGCTCATGATCGTAATCACGGTCTTATTCAGATTTTTCACGGTACGGGCTAAAACTACAAACAGTTTCTTTGCCGAAACGCCTTGAATCATTCCGCCGATAAACGTACCGAGGAAAAGCATCAATCCGGCATTGGATATCCATCCGAACGAAAAATATTTGCCTTCGGCATAGATGGGCAGATGCACATGACTGACAAGGTGTGTCCGGAGAAACTCATTGATCGGCTTCACCAAAGGTCCGCTGATGACAATAAAAAACAGAATGAAACCGTAGACGCTCCATGCCCGTAAAGCCCGCGACAAGGTAATAGGTTCTTCGCTTGCCGAAACTGCGGCAGGTTCGTGTCCTCCGGCAAAAAGACGTGCATAAACGACAATGGCTAAAATGGCTGCCACGCTTCCGAGGATGGCCGGTGTTTCTGCGCCTAAATATCGTGCGCAGATATATTGCACGATCAGCGAAATACCGCCTACCCATAAGGATAGCAAGATGTGTTTGAGAATCTTTTTGGGCGAGCTGTCGGTGAGTGTAAGGATCACGAACGGAATAAGGAGCATCAAAGGCGATAGTTGTATGACCACTTTCGAGGCTATGTCGCAAATGGCTTCAGGCGTCGCACTGCCCGAAGGGGCGACCTCGTTGGCCAGCGTAATCACCGGCACACCTACCGCACCGAACCCTGTCGGCACACTGTTGGCAATCAGCGATACCAATGCGCTGAACCCCGGTTTGAATCCCAAGCTGATCAAGATGGCAGCGGGGATTGCAACGGCTGTTCCGAATCCTGCCATTCCTTCCAACAGACCTCCGAAACCCCATACGAGCAGAAGCACGATGATTCCACGGTCATTCGTGAGCGAGGTGAACTGCTTTTTAATGATCTCGATCTCTCCGCTTTCAAGCAGCGTGTTGTAGCTGTAAATAGCCATCAGAATGATGATCAAGATCGGGAAAGTCGCTTTCAGAAGGCCTTCCACAAAAGCCCACAACACCCCGTCCTGAGTATAATTCTCAGGTGTAAATCCGAGAATAGGAGCAGCAAGCCACGCGATCAGCAATGTTGCGACAAGGGTAAAGAAGGCGCTTTTGTGCCCGGCCATCTTCACACCAAGCATCAGTACGAACAAGAGCAGAATCGGGAAAACAGATAATAAAATGTTCATGACATGTTTATTTAATTGGATTTGTAAATAAATGAAT
>ERZ772967.2210-NODE-2210-length-12663-cov-2.526729_pt1 | contig 12663 bp, 9 predicted proteins | sample MGYA00511677_ERZ772967 | MGnify/ENA primary metagenome ERZ772967 (study PRJEB29015, sample SAMEA2737931) | human oral metagenome | biome: human oral; feature: human-associated habitat; material: dental | place: China | collected 2146 ...
CTTGATATCGTTTTCCATTTCCAGGGAAGACTCCGCCCGTCCCAGCCAATCCCTGGCTGCACGAATATGACCGCAGAGCTTCTTCCGGCTGTCCGCCATTTTGTCACCACCCTCAATGCCGCATAAAGCGTGCCAACATGCCGCGCACGCGTCGTATGCCGCTTTTTTGCAAACGATAGATATGCGAGGCGCTCACATGGAGGAATTCGGCTACCGCCGTCACTTCCTCGCTCTTGAGATAAACGCTTTCCAGGACGAGCCGCTCCTTCTGCGGCAGACGCTCAAGCGCCCTGTGCAGCTCGTCCCGCAAGAGCCCCGCCTCGGCTTGCTCCGCTACGGGCAAGGCCATGTCCGGCAGGAGTTCCCACGGCTCCCTGCCATCCTCCAGCGGGCTGTCCATGCAGGCGATATCGCTTTTTCCCTCTTTCTTCAGGAAGTCCACCATCCTGCCGCGGATACGGTGCACGGCAAATAGGCTGAAAGCAACGCCGCGCTGCCAGTCATAGCTTTCGGCCGCCTCGATCAGACCGACCGTGCCTTCCTGCAGGATGTCCATGAGGTTTTCCCTTGCCCGCCAGGGAAGCGCCGTCTTAAACACAAGCGGCTGATAGGATTCAATCAGGCATTGGCGCGCCGCCCGGTCATCCCTTTCCTTGAACGCTTGCCAAAGAGCCTGTTCTTTTTCAGGGGCGAGAAGCTCCACCTTCTGGAGCTCCGCCAAATATTGCCCGATTTTCATGTTTTCCCCCCTTGCCGCCGATGGTTAGAAGCGTATCCTCGCCTCAAGGCCGAAGACATTCCGGGACTCCTCATCGTAATTGTAATAGGCGCTCACACGATCGGTGAAATCGTAGCTAATGCCGTACTCGCGTGTCTTGTTGCCGATGCCTTGTTTGTAGCGCAGCATGACCCTGTCGTTGATGTACTTTCCTATTTGCAGATTGTACTCCATGCGGTGATCATCGATGCCCCGCTTATGGAATTCATCCACTTCCTCACCGTCAATCCGGAATTCATCCAAGCCCAGCGCATTGCGCACATTGTTCTCGATATCGCCGAGAATCGTCATGGACAAACCGAAATTCAAGAGCGCCGTAAGCGCCTTTTCATTGGTCACGTCCGTCGTCCGGAATGTCAAGAGACGTAGGATCTCCGTCTCGCTCATCGCCGGCTCCGAGGTAAGATGTGTCTCCATCTTGCCGATGGGGCCTGTTGTATGCAGGAAAATGCGCGTTTTGCCAAAACGTGCTTCCGCCTCTAGGCTGAGACTCGGCAGGAAGGAACCGACCTGATTGAAGTAGGCTTCGCCTTCCTTCACGGTAAAGCGCGTCCTGTTGTAGGTGATTGTGCCGCGCTCAACCGTGACGCTCCCCGAAGGCGCGACATAGCGTGTCGTACCGCCGTAATGGAAGCCGCCCGCCAGACGCATGTCGTAAAGCGAAGGGCTGTAGAAGCGCACCTTCTCGCCCAGCGTCACGCCGACGTCGAGTATGACTTCGGGCAGAACGCTTTCCTCTTCCGGCAGGGATGGGATGGCGAGCGTCGTATGATGCACGTGGATCTCGCCCGTGAGCTTAGGCAGGCTGCGGCCCTGGAGTACGCCTTCCGAGAGGCGGAATTCACCCGTCAGCGGCCCATTGTAGAAGCTGCTCACGACGCCGAGCTCATCCGCCTTGATATCGAGCGCGTAGTCCTCGAACCTGCCGTTCTGGAACCTCGCTGCACCCGTCACGCTGTAAGAGCCGCCGCCCATCTTGCCCGTGCATTCCGTCAGGCTGATCTCGCTGCCGGAAAAACGCAGCCGCGCTTTCATCTCAGTGATGGGCCGCTCGAGCTGCTTGAACTTCAGCGCCCCCTCCGAAAGGCTGATCTCACCCGAAAAATACGGATGAGCCAGGGTTCCCGTCACCCGCACCTCGCCTTGCGTCGGGCCGAGAGCCCAGTCAACAGAAGGCGAAAGGATCGGCAGAAGCGAAAGATCCGCCTGGTCGAGGGAAACCGTCAGGGAGAGCTGCTCCGGCACATCGAGCCATTCCTCCGAAGAAGCCGTGAGGCTCTTCAAGGGAATATCCCCCTTGGCGCTCGCACTGTAGCGTCTCTCGCCCAGGGTCTTCCGCACGAACAGCTGATCGACATGGATGACGCCGTTCCTGAGGTTGAAAAGTCCGGTGAGCGAATCGAATGTCGAGGCTCCGACGCCGCCATTTTTGATTTCAACGGAAGCATTCGCCGTAGGATTCTTGATCGTACCGCCTGTCTGCACCTCGAGGTTGATCGCGCCTTTCACATCGGCTGCGATGCCAAGCGATTTCGTCACCATCCCGGCGGCTATGTCTGTCGCCGAAAACCGCGCGTCGAGATTTCCGCCGGATTCCTCAAGGGGTACGCGCCCTTCAGCAGCAAAGAGACCATTGCCCTGTCTGCCCATGAGCTCACGAATGGTCACGACGTGGTCAGCCAGTCGCAGGTTTGCTTTCAGGTCGCGGATCTCATAGCCGCTGACCTTGCCGTCCGTAACCGTGGCCGTAAGCTCGGCATCCGGATTTTCGAGCGTTCCCGCGAAGCGGATTTCACCGTCAAGCCTGCCTTCAATGATATCGCTCTTGAGGTTCGCAACGGCCAAAATCGCACGGACATCGCCGTTTTTCACCTGCACATCGCCGTCGAGAGCCTGCGTATCGAGATTTGCCATAGCCCGCATGGTATATGTGCCGTCATTTTGCCTGAAACCGAATTTTTCAGCGCGCAGCACATTGTCGCTCAAACGGACTTCCCCGTGCACCTCTTCGATTTCTTGGCCATTGAGCGTCAGACGCTTTGCGTCGAGCACACCGTCGAAACGCGGCGCAGCCAGCGTGCCCGAAATATGCCCGTCAAAGGTGCCGTTGCCGCTGACCGGATACGGCAGCTTGCTGCCAACGCGGTCAAGGCTGATATCATGCGCCGCCGCATAGAGATCGAGAGCGCCCCCGCGCGTCACCGTGCCGTTCACATCCATGTCGACAAGAGGCGAGAAGATATGGAAATCCTGCAGGCGCACCGTATCGCCTTCCAGGTAGTAGTCGCCGTCCATACCCGAGAGGATGTAGCCGTCATAGCTGCCGCGATAGAAATGAATATAGCCGACAGCCGACGGGTTGTCGAGCGTTCCGGTGAAGCGGATCGTATTGTCGACATTGCCCGTGATCGGCTGGTCAGGCGCGAAGACAGCAGCAATATCTTCCATGCGCGCACCGACCGAATCGACGCGCAGGTTGATCGGCCTTTCGCCCACAAGACCGACCGTTCCCTCAGCCAGCCACGTCATCTTGCCGTTCCGCTCCAGCACAAATTCTTCAATTCCGATGCTTTCAAGACTGCCGCTGACGGAGCCGTAGAGCGCCGTAAACGGCTGCTGCAGAAGCCTGCCGTCCGAGGCGCTGAAGCTCGCCTGAATGAGCGGATTGTCCATCGCGCCGCGCACCGTCCCCGAGAGATCGAGAGAACCCGCAGCGTCGACATTGGGCGCAAAAAGGCGCACCGTTTCAAGGGGAATCGCCGTGCCGTAGAACAGGAGATCGAGCGACGATGCGCCGTCTATATCCCCTTCAACGCCAAGACTGCCGCCGGAAGCGAATTCCATGCCGAGATAATCGAGATGGAGCCGCTCTCCCTGCTTGAAAAAGGAAGCCGCGAGGCTGTTTGCCGCAACGCCCTTGTAAGAAGCTCCGTCACCCGCGAGCGTGCCGTAGGCGAGCAAGCTGTCTTCCTTCTGGATCCTGCCCTGCAGTACGACATCCGCACCATAGCTGCCTGACAAAGCCAACCCTTCCGCAGGCATGAACGCAGAGAGCTCCGCCCCTGAGAAATCCCGGCCTTCGACATGCGCCTCATAAGAGCCGTCCCCTGTATGGAAGGCGACATCGCCCGAGACCGTGCCGCCCAGCGTCTTCGATGTCAGGCGTGCCGTCAGGAGGCCGTTTTCATAATGCACCTTCGCCTTGGCATCCTGGATGCCGCAGCTATAGACAGCGCCTGCAGCAGCATCGCATTCGCCGTCGATCTTATAATCATCCTCCGTACCATAAATGGATGCCAGGAAATGTACCGGCCCTTCATACGGGCTCTGTGCAAAAATTGCCGAGGGATTGAAAGCAGCCGACTCCGCCACAAAATTGAACGAGGGCTGCTCGTCCTGCCAAGCGATGCGGCCATGTACGGAAGCCTTCTGTCCTTTTGCCTCAGCGCGCAGGAACAAGCGCGCCTCCTCACCGGAAAAGAGAAGCAGGCCGTCCATCGCCTCAACCCTCGTGCCATAAACGACTGCCTGCCCGTTCGAAAAACGCACCTCGCCGGAAAGCGAAAGATCCCCATCTCCGCGCAGGACCTTCAGCTGCAAATCGTCAACAAGCCCCGCTTCCGGGGTGATATCCTTGGGAATCTTGTCCTTCGGCAGGAATGCCAGGTACTCCATGAGCGCAAGCTTCTCGCCTTTGAACTCAAATTCCTGTCGTCCGTCTGCAATCTCCCCTTCTGCCGAAAGCACAGCTTCCTTGTTCCTTGCCGAAACCGTCACGCCAAGCACAGGATTTTTGTCGAAATCAAGCTCCGCCTCGATATCCGTAAGCCGGAGTTCCCTGTCCATGAAGGAGAAGGAGGCCGTTCCGTCCTTTGCCAAAATCCTGCCGCGAAAATCGCCCGACTCACTTTTTTTCTGCATGAGGTCCGCAGCATTCCAGCTGCCGTCCTCACGTTCCTGCAGACGGATCTCAGGGCTTTCAAGCGTGACCTCCGAGATAGCTGCCGCAGGCGAGGAGGAAAACACTGAGAACAGGCTGAAATCAACCTTCGCCTCCCCCGCATAGAGAATCTGCGTCCCCGTCTTGTCAAAGATGCGGACATCCTCAAGGGAAAGACCATGTGTGGAATAGATGCGGACGCCGCCGACGGTGACGGGGACGCCGAGGCTTTCCTCCAAGGTCCGGGAAACGGTTTCTCCCGCCCCTGCAATATAAGCTCCGGTACGCGAAACATACCAAGAAAAAGCAAAAGAGAGGAATAAAAAGAGCAGAACGACGGCACCGGCTGCAAAAGCAATGCGTCTCTTCCCCATCTTTTATCCTCCCTTCTTCAAAGCAACGTCAAGTCCCGGCTGCAAAAGCATCAGAGCCTTTTTCTGTTCTATCTCCCTTCAGCAGCAGAAGCAGCTTCCGCTGTCGCTTTCCCGGAAGTTCCCTGCTGCGCCTTTGCACCGGAAGCGGCCTTCACCGACGGTTTCGCCTTCCCGGAAGACGGCAGGACCGCCTCCCGACGCGCTGTCGGGTTGTATTTCAGATCCGCGTCAAGCCGCACCTGCTCATCCCCTGCCAGCTGAGCAGCTGCATCCGTGTGGAAAAGCGCTTTCTCCGCCTGGTCCTTGGCTTCCTTATGTTTCTTATCATCGACCTTTTCACTGTAGGAAACGGCGTCGAGATCGATGGGCAGACCCATCGCCTTGTCGAGCGCGGCCTTGCTCACATTGTAGTTATAAAGCGCATCGTAATAATTCGTCTGCGCCGTCACAAGCTTCTCGTCTGCATCCGTCACATCGAGGTTCGTGCCGACACCGGCCGAGTAGCGCACCTGTGCGATCTTGTAGTCTTCCGTGGCGCGCTCAACGGCAACGCTCGTCGTCCGGATGTTCTTCTCCGCCGCCAGGAGGCTCAGATACGCGGTACGCACATCGAGATCGATCTGCTCATACGCTGCCTCAGCTGCCTGCTGCAGCTTGTGCACCGCCGCACGCTTCTGCTCCACCTGGGCAGCCGTAACATTGTTGTCGAAGGCTGTCCAGCTGGCCTGCACGCCGATGGACCATGTATCCGCTGAATCCGTGTTGTTGGAAAAAAGCTCATAGCCGCCGATGGTACGCGCGGCCACGGCATTGACCTGCGGCCTTGCCCCGGCCTTCGTCGCTTCGAGCACGGAGTTCGCCTGGCGCACCGCATAGTCTGCCGCCATGCCGTCCGCCCGATGCACATGGGCATAGTCCGTGCAGCCTTCGAGCGTCAGATCGTATTTGGCATAGCCGAGCTCATCGACAAGATTCAGCTCCATGCCTGTCGGCAGTCCGATGATGTTGTTGAGCGTCGCCATCGCCACATCGTAATTGTTTTTCGCCCTCACGAGAGCCTGCTCGGCGTTCGCGAGCGCGACCTGCGAGGCGAGCACATCGGAGCGCGCGACTGTGCCGGCGTTGTACTGCGCGTCAACATTTTTCAGATGCTGCTGCAGATTGTCGATGGACATCTGATTGACCTTGATGAGGTTGCGGCATTCGAGCACCCTGAAATATTGGCTCGTCGTCTGGTAGCGCACGGCCTGCTTCGTGTTCTCAAGCGTGAGGTCCGCGCCGTTTATGCCGTAGCGCGCCGCATCAATCATGTTCTCGATGCGCCCGCCCGTATAAAGCGGAAAGCCGATCTCCGCCCCGCTGCGGAACGCATAGTTGTGCCCGTAATGCTCATAGGCGCGGCCGCCGACACGGTTTCCCTGCGTCGTCAGCTTGAGCTGCGGGCCGCCGTTGCGGCGCGCCTCATGGTAGGCCCAATTCGCTGCGTCCACATCCGTCACGGATGACTTGATCGTGCGATTATTCGCCAGAGCCAGCTCGACGCTCTCATCGAGCGCGAGGGTGCGGCCCTCTGCCGCGAGGGCCGTCGCCGTCAGGCTCATGGACACGAGAGCGCCCACGACAAGTGCTGTAAGCTTCTTCTTAAATCGCTTTGAATGGTTCACTATTATTCCTCCCGCTTTCAAGCGCAGATCTGGACTTAAAACCGCTGTTCTTCCCCTATCCCGCGAAATCGAATATATAGGCTGCGGCGAGACCGCCGCCTTGCCTGTTAAAACGCATGGTGCAGGCCGAAGTAAGCAGCGCGGCGATCACGCTTGTTCACATCACGCCACTGTCCCATCAGGGACGTATTCCCGTTGAGGCGGTAAAGCGCCGAAAGACGCAGCCGGAAATCATTCGGATCGTAGCCGTCGGCAGAAAAGACCCAGCGGTCGCCGCCGTAAGCGTCAAGCCCGATGCCGGCTTCCCCCGCGATGATTCCCGCACGCGCGCCGAAACCGCCATTTCTGCGTCCCACCTCGAGATTCAAATCATTGCCCTCGCCGATATCCTCAAGTCCGACGCGCAGGAAGCGATCCGGCGCAGTCTCCTTCGATATATCGACATTGACGTTCGTGATCCAGTTCTCATCCTTGCCGCTGTACAAAACATCCAAGGATGGATCCGCCTTTATGCCGCGGAACTTGTCGAGCGTATCGTTCGCCTTCTGTGTGACCTCGCGTGCCTGGCGAATCGTCGTCTTGAGGTTGTCGCGCACTTCCGGATCTCCCGTCACCTCGTGGATTTCCTCGGCCACCTTGCGGATGTTCTCGCTGGCTTTCGAGACATTGAGAAGCGTCAGGCGGAGGTTTGCAGCCGTCTGTCCGTCGTCGTTGACATCATTCGCCATCTGGCGCACCGTCTCCGTCGTGGCAGCGAGATTGGCGAGGATTGTCTGCATCTGCTGCACCATGGCGTGCAGATTGCCCTCGTTGTTCAGGGCAACGCGCCCCAGAACAGCCGTCACCTCGCGGATATGCGCCGTGACTTCACGCACATTCTCAGCCGATCCCAGCACGGATTCCTTCATGCGCGGGCTGCCGAGAATTTCGTTCAGGGAGGTAAGCAGAACCTGCACCCCCTTGACGGCCTCATTCACACTGGCAAGGACATTGTCCATGTTCGTCTCATCCGTGCCGAGGACGAAATCGCCGTCCTTCAGGTACTCCGTACTCCTCGATCCCGCCGGTGAAATGAGTACGAACTTATCTCCCAGGACACTGTTCGCCGAGAGCGAGAAGCGTGCATCCTGCGGAATCTGTATTTCCGGCTTGATGGAGAGAGTGACGCGCACGCCCATGCCCTCAGGCTCTATGGCCTTGACCTTGCCTGCGGCGACGCCTGCATAGCGCACATCGGAGTCCGGCGACAGCCCGACGACCTGTGAAAAACCTACATAAATCGTATAATCGCGATTTCCCGAAAAAGAAAAGCCGCCCAAGTGCATAAGAATAGCCGCAAGCATTCCTATGCCAAGCAGCGTAAACGCCCCCACTTTCGCCTCCGTAGTCATAAGCCAGCCTCCTCCTCTTCCACTTCTACAGCACGGAAAAACGCCTTGATGCGCGGGTCGGCGCTCTTCCTGAAATTTTTCGCCGTATCGAGGGCGATGAGCTCGCCCTTATCCAGCATGGCGATGCGGTCGGCGACATGGCAGGCGCTCGCCATGTCATGCGTCACGACCACGCTCGTGACGCCAAGCCTTCGCTGTGTTTCCAGAATAAGCTCGTCGATCTTTCCCGTCATGATGGGATCAAGACCCGAGCTCGGCTCGTCGTAAAGGATGATTTCCGGGTCGATGGCGATGGCCCGCGCCAGGCTCACGCGCTTCTTCATACCGCCCGAAAGTTCGTCCGGCATCTTCTTCTCGATACCGTCAAGACCCACGAGGTGGAGCTTTTCGCGCACGATCTGCGCGATTTCAGCCTCCTTCAGCTTCGTGTGCTCGCGCAGGCCGAACGCGACGTTTTCGCCGACCGTCATCGAGTCAAAAAGCGCCGAATACTGGAAAACCATGCCCATCCGCAGGCGGACCTTGTCGAGTTCCGCTTCTTCCATAGCGGAAATCTCCCGGTCGCCAATCCAGATTTTTCCTTCTGTCGGACGAATCAGGCCGATCATCAGGCGCAGCAGCGTGCTCTTGCCCGAGCCCGAGCCGCCGATGACGGCAAGCGTTTCACCCTTTTCCACCGCAAAGCTCACACGGCGCACCGCCGTGTGATCCGGGAAAGCCATCGTCACATTTTCCAGTCGTATCATAGCCAAACCTCATCAGTAAAGCAAAAAAGACAGCAGCACATTCAAAAAGAAAATGCATATAATGGAGGAAACGACGCTCTTCGTCGTCGCGCGCCCCACACCTTCCGCGCCCTCCGGTGAATGAAGGCCGTACCATGCCCCAAGGACGGCGATGACTACGCCGAAGACGGCCGCCTTGATGAGCCCTCCCGTAACATCGTGCATCTTGACAAAGACATCGATAGAATTCATGAACGTATACGAGCTGACGCCCGAATATTTGGTAGCGACAAGCCAGCCGCCAAAAACGCCGACGACATCGCCGAAAACCGTCAGCAGAGGAACCATGCACATGCAGGCGATCATGCGGGGCACGACGAGATAGCCGATGGGACTTGTCGCCATGACGCGCAGGGCATCGATCTGCTCCGTGACCTTCATGGTGGAGACCTCTGCTGTAATCGCTGCCCCTACACGCCCCGCACAGACGACGCCGACGAGCACGGGGCCAAGCTCACGGCCGATGCCGATGGCAATGACTGCACCGATGGTGCTCTGTGCACCATAGCGGATGAATTCGTGTGCGATCTGGAGCGTCAGCACGACCCCCGTAAAGAGAAGCGTCAGCCCTACGATAAGCAGGGAGTCCGCGCCCAAATGCGCCATCTGATAGATGATGCTTCTAAGGCGCAGACGGCGCGTAACCTGACGCATCGTTTCACCGTACAGCATCGTAATGCGGCCGATGTTCGCCAAATGCGTGAGAACGACCGCCCCCACCATTTCCAAGATGCGCTGCACCGCCTCGCCTCCCTTCTATTTATGTGTGGTCTGATTTTCCCCGATACATGGTTATGCGTTGCTTTTCTTGACAAATGTCTCCGCTGTGCTGCGTGCAAGCACGTCACAGCGTTCATTGCGCGGGTTGCCGGCATGCCCCTTGACCCAATGGAACGAGACGCTGCGCACCGAGAACGCCGCATCGAGCTGCATCCAAAGATCCTGATTGAGCACAGGGCTGCCGTCTGCCTTCTTCCAGCCGCGTTTTTTCCATGCGGCCAGCCAGAACTTGGTGAAGGCATTCTTTAGATACTGACTGTCAGTGTAGAGTGCAACCCGCGCCCCTTCCGGAACGTAAGATACGGCTGTGAGTGCGGCTGTCAGTTCCATGCGGTTGTTCGTCGTCATGGAAGCGCCGCCGCTCATCTCCTCCACGGAGCCCGTCGCAGCCGTTTCGATGACAGCCGCCCAGCCGCCTGCACCGCCGGGATTGGAAAGACAGGAGCCATCTGTATAGATGATATAGTCAAAATCCGCACGCGCAGCAGAATCATCCACCGTATCTGCTGCATGTGGTGCGTGCGCGGGAATGCCCCCGCCATCCTGCACGGTACTGCCTGAAAGCCACGCGCGCGCCTCCTCCTCGGTCATAAAACCTTTGTAAACAGGCCCGGCAAAGCCTTTCACCTGCGCTGCGCAGTCTGCCCATACAGTGAAGATGCCCGTTTTCCGTCCGCGCTTTACAGCATAGAACTTTTTTGCCACAAAATGCTCCTTTGATGCATCTCTGCACCTGTGCGCCCTGCCCTATATGATCCGTCACTGCCGGCGCAGGGGTCAATATGAATAGCGATAGCCGATTGAAAAACCGACGCCGTTATAACCGGGATTGCTCGTTTTCTGCCCGTTGGAGACGTGGTGTCCGAGAAAGGCGACGCTGAGTGCGTTGCTGTCGTTGAACTTATAGGTGAGACGCGGGCCGACACGCCAGAGGAACCCATAGTTCCGCGTATGTGCGGGATGGACACGGTTATAGACAAGAACTGCCCCCGTCACATCAAAGGATGCCTCCCAGTGCGTGCCGAGCGGCCTTGTAAAGCGCACCATGTATGCGGGGCCTGCCCCTACAGCAGACGAATCAAGCTCCGTATCCGGCCGATCCTTTTCTGCCCACGAGCCGACTGGACGCGACAGTGTCAGTCCCCAGTGCAGCGTCATATCGTGCATTTCCTTGTACTGACGAAAGGCATGCAGATTGTAAAGATCGATATGGCGGCGCTGACCGCGGTGCTCCAAGTAGTCGAGCTGAATCTCGGCGCGACGCTCGTCCGCATCCTCCTCATATAAATCCCCTGTCCCCATATGCATCTGCATATTCTGCGGGGTACTGGATAAGGACGTATGCGCTGCGGGGACATCCGCCTCGGCAGCACCGGGCAGAATGAGCAGTGCCGCCGCAGCCGCGAGTGCGGCAATATTGTTGTGTTGCTTTTTCATTATGATCATCTCCAACGTGTAAACAGCTCTGCATCCGGTTCTATTCCGAGGCGATCGAGAATCTTTCCGACCATCATATTCACGAGATCCTCAATGCGCTCCGGGCGGTGGTAAAATCCGGGGGCGGCGGGCATGATGATCGCTCCGGCACGCGCAAGACGCAGGAGATTTTCAAGATGAATCTCGTGCATCGGCGTCTCACGCGGCACGAGGAGAAGCTTTCGCCCCTCCTTGAGCGTGACATCGGCGGCGCGTGTCAAAAGGTCGTTTGTTACGCCGTGAGATAGTGCCCCCGCTGCCCGCATGGAGCAGGGCAGCACCGCCATCGCATCCATGCGGAACGAGCCGCTCGCAATCGCAGCGCCCACATCCGTATTCGGATAAATATGCGCCACGCGCCTCGTAAGTTCATCCCGCGTTATGCCGCACTCATGCGCCAATACGCGAAATCCGCTTTCTGTCACAACAAGGTGCAGCTCTGCACCCATCTCCTGCAATACGTCCATGAGACGAACGGCGTAGCAGCTCCCGCTCGCCCCCGTGATACCGACAATCAGCCGCCTCATCGAAGGACTGTCACGCCGCCCATATAGGGAACCAGAGCCTCCGGCACGCGCACAGAGCCGTCCTCCTGCTGGTTGTTCTCAAGGATTGCTGCAACCGTGCGGCCGACTGCAAGCCCCGAGCCGTTCAGCGTATGCAGGAACTCCGGCTTTGCCCCACGTGCGGGGCGGTACTTGATATTGGCGCGGCGTGCCTGATAGTCCGTGCAGTTCGAGCAGGAGGAAATCTCACGGTATTTATCCTGTGCCGGCATCCAGACTTCGATGTCATACGTCTTTGCAGATGTAAAGCTCATATCCCCTGTACAAAGCTGGACGACGCGGTACGGCAGTGCGAGAATGCGCAGCACATCCTCCGCCGCATCCACCATGCTTTCAAGCTCATCCCAGCTCGTCTCGGGAGCGACGAATTTAATCAGCTCGACCTTGTTGAACTGGTGCTGACGAATCAGCCCGCGGGTATCGCGTCCGGCACTGCCCGCCTCCGCACGAAAGCACGCCGTGTAGGACGTGTAGTATTCAGGAAGCTGCTCCATGCTCAAAATTTCGTCGCGGTGGTAATTCGTCGTCGGTACCTCCGCCGTCGGTACGAGATAGTAGTCCAGCCCTTCGAGTTTGAACATATCTTCAGCGAACTTCGGGAGCTGTCCCGTGCCCGTCATGCTGTCTTCGTTCACGATATAGGGAGCGAGCATTTCGGTGTAGCCATGCTTTTCAGCATGAAGATCCATCATAAAATTGATGCAGGCGCGCTCTAAACGCGCGCCAAGCCCTCTGTAAAATGTAAAGCGTGCGCCCGTCACCTTTGCTGCGCGCTCCGCATCGAGGATGCCGAGCGTTTCCCCAATGTCCCAGTGCGCCTTTGGTTGGAACGAAAATGTGCGCGGCGTCCCCACGCGGCGCACCTCCGGATTCTCCGTGTCATCCACGCCGATCGGCACATCCGCCTTC
>ERZ772967.2212-NODE-2212-length-12660-cov-3.234431_pt1 | contig 12660 bp, 15 predicted proteins | sample MGYA00511677_ERZ772967 | MGnify/ENA primary metagenome ERZ772967 (study PRJEB29015, sample SAMEA2737931) | human oral metagenome | biome: human oral; feature: human-associated habitat; material: dental | place: China | collected 2146 ...
GTTGGTTAGAGCACCTGACTGTTAATCAGGGGGTCGTTGGTTCAAGCCCATCCTGGAGCGCATCAAAAGGAATTACGAAAGTAATTCCTTTTTTGTTTTATAACTTTCACTTTCAATAATTTTGTCTTCATCGCCATAAAGCAACTTTATTTTTTCAAATTGCGCATATCCTGGAAGTTGAGCTTTTTTTTGAATGTTCAAATAACTAAAAAATTCTTCGCTCACTTCATACAAATTAGGTGTTCCAACAGCTTTCTTTTTTCCTGAAATATAAATTAATTTTTTTTCTTGCAGCGTTGCCAAACTTTTTTCAGCACCGACTCCTCTTATCTGCTCTATTTCCAATTTTGTAACAGGACCTTTATATGCGATGATTGCTAATGTTTCCATCGCTGATTTGGATAATTTTTTTAATTTTAATTCAGGATTAAAAAATTTTTTTATATCAAGTCCAAATAGTGGATTTGATACAAAATATACAACATCGTCCTCAATTCTTAAATTTATTCCGCTATCTTTTCTTTTTTCTTTTAAATTTAACAATATTTTTTCAAGCTCTTTTTTTTCTATATCATAAAATGAAGCAAGTTCATCAATTTTTAACATTTCTTTTGATAAAAATATAATTGCTTCTAACTTTTCTTCTATTCTAAAATATTTATTTTGAGTGTTTTCATCTTTCACATTTTCACATCCAAATTTTATTTTTCAAATACTAAAATTATTAGGGATTGCCTTAAATAAGACAAATCCCTTTTTTATTTTTAATATTCAATTGTTGGAGAAATAATTACATTTTTGTAATCATCGAAATCATCTAACACTTTTGCAATACCATTTATAACAGCGTGAATTGCATCATCGCCAACAGTCACTTTTAATTTTAATTCTTCTTCTATTCTTTCTTTTAAAAGTCTGATTGTAGCTCCTCCACCTGATAAATAAATTCCTGTTTCATAAATATCAGCTGCCACTTCTGGTTCAATTTCCTCAATTGTTATTCTGACTTCGTCAATTATCATGTCAATATGTCTTTCAATCGCTCCTTCAATTTCAGAAGCTTTAATTTTCATACTTTTCGGAAGTCCAACACCCAATTCTCGACCTCTTATTTCATATTCTTTATTCGGATCATCTTGACTTATTGTATTTATTTTTAGCTCTTCAGCCGTTTTTTCGCCAATTAATAAATTACGCTCATCTTTTATATACTCCACAATATCATCATTTAAGTGATCTCCAGCAACTTTTACCGATCTTGAAAGTGCAGGTCCTCCTGATACGATAAACGCAATTTCAGTAGTTCCTCCTCCTATATCGACAATAAGATGTCCTTTTGGCTCAAATAAATCAATTCCAACTCCAATTGCAGCTGCAACAGGTTCTTCAATTAAGTAAACATCTTTTGCACCCGCATCTTTTACAACTTCCACAACCGCTCTTCTCTCAACTTGCGTTACTCCGCTTGGCACACAAATAATAACTCTTGCACTATTAAATTTATCCTTTTTTAATTTACCTAAAAATTCCTCTATCATTTTTTCTGTTATTTCATAATTAGAAATTACTCCATTTTTAAGAGGTCTTATTATTTCTGTATGTTTCGCAGTTCTTCCTATTATTTCTTTAGCTTTTGATCCAATGAACTCCACATCTTCTGTCTTTACATTGATTGCTACATAAGTTGGCTCATCTACTTGAATTCCCTCTCCTTTTACATAGACAACCGTATTCGCTGTTCCCAGATCAATCGCTACATCACGCATTGATCTAGTTGAAATATTTGTTTTAAAAAAATCTAAAAATTTCATCTAATTTCTCCTTTTCTCACATATTTTTTATTTATTTCAAATCAAACAATAGAAGATTTTTTTATCTCTTATTTTCAATTTTGTATACATAGTGTATTTTACCATTTTTTTCAAATAATCTCAATCAGCATTACAAAAAATTTTTTTACTTATTCAAATCTTCATTTAATATCTGACCATCATCACTAATTACTCCATTATCTTTTAACTGATTATAAATTCTTGAAGCCCTGTTAAATCCTGTTTTCAATTTTCTCTGAAGCAGTGAAATTGATACTCTTTGCTCCTCCCTTATCACTTTTACCGCATTATCGAAAAATGGATCTAAGTCATTTTCTTCTTCGTAAGTTTCTTCCAAAATTTCATTTCGATATTGAACTTTTTTACTTTTTTTCAATGTATCTGTTAAATTTTTAACTTCTTCATCTGAAATATAAGCTCCTTGTATTCTCTCTAACTTAGAAGAACCATTTGCAAGTAAAAGCATATCTCCTTGTCCTAGTAATTTTTCAGCTCCCGATGTATCAAGAATCGTTCTTGAATCAATTTGAGAACGAAGCGCAAAGGAAATTCTGCTTGGAAGATTTGCCTTTATCATTCCTGTGATCACATCTGTTGACGGTCTTTGAGTTGCAACTACCAAATGTATTCCAACAGCTCTTGCTTTTTGTGCAATTCTTGCTATAGATTCTTCCACGCTATTCGATGCAACCATCATCAAATCTGCAAGTTCGTCAATAATTATGACAATATATGGCATTTTTTCAACAAAATTTAAGGAATTGTAACTTACAATATTTCTAACTCCATTTTCCATTAATTTTTTGTATCTGTTATCCATTTCATTGACTGCCCATTTTAATGCAATTGCTGCTTTTTGCGGATCTATTATAACGGGGACAAGCAAGTGTGGAATGTCGTTATATGGCATAAGCTCCACCATTTTGGGATCAATCATTATAAATTTAACTTCTTTATCCGATTTTTTTGAAATCAAAGTTGAAATTATTGTATTTACTGCAACTGATTTTCCTGAACCAGTCTGTCCCGCAATAAGTAAATGTGGCATTTTTACAATATCTATAAATTTATCCCGTCCTACAATATTTTTTCCCAAAATTACTTTTAATTCACCTTTATCAAGTTCATTATTTTTTATAATGTTGGCAAAATGAACATTTTCCTTTATCTTATTTGGAGTTTCAATCCCAATTGTATTTTTCCCTGGAATTGGCGCTTCTATTCTAATACTTTCTGCAGCCAGATTCATAGCAATATCGTCCGCTAAATTAGTTACTTTGCTCACTTTAATCCCTTTTGGAATAACGATTTCATATCTCGTTATCGTAGGCCCATATTCATAATTCACAACTTTTGCATCAATTCCAAATTCTTTTAAGACACTTTCCAGATGACTTACATTATCTCGTATACTTTTCTCAATTTTTCTTTTTGTTTCAAAATCCATCGGTTTTGATTTAAAAATTTTTTCAATTGATTTTTTTATAATTTCATTATACCCTTGATTTTTTTCCAATAAATTATTTGCCTCTTTTAATTTTTCTTCTAATTTTTTTTCTTTTTCAATCACTTCTTTGTTTTCAAAAGCTGAAAGTTTAGGAAATTGCTGAAAACTCAAGTCCTCTTCCAAATCTTTTTTTATCTTATCATTTTTAAATGGCGATAAAATTTCCAATTTCATACCTTTTTTTTGTTTTGAGTTTTCTTTTTGAATATCGTTGTCATTTTCTTCTTTTTTGTCATCTTTATTTTCAAATGTGTTTATTTCGCTTTTAAGATTATTCTCAATAATTGACTTTTTTGAATTTTTATCTTCTTTAATTCCTTTATCTTGACTTTCTTTTTTTTCTAAAATTTCCATCCATTCTTTTTCTTTTTCTTTTAATTCCTCGTCAGAATAAACTTGTGTCTTTTGCAAAAAATTTTCCTTCGGCTTTTTTGAAATCTCAAAGCTTAATTTTTCATTTCTCGAATTTATAATTTTCTCTTTTAACATCTGTTTCTGATATTCTTTATAATTAGTCTTTTTTAATTTTTCAGCATATTTTTTTGCTGCCAATTTTCTTTTTTTCTCTTTATACTCATCACTTTTTGAATATCTAATCCACTCTTTTATATACTCATATCCAAATTCTATAAAATCCTTAACAACAAAAAAAATAGATACAATCATAAAAACAATAAGTAAAATTCCCATTTCAGAGGAACTGATTACTTTATAAAATGGCATACTTACAACTCCGCCTAAAACTCCTCCGCTCTGTTTATTAAATCCGTAACTAAGCAGCTCTCTTCCTGCTTCAATAAACGTTTTACTAAGCGGGTTTCCATGCAAAACAGAATTTCTAATTAAAATTAGTGACAAACTCAAAAACCATCCGATAAAAGCAATTATTTTCCCACGAGTGACATTCACTTTTTCCCAAAAAAATACAAAAGCTCCATAAGCAATTGCAGAAAGTCCTAAAAACCAAGTCATTTTACCAAAAAACATCAAAATTAGTGAAAACAAATTGTCATTAGAACTTTTATCTGGTGAATTAATAACCAAAAGCAATATCAGTATTATCCCAGCTACAATCCAGATAAAACCTTCTATTTTTCTCTTTTTATTCATTTTTTTCTCCTTTCTTTCGATTTTTTATACCAACAAATATAATATTTTTATACACTTAATAATTTCATATTTTAGTAATTTATTATACAATATTTTTGGATATTTGTCATTTTTATTTAAAAAGTAGGAATTAATCCTGCTTTATTTTTATCTTTTACACTAAAAAAGAGGGGCAGGACAAAATCCCACCCCATTACTTTATGATTTTTTTAATCTCCTCCATATCTTTTTTTAATTCTGTTTGGTCCTTTTGCATTGCTTCCAACTGGTCTACTATCTTCTGCATAGTGGTCCTATAAATTTCAAATGTCTTACTATCTTTCCATAGGAAATACAGTAAAATAGCCCCTACTACACCATATTCAAGTAAAGTTTTTTCCATAACATCACCTAATCCCTAACACTTTATACCAATGGTTATAATACTCTTTAGCCTCCTCAGTTCTATCAATTATAGCTCTGTCCTTATAGCCTTCGTTTTGCAATTTAGCTTTCCAAGATGTTTCTCCAAAATACTTAACTGCCATATAAAACTTTCTTCTGGTCCTATTATCTATCCCAGTCTCTTTCATAATGAAATTAAATATCTTGTCTGCTAAGGTACGATTAATTCCAGTGTTGTTATAACAACTGTATAAATAATCGTGGACCACTGCTGCATTAATGTATTTGCCATAAGGATTATATAGCCATTGCAAAGATTTAGGAACAGAGGCTCCATCAGTGATGAAACCTCTAAATACCTTTATATCATAACCATTGACAGAGTAAACATAATCTTGGAGTAAAACTGCTTTTTTGTTTGAAATAAACTCTAATTTTAATTTAGTTTTCTCCATCTTCATTACCTTTTATATCTACTTTATATCCATTAGCAAAAATATCAGAAAACTTTTGTAATGTCTTTTCTATAATATCAATTATTCTTTTTCTACTGATAAATTTAATAATTATAATTCTTGCTACCCAAGGTAAACTAGAAGTTCTAAATAGTATAAAATTTACTGCTGCTTCTAATTTTTTTCTATTTTCTCCATGATTAAAACTTTCTTCTGCAAAAATTACTGATTGTCTAAATAAATTCACATATTGTTTTCTGTTGTAAATAAGATAAACTAAAATTGCACCTGCTACTGCTATCCATATCCATTGTTCCATACTAAAACCTGCCAAATATCCTATTGCTTTGTTAATTAAATCTTTCATTTTTACCTCCTAAAATTTTTATTTTTTTATAATAAATTTGTCTGGCCAGACTTTTTATTAATTAGTTTTCAATTTGGAAATGTGGACCATCCTTAAATGTCTTCCAATCTCCACCCCAAGTGATTACATAACCTAACTTTTTTGCAACTTCTTTAATATGATTTGCAACTTCCTTATAATACTTAAAATCCCAAGTTACTTTTCCATTAATCCATACAGCTACATCTACTGCTTTACCTGTTAGATGGTAGCTTTTTAAAGTCTTTGATTTCCCTTGTGCAACTAATTCTTTTTGTCTTTTTAGTGTTCTAATTCCTTCTGTTATAGAAAAATCATAAGGACTTTCTTTTATAGCTACATTCATAAGATTTTGAAGTCTTATGTCAACAGTTTTAAGTTTTTCTTTGCTTCTTTCAGAAAACTTATTCATTTTTACCATCTCCTTTATTTCTTTATATAAAAATTATTAAACCGACCTCGTAATTTTCCATTTAAAGCCATTAAAAAAAAGGTAGCTATATAAAACTACCTTTAATAATAGAAACTCTTAAAATTAGCCTTTTGCCAGTGCATTATGTATTTCTTTTCTTTTGTTCTCAAACTCGGCTTTTGATACCTCTTTTGGATTAACTTTTGTCTTAAAAAAGTGTTCAGTATCATAAACTGACTGAGTGAATGTTTTTCCATAACTAGCTAATATTAAAGATTGCTCTAAATCTAACTTTAAACCAAAATTATCATAAAAATACCAAGTTATTGGTTTTTCTTTACCATAAACAGTCTTTTCTGCTAACATAAAAGTTACATTTGAAGCTAATAATGTTATGTCTTTATCTCTGCATTTCTGTCTGTGTTCTTTTCCATCAACTTTATAATCAAATCCATATGCTAAAGCCTCTGCTTTTAGATTGTCAATTAAAGCACAATAATCATCATACTCTTTTTGATTATCCAATATCCATAGTGATTTTTCTTTGTCCCAATACATATACTTTTGATTTCCAGCAGGTTTAGGTATTACTATTAATTTCTTATCTTTTATAATTTCTCCTGGTTCTAATTGCACATCAATACCAGCTCTTATTTTTTCTTCTTTTGTCATCTCTCTCAATATATCATCTTTGTAAATTGGATATTGATAAGTAATATCTGTAATTATCATATCTTGGGTATATCCTTGAAAATATGAAATAGGATTCTTTTCAACATCTTCTAATTTTTCAGCATAAACTGAAAAGACTAATTTTTCTTTTTTGTAAAAATTAATTGTTTTCATATTAATTTCTCCTTTCAAATTTTTAATACTAATTTTTGTTATATTCCATTTCAAGTGGATTATTAAATTCTGTATAGATTTTTAAATTAAGTTAATTCTTCTCCATTGTGTAAAAGTAGAATTAGCACCAATTATTGCTCTATAAAAAACAATCCCTTTAAAACTATATAGAATTTGTTGACAATAACTATTAACATCATTTAATGCAAAAACTTGTAAATAAAAAGCTTTGTTATCCTGAGAGTCAATTTCTACTGGTAATCCAGAGATATTATTATCCCATTTGTCAGACACGTAAAAGCCTGACTTTGTAATATTATTTAGATTTACATCATTAATATTTGCCAAAGTTAATTTAGTTTTTTCCTCTTTGGTTGTGTATAAATTTTCCAATCTCTTACGATTTTCCCAAATTGATAGTTCTTCAAAGTTCCCATCTGGAACACTTACTCTTCTGTTTTGAGCTTCTTTGCAAATGTAGAATTTTTTATTACCAGGGAAATAATACACATTACCTTTTACTGCTTCTGTTAATGGGAATTTTCCATCTTCTTTCCCCAGTGCAGAAACTACCCTATCTTCTATTTCTTGAGCTGTCCCTATATATCCGCCCTTTTGTGTATAATTAGCTTCTAAGAATTCTTTTGTGATATATAGTTCTTTTCCAGCCCCTTCCACAACGATAGATTGAGCATTAGATGCTATAAGATTAAGTTTCAATTCTATCTTAAAAGGTCCGTCAGTTTCTGGTGGAATCCAAGAAGTTTCGTCTCCATCATTCATGTAATAGTACATTATTTCTTGCCCATTATCATTAACAAACACACCTATTTCTCTTGGATAATACCCTGTTCTAAGACTCACATTATCAATGTTAGTAGTCAAAATAACTGTGTCATGTTCCTGGTTTAAAGTCAGTATTCCTTTCTCAACTTTCTGATTGATTAAATGTTCTAGCTCTGCTGGGTTATCATAGTTATCTAGTCTACCATCACCTATTTTAATCTTAGAAAAGTTAATAGGCTTGTTCTCTGCCTGTATTTTAGCCAAGTATTCTCTACCTTTTTTAGTTATCCCATTAAATTTCATTTAGTCATACCTCCTGTTATTTGTTTATAAGCTTTTACGTAAATAGCATTATTTACAGTAAAGTCTTTCTTTTTATTTTCCTTAGTTGCTACTAAAGTCATTTCTTTAAAGCCAGATATATAGTATTTAGATGAGTTTATCTGCTTCAGCTCTATATAGTCTAAGTGGCTTCTAACATTCTTGTTAGCTTCTATATTTTCCATTAATTCTCTGTACTCTTTAGGATCTACTATTTTCTTGTCTGTATATATTCTAAAAGTTCCAGGTCTACCATTGTAAGCAGTCCATTCTTTTACATCAAATCCTTTATACAGTAGCCCACACACATCTTTTAATACCTTAGTTGTTCCCATATTAATCTTAGAAAATATAGCTCTTTTAACTATCTTTTTCTTTTCTTCAAGAGTTGCATTTTTAGTGTAGATAGAGTATTCCCACAGCAGCATATTAATCTCTTGCTCATTCATCAAATCTATAATCTCTAGCTTCTTTAATTCACTATTTATAATAGAGTTTCTACTTCTCAAGACATAGTCTATGGATTCATATATCCATCTTGTTGTCACATCATCTAATGTAGATGCTGCTGCAATATCAGTTAATTTCAAGTCATTAATTAATATCATATGTCTTCAACTCCTAGATAATTGACTACTATATTAACATTACACTTAGCAAACTGATGTGGCTCTAGCTTTTTGTAAGCGGGAGATGTTATAACAGTTCTCTTTACTCCCGCAAGCTTTAATCTTTTGATTAGCTCATCTGGAATAATATCTCTACCCAACTTACTCTTTTGCCATTCTATATACTCGTTTACAGCTGTTTGTACTTTACTTTTTATAGAGTTAATATTAATTTCATCTGCTTTGTTTATGTAATAATCAAACTCAACTTTGTAATCTACTACATCTGGACTTTTTATAGTAACCTTATCTGTCAAAGGTCTTATTTCGTCAGAGTTTACAACTTTTAAAACTTGGTTTCTTAACTCTTCAGAAGGAACTCCATCTTTTGTAAGTACGTAGATATCAACTTCACAAGGCTTAGGACTTTTAACTGTAACATCAACTATCTCTGGAGATGTTGATAAAGTCCAAAACACATAAGCTCCAACTGAACCCGCAACAGAAAAAGAGTCAGGTACTAGTCTTAATCTTTCTCTGTATACTTCATCTTCTTCCAAGTCTGTACCACCATTTGAAATAGTAATATTTTCTACTTTAGAAAAGTAAGGATATAAGTCAACCATTGTATTGATATGACCTACAGGGATATTATTCCCAATCGTTCCAGCTGTCTTACAAGTAGCAATTCCATCTACAAATAAAGTATTTTCTGCTATAGAATACTCTTCATTTGTCTCAAAATAAAGGTCATTATATTTAATCAAACTCCCTTTTGGGATAACAATTTTCTTCTGCTTAGATGATATGATAGAAAATCTAAAAGTAGCTTTAGCATACTGCTCTTCTAGTCTTAATCCTCTATCTCCATACCTATCTCCTAACAGGTCTAATCTGTAATCTCTAGCATATTTTAAGTAATTCTGCTTTAAATTATCGTTATAGTTTTCTTCTCTCATTGCTATTAGATATGCAACACTAGCAAAGATAAGTCCTTCAGGCGAATACTTAGAGATTTTTCTTCCACTCAACTCTTCAAACTTTTCCTGCATTTGCTGTCTTAGTTCTTCAGCATTTGCATCTAATATTTCATAAGTATCGTCTATCATATAATCACCTCTATTTCTAGCATTATTTCTAAGTCATTATTTTCTAATTTTAGATCTAAATTTTTAAGCAGTGCTCTTGGTTCATACTTCTTTAAATTAGTCATTAGTAAGCCTATAAGCTTATTCTTAATAACAGGAATGTTCTTATCAACTACATCACTATCTAAAGAAAAATCTCTCATTAACGGCTGTTCTTCCTTTGTAACTCTTAGTATCATATGTACATTTCTTACTACATCTTCTATCTCATTTTGTGGGTTATAGTTTATTTCATCTTTAGAATTTATCAAATGTATCATAACTTAAACACCTTCTTTTGCAGATTTTTTACAGTGTCCTCATACTCAACTCCAAGAATAGTCTTAGCTGTTTGCCTGTACTCTATTTTCTTTTGATACTGTAGTGGATCATCTACATACTCCAGTAAAGTTATATCTAAGTTAATGTAGTCAAACTCTCCTGTTGCAGCATTAAAATGTGATAGTGTTTCTTCAATTCCTGTTATCAAAAATGGAAACTCTCCTATTACGTGATATCCAAGTATTAGAGGAGCAAATTTCCCTAACTCCATAAAGTCTTTTAACATTTGTAAATGTAGACTAGGAGCCTTAGTAAGTCCTGCTATTAATTCTATAGACAAGCTAACTTCCATTAATTCTCTACCTTGCTGTCTTACTTTACCAATACCATAAATTGGCTCATGTTGAGTGATTTTGGCTTTTCTACTTCTTGATAATTCCTTCTTTAAAGAAAAAACATTTAAGTCACTAGCATAAAAAATTATGTCTCCTAAACTTCCTATCATGATGGGCCTCCTGTTTTACTGCTTCCAGGTTGTATTCCTGAGTGAGTATGAGTATTAAGATTGATGTTTCCTAGCATAGCAGTACCTTTAGTATTAGTATCGGCTTTAAAAGTAGTATTTCCATCTACAGTTAATGTCTTTTTTAACTCAACATCTGCTGTAATAACTACTTTTGTGATAGGAGATAGGGTTAAAACTCCATCTTTGTAAGAATAGAATCCACCGTCTGAAAAAGTCCTTTTTACTTCTCCTTCAGCAATCCCTGAAGGTCTCATAGGACAACCTAAGATGTACCCCTGCTCCATCATATCAGGTAATGATAGAACTATAACTGTTTGCCCTATCTCGAGATGATAATTATCTGAATGTGATTCTGAGAATGGGACCAGGATATTTAACCAATCACTTATCTTATTGTCTCTGTCTGGAAATATAACTCTTGCTTTACCATTTACTATGTCTATATCATTTACTTCCCCTTGCTTCAAGATATCCAGCATCCTTACCCACCACCTTTTTTATTTTTAATCTTATTTGCTTTTTTTAATTCTCTTTCTTTTTTTTCTTGTATTTGCAGTTTTAGCCTTTTCTTTCTCTGCCTTATCTCTCTTAGCTTTATCAATTGCTTTTGCTCTCTCTTCTGCATTTTGTCTAGCTCCAACTTTAAAAGCTTCAATATCACATGTGTAGTCTCCATCGATATTGTGTGTAACTTTATCAATTACATATCGTCCAGCAAATCTACCAAAACTGTCATCTAGTTCTATAATGCAACCTGCACAGTATTTAACATCTCCATCAACCGTTAAGTTTATAGAGTATTCTTGCTTTAAACTGTCCTTTAAAGTTTTCTCGGCCACCTTCTTAGCCTGAGATTTCCCTTTAGTTTTAATCTTTTTTGTCTTAGCTTTTTTAACTCTTTTTTTAGTTTTTGTTTTATCTGCTTTCTCTTTAAAAGCTATATATCCTCCATCATCAAGCATTTTTTACCTCATTTCTCTTCTCAAGTTCTTCTTTTGTAATAGTCTCAACAATGTGTTTCTTTTTATCCGCATCATAATAACTAACCTCGACTTTGTCGTAAACTCCTTGATTTTTCTTCTTTAGTGTAAAGCTTCTAATACGAAAATCTTTAATATTAAATATATCGATGTTATCATTATCAATTAATGCATCATCATTAAAGACTATTAGCTTATCATCAGTAACTTTCAAGCTTAGAGCTGTTTCAGATAGAATTCTTTTTAAAAATCCTAAGTCTGTTTCTCTGTCCTGATCTAATCTATCAAAGAAGGCATTATCACAATGCAACTCATAACTTAATTCGTGTTTAGTTGCTATTTTAGATAGAATTTCTGATAGAGTTATTTTTTCCCATGCAACACTGTTAACCTGCTCTCTAATAGTTTGGTCAAGAGGTAATGCCAGGCATTTGAGAGAAAGTCTTTGATTATTGAATGTAGGCTCATCTACATAGAAAATTCCAAGGTCTAAGAATCTAGATTTACCATTTTCATTTTGCTGAATCCCAACTAAAAGTCTTGAATTTTCATCAGGATACCATTCATTAAGCCATCTATAGTCTAAGTTCTCAACATCTAACTCTAAGTCATCTACTGCATTTTTTGAGTTATCGGTATAAGTCATAGTCGAGATACTTGGCTGTATTTCTTCAGTTATATCTACTCCTTCATAGAAAACTAATATCTTTATATTTCTTGCTATCCCAATTCCGCTAACCTCCTTTTTACAATAAAAAAAGAGCAGCTTTTATACTGCTCTCAGATTTCAGATTTTATTTATTTCTATTTTTATCCCATTCTGTAACTCTCTCTTGCAAAGCTTTAAACTCTTCTACACTTAAGTCTATTTTTTCTTCTTTTAGATATGATTTTATAGACTCGTCATTTATATCTTTTCCTTTTTCTGTTATGTAATCTTCAAAACCTTTAACTTTTTTAAAGTCTGCATAACTTACTTCATTTGCATCTTTACTAGTGTCTTGAGCTTTCACATTAGCACTTTTTAAATCTAAGTAGTCATCTACTTTAGCTAAAATATCTTTTATTTCTTGCTCTGACTTACTTAGTCTATTAGTTA
>ERZ772967.2215-NODE-2215-length-12652-cov-2.906168_pt1 | contig 12652 bp, 15 predicted proteins | sample MGYA00511677_ERZ772967 | MGnify/ENA primary metagenome ERZ772967 (study PRJEB29015, sample SAMEA2737931) | human oral metagenome | biome: human oral; feature: human-associated habitat; material: dental | place: China | collected 2146 ...
TTATCGGCGCCGAGCCTTATCAAGCGCTGTGCCGACAATTCCACAAACCGTTTGTCATTACGGGATTTGAACCGTTGGATATTCTGCAGGCGATCGTTATGCTAGTTGGCCAATTTGTCGACGATCGCTGTGAAGTTGAAAATCAATATAAACGTATCGTACAGGCCAATGGCAATTTATTGGCACAACATGCTATGAACAATGTTTTTCAATTAAAAGCAAGTAGCGAGTGGCGCGGATTAGGCGAAATCGAAGAATCCGGCGTGGAATTGACCCCAGCTTATCGCCAATTTGATGCGGAAAGCTATTTTAATAGCACGCCGCAACAGGTCGCAGACGATCCCGATTCACGTTGTGGCGAAGTATTAACCGGCCAATGTAAACCGTCCGACTGCCCGTTGTTCGCCACACGCTGTAATCCGGATAATGCCTACGGCGCATTAATGGTGTCCTCCGAAGGCGCTTGTGCCGCTTATTATCAATACAGAAGAGAATAATATGACCGATTTTATAACTATGGCGCACGGCAACGGCGGCACAGCGATGCAACAGCTGATTCAAGATTATTTTGTCGACGCATTTAATAACCCGATTCTGGCGCAAGGCGAAGATCAGGCACGGATAGTCTTAAGCGAATTAACCGCACTGGGGGAAAAACTCGCTTTTTCCACCGATAGCTTTGTTATCGATCCGATTTTTTTTCCTGGCGGCGACATCGGCAAACTGGCTGTTTGCGGCACGGCGAACGACATAGCGGTGGGTGGTGGAATCCCACGCTATTTATCCTGCGGTTTTATTTTGGAAGAAGGTTTACCGCTGTCGGAATTACAACAAATCATTCAATCAATGGCAGCGACCTGTCACCATGCAGGTATTCAAATCGTCACCGGCGATACCAAAGTTGTGCAACGTGGCGCCGTTGACAAAGTTTTCATTAACACTGGCGGAATCGGCATTATTCCTCAAGGACTGGATTGGGGGGCGCACCGGATTGAATCCGGCGATAAAATTATTGTCAGCGGAACCCTCGGCGATCATGGGGCAACCATTTTAAATCTAAGAGAAAAATTAGGCATTCAAAGCACATTACAAAGCGATTGCGCGGTATTAACACCACTAATTGACCTATTGCGCCCGTTTTCAGGCATTAAAGCGATTCGTGATGCGACACGCGGCGGCGTCAATGCCGTTCTGCACGAATATGTACATAGTCGGCAGGTTGGTATGCAAATTTACGAAGAAACCTTGCCGATTAGAAACGAAGTTCGAGGAATCTGTGAGCTCCTCGGCTTGGATCCGCTCAATTTCGCGAATGAAGGCAAATTGGTCATTATTGCCGACGCCGAGCAAACACCGTCAATTTTGACCGCACTTCATCGTCACGAATTAGGCAAAAATGCAGCAATCATCGGCGAAATCACCGACGATCAAAAAGTGAGAACGATCGGTATTTTCGGACAAAGCCGCTTATTGGATTTACCGACTAACGAACCGTTACCGCGAATTTGTTAACACGCTATTGCTTTATGTTATAACTTTCTCTGCGCTTTTGAATTGTAACGCAGTTACACAACTGCTGAAATGACGCTCACACTTTGTCAAAGCGATTGTCGTTTCAGCTTTCTATTTTTCATCAGCTTTCTATTAACCAATAATCTGACGCTCTTTTTTAACGGCGGCAGAAACCATCATAGTCCCCTCTTCCGAATTGATAAATCATCATAAAAACGCCTCCAAAACCGACCGCACGTTGATCTGCACCTCAATGAGTTGGATACCCAGACCAACTCATTAAGGTGCAGATTTTTTATGAGCAAACATTATTGTCTTGAATTCAAATATCACATTATTATTCAATGTCATTAGAAAACGTTGGCGAATGTTAAAGAATTGTATTCTGGCGGAGAGAGAAAACAACCACAAAAACAAAAAATAAGATTACGGCATACCATAAAAATGGATGATCCGCTATTGCATAAATCATCCAAAAGGTAATGCAATGATAGATATAGCTAGAACAGCTATTAATGGTCCAAATAAGACTAAAAAAATCAGGTTTCCGGTTAGTTTTATTTTATCGTGATGTTTGTCGTACCATGGTTTTAAAGGAGCAAAAACTACAACAAAAAAACTATAAACAAATAAATGCCTATAATAACCGGGAGAATCTCAGCTAAATAGGTGAAAGTAAAGCCAATGAAAACCCCTGCTATCAGTAGATAAATTGGCGCAGCTATTAGAAGTAGAAACAAAGCAATCATTTTTCATCCGGTAGTTATTGTTTAATTTGATTCTAAGGCAAGTAGAAAAAAATTAAAGTTTCTATTTGTGATTTACTACTAAAACTACTGTATAAAATTTTTACTTTCAAAAAACTTTTTCTGTCAGTGTGTAAATTTACTAGGAATTTTAGGTCACATTGGTGATCGTCCATTGGGTAAAATAGTTGCCATTAAAGTGAAAATGGTCGGTAAGTTTCTGCGTTAAGCTTGATCCCTGTGTCATTTTCAGCCCTTGCGCCTTGAGCATTTTCCAGCCGGCATCGGTGCCAAAATCTTCCCGCGCAATGGCGACCGTGCACGGGGTGTTTTCGTCGGGGTTTTGCCATTGGAAAAGATAATAATATTCCCCTCTTTGGGTTTTCCCTTCGCCCGTAAGCTCTAAATTATCGCAAATCCACGTTTCTTGTTCAGTAACTTCCAAAGTTTTTTCATTTACTTTTGGCTTGATTAAATGCAAGCCTTTAATCTTGCCGTTTTCGCGGTAGTCCACATAAGGATCGGTTTTTGAAACAGGCCCTTGCTCAATAGTTTGAATCACGGTTTGCGCGGTGCGTTGCGCGTCTTCGTCTTCGCGCAAACGTAAAACATAATCGCTTAAATCTTGCTTATTTTCGCCTAAGTTATCTGCAAAGAAAACTTTCCTGTGTTGTGCAATGGCTAACAGTAGGACCGTTTCTTGCGCCACCATCACGTCGCCGAATCGATAAAAGGTCACGGAGCGCACGTCATCTTTTAAAATCTGATAATGCCCGGCATTATTGAGTATATCCGCGTCCAAAATAATCGGCTTATAGTCTTTTTCAAGCCAGAATTTATCGCGTAGTAGGCTCCATTCTATGCCGCTTCCCTTGTCTTTTTCGCTCCCCCCACGCCGCCCAGGCTTTATCGCCGATTAAGGCATAAATATGTTCAAAGGCTACGTGCCTTTGCGCGTCAAAGTGCGGTACTTTTGGCTTTTGTTTTTTATAGCTCATCTTTCACCTGTTCTTTATTTCTATTCTTAAAGAACTCAACTTCTTCTGCACGGTATTTTGGCGGTGCGTTTTTCTTGGTATTGCATGGTTCTTTATTCCGTGGATAGATAGGGCGTTTCCGCCCCATCGGGTCTAGTGTTGCTTTTGGGTGGCTAAGAAAGCATTTAGATCGCTTTCGGCAATTTTGCGAGAACGCCCTAATTTATAGGATTTTAATTTGCCTTCTTTCATTCTTCTTTTTAGTGTGCTTTTACTGCATTTCCACCCGCGTCCGAGAGAAAATCTAACTGCTTGAATATTTCTTCTTTCTGCATGATTGACCTAATCAAAAGCAAATACGCTGACTTGTCCGGTGCTTGAAGTGCGGTCATTTTCGCGAGCGTTTTCGGTCATCAGCCTTGAATATTCACGCATTAATGCATGTTTATCATTGGCATTAATCACGCCTTGCTTAATGTAAAGTTGAACGCTGTAATTCAAGAATAGATTCATTGCTTCCTGTAAGGCAAGCGCACATTCTTCTATGCTTTTTTCCATGGTTATTCAATGCCTTCAATTAAGACGGCGTGGCGGTGATTTTCCAGCAAGTAATCAAGCTGTACGGAAAAGAAAACTTGTAGGCTGTCTTCGCGAATTTCTTGTTTGAAGAATAGGCGTGCGGTGTCTTGCTTGAGGTAAATCGCAAGGTTCGACAGTGTGGTGATTAGAATACAATCAGCCGGAAAGAATGGTGCTTGAATCGCACGTAAACCGCCAATCAAATTTTGCGCCGTTAATAATACGCCGTTTTGTGCGTTGAGCTGTTTCGGCTCAAGATTAATTAAAGCGCTGTTCATCACATCACGCCCACAAATAGCGATTAAATCGCCACTTTCGCGCAATTTTGCGGGGATTTTATCAAGGGCTTGTTTGATAAGCTGTACCGGGCCTTGTCCGTTTGTGGCTTGGATAACTTGCCCTTTTTCTTTAAGTTGTGCGTGCCACCCTTTCGCCACATCTTCGCCTAGTGGGTTATTTTCCGGATCGGAATCTTCCGCGCGGTGTGTGCCGGAAAAGCCTACCATGGTAAGATTTTGCGCCAGTTCACCGCCTAGGCGTGCATTGAGTTCTTTTTCAAAATCAATATCAGTGAATAAGTCTAAATCGCTGTGCGGTAGGCGAATATCTAAATTCACTTGCTTACATAAAAACGGTGTTGCGCCTTGCACATAATTTCGTGGGGTGCGAGCGTGTTTGTCGGTGTCCGTGTTGCTGACAATCGGCATAGAAAGTTCATAGACTTCATTCGGCGAATCCATTACAAATTTAGTGGTGATTAAGCCTAAAAACGCGTGCTTTTTAATGCCTTGTTTTACGATTTTTTCGACTTTTGAAAAATCATGCGCATATTCAAAATCTAAGTTGTCATCATTTAACGCTTTTTTGTATTCTTCAAATTTTTCTTGGGTTTTAATTTCCATTTTGGGATTCCTTACATATCAGTTAATAAACGTTTGAAGCCTTTTTCTGCTTGAGGTTGAAAGCGCTCAAAGTGTTTTTGGCTTGGGGTTTTCGGCTGCCAGCTATCGGCAAGCGCCAACGGTGGGAGTTTTAATTCTTCCGGCGTGATTGGCTCAAGATTGAATTTACGCGCTAAAACGTCATTAAATTCATCATGCCCATCTTTTCCGGTTAGCGGGTCATATTTACTGGATTGAACAAATAACCCCTTAAATAGCGCGATTTTCGCTTTATTTTGCTCAATAAACTCATCAAGCAAGGATTCGGCAAAGAATCTGTAAAGGGATTTTCGGAAAAAAATCAGTTCTTTTTTGGCTTTGTAGGTTTCTTCGCGTTTTTCGTAAAGTTTGCTTTCAAGCTCTTCATCAATGGCAGTGAAGAAATCTACGCGGGCTTTTAATTCTGCTTTCAATTTTTGCGTTTCGGCGTAGTCATCAAGCGTAAGTTCGCTTTTTTCATCAAATTTTGCTTTGATTTTGGCGATCTCTGTCTCAAATTCTGTGCGAACAGCGGAAATTGTGGCAGTGTTTTTTGCCTGTTTGCGCTCTAGCATGCCTAATTCATCAGAAAGGGCGATTAATGCCGCTTTCTTTTCGTTAAACTCGCTGAAAAGTGCGGCCAATTTTGCTTGTTTTTCGGGGTGTTGTAGTTTGATTGGTGTCATATTTAGTTACCTGTTTTTGCTTTGTTATTGCGTTTTTCGATTCGGTCATTCATCCATTGCTTTACTTCGCTTTCAATCCATGCCTTTTTATTCCCACCCAAATCGACTGCTTCGGGAAATCGTCCGCATTTGGAATAGTCATAGATTGTTGAGCGTGAAAGCCCTGTCATTTGAATCACTTCATCAATTCTTAAAAATCGGTCGTTTGTTTTTTCGTTTGCCATAAGTTGCCCTATTACATATAAACGCGACTGCATAAGCGAACGAGTGAGAAGGCTAAAACGGGGGTTTGTCTGTTCGGTTGCTTGCATTTTGTCGCCTTAAAAATTTTATTACTTGTCGAATCCAGCCGTTACGCTTGGAACGTTGAAAATCATAAATAAAAGGTGGTTGGCGTGCATTCGGTTGAGATTGTGGAAATGGTTTTCACAAAATAGGCGGAAAAATAAGGGCGATTTTGACCACACTTTTTAAAAGATAGCGTGAACTGTCCGATTTTATGCCGCGTGAATTATCAAAAATTGGCATTTTTACGCGTAAAATTTGCGTTTTTCTGCGTTGGTTTGCGTTAATAATTGTGCTTTAAAAATATCAAGAAAATCGGTATTGAGTATGGGTGAGGGCTTGCCGAGGCTTGCGTTAAAAATGAGGTATCAAGTAAAAGCGCGCGGGCGGGCGAGGGTTGCGATTTTTCATAAGCGAAAATAATAGAAAAAATCATAGGGAAAATAGGCTTTTAGGTATTGTGTGACTTGTGTTTTTGATATAATAAACTCAAGAAGAATCCAGTAATAACAAGGCTTTGCCGATGATTGAACACGTGTTCTCTTTTGCCCTTGCCGTGGCAATTGCCATCGGTGCACCATCTTCAATCATGGCGAAAGAAAAGAAAAACGACGGTAGCGGTATAATTAAAACAGCCGTCGCTTCTTATATTATCTATAAAGTCTATACCCATCACAAAGACAAGAAAAAAGAGCAAAAGGCGAAAAGCCAACAGAAAGAAAGTTATAAAGAGCCTGTCTATTATAATGAAGAGTGTGAAGATGAAGACGAATGCGAGGAAGAATAAAGGGCGGTTGCCCCGCCCTTGTTGGTTTATTCTGCTTTCATAGCTTCAAGTTTACACGTCTCTACATAATCGCCCCACGTTTGCATAATCACTTGGTGAGATTTCCATTTCTTTGATTTATCGTAGGCTTTACGCACTGTTCCCCTATTTTCGTGAGAAAGGCATAATTCAATCGCTTCGGATGAAAACGGTCTAATTCATGCAAATAAGTGCTTGCGATACTGCACAAGCCGTGCACAACCAATAAATCTTTAAAGCCCATACGCTTCAAGGCTACATTTGCAGCCTCGCTATTCATAGGTTTATTGAAAGGCGCAACGCGTGAGCAAAATACATATTTCCTATTATCGGTATAACGGCGCATTTGCTCCAGTACACGCAACGCCTGACTAGAAAGTGGTACGCTGTGTGGACGTTTTCCGCCTTTCATCTGTTCTGCCGGAATATTTAGGGCCTTTGTTTCCCAGTCAATATCCGCCCATTCAATACTAACCGCTTCAGAACTGCGCAAAATACTCAATAGCTGCCATTCGATTAAAAGTGCCGTCGGTTTCTTCAAATCAGCGCCTTGTAGCACTCTGAATAAACGGGGCAAATCTTCCGGCGCAAGTGTCGGGTGGTTCTTCGTTTCCACATAAGTAAATTCATCATGGATTTTTCTAAATGGATTTTTCACGATCAAATCTTCATCTTCTGCCATTCTAAAAATCTGATTGATTGCAATATTGATTTTATAAAAAGCGCGTTCGAGTTTTTAAGGGGAGAAAGTGTGCCAGTGCTAAGGTTTTATAGTTTGCTTCCTCAATCGGTAAATCTGCAATTTTAGAGAACAAATGCAACTCCACGCGGCGAAACGCTTCATTTATAGTTTGCGTCTTGAGTTTACCCGGCTTTAAACGTTTATCTCGCCACATCGTCGTCATTTCCGAAAAAGTAACTTTCTTTTCTTCAACAGGATTATTCAACGATTGTCGATAGGCCGCCCGGTCAATATTACACAAAATTAAGCCCCGGTATTCTTGCGCAATTTCTCGAGCAAAATTCAAAGAAAGATCAGGGTATGCCCCTAAACTCATTTTCTTTTCCTTGCCAGCAAATTTATAAGAGAAATACCAAAACTTGGTTTTATTCGGCTTGATACGGATATAAAACCCGTTACCATCGGATTTTATGTATTCCTTTGGTTGTGGTTTGAGTGAGCTTAAGGTGGTTTCGGTGAGTGGTTTAACCATTTTCATAATGAAAGCCTTCGTTTTGATTAAAATTAAACCGTTTTAACTCCCTCGAAAAACGCCCAAAGAGTGAGGGAGTTATATAGGGAGTTAAAAACGATAACAAAGACAAACATAAACAAACGAAAACAACAAAAGGGAAATCATTAAGGTGTTGTTTTTACGTTATTTTTAGACAGAATAGACGTTACTTGACAAGCTACGTGGCGGTGAGAGAGGGATTCGAACCCTCGATGCAGTTTCCCACATACACGCTTTCCAGGCGTGCTCCTTCAACCACTCGGACATCTCACCGTGTTGAGGTAGCGCAAACTATAAAGAGTTGTTTGGGTTTAGTCAAGTTTTTTGCGCTAGAACATAAAAATCTTTTTAAATTTTCGCTAAAATAACGACTCTTTTATATTTATTTTGTCGATTTTTTATGCATCTTAAGTCTCTTTTTTCCAAAAATGTCTTTTTAGCGGTGAAACCTTTCAGTGCATTGAAAGATGCATTTCGTGCCGGTTATACGAAAAAATCTTTGATGCGAGATATCGTGGCAGGACTAACCGTCGGCGTAATCGCCATTCCGCTTTCCATGGCACTGGCTATCGCTAGTGGCGTCCCCCCTCAACACGGGCTTTACACCGCGATTATCGCCGGGATTGTGATCGCCCTGACTGGTGGCTCGCGCTTTAATATTTCCGGGCCAACTGCCGCTTTTGTGGTCATTCTTTATCCGGTCACTCAACAATTCGGCTTAAGTGGCTTGTTGATGGCGACCTTGTTATCGGGCGTAATTCTAATTTTGATGGCGTTATTTCGCCTCGGACGCTTAATTGAATATATTCCGCTGCCTGTCACCTTAGGCTTTACCTGTGGGATTGGGATTACCATCGGCACCTTGCAGATTAAGGATTTTCTTGGTCTAACCATTCCTCAAATGCCGGCGCATTATCCTGAAAAAATTCACGCGATTTTGAGCGCGCTTCCGACGATTAACTGGGCGGATACGGCGGTAGGCGTGGTCACTTTGCTGGTTTTAACCAAATGGCACAAGTTACGCCTATCAATTCCGGGGCATTTGCCGGCGGTAATCATCGGTACGTTATTGGCACTGACGTTGAAATATTTCGGCTTTGACGTAGCAACAATTGGCACCGCATTCCAATATACGTTGCCGGACGGTTCAATCGGCAACGGTATTCCGAACGTACTGCCGGATTTCGCATTGCCGTGGAACATTCCGAATGCGCAAGGCGAACTGGTGCAATGGAATTTTTCTAGCTTGCAAGCCTTATTGCCGGCTGCATTTTCAATGGCGGTGCTTGGCGCAATCGAATCGTTATTGTGCGCCGTTGTTTTAGATAATATGACGGACACCAAACACCATTCCAATGACGAATTACTCGCACAAGGTTTGGGGAATATCGTGTCGCCGTTCTTTGGCGGGATTACCGCGACAGCGGCAATCGCCCGCTCGGCGGCAAATGTGAAATCCGGTGCAGTATCGCCGATTGCCAGCGTAGTACATGCACTTCTCGTGTTGTTTGCATTAATGTTATTTGCCCAAGCACTTTCTTATTTGCCACTTTCCTCAATGGCCGCGTTGTTATTAATGGTGGCGTGGAATATGGCGAATGTACCGGAAATTATTCGTCTTGCCCGTCGTTCCGGTAAAAATGAAATGGCGGTGTTGTTCACTTGCTTAATTTTAACCGTATTATTCGATATGGTTATTGCCATTAGCGTCGGCGTATTATTAGCGAGTTTATTGTTTATTCGCACCATTGCCGAAATGACCAAAGCCATTGAACATAATGCGCCGGAGGATTTGAGTGATGTATTGGTCTATCGCATTAGCGGTCCGTTATTCTTCGCCGCAGCAGATAAATTATTCGCTGATTTGCACGACAAAACCGTACATACGGACCATGAAATTAAACATATCGTATTACAATGCGATGCGGTGACCGTGTTAGATACAGGCGGCATTCACGCGTTAACGCGGTTTGTGCAACATATGTTGCCGCATCAGCAACTTTATATGTGCAATATGCAATTCCAGCCGTTACGCATGTTGGTGAAATCAAATTCAACACCGGAATTGCAAAAAATTAATTTTTCCGCGGATTTGAACGAAACCTTTAACAAAATTCGTGCTTTCGAACAATCAAATCCGTAACGAAAATAAAAGCGTGCTAAAATAGCGCGCTTTTTTTATTAACCATAGGAATGTTTATGCGTCCGAATAATCGAGAAAATAATCAACCGCGTTCGATCAAAATTACCCGTAATTACACCAAACACGCCGAAGGCTCGGTGTTAGTGGAATTCGGCGACACCAAAGTGCTTTGCACCGCCACAGTGGAAGATACGGTTCCTCGTTTCTTAAAAGGTCAAGGACAAGGCTGGGTGACAGCGGAATACGGCATGTTACCGCGTTCGACCCACAGCCGTATGCAACGCGAAGCGGCAAAAGGCAAACAAGGCGGGCGCACCATGGAAATTCAGCGCTTAATCGCCCGCTCTTTACGCGCAATGGTGGATTTGCAAGCACTCGGCGAACGCGCAATTACCTTAGATTGTGACGTGATTCAAGCAGATGGTGGTACGCGCACCGCATCCATTACCGGTGCAGCGGTAGCGTTGTACGATGCGATTCATGCTTTAATCGCCGACGGTACGCTTAAAACCAATCCGATTAAAGGTTTGGTTTCGGCGGTTTCCGTCGGCATTGTTAATGGCGAAGCGGTGTGCGATTTGGAATATGAGGAAGATTCTGCCGCAGAAACCGATATGAACGTTGTCATGATGGAAGACGGCCGCATGATTGAAGTACAAGGCACGGCGGAAGGTGAGCCGTTTAGCCATGAAGAATTACTGACTTTATTGGATTTAGCCAAACAAGGCTGCAAACAAATTTTTGCCGCGCAACACAAAGCATTGGGTTTATAAGGATTAAAAATGGAACAATATAAACGCGATTTTATCGAATTCGCCTTGAACCGAAACGTGTTGAAATTCGGCGAATTCACCTTGAAATCCGGTCGTAAAAGCCCGTATTTTTTCAATGCGGGCTTATTTAATACCGGTGCGGACTTAGCCCGCTTGGGCGAATTTTATGCCGCCGCCATTGCCTCCAATGCGGTGCTGTTTGACGTGGTCTTTGGGCCGGCTTACAAAGGCATTCCCATCGGCACCACGGTTTCCGTAGCATTATTTAACCGCTACGGCGTGGATAAACCGGTTTGCTTTAACCGCAAAGAAACCAAAGATCACGGCGAAGGTGGCAATTTAATCGGTAGCCCGTTACAAGGTAAAATTTTATTGGTGGACGATGTTATCACAGCCGGCACGGCGATTCGTGAATCCATGGAATTAATCGACGCGAACAATGCCGAACTGGCTGCCGTGTTGATTGCGTTAAATCGTAAAGAGCGCGGCAAAGGCAAACTTTCGGCGATTCAGGAAGTGGAGCGCGATTATCAATGCCGCGTATTGTCGATTATTGATTTAGATGATTTAATGCAGTTTATCGAACAAGATCCACGATATACCGCGCATCTTCCGGCAATGCGTGCCTATCGCGCTGAATTTGGCGTATAAACTTGAGAAATGGATTTTGGGCGCCATTATAAATAAATCTTGTTATTGCAAGCGGGCTTTAAAAACGATTGGATTTTTAACCGCACTTTAAATTGAGGAAAGAATGAATTTTATCGGAAAAATTTTAGGCGTATTTATCGGTTGGAAAATAGGCGGCTTTTTTGGCGCTATCGCCGGGCTAATTTTGGGCTCCATTGCAGATAAAAAGCTATACGAACTGGGCGCCGTCAATTCCAGCTTCTTTAAACGCAAAACGACCCGTCAGGATTTGTTTATGCAAACCACTTTCGCGGTGTTAGGGCATTTGAGCAAATCCAAAGGGCGCGTGACGGAAGAAGACATTCAACTGGCCAATCAATTAATGGCGCAAATGAAACTGGACGATGCCGGCCGCAAGCTGGCGCAAGAAGCCTTCCGTCGCGGCAAAGAAGCGGATTTCCCAATTCGTCAGGTAATTCGCGAATTTCGTATCGGTTGCGGGCAACGGGCAGATTTATTACGGATGTTCTTGCATGTGCAAGTGCAGGCGGCGTTTGCCGATTCACAGTTACACGAAGGTGAAAAAGAAGTACTTTATGTGATTGCCGAAGAATTGGGCTTATCGCGTATGCAATTCGAGCAAATGATCGCCATGGAAATGGCCGCGCGGGCATTTACGCAAGGCGGTTTCTACCGGCAATATCAGCAAGGCGCATACCAACAACGCGACGGTTATGAATATCAACAAAGCAGTGGCTATCAACAATCTTCCGGCCCGACCTTAAATGACGCATACAAGGTTTTAGGCGTGAGCGATGCCGATGACCAACAAACCGTGAAACGCGCTTATCGTCGCTTAATGAACGAACATCATCCGGATAAATTGGTGGCGAAAGGCCTGCCGCCGGAAATGATGGAAATGGCGAAAGAAAAAGCACAACAAATTCAAGCGGCTTACGATTTAATTTGTAAAGCGAAAGGCTGGAAATAAGCCGTGCGCGTGCTGCTTGCGCCGATGCAGGGCGTGCTTGATCCTTTTGTGCGCCAACTTCTCACCGAAGTGAACGACTACGATTTATGCATTACGGAATTTGTCCGCGTGGTCGATCAACTTCTCCCCGAAAAAGTGTTTTATCGCTTATGCCCTGAACTCAAAAATCAGGGCTTCACCCCTTCCGGCACGCCAGTGCGCGTGCAATTACTGGGACAACATCCCGAATGTCTGGCAGAAAATGCGAATCGCGCCATTGAACTCGGTTCGCACGGCATTGATTTGAACTGCGGTTGCCCCTCGAAAACCGTCAACGGCAGCAACGGCGGCGCCTCTTTGTTAAAGCAACCGGAACTTATTTACCAAGCCA
>ERZ772967.2218-NODE-2218-length-12641-cov-3.696170_pt1 | contig 12641 bp, 15 predicted proteins | sample MGYA00511677_ERZ772967 | MGnify/ENA primary metagenome ERZ772967 (study PRJEB29015, sample SAMEA2737931) | human oral metagenome | biome: human oral; feature: human-associated habitat; material: dental | place: China | collected 2146 ...
AGTTTTGTAACATTCCATTTTACTTTACTATTTATGAGGGATGATATAGCATATTTACCATCTCTTTTAACTCTTCAAGTTCTTTTTTTAATTTCTCATCATTTTCTATACGAACTCCCACTGAATCTATGAATAATTTCATATATTTTTCACCATTATCTCTATCTCCAAGAGTAGCATAGCAATATGAAAGCTCTAAATCTTCTACTTCTACTTTTTCTCCTTCTTCAAGTGATAATTTTCTTGATTCTAAAAGTTTCTCAATTGCTTCTTCGTATCTTCCAAGTCTTCTTAATGTTTTTCCAATCTTACGTATATATAAACTTGCTTGTCCTTCATTATGTAAGCATTCAAATTCATAAGCTTTATTATATGCTTTTAATGCATCTTCATATCTTTTCAAGTCAAAATAAATATCGGCTATTCTAATCCATATCCATTCATCATTTCTACCCAATTTTATCGCTCTTTCAAAATATTTTACAGCTTCTTCATCTTTACCTACAGCCTTATATCCTAATTCCCAACCTATTTCTGCATTAAGCCATTGGTCATCTCTACCTAAATCTCTTGCTGCATATAGATAATGTAAAGCTTCATTAGGATCTGAACCTTCTATTTTTCCATAAAGCCAACCTATTTCAGAATTTATAAAAATTCTTTCTTGTGTATTTTCATTAGTTTTATCTTTATCTATTATTTCTAAAGCTTTTTTTAGTTTTTCTATACCTTCTTCATACTTGCCTAATCTACCTAAACATTGTCCAATTTCAGCATATATCCAACTATCTTCTCTACCTAGTTCATTAGATTTTAATAAGAATTGTAAACCATCTTCATATTTTTCAAGTTCATTATAAATCCAACCTATGTCAGATAGTAACCAAGTATCTTCCTTATCTTGTTCATAGGCTACTAAATAATATTCAAGTGCTTTTTCATAATTCTCTAATTCTTTATAACATAGACCAATTTCTATGTTTATCCAAGCATCATTTCTACCTAATTCCTGCCCTTTTAAATGATATTTTAATGCTTCTTCATATTTTTCTAATAGACGATAACAGAATCCAATTTGACAATTCAAATAAATTTCTTCATTAAGTTCCTCTTTTAATTCCAAAGCATGCTTGTACTTTTCTATGGCTTTATCATATTTTTGCATTCTCATTAAACAAAAACCATATTCAGTATTAAACCAACAATCATCTCTACCCAATTTTTCAATTCTTTTAAGATATTTTAAACCTTCTTTATATTTACCTATTCCATCATAAAGCCAAGCTATTTCTGACAGTAACCAGATATCATCATTTTCAAATTTTTCTGCTTTTAAATAAGCTTTTAAAGCATCTTCATTTTTTTCCAATCCTTTATAACATCTTGCTATTTGAACATTAATCCATGCATCATTTTGTCCTAATTTTTTAGCTTTGTCAAAAAATTTCAATGCTTTTTCATATTGTTCTAATTTATAGTAAACTTTTCCATACTCTGCATATATCCATTCATCATCTCTACCAAGCTTCTTAACTTCCTCTAAATATTTCAGTTCCTCATCATAATTTCCCATAACTCCATATACCCAAGCCATATCTGATAGTAACCAAACATTTTTACCTTCTTGCATTTTATTAGCTTCTAAATAATATTTTATAGCCTCTTCATATTTTTCTAATTCTTTATAACAAATTCCTATTTCAACATTAATCCATGCATCATTTTGTCCTATCTCCTGTGCTTTAAAATCAGATTCCAATGCTTCTTCATATTTTTTTAAAAGCCTATATGTCCACCCAATTTGAGAATATATCCAACCATCATTTCTACCAAGTTCCTTAGCTCTTAAATAATGTTCCAATGACTCTTCAAGTCTATTTAATTCTCCTAAACAATATCCATATTCAGAGTTTACCCAAACATCATCTCTACCTGCACTAATAACAGATTTTAAAAGTTCTTCTGCTAAATCATAAGCCCCTATTTTATCATATAACCAAGCTAGATATGAATCACATTGAATTTTATCATCATTTGTTGTAGCGCTTGTTGCCGATCCACAGGCTGATGTGGCGATCGAAGGGCTGAGCGTACATGGGGAGGCCTTCCACGTAAAGGGTCAGCTGAAAGGCGATGGCGTCGTGGAAGTTCAGCGTCTTCAGGAGCGTGTACTTGTAGTTCTCCGTTTCGTCGCGGGTCCAGAGGTTCTTCTCCGCCTCGGCCTTCACAAGGGCCTCAACGTACTCGTTGGAGTAATAGACCACGCTCACCTTCACCCTCTGCGCCTCGTCGCGATCCGCGAAGTCGCTGGTGCGCGTCCACCTCGCGAGCTCCGGCAAGTCGGCCGCAAAGGCCGCGTGGGGAACGAGGCATATCGCAAGCGCCAACACAAGCCATACCGTCTTTTTCATGTTTGAATGATTTCCCTTCATAATCGTAAGAAGATAAAATTTTAAAGATAGAATTTCAGAGCGGATAACGCTTCGAACGCAAACGTCAACGGGGCTACACCATGATTATACAACAGAAACGCGCGTTTCCACCGCTTTTTTCACTTTGATTACGACGCCCTGAGCCGGTAGACCATCGCCAGGATCTCCGCAACGCTGCGGTAGAGGTCCTGAGATATCTCCTCCCCCACCTCGACGCCCCCGTAGAGCGCCCAGGCCAGGGGCTTGTTCTCAACCACGGGAACGCCCGCAGCCTCCGCAAGCTCTCGAATCCTCTGCGCCACGAAGCCCTTGCCCTTCGCCACGACCTGAGGCGCCTTCATCAGCCTTCGATCGTAGAGGAGGGCCACCGCCAGCGTCGTCGGGTTCGTGATGACGACGTCCGCCTTGGGGACGTCCGCCATCATGCGCTTCTTGGCCAGCTCCCGCTGCTTCTGGCGGATCTTGCTCTTGATCTGCGGGTCCCCCTCCATCTGCTTGTACTCTTCCTTGATCTCCTGCCGGCTCATGCGGATGGAGCGCTCGAACTCCCAGTGCTGGTAGAGGTAGTCGACCAACGCCATCGCCAACAACATCGCCGCAAGCCGCATGGAGAGCGTCCACAGCATGTCCCAGAAGGAGGCGGCGCCGTGCGCGAGAGGCATCTGCATGGCCCTCGAAGAGGCGGGAAGGTAGTTCTTGATTGCGGAGTAGATCACGACGGCGAAGACCCCCGCCTTCAAGAGTCCCTTCAAGAGCTCGACGACGGAGCGCAGGGAGATGATCTTCTTCATGCCGCTGATGGGGTTGAGCCGCCCCAGGTTGGGCTTGAAGGGCTCGCTGGTCATCGTCCAGCCCACCTGGCAGATGACGGCGGCAGCGGAGAAAAAGGCGATCAGGCACCCCAGGGGGAGCCAGGAGATGAAGAAGTCCTTCACGACCTCCCACGAGAGGTAGTGAAACCATCCGTCCCGCTCCAGGGTCGCATCCCCGATGAAGCTCAGAGAGAGCCTCAGAAGGCGGCTCATCACGCGCCACGTGAAGGCCCCCAGGACCGCCAGCCCCAAAAGCCCCGTCAGGAGCCCCACGGCGGCCGTCAGGTCCTTGCTCATGCACACCCTGCCCTCGGAGCGCACCTTCTCGCGCTTCCGGGGCGTCGCGGGCTCCGTGCGCTCCTGGGCGAAAAACTGGATGTCGAAGGCGACGCGGCAGCTCACGGCGCAGCGCTCCAAGGCAGCACCCCCTCCAGGGCAAACTCGATCCAGCGCTCAAACTGGGTGTAGATGAGGTCAACGGTCAGCGGCAGAACTGCGGCAAGGACCATAAAGCCCAGCGCCACCTTGATCGGAAGCCCCAGGACGAAGATGTTCATCTGAGGGACCGTCCGCGCCAGAAAGCCCAGGCCGACGTCCGCCAGGACCAGCGAACAAAAGAAGGGAAGGGTGATCCGCATCGCCAGAATGAACAGGTCCTGAAGCCAGGTCCCCACCTCGATCAAATCCGGCGGAAACGGCAGGAGGCGCCCCACGGGGGCCAGCCTCACGCTCTCCATCACCGCCTGAATCATGAGGAGGTGCCCGTTCCAGTGGTAATAAAACCACAAGCCCACCAGGAATTCCAGCTGTCCGATGATGGAGCTCTCGGTCTGCGTCGTCGGGTCCAGCACCTGGGCCATGGAGAAGCCGATCACCGTCCCCACCTGCTCTCCCGCCACGCGCAGCGCCACCAGCGGCAGCGCGGAGAGGAATCCGAGAGCCACTCCGATCAGGACCTCGCGAACGCCCAGGAGGGTGATGGAGAAGACGCTGTCGAAGTAGAGGAGCGGGACCTCCGCACCGCCCAGGCCCCCCGCCGCCGAGAACGTCAGGAGCGCGGCAAAGAGGTAGCGCACGGGCGTCGGGGCCATGACAGAGGTGAACACGGGGGCGCTGAACACGAGCCCCACAAAGCGAAGGTGAAGGAGGAGACAGACGATCAAGAGCTGAGCCGGCAGCTCGATCCCCCTCATGAAAAAGCGCCGCCCCGCATCACTGGATAAAGCGCTCCAGCTGGCCCAATATCTCCCGCGTCATCACGAGCATCCTCTGCCCCATCCAGGGGGACAGGAGGATGATGCAGATGAACACGGCCAGGATCTTGGGGATGAAGATCAGCGTCTGCTCCTGTATGGAGGTGGCCGTCTGAAGGATGCCGATCAAGAGCCCCACGCTCATGGCCACCAGGAGCACGGGCAGGGACACGACCAACATGGTCCAGATGGACTGGCTCAGGAGATCAAAAAGGCTCAGGGCCGTTTCCGCCATCTTCGGGCGCCTCCTCTCTCACACGGACCTCTGGGGGAACGGGCGCGCTGGCCGCCCTGCGTCAGGGGACGTTGGCAAAGCTCTTCAGAAGGCTCAGGACGACCAGGTTCCAGCCGTCGGCCATGACGAAGAGCAGGATCTTAAAGGGCAGGGAGATCATCATGGGGGGGAGCATCATCATCCCCATCGCAAGCAGGACGCTTGAGACCACCATGTCCACCACGATAAAGGGGATGTAGATGACGACGCCCATCTGAAAGGCCGTCTTGAGCTCGCTCAGCATGAAGGCGGGGATCAGGACGCGCGTCGGCACCGCGTCCTGCGACGCGGGGCGCTCAGTCCCCGACATGGACACCATGAGCGACAGTTCCTCCTGGCGCGTATAGCGAAACATGAACTCGCGGATCGGTGTCACCGTGCTCTGCCACGCCTGGGGGGCGCTGGCGGCGCCCGAAAGATACGGGGCAAGCCCCTCCTGATAGACCCGGTCCCACACCGGGTACATGGTGAAGAGCGTCAAAAAGAGCGAGAGCCCCGCGATGACCTGTTGGGGCGGCGATTGCTGAAGCCCTATCGCGCGCTGCACGAAGCCCAGGACCACGATGATGCGGGTGAAGCTCGTTACCATGAGGAAGATCGCCGGGACGACGCTCACCACCGTCATCAGGGCCAGTATCTGCAGGGAGAGTGCCACGTCCCGCGGGGAGTCCGCCGGCGTGACGCCAAACTGTATCGTCGGGAGCGGCACCCCGGAAAGCGCCTCCGAATCCGCGGCCAAAGCCGGAAGGGCAAGCCCTGCGCTCAAGACGAGGAACGCCGCGAGTGTCAGGATGAGGGGGAACCCTCTAGCGCGCGCCATCTTCCGTCCGTTCCGCTGGAGCGCTTCCCGCGCCAACCCATTCCTCATACTTCCACCTGCCCATCAGACAAGTTCCACTCGCCCCGGAGGTAAACGCGACGACGTCGGGTCCGCAGCGCAACACAAAAAAGACATCCTTACCCACGGGTAAGGACGCCAAAAGCTTAACGGCCCCGTCATCTCTTACCCCCGCGCACCTCCTCCGCGCAAAGCGCACCAAGAGGACGGCGGAAAGCGCCAGAACAACCAAGGCAAGCGACACTCTAGCCAAATAGGCCACAAGGCTGGGATCCGAGATCACCGATTCCCCCTCAGGCGCCGACTTCTCCACAAGGCTTCAACCGCTCCCATCCGCGATCGACACCGCGACAGCACGCACAAAACCGTGGCCCCGGAGGCCTTCGTCGCCGGGGCAGCAGTAAAAACGTCCCTCCGGCTCAGGACAGGACCTTGGTGATGGCTTCGATCACGCGCTCCGGCTGGAAGGGCTTGACGATGAAGTCGTTGGCTCCCGCCTGGATCGCCTCGATGACCATGGGCTGCTGCCCCATCGCGGAAACCATCACGATCTTGACGTCGGGATCGAGGGCCTTGATGGCCTTAACGGCGTCAATGCCGTTCATCTCCGGCATCGTGATGTCCATCGTCACGATATCAGGCTTGTACTTCTGATACGCGGCGACCCCCGCCTTGCCGTTTTCAGCCTCGGCGACCACCTCGAAATTATTCTTCTGAAGGATATCCTTCAGCATCATTCGCATAAAGGCCGCGTCATCGACGATAAGAACTTTCTTGCCCATCCTGTAATCCCTCGCTTACGTCAAAAATCTCCTGCACAGGGGCTCGGTCCCTGCGCCTTATAGAGAAAAGGTCTTCATAAAAACGAAGATAAATGCGACGCCCCAACGCCCCACTGACAGAACCAACCGCACAACGCATTGATTATATCATGAAAAATCGCCCGGCAAGCGCCCGTCGCAAAAAAGCCCGACGATGGGACGAAAGCCTCTGCGGCGCAACCTTTCGGCCTGCCCTAGGAGGCCGAACGCGCGCCCGCCGCGGCTCCGATGATGTCCGTGATGCGCACGCCGAAGTTCTCGTCGATGACGACGACCTCGCCCCTTGCGATCGGCTTTCCGTTCACCAGGATGTCCACCGGCTCGCCCGCCATCTTGTCCAGCTCGATGACCGACCCGCTCGTCAGGGCCAGGACCTCCGACACGCTCTTGCGCGTCTTGCCAAGCTCCACCGTCACGCGGACCGGGATGTCCGCGATCATGTCGATGGGGCTCACCGCACCACCGGCAGCGGCACCCCCCAGGGGTTGGAACGCCGCCGGATGCACGTCCACGATGGGAGCGGGCTGCTGAGAGGCCCGCGGGGCTGGAGCGCCCATGGGCGCCCTCATCCCGCCGCCGGACTGCGCCGAAACGCCCGCGGCGGGCGAAGGAGCGGGGGCTGCCGCTTCCTCCGGCTGCTGCGGCTCCTGTTCGCCAATGATCTCCCGCATCAGCCCCACCATCTTGAGGGCGGAGTCCAGGGGCAGCGCAACCCATATCTTGAAGGGATCCAGCCCGTTGATCTTCACCTCGACCGGGCTCATCCAAAGCTTCGTCTCCGGCGCCATGGAGGAGAAGGCCAGCCAGTCCCCCGACGCCAGCCCGGAGGCCGTGTTCTCCGGGATCAGGCGCTTTCCGCCCAGGAGGCCGCTCAGGCTCGTGAAGGAGGACCCAACCACCTGGCTCAGCCCCTCCTGGGCCGCGTTCAGGTAGAGGTCGCTGGGCTCGTCCGGCAGGTCCTTTCCCTCTCCGCCCATCATGAGGTCCGCAAGGGTCAGGGCGCCCCTCTGCTCCACCGCCAGCGCCAGGGGGAGGTCGTCGAAGCCCCCGAACGTCGCCGTAAAGAGGAAGGGGCCCGCCGGCAGGCTTCCCCGGAAGTCCGCCTGCGTCACGACCTCCGCGTCGTCGACGGCAGTGTCCACCTCCTTGCCGGACAACATGCCGATGACGCTGCTCTCGGCGCCCGCGAAGATCGAAGACACCTCGCCGAGCAGGTGGGAGTCCTCCATGGAGAGGTCTGAATCGGCCCCACCGCCCAGGTCGCCGCCGGAAAGCAGGGCGTTAATTTCATCCTGACTAAGCAGATCATCCATCTTTTTCCTCTCCCTCTGACGACTCGTCCGCAGACCGCTTCAGGATCCGGGTCAGTTCCACCGCAAGACGCCCCTCGACGGTCCCCGGCTTCGCCATGAAGCTCACCCGGTTGCCCACCCGAACGGCGACGTCGCTGTCCTTCGTCTCGTCGAGCTTGATCACGTCCCCCGCCTGAAGGGCATAGACATCCGCCAGGCTCAGGATCGTGTGCCCCAGCTCCAGCGCCAGGGGAATCTTGACGCGATGCAGCGACGAGATCAGGTTCCGCTGCTCCTCCTCGTCCCGCTCATGGTTCGTCGAGGCGAACCACTGCTGTGAGGATAGCTTGTCAACGATGGGCTCCATCAGAAAGTAGGGAAAGCAGAGGCTCATCATCCCCTCGATGTCGCCGACCTTCAGCTTCAGGATGACGAGGAGCACCATATCGCGCGGAGAGCATATCTGCACGAAGAACGGGTTGCTCTCCATGCTCTCGAAGCGGAAGCGAACGTCCACCACGGTGCTCCAGCTGTCCTCCAGGAGCTCCAGCATCCGCATCAGCACGCGCTCGATGACGGTCTTCTCGATGTCGGTCAGCTCCCGCAGCTTGCCCGTGAAGTTTCCCTTCCCGCCCAGCATCCTGTCGATGATGGCGAACACGAGGTTGGGGTTGATCTCGAGGAGCATGTTGCCGTCAAAGGGATGCATCTCGATCATCCCGATCACCGTCGGCTGCACCAGGGAGTTCAGGAACTCCTCGTAGGCCAGCTGATCGACCGAGGCCACCTCCGCCGAGACGATGGAGCGGATCAGCGTGGACATGGCCGTCGTCAGTTGTCGGCCGAAGGCCTCATGGATCATCTGAATGGCTCGAAGCTGGTCCTTGCTGAACTTATCCGGCCTCTTGAAGTCGTAGACCTTGAGGTTCCGCTCGTCGGCCTTTTCAGCCATGGAGTCGATATCCACGTTACCGCTCGTGAGAGCGCTCAAGAGCGAATCGATCTCGCTTTGTGACAACACATCAGGAGTCAGAAGTCCTCACCTGCCTTCCGGGGTCACCGCCCCGAAGAAGAAAAACTACGTATCAGGATATCACACCTGCCGCCGTTTTTCGCAGTCCCCACAAAACAAACCCAAAATCTTTCTCCGTTGCCTTTTATGTTACATTGTTTTTTTGTTTATTGAAGCACGAAAGACTCGAAGAGCACCTGGGCGATGGGGGCTTCCCCCCCCACGTTCGGAAGGATGGAGTTGAGCACCCTCTTGATGTCCCCCTGAAACTGGACCGTCCCCTCCGCGCTGTTGAGGTCGTCGTAGGTCTTGTCCTTCGCGATGAGGAGAATCTCGTTCTTGATCCTCACGAGCCACCCCATGTTCTGAACGGCAGCGGCGATCTCCTCCTTCTTGTTCACGAGCTCCAGGGACACGGTGAAGCTCACGACGTGCCTTCCGGCGCCGGCCAGGTTGCTGGTGAACTCGCCGATGGTCACGATGGGCCCCGGTTCCGCGACCTCGCGGGCCTTGGCGGCTCCGCCCTCGCCGGACGCCATCGTCCTCCCCAGCATCAGGCCTCCTCCAAAGCCCACGCCGAACATCACCAAACCGATAACGACAAAGACAATCATTCGTTTCATGTTGATCCATCAACCCCTTAGCGTTTGGGATACTCCGAGAGGAACACGATCTCGACCCTGCGGTTCAGGGCGCGGTGCTCCGGCGTGTCGTTGGGCACCATCGGCTGGTTGGGGCCGAAGGCGACGGCCTGGAGCTTCAGCGGGTCGAAGCCTCCATCCTGCTCCAGGTAGGACGCCACGACGGCCGCCCGCATCGCGGAGAGCCCCCAGTTGTCGCGATAGATACCCCCCAGAAGAGGCGTGGCGTCCGTGTGCCCCTCCACGGCCACCGCCGGGACCTTGTCCCGCACCAGGGAGGCGATCTTGAAGAGCACCCGCCGCCCCTCCGGCTTCACCTCCGCACTGCCGGAGTTGAAGAGGAACTGATCCGAGATGGAGACGGACACGCCGCGCTGGTTGATCGTCACCTGAATGGACTTGCCCAGCCCCTCGGAGCGCAGGTAGCTGTTGATCGTGTAGGCGACGTGCTGGGTATCCAGCTCCACCCTAGATGACGACCCCGCGTCCACCCCCTCTTCCCCGCTCTGGTTGGGCTCCATGGACTCCTCGGTCGTCACGCCGCCCTTCAAAACCCCCAGGGAGCCCCTGAGGGAGATCAGCGCCTTCTGGAACTTCTGCGCATCGATGGAGGACATGGCGAACAGCAGGATGAAGAAACACAGGATGAGCGTCACCATATCCCCGTAGGTGCCCATGTAGAAGGGGGCGCTCAGCCCCGGCGGCTCCGGCTTCTTCTGGCGCGCCAAGGCTACTCGCCCTCCTTCTTGTCAAAGCTGCTGCGAAGCCTGGGGGGAAGGTAGACCTTCAGTTTTTCCTCGACGATTCGGGGATTTTCGCCGGCCTGGATGGCCAGGATCCCCTCCACCATCAGCTCCATGGCCACGACCTCCTGGGCGGAGCGGGCGGCGAGCTTCTTGCCGATGGGGATGCCAAACATGTTGGCCATCATGGACCCGTACATCGTCGTGATGAGGGCGACGGCCATGTTGGGGCCCAGGGAGCTGACATCCGCCAGGTTCCCCAGCATGGCGATGAGGCCCACCAGCGTCCCGATCATCCCGTAGGAGGGGGCGAACTCCGCGAGGGTGTCGAACACGGACTTGTTGGCGGAGTGGCGGTCCTCCAGGACGCCGATCTCGGTGTCCAGGATCGCCCGCACCAGCTCCGGGTCCGTGCCGTCCACGACCAGCTGGATGGACTTCTTCAGGAACTCGTTGTCCAGCTCCGCCACGTCGCTCTCCAGGGCAAGCAGGCCTTCCCTGCGGGTCTTCTCGGCGAAGCTGACGATCATCTGCACCATCCCCACGAGGTTGGGCTCGTGGGAGACGAAGGCGCTCTTCAGTCCGCCCCCTATGGCCTTCAGCCTGTCCGAGGGGTTTGAGAGGATCGTTGCCCCCACCGCGCCGCCGATCGTGATCATCATGGAGGGAACGTCGATGTAGGCGCCGAAGTTTCCTCCCCCAGCCATGGCAGCGAGAACCAGAATCCAAGATATGAGAAATCCAACGATACTCGTTAAATCCAAAGCCTATTCACCCCTAGTCCAGCAGCATGCTCCATCACGATCCCGCTCCTTCGGAATCCTCCACCTCGTCCGCAGAATTTGCAACGATGCAGGTGTACCCCGCCAACTTCCGAAACGCAATGATCTTTTCGCAGACCTCGTCGATCCCCTCGCGCACGATATAGCGGTGGCCGTTCAAAAGCCGCACCACGGTATCAGGCGTCACGTTGATAGTCTCAATCATATCAGAGTTCAGCAAAAAACGTTCGCCGTTCAGGCGATGCACCTCAATCATCGCTATAGCCCCTTCCCTCCCCCGAAGGAGAGACGCCCCAGCCTTCACATAAAGCGCACCGAGGATACCCTGTTGGGACACCTTGTTGATTGTATATGAAAATCCGTAAAAAAACGAGGTCCGCTAAAAAAAATTTCAGGCTTTCAAAGGAGAAGGGCATCGGGTTCATTCAAAATCGATCAAAAACCCTCCCATCGCTCCTCTTCTTCCATTAGGACAGTTCTCAAAAAAAACAGAGGTCCCGCTTCCTGCAGGACCTCACTCTTTAAAATTTGGAGCGGAAGACGGGGTTCGAACCCGCGACCCCAACCTTGGCAAGGTTGTGCTCTACCTCTGAGCTACTTCCGCATTTTCGCTGACCTGGTGGCGGGACCCAGAATCGAACTGGGGACACACGGATTTTCAGTCCGTTGCTCTACCATCTGAGCTATCCCGCCTCATAGACGAAAAACAACTGAAAATGGCGGGGCCGACGAGACTCGAACTCGCGACCTTCGGCGTGACAGGCCGACACTCTAACCAACTGAGCTACGACCCCGCTTTTTCAATGGTGGGCGAAACAGGGTTCGAACCTGTGACCCCCTGCGTGTAAGGCAGGTGTTCTACCGCTGAACTATCCGCCCCGAAACACAGGAGCAAGTATAGCCGCCCCTCATGATTCTGTCAACTATCTTGTCATGGTTTTGTCGTTGTTCTGAGATAATGTTGCTGCGCTGTAAGCGCGAAAGCAAATCTTCGCTTTGCGTAGAAAACCCGGCCCCTCTTGAAGAGAGGCCGGGCCTTTGTCCTTTACTCAGGGATTCTGCGAGGAGATGCGCTCCCGCGTCTGCTGCATCGTCGCGAAGAGTCTCACGATGTAGGTGTTGGACCATCCTCTTCCCGTAAACATCATCTCCGTGAGCATCGCCGAGAGCACAAGAAGGAGACACCCGATGCAGGCCAGCAGGACAATGGCGATCTGCTTTCGAATGTTGGGTTTCATATAGGATGCGTGAATTTCGACATCCTTGGGCTCGCGAACGCGGAAGCCCTTTTTGCGGAGTTTTTCCCGCTCCCACTTCTCCCAAAGGCTCATGGCGTCACCGTCCTTTCTGCGGCTTGGGGCCTATGCCTCCGTCCTCCCTCACTGCCTGCTGCGGCGTCCACAAAGAAACAGCGCAGCCCCGGCCAGGGATACGAGGGGAAATCCCCAGGCACTACACCCGCCGCCGCCCTCTTCCTTCCTCGGCCGTTTGTCTCCCGACTCGGGGTAGCCCGGCTGGGGATTTGCGCCTGCCGCCGCGACGTAGAAGCTCAGGTTCCATTTCCCGTCCGCAGCGCCGTCGCCCAGGAGGACGTAGGGAACCCCGTCGTCCTTCACGATCTCGCAGTAGGCGGTATATTGAGCCTTGGGGCTCTTGGCGTCCGCCATCAGGACGATCAGGTCCAGGTAGAGACAGTCGTCATGGATGAAGGCGCGCACGCACTCCCTCAGGTCCGCCCCAC
>ERZ772967.2220-NODE-2220-length-12634-cov-17.779235_pt1 | contig 12634 bp, 12 predicted proteins | sample MGYA00511677_ERZ772967 | MGnify/ENA primary metagenome ERZ772967 (study PRJEB29015, sample SAMEA2737931) | human oral metagenome | biome: human oral; feature: human-associated habitat; material: dental | place: China | collected 2146 ...
TCAGAGGTTGACCTGGCGGGAGATGATGCCGGCCTTGGCGCGGCGGACCTCGGGGCTCAGGGGGCTGGAGTCGGCCAGTGCGGCCTCCAGGCGCTTGCCCGTGGCCTGCAGCGGCTTGGTGAGCTCCTCGGCCTCCGTGCCGGGGACGAGCTCCCACACCGGGATGGCCAGGCCGTTGGCCCGGAAGGCGCCGACGAAGCGCGCCCCCTCCTCCAGGTCGGACTCGCGCGCGGCGTAGATGCGGGCGAAGGCGTTGAAGAACTCGTCCTCATCCTCCCCGCGCACCCAGCGCACGAACTCCTTGGCGCCCAGTCGGCACCAGTAGGCGTGCTCGACGCCGGGAACAGGCCGGGTCGGGGCGATCTCCTCCTTGGCGCGCTCGATGGCCTCCTCGATGACCTGGCGGGCCTGCTCGTTCTCGCCGGCGGCCTGCGGGTCGATCCAGAAGTCGAAGGTCTCGCGCACGGAGACCACCGGCGGCTCACTGGTGTCGAGGATGTCCTGGAGGCGCGGGCCGGGCTCGGGCAGGCCGTCGGTGCGCAGGGCCTGACCCTCGGGCAGCTCGAGGGTGGCCAGGACGGCGGCGGCGACGTCGCGGGAGGCGTCCCCGGAGTGCATGGAGGTCTGCATAGCCACGAGGACCTCGCCGTCGGAGCGCTTGAGCCCCTGGACAAACTCGGGAAGGAGCGTGACGAGCTGAACCTGCTTGCCCCCGTACTCCTTGGTCAGGCGCACGGTGGCCGTGGCAGCCGGGATGATCTGAGCCATCGCCACGAGGTCCTCCTCGGCCGGCAGACCGGCGAAGGGGCGGGCGACGAACTCGATGCTCTGCTTGCGGGGCTTGGCCGACGCGGCGGCCGGACGGCGCCCGTGGCGCTTCTTCTTCGACATGCCCGTCAGCCTACCGGCCGCGTGGCGCCCCACCGAGGTCGACGGCGGCCCGTCGCCGGCCCATGACGCGCCTCACGGCAGTTCTCCCCACCGGTTTCCCCCGACGTCACAGGGACAACAGCCCCGCCGCCGCACGGAGTGAGGAATGCTAGTCCCATGCGATTCAGTGCAGTGGGCCTTCGGCACCTGGGGATCCGTGTTGCTCGAACGGCCTGGAGCAGCCGCCTGTTCAAGACTGCGCTGGTGTTCGTCGTCATCACCGTCTTCCTCACGCTCGCACAGGCGTGGGCTCAGCAGCGTCCGGTCATGGCGTCCTCCCTCACTCAACCGGAGGCGCCGGCGTACTCGACCTGGCAAGCCTCGGCCGAGGCGAATGAGACGACGTCATGCGACACCTCCACTAGCACGAGCCCCGCACCAGGGGCCCAGTGGGGTGAGGCCTGGCGCTTCGACAGCGGAACCGATCCATCCATGACTCTGAGCTCCCCCGTGATCCACCGATGCGGGAACTACCTCGTCGTGGAGTCCCGCGAAGATAAGGACACCCTGCGCGGTTACCTCCTTGACAAGGCAGGCCCAAAGAAACTGTGGGAGCTGACGAACAAGAGTATCAACCTATGGGGATCCCCTTGGTGGGGCGGACACTTGGTTCTGAACCACGAGATTCTCGATCCGGCCACCGGGCGCACAGAAACAGCCCCGTGGTCCTCAGACAACTGGCCGTACATCATCTCCCCTCATCTCATCATCACCTGCGACTCCTACTGGAACACCAACCGGTGCAGCGCCTGGGACTGGAGCGGCGGGCGCCCCACTCGGCGCTGGGAGCGCAGGTACGACACCCAAACCAACCCTCAGCCGTCAGGAATCGCTGGAGATGACGCCACTGGAAGCATCCTGGTGTCGACTGCCTCGGCTGACAACAGCCAAGCGGCAAGGACTGGTCTCATGAACCTCGCTGACGGGAGTGTTCGCAACGACTGGGCGGGCGAGGAACTGGGGAGGGAATCGACATACATCCCCGCGCAGGACGGGTGGATCCACATCCCGCGGGACTCCGAGACCGCTGAGGCCTACTCCCTTCAAGGAGAGCCGAGGGGGACATTCCCCCTCTCCGGGAGCAATGCGGCGCTGCTCCTGTCGGAGTCGGGAACCCCCACCGTGGAGCAGTTCCAGCGAGCCTACGAGTCGGGCGACCTCTCCTGGGCCGAGTACACCGTCGAGTGCACGTCCGCCAGCGCCTGCACTTTCAACGGCACGCCCGTGACGCTGCCCCTCGAGAAGGCCCTCGACCGGACTCCGGGACGAGGCACGCTGCAGCTCGGCTGGCATCTCACCGAAGACCGGCACATCCTGGCGGCCCCGTTCGCATTCGGCCGCCAGTGGAGCCAGTCGACAAACGATGAAACGTCCCTCGTCATCGACACCCGCACGTCGCAGGTCATCGCCCCTCCGGGGAGGTTGGCGCATATTCAGGCCAATCTCACCGACTCGCACCTGATGATCGGCATCCACGGGACCGAGATCGTCGGCTACATGCCCGCTGCGTGACGGTCCGCCTACACCCGCGCCGCGGTTGCCGTCGACGTCGCGGCAGCGGCATTGGCGACCGCATCACGACGTCGTGCCACCGCCGTTTCCACGGTGGCCACGAGGCGAGAGATCCGATCCAGCTCAGCCAGCGCGGCAGCCGGAGCGATCTCGCCTTGATCCAGGCTGTTGGTCAGCTCTCCCAGTCTCCGATTCTGGTGGCCGACCCAGTTCTGGACAGCATCGACCTGGAGCCCGGACCGGCGGCGGCGTGCGGATCGCACCATCCGGGTGACTGATCTCAGGCGCTCAAGAACCGGTTCCTGCAGCTTGCCCCAGACCTGCTCCCAGGTCGGGGACATCGTCAGCATGGACACGGTGTCCACGATGACGTCGTCGCCGTCGTCAAGGGCTGTGGAGCGTCGCTCAAGCTCGAGGGCCTCGTGTTGAACGCTCTTGCTGAACCAGTCGATGCCTCGAGGTTCACCGAATCTGTTCCAGGCGCGTGCGACGTCGTCATACTCGGCCTCGAAGCGCTGGTAGCGCTGTGCGAGCTGATGTGACTCTGGTGAACCGGGCTCGAGCGTTCCCACGCGTAGGGCGGTTGAGTCGTAGTCGTAGGTCACCTGTGCGTAGGAGCGGGCGGCTGCTCTTGCTCGACGACGGGCACTGAGCCCTCGCCGACAGTAGATGACGAGCCTGACCACGCCTGCCACGCACAGCACCCCTGCACCGACGACGCCGATACCCGAGACCGTCATACCGTAGGGACCCAGGTAGGTCTCGGCTTGACGTCCCATCGCCACGACACCGCCGTTCCAGTCCTGAGCAGCGAAACGTGACGCCGCCGCGTCCTGGATGGCGACCTGCTCGGATCGCTCCAGTGACACGTCTGCGCCGGGGTAGAAGGCCATCTGGTGCGCGTGAGGGGCCACCGCAATGACAACCACTCCTTCTTTCCAGCGACCTCCGCCCGAGGCTCGAAAGTCCTGTCGGTAGTCGAAGATGTTCTCGGCGTAGTTCGCGGTAGCCGCATCCAAGTTGTTGATACCCCACCCCGTCAGCGATACGACTTCGAAACGAATGTCTTGCCGGAATCTCAGACTCTGCAGATCACGCTGAAGAGCCTGGGAATCGAAGATGCCGGCCTCATCGCGAACATTGACGGTGGGAGCATGACCTTGCCGAAACGGACCGAGAATCGCGATGGGAAGCGCAAAGATCATCATCGCACATACGGCAATATTCGCAACAAATTTGACGATATCGGAGGTGTTGCGCCGACGACGCTCCGGAACAGCTCTCCCTAAGACCATCGTATTGCCCACTTCCGCTTCTTGCTGGGTTCGCGTTTCCACCAGGGATCCCTGTACAACAAAGCGTACCGGTAGGCGTTATACACATCCATCACTGGCGCACTGACGGACAGTGCGCCCACCCCCTCGCCCGTTACCGCGACCTCACCAATCGCGGGTGACCTCGTGAGCATGCGCACGGTGCTTGACATTCTCGACACTCCTCCCCACCGGTCAGCGGACTTCAGCCCCTCGTCGTCAGGAGCCTTTTGCCCGCCACGCCCGAATTGAGCACCCCCCAGCATCATGGAGATCTTCGAGCGCGGGCTGCTGCTCCACGCATTCATGTACTTCTTATACCGGCGACGACACCTCCTCCTCTCACCCCTCGACATTCCGGCAAACACCCCATCGACAAAGCGTTCCGCGACCTGCCTCAGTTCCGAAACCACGCGCCCCAGAACATCGAGCCCCTCCACAGGCCTTATCTGACCTTGAAACAGCCTGCCTTCAAGGCCGTCGACCATCGAACGCAGGGAGGCCACCTGCTGCATCGCACTCGTGAACTTTGAGTCATACGCGCGCCCAACTGGTGCGGCGAACCGCTTGACTGCCTGCATATCTGCAAATACCGCGTCACACTCGTTCTGCCACGCGTCCCGCCAAAACTCGGTCAGAGACAACAGTCGGGCACAGTTGATGACCGCCTGCTGAACAGCATCCAATTGCATTGAGTAGGCTTTGACATAGGCCGATTTGTTCCCCACTCTCAGTCCGTACCACTGGAGCCCTACAGGAGTCCCCAACGCACTCCATGATCGCTCAAGTCGACGATAGTGCTTCTGAAGCACCATATACCTGGCAAGAACCTGAACCCCGTACGGCTCGTCAACAGGAATGAGCGACGTGAACGCACTCATGTCGGCGCGACGACCAACGAGCCGCTCGTAGGCCTGACGAGCCTCCTCAATGCCCGAGCGAGCCATTTTTCCTCTCGTCAGATAGTATCGAAACCAGAGGTTGGCAGCAGCCACGAAGATCAAGAACAGTGCGGCGACCCTGAACATCCTGGTAAAACCCAGGTGCCAGCCGATATAGGAGGAGGCAGTTCCCACGGCAGTGACCACGAGTGCATCCTCGTCACGGTCACTCTGGGTCAGATACTTTTGAATCGAGTACCATACCTCACTTTGGCCGTCCGAGTCGATATCAAGCTTCGGCCCGTAAAAGAATTTCATCCCCTGCCCTGCCAGCACATCATTATAGTCGGTATGTGGCGCTTGGGCGACGATCATCACGTTATCGGCCCAGCGTCCCGAGTCCTCCCACGAGATCCATGGGACATCCGTGGGATGAGTGCGAGCATAGTTCCGCACCTCGTCTTGGAGGCTTTCAACTTTAGAATTGGGGAGGTTCACGACCACCACATGGGTCGGCTGCCGGAAGGTGAGCTTCTCAAGTTCCGACTTGACGTAGTCCCGCTGAAGAATTCCGGCCTCGTCATGGATCTCCACTGTCGGATGAAATTGTTTTGCGGGATAGAAGGGGGATTGTCCACCGTTGATGATGAATGGCGCGACCACAAGTGCTACACCAATGAGGAGATTACCTACATACCCGAGGATCGCTCGTATCCCACCGAGCTCAGAGACTGTTGGTGGCTTCTTCACAGAGCAGTACCCCCAGGATTCTGGATCGTGTCCGCCCGAGTCGCGGCGCCGGCGTTCACAGCGGCGTCGAGCTCGACCAAACTGGCCGTCCTCTCGGCGAGACGAGCGGCCTGAGCACGAACACCGCGACCGAACCATTGGGCACCCCGCGGCTCCCCGAAGTCCTTCCACGCCCTACTGACGACGTCGTACTCCGCTAGGAATCTTCTGTAGTCCGAACCGATGTCACGACTCTGAGAGGACTGCGCCGGAAGAGTTTCCGCCTTGAGCTCGGTGAGATCATAGTCGTAGACGACCTGCATCATTTTCTTGTGGGCAGCCTTGCCAAGGCGCCGGGCGGTGACGCCCCGCCATATGTAGAAGGCGAACCATCCGCTTCCCGCCATGAAGGCGAGGACCGCACCGGCGACCCGCATCATCGTGCTGCTCCCACTGCCTGATCCGATGTATGTGGCCAGCTGCTGCCCCATCGCCACGGCTCCGCCATCCCAGTCGTCCTGGGCGTAGTGGCTTCCCGCCGCGTTCTCGATCGCCTCCCGCTTGTCGGCAGACAGCTGCAAGTCCTTCGCCGCGTAGCAACGCACCCAATGAGACTCGGGCGCCACGACGAAGAGAATCGTTCCATTCACCGGACTACCGACGTCGGAGCCCTGGAACCACGACGAACCTTGTGCCCCGGAGGCTGCGTACTTGACGGTCTCGTCGTCAATGTTGCCGATACCGGCTCCGGGGACCGAGAGCACGACGATACGAACCTCACGATCGTAGTGCTGCTCCTCCAGGCCGCGGCGAAGAGTCTGCTCGTGATAGATACCGGCCTCATCGCGGACGACCACATCGGGACGATGCCCAGATGCGGAGGGGTGGAGGAGCACCGCCGGCAGAAGCAGGATCGCGATCAATGCCCCGGCAATATTCATCACGAACATTGCGACCGCTCGAAGACCTCCAAGGCGGATGATCGCAGATTGCTTCATGTGACATTCCTTGTTGATAATCGAGCCGGCCTCGGACGATGTACCGCGTCCACTCTCAGCAGGTCGAGGTTAGCAGCATTAATTATCTGATTTAAACCGTATAAATTCGACTCTTCGTACTTGAGGACATGGTAGGTGGGACCTATTAACAGTATAGGTGAGAGTAGTGCATCGTTGCGGTGGATAAAGATCGAGGTTCCCCGATGATGGAAGCTGTCACACAGAGCAGCTGTGAGGCCTCGACGTACCTGAGACTACCTTCACCTGTCCTGAGCTGACGACCTTTCTGTGCCTGGATGCCCTGGGGTTCCGCGACCTCATTCACACCGGACGCCTTAAAGGCAACCTGACAACAACCACTCGAATCCCACGATAGGCCCCACCTAGCACACCCTCGAATGCGAAGAGCCACGAAGGGACCGCCCTGCACCTACCGAAACGACATTCCGGCACATGACGCAGCACGACCCCACTTTCATTGGAGCTCATTATCGAACAACGGTTCAGAAACCGTCGTTGACGTCGACGTATACAAATAGTTAACTTACTTTATCAGAAGCTCGACGAAGAACCGGCGCCGGAGAATCCGCTGCTGGAACCGTAGCCGGTGACACTCGAACTACTTCCACTGGAGAAGATGCTTTCCCCTCCTGCACTACTATTCAGACTCTCAACGTACCTGGACGACGAGACATAGTCCGACAACAGATGCGCCACAGATCTCATGGCGTCGAACGGAGTTTCGTCATCTGATCCAATAACGCTCGCTCCCGGAGAGTCTGCATTCACACAGATCGTGGAGGTGGCATCGTAGTACCGAGAAGTATTGTCGAGAGCCCACAAGCCACCGTAGGCTTTTCCTGACCTCGAACGTTGACGGTCATTGAAGTACCGGAGTCGAGACGCAGCCCGTCGAGCCGTCTTTGCCTTCAGAGCATCCCTGGCCAGGCTACGAGCCTCCGCCTTGCAGGCGTTGGACATAATCGTCAGCTCATCAAGCGCAGCCGACGGGGAGCATGTACCGCTTTCCATTTCAGACGTTACCTGGTTGACACGTAGGCGCCACCAGCGGATCCAGTCGCGAGTCTGAGACGTATCCACCGTCATGCGACGAGAGGAGTCTATTTTTGCGCACATCCGCTCAAGCGACTGCAGGTCTTCCATCAGCGGCCCGATCTCGTTATCCCAGACATCCTCCCATCCCGGCGACATCGTCAAGAAACATGATCCGTTGGAAACCGCTTTCTCGAGGGATTCGAGATCGCGGGACCGAGTCCTCAAGGAAAGCGTCTGCTTGGCCATACCCGCCTGGAACCACTGCGCTCCCGCAGGAGAGCCGAAGTCGTTCCAAGCACGAGTGACATCTTCGTACTCATCACAGAACCAGCGATATCTGGTCAGAATCTGAGCGCCATGTTCCTCGTCATCAGGAATCGTTGACGCACGCAGCTCCGTCGCATCGTAGTCGTGGGTAGCATTCGAATAGCTACGTAACGCCTCCTTCCCAAAGCGGCGAGCCTTGAGACCACGTCGTATATAGTAGAATAACCACACCACTCCACATACTGACAGCGCACCTGGAATGACGATCTTCGTCAGCAAGCCGCCAGGGGGCCTCCCAATCTGGTCGGAGGAAGTCTTCGCCATGGCGATCATCCCTCCGTACCAGTCGGCTTCGGAAAACCTATCTCCACCAGCAGCGTTGATCATGTCCTGCTGCGCCAGTGACACTTTAACGTCGTCTCCGAAGTAGCATCCCACTTTTCTAGAGTCAGGAGCTACCGCCAGGATCAGAATTCCATCGGCCCAGTGGTTAGGATTTGATTGGGATATCCATTTCGATGCACCATCACCGTGATGACGGACATATGCCAGAACCTCCTCATTGAGGGACGCCTCATTCACTTTAGGAACAGTGAGCACAACAACATGCACTTCTCGCCGGAACTCCATACCCTTAATTTCCGCGATCAATGGAGCCGGCTGAAAGAGATGAGCATCGTCGCGAACCTCTACTGTTGGATGATATTCTCCCCCGAACGGCCAGAGCCACATGACCGGAAGCGATGAGATCAGTACCAGACACAACATAATATTGGACACGAATGCAGTCACTGCCCTCAGCCCTCCAGCACGGATCAGTATTGATGATTGCAATGTCATCATGTCCTCTCACTGATAATGGAAACTCTTAACATGACTCAGAAGCTGGATGATGAACCGGATCCTGAGAAGTCACCCCCGCCGTAGTCTGCGGAGGAGCTGCTTCCCGAGTACCCCGACGATCCATCTCCACCCGAATAGGAGGACGACCCCGAGGTCGTCGGCGCATAGGATGCGGCGGATTCGTACCCCACCACCAGATCAGATACCGAGGTGAAGGAGCCGAGCCATCCCGCCCCTTCCCAACCCGACGAGGAAGTATCGCCACCAAGCGGTGAGCCGGAGAACTGGTAAGTACTCGAGCTGTGGTTACTCCCATCGTCGTCGCTGGAGAATATCCATTGCCCCACGCGCATAACATCATGTTCTGAATCTAGTGACGCGAAGTAACGACGGCGACGTTCTTCGGCGTACTTGGACGTATCGGCGTTCACTGCGCGACGCATGAGATCCAAGGCCTTCTCCCGAACTGATTGCGCCACCCTCTCCAGCTCGTCAAGAGCATCGGAAGGACGTGTCCTGCCGCTCGCCAACGCTATTTCTATATCGCCGAGGCGCGAGCGCTGCTCCTTGATCCACTTCCGCTCCTTCTTCACACCTAGAGGCACGTCCCGAGATGCGGAGATCGTATCGCAGAGCGATCTCAACGCCTGCAGGTCCTCCTGCACCCGCCCTTGCTCATTCTCCCATGCCTTCTCCCAGGTCGATGACATGTTGAGGATGGATGCTGTGTTTGAGATCGTCGCCCCAAGCGACTCCAACATGACAGCGCGCTTCTTCATTTTGGACACACGCTTCAGCATTCTCCAGGCGAACCACTGTGGACCGCGAGGACGCCCGAGTGCTTGCAGGTCTCTGGTGATGCTCGCATACTCCTGGCGGTACCATCGGTACCACATCCTCACTCGCGCCCCATACGGTTCATTCTCAGGGATGGTGCGCATATTCAGCTCGACATCCTCGTCGCCGAGGGAGACTCGAGAGTAGCTCTCCGTCAATTCCTTCCCAACGGCTCTTGCACGCAGGCCACGACGCAGGTACTTCCGGAGCGCCCATATTCCGATAACGCTTGCCGGAGCCGGGATAATGAAGGTGGTGAGCCAGCTCCCTTCAGCGGGGCGCCCTAACAGGTCAGCCGTCTTCTTCGCCATTGCCAGAATTCCATCATCCCACTTATGGTCATTGAACGCCTTTTTCGCAGCACTTTGGATCGACGCTTGCTGGCTCAAAGGCAGGCGCACATCCTTCCCGAAGTAGCACCCCACCTTCCTGGAATCGGGTGCGACTGCAAGGATAACAACACCATCACTCCAGTAGTTGGAGTTGGATGAGGAGATCCACGGCCTTGGAGAATTCTGATGAGCGCGAGCATACTTGAGCACCTCACCATTGAGGTTGTCAATCATGTATCCGGGCACCGAGACGACCACGACGTGAACATCTTGACGAAAGCCCACATCCCTTATACTGTCCGCCACTGATTCGTCTGAAAGAATACTAGCCCTGTCATCGATCTCCACCGTTGGGTGATGCGTTCTTCCGAAGGGCCAGAACCACATGACGGGAAGTGACAGGATGAGCGCCGTAAGCACTGACACACTGACAATAAAACTCAGGTATGAGGACGTCGCCCTCAGAATCCGAAAAACTACCCTCAACACAATCACCTCTTGTCAAGACGACGATAACGCCAAGGCGATCCCGCACCTTGGAACACCCGTCGAATCGCATCAAAGGCAGTGACACACATCGACATTATTTCGTCGAAATAATGGCGCGCACCCCCATTCCAACTATTAAATTGTTCATTCACTTCTACTGTATTCATGTTTGTGTTTGCTTCAGGGATTCTTGGGACTGGGATCTGGAAGGGCTGGAGTACCGGGTATCAGTATCCCGGAAAACTTCCATCCCCGAGGAAGCTTCGGGTCACCGGATGCCGTCGGGGACTCACATGGCTCACCTGGCTCACATGACTCACAGCGTCATCATCGGCCCACTGCCCGTCCCCGGCTCCGCCGGCGATTCCCACAGTAGCCGGCCACCCATCGACGCCTCGCCGGCCTTGCACCTCGGTTCCAGGAAGACCAAGGGAAGGCTCCGCACCGGCCGCCCTGAGCGACAGGCTGCGCGCCGCCCGGCGAGCATCGGCCGCCATCCAGGCAAGCTCGTCAAGCGCCGCCGAGGGCTGCAGCAAGCCGGCCGACAGTTCCGCGGTCATCTCGCTGAGGCGCTGGTGGTGGGCCCGCACCAGCTCGCGCACCTCCACCGTGCCGTGGGGAGTGAACGCGCGGGAGTCAATCCACTGGCACTGGCTCAGGAGCAGGTCGAGCTCATGAAGAATCGGCTGCTGCTCCTCGTGCCAGAGCCTCTCCCAATTGGAGGACAGGCTCAGGAACGCGGCATTGCTGGCGATCATGTCGTCGGTCGACTCCAGCGCGGCTGAACGCCGCTTGATCTCACGGACCCGCTGGATCACTCCCGGTTCGAACCACTGGGTGCCCCGAGGGCTGCCCAGGTCCTGCCAGGAGCGGGTCAGGCTCTCGTACTCGTCGCGGAACCAGCGGTAGTGGGCCATGACGTGGGCGCCGCGGGTCTCGCCTTCAGGGATGAGACGGGCATGGAGCTCGGTGGCCTCGTAGTCGTAGGTGACCTGCGCGTAGTGCCGCAGCGCCTGCTCGAACATGCGCCGTGCGGACAGACCGCGCCACAGGTAGTAGCCGACGCCGCCGGCGCCCAGCAGGGCCGGCAAGAGCGTGAGGGCGGCGAGCGAGGGCGCCCAGACCGCGACGGCGACCGGTGAGAGTGCGGCCGCCAGGCCCACCGTCATGATGGCGCAGAAGGACAGCAGCGAGCGGATCCCTCCGAGGCGGATGATGAGGGGAAGGTGCGTGGGCGGCATCGTCTTCCTCTCATGAAACCTCGACGTGGAGTCCTGGCCGGCTGGTGACTCTGCGGCCGCCAGCCGTGCCTCATCCTTACCCGCGGTCACGCCGTCTGCCATGGGGAGAGCAACACGGGGCGCCCTCGACGAGAGGACACCCCGTGGACGTGGAACCGGGAAAGAGCCTAGTGAACGGGTCGCCCCTCCGGCAGGGTCAGACACCCCGTACCGGTGGGGCGGCGCCCCATCGGATGCAGCCGCCCCGGTTCGCACTTGTAGGACCAGCACCGGCTTGGCACATGCCGGCGTGGCCTCGGGGACGGCTCTCGATCGGACCGGCTCAGGACCGGGCGGCGATGGCCTCGATCTCGACGCCGGCCCCTAGCGGCAGGGCGGCCACCCCGAAGGCGGCCCGGGCCGGGAGGGTCTCGCCGGTGAAGTAGCGGGCGTAGACCTCGTTGACGGCGGCGAAGTCGGCGATGTCGGCGAGCAGGACCGTGGTCTTGACGACGTCGTCGTACCCGAGCCCGGCCTCGGCCAGGATGGCGCCCACGTTCTTGAGGACCTGCTCGGCCTGGGCCTGGATGTCGCCCTCGACGAGCGCGCCGGTGGCCGGGTCGAGCGGCACCTGCCCGGAGACGAAGACGAGCGAGCCGGCCTCCTGACCGGTGGAGACGCCCTGGGAGTAGGGGCCGACGGCGGCGGGGGCGTTGGTCGTGGCGATACGGCTGACGGTCATGGGTTCCTCGTTCCTGCTGGACGCTGGGGTTCGGCCGCGTCCCCGGCGAGCGGAGCGGCGGCCCGGGTGACAGCGCAGTGGCGCCGACGCCCGGGCCAGACTACCCATGCCCCTCGCTTCGCCCGCTTCCTAGACTCGGGGTGGTCGACCGCATCCGGGTCGGCGCACCCGCTTCGCTCCCATCAAAGGACTGCCGTGAAGCTGCCCGCCGGCCGGCGGCACGGGCAGCGGGCAGGTCCCTGACTGGCCGCGCCCGCCCCACCGCCCGGGACCTACGACACTTCCACGACGGCCCTCGCGGCGAGCCCGCCCACAACGCCGTCGTCGTCGGGCATGGAGCCCCGCCGATCACCGCGTCCCAGCCTCGGAACGGCCAGTGTTTCGCACAGCGAAACGGGCTGATGCGGCCAGTGGCACGTGACACACTGTGCCCATGCACGCACGCGCAGGACAGCCAGCACAGCCCGAAGACCTCATCGACGTCG
>ERZ772967.2222-NODE-2222-length-12624-cov-3.634418_pt1 | contig 12624 bp, 11 predicted proteins | sample MGYA00511677_ERZ772967 | MGnify/ENA primary metagenome ERZ772967 (study PRJEB29015, sample SAMEA2737931) | human oral metagenome | biome: human oral; feature: human-associated habitat; material: dental | place: China | collected 2146 ...
CAGCTTGATCCAGGCCTGTAAGGCGAGGGCCAGGGGCTACAGGAGCAAGGAGAACCTCATCTCAATGATTTACCTCATCGCAGGGAAACTACAGATAGGGCTATCCCTTAAAATAGCGAGAAGCTACAAAATGAAGGAGGCGCCCTGGGGCGCCTCCTGACGAAACGGGCGGGGGCTGACTGCGGCCCCCTTTAACGATTCAGGTATGCTGTGACGCGGTCCTTGACGCGCGCGCCGTCGGCGCGGCCTGCCGCCAGGGCCAGCACGGCCTTCATGAGCCTGCCCATGTCGCGGGGCCCGGAGGCCCCCGTATCCTGGGCGGCCTGACGCACCATCTCGTCCAAGGCTGCGTCCTCCAGCTGGGCCGGGAGGTAGGGCTCCAGGATCGCCGCCTCCGCCAGCTCCGCCTCCGCCCGGTCCCGCGCCCCGCCGGCAGCGTACTGCTCCGCGGCCTCTTTGCGCTGCTTGATCAGGCGTCGGATCACCGTGTGCACGTCCTCGTCCGCGATCTCCGCGCCGCGCCCCTTGTCGGCCGCGAGCTTCTGCAGCTCCGTCTTCAGCATCCGCAGGGAGGAGAGGCGCCTCTCCTCCCTCGCCTTCATGGCGGCCATCAGGTCGGCCGCGATCCGATCCGTCAGCTTCATCGCGATCACCCTCCTTTCGTGAAAAGAAAAATGGGGGCCTCAGCCCCCATCGACACGCGAACTAACCTGCGTTCCTGCGCCTCATGCTCTTGCGCTTCCGCGCCGCCTCAGCGCGCTTGAGTTTCTTGGCGTCGCTGGGCTTCTCGTAGTGCTCGCGCTTGCGGGCCTCGCGCAGCGTCCCCACCTTGGCCACTTCCTTTTTGAAGCGCCTCAGCGTATCCTCAATGTTCTCTCCTTCTTTGCGGGTGACAGTCGTCATGAACAGATCCCCCCTTCCTCTTCTCCGACTAGCCCGGAGGCCAGCCGAAATTGCGTCCCGACAGCAGATGAATGTGAAGGTGAGGTACCGTCTGACCGCTTCCTTCTCCCGTGTTGATGACCATGCGATAGCCATCCTTCTCAAGGCCAAGCGAGAGCGCGACCTTCACAGCGGCGCCCATCAGGGCGCCCCAGACGGCCGAATCCTTCACCTCGGCCGAAGATGCTACGTGACACCTTGGGATCACCAGGAGATGCGTTGGAGCCTGGGGTGCAACATCACGAAAGACCACGACATCCTCGTCCCGATAGACGAAGTCCGTCGGTATCTCGCCGCCTGCGATCTTGCAGAAAATACAGTCGCTCATGATTTCCACCCCCTTTTGCAGAGCCTGCAGCCGAACGCGGCCGGCGCTTTCGTAAAACGTTACGAAACGAGCCATGCCACCTTTGCAGGATATACAATTTTATAACATATTCGCGCAAGATACAATAGAACGCGGGAGGCAATCTGCTCCGGATGATATAGAATGGAATCCATTTGAAATCGTGCGAAAGGCGGAGGGTATGCGATGAAGGGCGTGAGCGTGCGGGATGAGGCGCGGGAGCTGAACGGGGAGATGGTGGGCTGGCGTCGCCACATCCACCTTCATCCGGAGGTTGGGTTCGACACCGGGGGCACGGCGGCCTTCGTTGCCGAGCGGCTGAACGAGGCGGGCGCCGAGGAGGTTCGGACGAGGGTCGGGAAAAGCGGCGTCACCGCGATGATTCGGGGCGCCCGACCCGGGCGCACGCTGGCGCTCCGAGCGGACATGGACGCCCTGCCCGTCGCGGAGGAGACGGGCCTGCCCTTCGCGTCCGCGCACCCCGGACGGATGCACGCCTGCGGGCACGACGCGCACACGGCCATGCTGCTGGGGGCGGCGGTCCTGCTGGGGCGGCATCGGGAGGACCTGCGGGGCGCCGTGAAGCTGATCTTCCAGCCGGCGGAGGAGATCGGGATGGGGGCCATGGCGATGATCCAGGACGGCGTCCTCGAAGACGTGGACGCCATCGCCGGGCTGCACACGGGCAGCCTCTGGAACGGTGCCGATGCGGGCGAGATCGGCTTCAAATCGGGAGCCGTCATGGCCGCGGCGGACGTCTTCACCATCGAGGTGAGTGGGAAGGGCGGCCACGGGGCCCAGCCGGACCGCTCGGTGGACCCCATCTCCATCGCCTGCCAGGTCTATGCTACTCTCCAGACCGTCATCAGCCGGGAGACGCCGCCCCTGGCCCCCGCCGTGCTGACCGTGGGGAGCTTCCAGGCGGGGTCCGCCCCAAACGTCATCCCCGACTCCTGCACGATGAAGGGCACCATCCGCTCCCTCTCGAAGGAGACGCGCAGCTCGCTGCAGGACCGCATCCGGACCATCGCCGAGGGCGTCGCCGCGGCCATGCGCGGCAGCGCCAGGGTCGCCTTCACCTATGGGCCGCCCCCCGTGGTCTGCGACCCCGACATGACGGAAAAGCTCGTCCGCGCCGCGGGCGCGGTCGTGGGGCCGGAACACGTGCGCCCCATCGACGAGCCGGCCATGGTGAGCGAGGACATGGCCTTCTACATGGAGAGGGTTCCGGGCGTGTTCTTCTCGCACCCCTCAACCCTCGGCGGCGGACTGGACTTCCCCCACCACCACCCGAAGTTCACCGTCAACGAGGACGTGCTCTGGACGGGGGCCGGGACCTTTGCGGAGCTGGCGCTGACGTGGCAGGAGGCGTAGGGGGCGCGCCCCGCGGGACGGGACGATGACGGCGGACGGGCCGGGCGAAAAGAGAGGCGCGCTTCAGGCCCCCCTTTCAGGGGAGGCGTTGGCGTCCGTTTTTTTGCCCCCCTGATCCTATAGCGACCTGCACAGTATGCCCCGTTTCCTGGGCACAGCTCACTGCGTTCGCTGGCAGTCTGCTTATGCGAGGAGGGTTGCCCCGAAGAGGGAACTGAGGGGTTGTGATGAGGTTATGGTGCTCCGACCTGAAAAAGGACGGCGCGAGAAGGCGTTTTGCGAGGAGGTTTTTGGGGTGCGGCGATCGTTTGTTCTTGTCGTTTTCGCGTTTTTGTTGGCGGTTTGGGGGGTGGCGGCGTCTGCTGCGGAGAGGCGTTTTCCCTCGATCCGCTGTGCCGTCGATGTCCCGGAGGGATGGGAGGTCGAGGAGGACGAAGAAAACGCTACCGTGAGCTTGACGGCCCCGGATGAGGATGCGGCCGTCATGCTGACGGGGATCGACGAGCCGGGGGTGTCCGTTTCGGAGTTTGCGGAACGGGTTGCCCAGGAGGTGGGGGCCGATAAGCCGGAGCCATCGGGGGGCGGGTATCGGTTTTCCTTCACGGACAAGGATGGATTGTCCTGCCGCGGGATCGTCATGGGCGACGAAACGTTTGTCTCCATGGTCACGCTCATCGGTCAGCATCAGGCTTTTGAATCCATCGTCCGTTCTATTCGAGGTCTGGATTGACCTGCCGGGGTCGTTCGGGGAGGGGTTGGAGCCGGATGAGGGATAAGTCATGAGGCGGGCTTCGGCACGTTTTTTTCTGTTCTGCGCGATGTTGGCGTTTTGGGGTTGTCCTGTTTTGCACGCCGCGCCGGCCGCAAAGGCAAAGGAGACCTGGGCGGTCTATTGGTACCTCTGCGGGTCCGACCTGGAGTCGGAAAACGGGTTTGCGACGGGTGACCTTGCGGAGACGCTGGAGGTCGCCCTGCCCGACAACGTGAAGGTGGTCGTGCAGGCCGGCGGCTCCAAAACGTGGGACAACGAGCTTGTGGACGCCTCCGGTCCGTGCCGTCTGGAGCGTTCCGGGGATGAGATCGACGTCGTCGGCAAGGCGGGGCGGGCGAGCATGGGCGACCCTGAGACCCTGAGGGATTTTCTGCGATTCTGCGAGAAGAACTATCCTGCCGATCACAAGGTGCTGATTCTGTGGGACCACGGCGGGGGAAGCAGCGGAGGGCTTTGTTACGACGAAACGCACGGCGGCGACGCCTTGTCCTTTGGGGAGCTGAGAGAGGCGCTGGAGGCGGTCTACGGCGACGAGCCGGATAAAAAGCCGTTCGAGCTGATCGGGATCGACGCCTGTTTGATGGCGACGCTGGAGATGGTCGGCGTCTGTGCGCCTTACGCGGGGTATCTTGTGGCCTCGGAGGAGACGGAGCCGGGCTGCGGGTGGAAGTACGACGGCTGGCTGTCGGCTCTTTCCGCGAACACGGCGATGCGTGCCGCGGAGCTTGGGCGCGTCATCTGTGACTCGTATTATGAAGGGTGCCGGGAGCATGGGCTGGAGAAAAACGTCACGCTGTCCATGATCGATCTTCAGAAGGCCGACGACTTGAACCTGGCGGTGTCCTGCCTTGGGGCTATGGGGATGACCTCGGTCCTGGAGGACCCCTCCGCGTTTTACGCCGCATTCGCCCGGGGGGCGAAGAGCGCCGAGAATTACAGCGCTGGGATGGTGGATCTGGTGAGCCTGGCCTCCAGGAACGCGCACCTCTTTCCGGAGGCTGCCGAGGCGGTGATCGAGGCCGTCCGGGAGAGTGTGGTCTATCAGGTGAAGGGGGCCTACCGAAAGGGATCGAACGGAATTTCCGTCTTTATTCCCTCCGCTCCGGAGCCCGACGCCTACGACCGGTTTGAGGACTCCGCTTTGGCGTCGGGGATGCGGGGGCTCTATTACCTTTACGAGCCCCTGCTGCGGGGGGATTTTTCAGACAAGGCGGTGCAGTTCGTTCAAGATGTCGCCGATTTTTTGAACTCCCTCGACGCGGAATCGGAGGGGCCGGTGAGCGCAGATCGGCCGGGGCATTCGGCCTCGCCCTGGGACGCCTCCGCGTTGGCCCAGGGGCTCCATCTCCCCTCGCTGGGGCGTTGGGACGCCGCCGCGCTGGCCGCAGGTCTCAACTTCGCCGAGACCTCCGGCATGAATTTGGACGACCACCCGGTCGAGTACGTCGAGCAGGACGGCGAGACCTACGCGTGTCTCAACCTCGGGGCCGGGAAGGCGGCCCTGCTGGATCGCGTCACCTTTATCCTCGCGCTATGCGACGACGAGGGGACCCCGTCCGTGCTTCTGGGCGAGGATTCCGATCTTTCCGCGGATTGGGATGCGGGGCGTTTCATGGATAACTTTCGGGGGGTCTGGGGCAGCCTCGACGGGCATTTGGCCGCGATGTCCGTCCTCTCGGTGACGGACGACTACGTCCTTTATGAGGTCCCCTTTCTGATGAAGGGCAAGCCTTACAACCTCACGGTGGCCTACGATTTCGACACGAAGGCGTTCCGGATGCTCACCGCCAGACCGGATGAGGAGGGGGTCCCCCCCGGCAGGGGGGAGCGCCTGTTGGTCGAGGGCGACGAGATCACGCTGGTCCTGCATAAGCTGGACCTCGAAAAAGACGAGCTGGTTGCGTGCGAGGGCGATACGCTCACGATCGGCAAGGGGTCCAAGTTCAAGGAGACGGTGCTTCCCGACGGGTTTTATGCCTTTATGTTCACCATGACCGACTACAGGCAGAACGTCTATTATTCGACGGCCTCGGGCGTGCAAATGGAAAACGGGGTCCCGACGGTTTTTTCTTTGGATGATGAGGAGGAGAAGAAGAAGGGGAAGTAAGGGGGAGTCGTTTCCCTGATGCCCTCCTTCCTGACGGTGTCTCATAACGCGATGGGGTATTCCATTGGTGCTATACTGTAGATGGCAGGAGGCGTAGGGACCGTCCCGCGGGGCGGGACGATAACGGAGGACGGAGGGGCTGCTGTGGAGGACATTCGGGAGGCGGTGCGCGCGGCGTACAGCGCGGCCATCGAGGGACGGGAGGCGGGATGCTGCACGGCCCCCGATGCCGTCACGGACATGACTCAGGGCAACTACCGTGCTGCGGACCTCGCAGGGACGGGGGAAGCGGCGGAGCAGTCCTTCGGGTGCGGTGACCCCGTCCGCGCGGCGCTCCTCAAGCCTGGGGAGCGCGTGTTGGACCTGGGGTGCGGCGCAGGGCTGGATCTGATCCTGGCAGCCCGGGACGTGGGGCCGTCGGGCCATGTCTATGGCCTGGACATGACCCCCGCCATGCTGGCCCGCGCCCGGAAGAACCTCGCGAAGCTGGGCCTGAGGAACGTCACGCTCCTGAAGGGCCACATCGAGGCGCTCCCGCTCTTCGACGGCGGGGTGGACGTGCTGATCTCCAACTGTGTCATCAACCTGTCCCCGAACAAGGACGTGGTGTTTGACGAGGCGTTTCGGGTGCTGGCGCCCGGTGGCCGCTTCTGTGTTTCGGACGTCGTGTTGCTGCGCCCCGTTCCGGAGATGCTGCGCAGGAGCAAGACGGCCTGGAGCGGGTGAATCGCCGGTGCTCTTCCGTCGGAAGAGTATCGGCGAAAACTTGAGGTGGCAGGGTTCGTTCAGGTCAGCGTCAGGCCGACGAAGCCCCATGAGATCAATGCAGACGTCGTTCGACAGGAGGCGGGAAGCCTGAGCGCGGAGGACGAGGCGGCCCTTGCGGGGCTCTCCGCCAGTGCGCTCATCACGGCGATACGGCCCTAGCCCATCAGGGCGAACGAAACGTCGTTGACGTTGGTGCCCGTGGGACCGGTGATCACGAGGGAGTCCACGGCCTTCAGCGCAGTCCATGCGTCGTTGTCCCGCAGGACGGCCTCGACGTCCATCCCTCTGGCGCCCAGCGCTTCCGCCGTCGTCCCGTCCACGATGCCCCCGGCCGCGTCCGTGGGGCCGTCCGTGCCGTCCGACCCCACGGAGACGACCACGACGTCCCGAAGCCCCCGTATGCCGCGGCACGCCGACAGGGCCAGCTCCTGGTTGCGCCCGCCCCTGCCCTTCCCCGTCACGTGCACCACGGTCTCGCCGCCCGCGATGACGACGCAGGGCGATGCGATGGGGCGCCCGCTGGCGCGCACCTCCCGTGCGACGGCGGCCAGGAACGCGCCAGCCTCCCGCGCCGTGCAGGAGAGCGTGGAGGTCAGGAGCAGCGGCGCGTAGCCCAGGGCTGCGGCGGCCCTCCCGGCCGCCGCGCAGAGCGACGCCACGCTGCCCGCCGCTACGGCCGTGGCGTTGTCCAGCTCCTTGGGCGTCTCGCGCCTCAGGGCCTCCGTGAGGCGGGGATGGAGCGCCAGCCCGTACTTCTCCACGACGCGCAGGGCGTCCTCCGACGTGGAGGCGTCGGGGCAGGCCGGCCCCGACGCGATGCTGTCCAGGCGGTCCCCCAGCACGTCCGACAGGGCCACCGTCAGGACGCGGGCCGGCGCGCAGAGCTTTGCGAAACGCCCTCCCTTCACGGCGGACAGGTGCTTGCGGACCGCGTTGACCTCCACGATGTCCGCTCCGCAGGCCAAAAGCTGGCCCGTCACGTCCGCCAAGTCCTTCAGCGTCACGCCCTCCGCCGGCAGCTCGAAGAGCGCCGACCCGCCGCCCGATACGAGGAACAGCACCGTATCCTCCGGCGACAGGCCCCTCACGCGCCTCAGGAGCGCCTCCGTCCCCCGGACCGCGTTCTCGTCCGGCACCGGGTGACCCGCCTCAAAGGCCTCGATCCCCCGCATCTCCCCCAGCGAATGGCCGTATTTGGTGATGAGGACGCCGCCGGCCAGCCGATCCCCCAGCGCCTCCGAGGCGGCTTGCGCCATGCGCCACGCCGCCTTGCCGATGGCGGCCAGGATCACCCGTCCTCGCCCCGCCTCCCTCAGCCGGGCGGCGAGCTCTCCCCGCCCCAACGCCTCCCTCACCGCCGCTTCGGGCAGCACGGCGTCGATGGCCCGCCTCACGATCTCCAGCGCGTCCTCCCGCAGTCTATCCATCCCCCGCACCTCCCCGACGGCTTGGGACGAAGTGTCCCACGTTTCTTCATTATAGCCTGAAATGACAAGGACACGCGCGACATCCCGTTGCGTGCTCCACGCATCGGTGCGGGGCCTTCGTCAGGCTGATTTTTTTCTGAGCGGATCAGCGGGCACTCAACGGCTTACCGCAGCTCCTGGACGGCCTTTTTGATCCTCTCACAGGCCTCGACGAGCTCTTCGTAAGCGGCTGCATACGAGAGGCGCAGGTAGCCCTCACCCTCCGACCCGAACGCACTTCCCGGAACCAGTGCCACTTTTGCGTGGTCAAGCATGTACTCGGCGACCTCGGCGGACGAGCGGCCCAGGCTCTTGACGTTGACGAAGACGTAAAACGCGCCCTTCGGATTGTTGCAGCTCAGGCCGTCGATCGCGTTGAGCGCCTTGACGACGTAATCCTTGCGCCTTTGATACTCGCGTCGCATCGTCTCGACATCCTCGTCGCATTCGCGAAGGGCAACGACCGACGCATCCTGGACGAACGACGGCGCGCACGTTACCGTGTATTGATGAATGCGCACGCACGCCTGAACGATCTCGCGCGGGGCGCACAGATAGCCAAGGCGCCATCCCGTCATCGAGTACGCTTTGGACATGCCGCCCAACGTGATCGTCCGCTCCTTCATTCCTGGCAGCGAAGCGATGCTCACGTGCTCCACTCCGTCGTAGACGAGCCGTTCATAGATCTCGTCCGACAGGACCAGCAGATCGTGTTTCCGTGCCGTTTCGGCAAGGCGCTCCAAGGTTTCGCGCGAAAAAACGCCTCCGGTCGGGTTGCTGGGATCAACGAGGACCAGCATTTTCGTTCGGCTCGTTATCTTGCTCTCGAGCTCCGCGAAGTCCACCTGGTAGTCGTTTTCCTCCTTAAGGCTGTACGTCGATGGAACCGCTCCAAGAGATTCTGGAACGTGGATGTAGTTCAGCCACACCGGATTGGGGACGAGGACCTCGTCTCCAGGATTCAGAAACGCCGCCATGCCGGCGAAGGTTCCTTCCCCGACGCCGACGGTAACCAGGACTTCTGACGGGTCGTACCTCACCTGATTCTTCTCGAGCATCTTGTCGGCGATTGTCGACCTCAGTTCTGGCGTCCCATAGTTTGACGTGTAAAAGACGTGTCCCTGCGCCAGGCTCTCGGTCGCGGCGCGCTTGATCCTCTCCGGCGTGTCAAAATCCGGACGGCCAATCTCCAGATGGATCACGCGCTCGCCTGCCTGTTGCATCTTCGTCGCCTTCTCCATCATCTTGCGTATGCCGGAGAAGGGCAAAGAGTTCATCCGTTCCGCCGCAACGTAGTTCACCGTCGTCTCCTCCTTTCCGTCAGCTGTTGTAGACATCGCGGTTCAACTCCCCCTCTTTGGCGTTCACGATCACGTTGACCGCCGCGTCACCGATGACGTTCAGCGTGAGGAGCGACATCTCGACCGGGCGGTTGATCGCGACGACCAGCGCGTAGCCGACCAGACACGCCTCGGTCGTAAACCCCAGGCCGGCCATGACGGTGAAGATCATCGTCGTTCCTGCGACCGGGATGGCCGGCGTCCCCGCGGCTGCGCATATCGTCAGGACCGCCATGATGACGAGGGTAGACAGCGTTATCGGGATGCCTGCGCTCGTTGCGATGAACGTCACCGCCACCATGTGCATGATCGAGGTTCCGTTCATGTTGATCGTCATGCCCAGTGGAAGCACGAAGCTCGTTATCTCCTCGCTGCATCCGAGTTCGTCGAGGTTCGTGCGCATGTTGATCGGCAGAGTTGCCGCCGACGAGTTCATCGCGAAGCCGAACACGCCGACCTTCGCCATCTTCCTGATGAACTTGAACGGGTTCAGGCCGGTCAGCAGAAAAATCCCTATCGGGTAGACCGTCAGGAGCACCAGGAAGAGCGTGAAGATGGCGGTCCCCATGTAGGCGGCGGCCGGTTTCAGGTATTCAACGCCGTAGACGGCGAACGTGCGGGAGATCATGCAGAAGATCGCAAACGGTCCCACCCTGTTGAGCAGGAAGGTCAGCCACATGTTGATGACGTCGCTGAGGCCCTCCAGAACGTTTTTGAGCGCCTGGGCCTTTTCTCCGAGCTTGTTCATGCAGATTCCCAGGATGATGGCGACGACTACGACCGCAAGGATCCGCGTGTTGACGCCCATGACGTTGATGATGTTGTTCGGTATGGCGTCGACGATGACGCCAAGCGGGTTGTATGGAGCGATCTGGGCCGCCTTCGTGACCTCGCCGCCCGGAAGGACCACCGTAAACCACCCCATCCCCCGGGCCCCGTAGGCGATCGCTCCCGCTATCAGGCACCCGACGGCGTAAAAGCCTAAGAAGCCGATCAACGAACGGACGGCAATGCGTCCAAGCTTTGCGGCCTCGGAGATGCTGCACATCGCGAGGCTGATCGAAACGAGGACCAGCGGAACGATGGCAAGCTGGAGGCCGTTCATGAACACCTGGCCGATGATGTAGAACAGTCCGAGCGATCGGACGCCTTCGGGGCGCGTGATGTCCTGAAACAGCAGGCCGTTGATGAGCTTCCACGTCCCCTCGCCGCCATTTGACAACAGGTATTCCCTCAGAAACAGGCACCCGATGCCGACGGCAAGACCACAAACGAGAGCAATGAGCATCTTGTGAACGATAGTGGTTTTTCCCTTCATTTGCCGCATCCCCCTTGGGTATGGTTTTGTAACCGCCATCCCCAATATAACAGGGCTTTTGCTTTAAGGAAAATTGATTTTTTCTTTATGAAATATTCAAGAAATTTATCTGAGGCATGTCATCAATTAGGCCAGGTCACAATGGCAGCGAGATAAACGGCAGCCGGGAAATTAACAGCTCGCTTGTCGTAACGTGTTGCTGTTGCTCGATATTGTTTCACTACTTTACGACAGGGCGACGGGAAAGCCCACGACTTTAGTCGCGCCCATAAAGCGGGGTATACTATGGGATAAGAGTTGCAACGTCGCCAACGATCGACGTTCGCCTTTGCTTTTGTTTCTCTGGTATACTGTATTTGGCAACGTGGGGTGAAATCCTGTGCCAACCTGTCCCCTTTTTGGGGCACAACGTATCTTGAAAACTGGATATATCGGGTTGTTTGGGGAAGTCCCAAACGTAAAATATCCAACGCCCAAGAACAAACTCAGAAAACTGGGATCAAAGAGTGGGGGCATCCACTCTTAAGGGAGAAGACGTAAGACCGGACGTGTCCGGCTGTCTTTGTCGATCTTAGAATCCCACGAAATTATTCGTGGGAGTATGTCAACGTTCACAGACCTTCCAATATCCACTCCTGTTGGAGCCTACTCGCTCAACGTATCCGTTTTTCCGCAGATAGGATACATTGTTTTGAATCGCGGTTTTGCCAAGTCCCGTTATCCTCATCAACTGTGGATGTGTGATGTTGGGGTTGTTCCTCATCTCGGCCAGTATGCGCTGCCGGGTCGGATTCAGCGTGTTATCCCCCACATTATCCCCCATTTTTCCCCCGCTTCTGTCACCTGCAGCAGGCAGCATTCTGTTCAGAGGAATGGTCACGATAATGGAGTTCTCCCTGAATTCAAAGGCTTCTCTGCCGTAAACCTGTGTAATTTTGGGAACTCCGCGGCCGGACCTCTCGCTGATGTGCAACTGAAGAAAGATGTCGGACAGGCGTTTGTTGACTGGAACGGAATCACCGGTGTAAAACCCCTCCAGGGTTTGCGCAGGGGCCAGCGTTCCGCGCGACAGTATCTCTATCCTGTCATTGAACACCGTGAACATCGGGGCATTCCCAGTCACCCAGAGATTGTGGACGAATGCGTTGATCACGGCCTCACGGAAGGCATCCTGATCGAACAGCGGAACCTCCCGGCGCTCGACGATGCGATCCGTCTCGTCTGCCTGCATGATGTTCAGCACGTCACCATACTCCAAAATTTTTTCCAGGGAGATCAGCAGGCAGGTATTCCCAAATTCCCGCACGGAATACAACGGATCTGCCTTGGTCCTCCCCATGAAGATCGAAACTCTGATGGGGATTTTACTGTCATCGGACAGCAGTTGCGCGAGCAGGTTATACGTCCCGTCCTTCGTCAACAGACCCAGGTTCTTCTTGAAATTTCTCCGGTTAAGGACGATGCCTCTATCCTCGTAGTAAAAGAACAGCTTCCGAAAGGATAGTTCCTGTATGTCCGCCTCGGTATTCTCCGTTGTCGGCAGCCCGTTTTTAAGAACCGAGAAGAGGGCCGCCTCCCGCTCAGGGTGTTTACTCAGGTTGACCTTGCTGGAGCCTATGCGGATATACCTCACGTTGTCAAAAGCAACGGGAGACTGTTTTGCCGCGGGAATCTCGAGGACAACGACCCGCCTGCGATTCAGCGTCACATCGTGGAAGGAAAAGTTCAGATCCGGAGTGAGCTGCCTTGCCAGGTAGTGTTCCAGGGGCTCGTTTTTCACGTCCTGCCGGTGAGCAAAACGGGTGCCAACAACGTCGTGCGTAACATTATCAATGCCCCAGATGAGATAGGCGTTTCCCTTCCCATTCATGGCTGCGGAATTTGACAAGGAAGAGATGTATTCCCCAATCCCATGGGCATCGTACCAGTTCTCCTTGAACTCAAACCATTCTTCCTCGGATGGATGAGCCGTCAGCTCCCTGACAATTTCCCTGTAATCTTTCATGTTCACGCTCCTGGGTTGTCCTGTTGACCCCCTGCCGCTTATCCTACCACATGTGGGGGATAATGTGGGGGATATTTTCAGGAAAACAGGTAAACTACCTGCGTAACTGCGGTATATAGTGGTTCTGATATCAATTCGCGTTTAAAGAAGGGCAAGAAAGGCCCCCCTGCAAGGGGGGCTGCCCCG
>ERZ772967.2224-NODE-2224-length-12622-cov-22.478714_pt1 | contig 12622 bp, 9 predicted proteins | sample MGYA00511677_ERZ772967 | MGnify/ENA primary metagenome ERZ772967 (study PRJEB29015, sample SAMEA2737931) | human oral metagenome | biome: human oral; feature: human-associated habitat; material: dental | place: China | collected 2146 ...
GCGGTCGCCGCAGCCAGCTCGGTGGTGCGCTGGGCCGACTCGTCCTCGGCCCGCTCCAGCACCCGGCGGGCGCGCCCGGCCTCCTCCTGCGCCGCACGGGCGGCAGAGGTCAGGCGGGCCAGCGCCTCGGCGGCGCGGGCGGCCTCGGCGTCGGCGGCTCGCAGAGCCGTCAGGGCCTCGCTGACGCCGCGACGGGCATCCTCCTCGCGGGCCCGGGCCGCGTCCAGGGCGGCGTCGGCCTCGGCCTCGGCCTGGGCGGCGGCCTCGGCCTCGGCGGCGGCCTCTTCGCGGGCGGCGGCCCGCTCGAGCACGGACGAGGTGCCGTGTCCGGCAGAGGTCGCCCAGGCGGGTGCGAGGACATCCCCGCCCCTGGTGGCGACGACGGCCTCGGGCAGTGCCTCGCGCACCGCCCGAGCCGTCTCGAGGTCCGGGGCGACCCAGGCTCCGGCCAGGATCCGCCCCACAGCGGCGCGCAGGCCAAGCCGATCGGCCGACACCAGGCCGGTGGCGGCGCGCGCGCCGTCCACGGGCGGTGCGGGCGCGCCGGCCTCCGGCGCCGCTGTTCCCGGATCCTGGAGGAGCACCAGGCGCAGGGCGCCGCCGCCATCGCCCTGGACATGAGTCATGGCGGCGACGGCGGCATCGATCCCCTCCACGAGAGCCGCCCCGGCCAGGTCTCCGAGCAGGGCGGCGACGGCGTTCTCCCAGCCGCGCTCAATGCTCACGGCCTCGCTCAGGGGGCCGAGCACACCGGCCAGCTCGGCCTCGGCCAGGGCGCCGGTCGCGTCCTGGGCGCTCAGGGACAGGGCCAGCGTGTCACGGCGCGCCGTCCAGGTGGCGCGGTCGGAGGCGGCCTCGCGTCGGGCGTCGGTGGCCGCGGCGACGGCGTCGCGGGCGGCGGCCAGTTCGGCGGTGGCCCTCTCATGGGCGGCGGTCGCCCGGGCCTGCTGCTCGTCCGCCGCCCGGTCGGCGCCGTCCGGGCTCTCAGGGGGCGCGCCCGCGTGCCCAGCCGACTCAGTCGACTCATCCAGGGCCGCCTGCGCGGCATCGGCGCGCTTCTCGGCGTCCGCCAGCGCCGAGCGGGCCTGCTCGAGGGAGGCCAGGGCGGCCTCGTGGCGGGAGCGGGCGGAAGCCACTCGGCCCCCGGCGCGGGCCAGGGACTCGCGGCGGTCGGCGGCGCGGCGCTGCGTCTGGGACAGGGCCCGCTCGGCGGTGGTCTCGGCGGCCTCGGCGTCGGCGCGCTCACGGGTGGCCTCGGACAGTGCGGAACGGGCGGTCTCGATCGCATCGGCCAGTTCGGCCTCCTCGGCCGCGGCGGTCTCGGCACGGCGCTCGAGCTCATCGGGGTCGGTGCCCCGCGAAGGCCCGGGGGCGGAGGCGAGGCCGCGAACGCGCTCGGCGGCGACATCGGCCAATGCGCCCAGCGATTGGGCGGCGGTGGTGAGCTCCTCCCAGACGTCGGTGGCGCGAGTCAGGCGCTGCGCGGAGGTGGTCTCGACGGCGGCCAGCTCGGCCGCACGGGCGCGAGCGGTCTGATCGGCCTCCTCGACGGCGGCGCGACGGCGGGCCAGGACGGCCTTGTCCTCGTCCCCGGCCTCGAGCAGGGACTGGGTCTGGACGACGTCGTCGGCCAGCAGGCGGGCGGTGGCGTCGCGAACCTCGACCTGGATGGTGCGGGCGCGGCGCGCCACGGCGGCCTGGCGGGCCAGCGGGCCGAGTTGGCGGCGCAGCTCAGTGGTCAGGTCCGTCAGGCGGGCGAGGTCGGCGGCCATGGACTCCAACTTGCGCAGGGCCCGCTCCTTGCGGCGCCGGTGCTTGAGGACGCCGGCGGCCTCCTCGATGAAGCCGCGCCGGTCCTCGGGAGTGGCGCTCAGGACGGCGTCGAGCTGCCCCTGCCCCACGATGACGTGCATCTGGCGGCCCAGGCCCGTATCCGACAGCAGTTCCTGGACGTCCAGGAGGCGGCAGGCGGTGCCGTTGATGCGGTACTCCGAGCCGCCGCCACGGAAGAGGGTGCGGGAGATGGTGACCTCGGTGTAGTCGATCGGCAGGGCGCCGTCAGTGTTGTCGATGGTCAGCGAGACCTCGGCGCGTCCCAGCGCCGAGCGCGACCCGGCTCCGGCGAAGATGACGTCGGCCATGGAGCCGCCGCGCAGGTTCTTGGCGCCCTGCTCCCCCATGACCCAGGTCAGGGCGTCCACCACATTGGACTTGCCGCTCCCGTTGGGTCCCACCACCGCGGTGATGCCGGGCTCCAGTCGCAGGGTGGTCGACGAGGCGAAGGACTTGAAGCCCTTGAGCGTCAACGTCTTGAGGTGCACGGCGCCCACGATAGCGCCGCGAGCGCTGTTTACTGCGGGGCGGCGCACCTGCACCCGCGCCCGTGTCGTTGGAACGGTCAGCCGAAGAGCCGCCGGTAGGCGCGCTCGACGACGCGTCCGCCACCGAGCGAGGGCCCCGCGAACAGCACGTTGCGGGCGCACGTCCACCCGCGCGTCTGTCACAATCCGGGACAAACGCGCTCCACCTGCCTTCAAGGTGCCGGGGAATCGTTGGAATTATGCGGTTTCTTCAGGAGGTGCAAGCCTGTTGGCCCTCGTTTGTCCCGGATTGTGACACGGCCTCCGTACACTTGGAGCTCCACAGTGATTGCACAGCCGACCGGGCGACTGGAAAGGATGTCATGACGGACGACCTCGACAGTTCGTCCGCCGCGCACGCGGACGAGGCCCGGGTCGTAGCAGCGGCCACCGACTGGCGCTCGACCGTCCGCATGCTCGGCCCGCGCGGCGCACGCTGGTCACTGCCCCTGGCCGACGTCCTCCTGGGCGCCGCCTGCCTTCTCATCACCCTGTCGCCCCTGTCCTTCATCAGCCGTTTCGGGGCCCATGCGGTCTATGTCGCGGACCTGGTTCTGGAGATCGTGCTCGCTCTGGCCCAGCCGCTGCGGCGGCGGATGCCGCGCACCTCCTTCGTCATCACCGCTGTTGCACTCGCCCTGTATGCGCTGCTGACCTACTTCTCCCCCGTACCACTCGGGCTCTCACCACTGACGCTGACCGCCCTGACGAGCCTGCACGCCGTCGCCCGCTGGTGCCCGGAACGCCGGTGGGGGCGGACGGCCCTCGGCGCGGCCCTCGTAGGGGCTCTCGTCAACCCCATGACCATGGCCGTGACGGGATACAACCGCTCCGTATGGGATGCGGTCGTCCAGCCCCGGGACCCCGTTGGGGAACTGGCCATATGCGTCGCGTACACGGCTCTCATCGCTCTGACGGCGCTGCTGGTCGCCAACGACGCGTGGCGCCGCCGCCGCCTGGCCGAGGGGCGCCTGCGACAGCTCGCCCGGGAGCGGGCGGCCGCGGCGGCATCCGAGCGGCTCGAGCTGGCGCGCGAGCTCCACGACCTCCTGGGCCACAGCCTGACCGCGATCAAGGTGCAGGCCGCCACCGCCCTGGCCGTGGGGCAGGCAGAGACCCTGCGCACGACGCTCACCACGATCGAGCAGACGGCCGCCGCGAGCCTGGACGAGGTGCGAGACCTGGTACGGGCGCTACGGGGCAATGCCGGCGACGCGGCGCCTCCCGCCGACCTGGACGCCCTCGACCGGACCCTGGCGACGGTCACGGCCGCGGGGCTGAACCTGGAGACCGACATCCCGGAGCCCGCCGAACTGACGCGCGCCAGCGCCTCATGGTCCCTGCTCCAGCGGCTGGCCGTGCTGCGCACCGTCCAGGAGGGGCTGACCAACGCCCTGCGCCATGGGGCCGGCACCGCCGACCTGCGCATGCGGATCGACTCCGGCCGGTGCGCCGTCATGATCACCAACCCGATGACGCGATCCGGCGGAGAGGAGACCGCCGGCAGCGGCCTGGCGGGCCTGGCCGAGCGGATCCGTCTGACGGGCGGCACCATGGAGGCCGGACCCTGGATGCTCGACGACGGCGCCCCCGGCTTCCGCCTGGCGGTGAGCCTGCCGGTGTCCGCCAAGAGCACCGATACCGAAACCGGGAAGGCGGGAGGATCAGCGTGAGCCCTGTGAGCCCTGTAAACCCTGCGAGCGCTTCTGCCCAGGGCGCGCGAGGGCCGTGGCGCGCCGTCATCGTGGACGATCAGGCGCTGCTCGTCTCCGCCTTCGAGATGCTCCTGTCCTCCCAGCCGGATCTGGAGGTCGTCGGAACCGCCGCCGACGGCGCCGCCGCCCTGGAGCTGCTGGGCTCGCGGGCGCAGCAGCTCCAGGGCGCCGCTCCCGTCGACGTCGTCCTGATGGACATCCGCATGCCGGTCATGGACGGTGTGACCGCGATCCGCGCCATGCGCACCGGCGGGGATGACCGGAATGACGAGCATTCAGCAGCGCGGGAGGCACTGCGCCGCACCCCGGTGCTCGTGCTGACCACCTTCGACGAGGAGGAGCTCGTGCTGGCCGCGTTGCGAGCGGGAGCCAACGGATTCCTCCTCAAGGACGCCTCCGCGCAGGTCCTGCTCGAGGCCGTGCGCACGGTCGCACGCGGAGGGTCCTGGCTCGACCCGGCCGTCACGGGCACGGTCCTGGCCCATCTCGGGGCGGGCGAGGGGAGCGAGGGCACAGTCGCGACCGCTCCCGGCTCCGGGCCCGGGATGGGGCCGAAGCCGAATGCGTCCGGACCTGCAAGCGCCATGGACGCCACCAGGCCGACCGGGGCCGAGATCGGCGCGAATGGCCTGTTCGAACCGCTGACGGGCCGCGAGCGCGACGTGCTGTCACTGGTGTGCGACGGACTGCCCAATGCCGAGATCGGCGAGCGCCTGCACCTGGCCGAGTCCACCGTCAAGACCCATGTCAAGGCACTGCTGGCCAAGACCGGCTGCCGCAATCGGGTCGAGCTCATCGTGCACGCATTCCGCCACGGCCTGGTGAAGGTGAGCTGAGCCCGGATCGTTCCCCGCAGCCCGGCCAGCGCGGCTCCCCCCTAGGGAGGAGGAGCCGGTGCACCCGCTCGGCCCGGCCGCATCCCCACGGGGGATCCGCCGTCCGTCGCCGGCGCGGATGCTGAGACCATGACACGCCCAGTGACGCACACAGCCCCATCCGATCCCCCTGTTACCCCTGTCCCACCCGCCGCGCGTCCGACCGGTCTGCGCATGACGGACATCGTCAAGTCCTTCGGCTCCCAGAGGGTCCTGAACGGCCTGAACCTGGCAGCCCGGCCGGGGCGCGTCTATGCCCTGCTAGGCCCCAACGGCGCCGGCAAGTCGACCACGCTCGCGATCGCGCTCGGCCTGACGCGCCCGGATGCCGGCGGCGTCGAGATCCTGGACCGGCCGTGGACCCGGCGGTCCCTGGAGCATGTGGGCGCCTCGCTCAACGGCCCGGCGTTCTTCCCCCAGCTGTCGGCCCACCGCAATCTGCTCGTGCACGCCCGCCTGACCGGGACCGATCCCGCCGCGATCACCCCGCTCCTGGAGCACGTGGGCCTGGGCGGGGCGGGGCGCAAGCGCGCCAAGTCCTTCTCGACCGGCATGAAGGTGCGCCTGGCCCTGGCGATGGCGCTGCTGACCGACCCGGAGGTGCTCATCCTCGACGAGCCGCAGAACGGCCTGGACCCCCAGGGCATCATCGAGCTGCGGGACCTGCTGCGGTCGCTGGCCGACGCCGGGCGCACGGTGGTCGTCTCCAGCCACCAGCTGGGCGAGATGGCGCGCATGGCCGACGACGTCGGCGTCCTCGTGGCGGGGCGCCTGGCCTACGAGGGCCCGCTGTCCGGGCTCGCCCACCCCGATGACGGACCCGGCCTCGAGGCGGCCTACCTGGCCCTGGTCACCGGGCGGGGGGCGGCAGCATGAGCCCCGCGAATGCCCCTGTCTCCTCTGTCTCCGCTACCTCTTCTGCCTCTCCGACCATCTCCCCGGCTCTCCGCACAGGCCGCCGCGCGAGCCGGCCCCGAACCGTGCGGCTCGCTCTCCTGCGCTCCGAGCTGCTCCGGTCGCATCGGACCTTCACCTGGGGCTCCGTCGGCGTCTCCCTGTTCATCGCGGCCTGGTCGATCAATCTGTCCCACTCCCTGATGTCCGCCGGGCTGGTCACGGACGAGGGGCGCTGGGCCGGCAACATCCTGGCCTGGCTGTCCTTCTACCCGGACTTCTTCGCCCTGGTCATCGGGACGCTCGTCGGCGCTATGGCGCAGTGGCGCGAGCAGCGGGTCCGCGAGGGCGGGACCGCCTGGCGCGCCATCGACCCGCGCCGGGTGGCGGGGACGCGGGCAGCGGTGCTGGCACTGTCGGCGCTGGCGTGCCAGGCGGGGCTGCTCGTACCGGTCGTCGGCTACGGGCTGGCCTCCGGGGCGGGCTGGGGCCCGGTCGCGGACTACCTCCGCTTCGCCGCGCTCATGTGGGTCTCGGTAACCGGGGCGAGCCTGTGGGGACTGGCGCTGGCCCGCCTCATCGGCGGCGTCGCCGTCGGCCTGGCCCCGGTGGCCGCCGCCGTGTGGGTGATCGCCGGCACCCTGCGCGCCGAGGGACCGACGTGGCTGGTAGAGCCCTGGACCTGGATGATCCGCACGACGCTCCCGCTGCTGGGCGTCCATGGCAACTCGGTCAACCTGGAGCCGGGCGACGCCGCCTGGTCCTACCCCTTCTGGCCCGGGATGCTCCTGCAGTCCCTTGTCACGGTGCTCGGGCTGGTCGTCGTCCTGGTCACGGCCGGGACCGGCGGCCGGGCCGCCTGGTCCACGCGGCGCGCAGGCGCCGGGAAGAGGGCGGCCGACGTAACCGACGACGGGGTCGGCGGCGCGCACCTCGAGACCGCAGTGTCCTCAGCGTCCTCAGCGTCCTCAAAGGTCCTTCTGCCGGCGCAGGTGACCGCAGCCGGAGGCGGGCGCCGCAGCACCGGGCTCGCCCTGGCGCCCGTCCTGCCCTGGAGGCTCTGGGCGGTGCTGACCCTGCCGCTGCTGGGCCTGGTCGCCCTGGTCCGAGCCGCGTACTCCTCCTCCGCCGCCGTCTCCCTGGTCGCCCTGGCCGGGGTGCCGATCACGGCCGCGGTCGTCGGCGTGACCACCTGGGTGAGCCTGCGCGGGGCATGGCGCAGCCTGCTGATGCGCACCACGCCCCTTCGGGCGACGTGCGCGGCGCTCCTGCCCGCCTGGGGGTTCTTGTCCGGGGTGCTTCTGCTGGCCTGGGGCGTGGGCGCCGCCGGGTCGGAGCTGTTCCCCGTCGAGCCGGATCCGGAGCTGCCGGCCGTGGCCGGGGAGGTCTACGTCGCCGTGACCATCCCGTTCGTCGCCCTCATGCTCCTGGCCCTGGCGTACGCCCTCACCCAGACCGCCGGCCTGGCGGCCTCGATCACCGTGACGGTGATCGGCCTGCTCGCGGGCCTGGTCATCGCGGGCAACGAGGTGATCGTGAGCACGCCCGGGCTGTGGTTGTCGGCCCCCTGGGGGTGGGCCTCCGTCGCCGGCTCGTACCCCGCTCGCTGGCTCGCCGTCGTCGGTCTCAGTCTCGTCCTGGCGCTTGCGGCGCTCACCGTGAGCGCGGCATCGGGGCGCCGCGTGGCCATGCGGGACGGCGAATAAGGCGCTCCGGTAAGCAGCTGCGGTCTCGTCATTGCGAATGAGGAGCCAGCTGCGCCCTTCTCCCTGAGACGGAGGGCGCAGCACCTCTCGCGACCGATCCGCTCGCCCGCCCGCCGCGGCACTATAAGGACTATGAGCACTTCCGCAGACGGGCCCGCCGAAGCGCCCCGGACCGATCCCACGCCTGAGCCACTACCAGGCCGGCGTCGCCGCCGGACCCTCACGATCGTCGCCGTGGTCGTCTCGGCCCTCGTGGTGGTCGGCACCGCCGGCGGAGCCTGGCTCGTCCACTCGATCGGACCCGCCTTCGGGATCTGGTGGCCCGCGCCGAGTCCCCAGTCCTACGGGTCGGCCGTCCTGGGGCTCATGGACTCGGGCCTCCATGCCACCGGTCAGGAGTGGCAGACGGCTCGCGCCGACGCCGCCGGGCGGATCGAGAAGGCCACCACCCACGACGAGGTCGACGACATCCTGGCCGACGCCATCAAGGTAGCCGGCGGCAAGCACTCCTTCATCATGGACGCCGCAGACCTCCAGGACTCGATCGACTCCTACACCGCCCCGACCTCCTCCATGGACGGCTGCGTGCTGACCGTGACGGTCCCGGCCTTCATGGGGACGGCGGCGCAGGGGAAGGACTACGCCACCACCTTGGCGGACGCCCTCGGCGCCGAGGGCGTATGCGCCGTCGTGGTCGACCTGCGGGACAACGACGGCGGTGACATGGGCCCCATGCTCGCCGGGCTCTCCCCGCTCCTGCCCGACGGAGTGGTCACCTCCTTCGTGAGCCAGGGCAGCACCAACGACGTCACCCTGAAGGATGGCGCGATCAAGGGAGGCGGCACTCCGACCTCGGTGGGGCGGCGCGACAAGCTCGATGCGCCCGTGGCCGTGCTGACCTCGCAGACGACCGCCTCCTCGGGAGAGCAGGCGCTTCTCGCCTTCCGAGGGCTGGACAGAACCCGGGTCTTCGGCCAGGCGACGGCGGGCTATGCCTCGATCAATCAGAACTTCCCGCTGTACACGGGACGCACCATGGTGCTCACGACGGGCACCTCGCAGGCCCGCACCGGCGAGCAGTTCGGGGAGGAGCCGATCGCCCCCGACGTCGAGACTCCCTCCGAGCAGGCGCCCGCAGCCGCAGCCGAATGGCTCGACTCCCAGTCCTGACCCTCGAGCGATCGAGCCCGCCCTGCGCACCGGCGCACAACCACTCGCACGGGCCCCTTGACCGTGAGGATGAGGGACCCGTGCGGTTGATGGTCGATGAGCAGGTTGAGGAGACTGAGGGAACTCGAGGAGGCTCGACTCAGCGGCTCAAGCGCGGGCTCAGCGCGCCAGATGGGGGAACCAGATGGCGATCTCGCGCTCGGCGGACTGAGGAGAATCCGAGCCGTGGACGAGATTCATCATGGCCGAGCCGCCCCAGTCCCGGCCGAGGTCGCCGCGAATCGTTCCGGGAGCCGCGGTGGTGGGCTCGGTCGCTCCGATCAGGGAGCGTAGCCCCTCGACCACGCGGTGCCCCTCGACGACCACGGAGACCAGCGGGCCACTGGTCATGTACTCCACAATGCTGGGGTAGAAGGGCTTGTCGACGTGCTCGGCGTAGTGCTCGGCGAGCAGGTCGGGGGTGGCTATCAGACGGTCGAGCGCAATGATGTCGTAACCCTTGGCCTCGATCCTGCGCAGGATCTCTCCGGTCAGGCGACGCTGAACGGCGTCCGGCTTGATGAGAATGAGTATGCGGCCAGGGGCATCAGTCATGGTGGTTCCTTTCAACGCGGATCATCCCGGGCGAGAGCACCGAGAGCACGGCGGCTCGCACAGGCTCAAAGCGTCAGAGTGACGCCAATCGCGCTGATTGGCAACCCCTGTCATATCCTCCCGGCCAGGGCGGGCACGCGCTCCGGCTCCTCCTCGCCACCGGCGGCCCGCACCGCCGCCTGGAGGATGAGAGCGGTCGAGCGCGCGCCGGGATCATGGTGCCCCACCGAGCGGGCGCCGAGGTAGGAGGCCCGTCCTCTGAGGGCCGTCAGCGAGTAGGTCGCGTCAGCGCCGTCGACAGCGGCGTTCGCTGCGGCCCGCAGAACCTCGACCGGACTCGCCCCGGTCGCGGCGGCCTCGCGCGCAGCACGGGCTGCGGGCTGCCACGCATCCAGCATCGTCTTATCACCGACCTCGGCCCGTCCGCGCATCTGGACGCCTACCGCCGCCTCGCCCAGGAGCGTCGCCACATCCTGGGAGGACAGCACGTCCACATCGCAGGCCCGTGAGGCCCGCAGGAAGGCCGTGCCCAGAAGCGGACCCGCCGCGCCTCCCACCGTGGCCAGCAGGCTCGTCGCCGTCGCCTTGAACACGCCCGCCGGAGGCGAGGGGACGCCCCCGCCGCTCTCCTGAGAGTCGAGCTTGGCCACCGCCGCATGCATGCCGCGGTCGAGATTGATGCCATGGTCGCCGTCGCCGATGGCCCGGTCCAGCTCCGTGAGCTCGTCACGGTGCTCAGCAACCGCCGCCGCCGCACCGCGAATCCATGCGACGCTCCACGCGGCGTCAAGCGGCTTCTCGTGAGTCACGGTCCTCTCCATCATTCTGTGCCGGACTGCGCCAGTCAGCGGCCGTCCGGTGCCGGTCAGCGTCAGTCGGTGCTCATCTATGCGCATTTCCATTGTCGCACCCCGCGCGCCAACGCGCCTGTTGGGCGCCCCGATCCCCATCAACGCGATATCTGCCACAGCATTCAGACCCGATTCAGGCCCGCCCGAACAGGGCGCGGGCCTCGGCCGCCAGGATCACCGAGCCGACGATGAGAACGCCCGAGGAGGTCAGCGGATCCTCAAAGCCCTCGGAGAGAGTCACGGCCCGCTCGATGCCCCCCGCCAGCGTGCCGGTCGTCTCGACGCGGTCCGCCCCGAAGACCTCGCGGGCGACGACGGCCAGGTCCTCGGCCTCAAGGGCGCGCGGGGAATCGATGGGCACGCACACCACCGCGTCGCAGGCCGGCTCGAGGACGGACAGGATCCCCTCGACGTCCTTGTCCGCCATGACCCCGACGACCGCCACCAGATGGCGGAATCCGAACGCCTCCTCCACGGCGGGCACGAGCGCCCCCAGACCGTGGGGGTTGTGTCCGGCATCGACGATGACGGTCGGGCTGGAGCGCAGCACCTCCATGCGGCCGGGGCTGGCCACCGAGGCGAAGCCGTCCTCGACGATCTTGGCGGGCAGCGCACGGCCGCCGAACAGGGCCTCGGCGGAGGCCAGCGCCAGCAGAGCGTTGTGCGCCTGGTAGTCGCCGTGCAGCGGGATGAAGACGTCCTCGTACACGGCAGCCGTGGTGCGCAACGTCGTCATCTGCCCGCCCACGGCCAGGGTGCGATCCAGCACGCTCAGGATACCCGCGCCCGCCTCGTCAGGATCCTCCTCGGGATCCAGCTCACGGCGCCAGACGACGCCGTGCTGCGCGGCGGCCGCGGCGATGATGGCCTGCGCCGCCGGGGGCTGGACGGAGGTGATGAGCATGGCGCCGTCCTTGATGATGCCGGCCTTGTTGGAGGCGACCTCCTCGATGGTGTCGCCCAGCCAGGCGGCATGGTCCAAGCCGATGGGGGTGATCACCTCGACATCCCCGGGCACGACGTTGGTGCAGTCCCAGGTTCCGCCCATGCCGACCTCGATGACGGCGACGTCGACCGGATGATCGGCGAAGACGGCCAGCGCCATGACGGTTAGGACCTCGAAGAAGCTCATGCGCGGCCCGCCCGCCGCGGCCGAGCGCTCATCCACCATCCGGATGTAGGGGGCCACGTCCTCCCACGCGGCGATGAACCCCTCCTCGCTGATCGGCTCGCCGTCCAGGGCGATGCGCTCGCGAATGGTGGCCAGGTGGGGGCTGGTGAAGCGGCCGGTACGCATGCCGGTGGCGGCCAGGAGGCGCTCGGCCATGCGTGCGGTGGAGGTCTTGCCATTGGTGCCGGTGATGTGGATATTGCGGTAGGCCCGCTCGGGGTTGCCGAGCAGGTCGAGGGCCCACTCGACGCGCTCCAGGCTCGGCTGGACGCGGTGCTCGGGGGCGCGCGACAGAATCTCCGACTCCACCTCGCGCATGCGCGCAGAGACCTCGACGGCGCGGGCGGCGGCGAGCAGGTCGGCCCGGTGGTGCCCGGTCTCTTCAGTTTCCTCGTCCTCGTCCGAGTCGGCGCCCGATGCGGCGGGCGAGTCGGGAAGTTGGGGCTCCCACTCGTTCCAGTCGTCGGAGTCGTCCTCATCGACCTCGGCCAGGAGGGCGTCGAGGCGCTCCAGGTCGCCGCCCGGAATCATGTTGGCGGCGACGAGTTCGCGCAGGGCCTCCAGGTCCTCCTCCTGAGCCCGGTGCCCAGCGGCGGCGTCATCAGTACCGCCGGCTTCGTCGGCTTCGCCGACATCACTGTCCTCAGCGTCGGCGGCCTCCAGGTAGGGCAGGAGCTCGGGATCGATTCCCTCGAGATCATCGGGGCCGGTCGAGCCACCGGCGGCCAGGACGGCGTCAACGACCTCCTCGCCCGTGGCTCCCTCGGGGATTCCGAAGGCAGCCCCCGGATGACCATCCCCTCCGCCGGAACGAGGCTCACTCCCGCTCATCACCACGTCCTTCGCGATTGTTCTTCGAATGTCCGTCCGCATGCCTTTCGCCGCATGCGCGACCAAGCAGCCCGAGCAGATGCTACCGCCATCTGTCAATAGAGGAAGACAAAGTAATCGAGTTCACCTATCGTGAAGATGGAGACGCCGGCCGTAGGCGCCGACGTCGCCAGCGCGCCCGCGCTCGCCATCCTCACCGCCGACGGCCGCGTCCTCGAGTCGGGGTGAGCCGGGGGCGAGTCGGGGCGAGTTGAGTATGATCGCAGTGATGACACGGACGACCCGGACGACGACTCAGCAACGCATCCTCTACCTCAGAGTTGCAGGACTCTGCCTGGGCCTGATCGCCATTACATCCTTTCTGGTCGGCATGATCATGGCATCCGGAGCGGAGTCCGCCCGGCCATGGACGCTGGTCGGCTACCCCGCGCTCTTCGGCTGCCTGGGATGCGCCT
>ERZ772967.2228-NODE-2228-length-12604-cov-6.961830_pt1 | contig 12604 bp, 11 predicted proteins | sample MGYA00511677_ERZ772967 | MGnify/ENA primary metagenome ERZ772967 (study PRJEB29015, sample SAMEA2737931) | human oral metagenome | biome: human oral; feature: human-associated habitat; material: dental | place: China | collected 2146 ...
TTATGAGTGGGCAAAAAAGACCTTTAGAATTTACTTTTGAAAACCTCAAACAGCGCTTCAAATTAAAAGATAAATACAGCAAAGCCAATGATTTCAAGCGTTGGATTTTAGACATAGCCAAGAAAGAACTCGATGAGAGCAGTCCCTACTCGTTCAACTACATCGAGGTAAAGGAGGGACGCAAAGTTGTAGGTTTTAAGTTCTTCCCAACGTTCAAGCCCGGCAATAAAGATACAGAACTATACGCAACCGAATTGCGCTCAAAGGTTTCTGTAAGCGCACAAATCAGCCGTGAAGCCTACGACTACTTTCGTTATTCTTTTGAGTTCAAAGCAGAAGAAATCAGCAAGAATAAGAAGACCATCATCGAGGGAGAAAAGAAAATACCAGACTTTATTGAGTTTCTATCTTCCCTTGTCGGTTCCTCGAGGACTGCCAAGAACCGCATCGGCTACGTAATCAACGCTATCAAAAAGAAAACTGCTGAAGTCAAATAGATTATTGGGGGAATCCCTATTAAAAACTAAGATTAACAAGAATAGATATTATCAAAAAAAAATATATTTTTTTTTGCATTATTCAAATATAATATGTATTTTTGCAGAGACTATCTAAAATCGTTTAATATGAAAAAACTTATCTATCCCTATCTTTGCCTTTTAGCTTTCATATTAGGAGGCTGCCAATTTTCTGATGACGATTACCAAAAGGCATCAACAATCCATACATTGGAAATGGATTTAGAGTCTGCGAAAAAGTATATGCATATTGATTCTGCTGCTCATCAATACACTATTGCTATAACAGATGAACAACAAGAGGCAGAGGGTATCTCAAAAGAGAACCTTGCGAAAATTTTCAAAATCGTAACAGACTTAAATCAACGCATAGACAATGATTTTAATGCTGGTAAAATAGTAACAATGTATTTGACCACAAAAGAGAATTTCATTTCATATACTATAGATCCTCTCCATCAACTTCACAACATAGATTTCAAAGATGTTAGAACAAAGCAGCCTTATATAGCTACAAGAGCTGGGAAATGGCTATATTTAGGGTACTTTATGGATGGAAATTGGGAACGAGGAACAAGAGATCCAGATTTCAAAACATCCGCTTCACACGTTACAAGCGAACTTAATATCGGCTACGCAAGAGGGGCGTGGAATTTCGGCATGACGTGTCTAACAGGTAAATCTGCATATGGTACCTCATTTAGCACTAATGGCATAGGGCATACTTATGGGGGAATACAAAGATACTGGTGGTGGACAGGTGGAGGAAGTGCACCATTTAATTGGAAATTTACTTTAGGAGGGCCTCCTGGAGGTGAAGCAAACGGAGGTATCAGTATTCGTGAATCATAACTAAAACAAAATATAAAAGTACTTGATGCAGAAATTCTGCATCAAGTACTTTTTATTTTTACACTTTTCTGCATGGAAATCGTTTATAGGTGTAGATACGGACACCTGCACTTATAGAACTGGCGCAATACTTTTTTCTACCCTTCAGGTGGGTATTTCTGTCTTATAGGAGGTCGTTCCGTTCCTCCACACTCGGGCGCACATCTAACCACTATCGCTGTTGGGGCTATGATGCCCCCTACACCCCCTTCTAACATTTTCGCTTGTTCTTTTCTTGTGGTTGAAAATGTTTTTGTACCTTTGCTGACAGGTAAACTCTGTGTGCAGGTTATAGCTCACTATAACCCTTGCAGGGTTGTGGGCTCTCCGAGAGCAGGGGGCTGCACCCCCTTGACCCCTGCTGCCACTCCAGGACACCCCCTACTAAAAAAAATGAAAATCATGAAGCAACAGACATCAATCCACGTGCAACCCGTCAAGGGTGGGAGCGAACAACACAACAAGAGGGAAAAGGAACTCGACTACATTCGCCCCGAACTCTCCCACCTCAACGAGTATTGGGAGAAAGACACACAGACGGATCGACTTGAAAACATCAAGTCGAGATACCTCAAATCGACAGGTCAGAAAATGCAATCCAAAGCCACCCCGATACGTGAGGCGGTCGTGGTCATCAAGTCCGAAACGACAATGGAAGATTTGAAAAGGCTGTCCGATGCGTACCGCCAGCGATTCGGGATAGACACTTTTCAAATTGCAATCCACAAGGACGAGGGCTATCCAAAGGGAGAGTGGAAGCCTAACCTACATGCCCATTTGGTATTTGACTGGACTGACCAAGAGACGGGAAAAAGTCTTAAACTGAAACGTCAAGACATGGTGGAGATGCAGACGATAACAGCGGAAGTCCTGCAAATGGATAGAGGGGTGTCGAGCGACAAGCAGCACCTGACGGCACAGCAGTACAAATCTTTTACCGAGGAAGCTAAATTAAAGCAGCTGAAGGAAGAGAGGGTAAGGAAAGAAAAGCAGATGAAAGAAGAATTGGAGCGTTTCAAGGTGGTCAAGGCACGCAAGGAAGCAGCCATAGAGACCGCAAAAACGCTTTCTGAGGGCGTCAAAGGTCTTTTCGGGCAGAGTTCCAAGGACAAACAGATAAAAGCCCTTAAAACGCAATTAAATACCCAAGAAAAAGAAATATTTAATCTAAAGGCTGAACAGATAGGACAGTTGGGAAGTGCCACACAGAAGATAGATAAAGCCTATCAAGAGGGATTTAATAAAGCCTATGGGGAAGTATATAATCTACAAGCCCAACTCAAAAAAGCCAAGGAGCTGGCAGCAGACACCCAAAAATACAGAGCAGATATAGAAAAATTCCAAAGCATTCCTATCATAGCAAGATGCATCAACGCAATCCGTAGTTATGTAAGTCACATAAACGGACGCTTTGATGCGGAGGACAAACGTCTGTTATCTTTCGTCATGCAGGGCGACTCAGACGCAGCCGAGAAGCTTAAAGACGCAGCCTATTATGGGTGTGGCATAATAGGGCAATACCAATATGGCTCAAAATGGAACCAAGCAGAAAGGGAATTGAGAAATATCGCCAACGGAGTAAGGGAGGAAGAGCAACAACGAAATAGGGGACTAAGAAGATAGCCCCTACTTGTCATCATAATGTCCCATGGCTGACACAATGAACACAATCACGGTCGTATCATTGACCGTGTAACGCAATCGGTTCTTCTTGTCGAGTTTCCTCGACCAAATGCCATTGACATGCCGCAACTGATGTGGGTGTCCTGTCCCTGTGTATGGGTGTTCCCGAAGTTCGGGGATAAGACTCTCAAACTTCTTGTAGGCTTGCACATCAGACTTCATCATTTTGAGAAGTTCCTTTGTGGCTTCTTCTGAAAATTCTATTTCATACATGCTTCTGTGCGTTTTAAGAAATCCGTCAGGCTCTCACCCTCCTGCATCTTGTAAGTCCTGCCGTTCTTGATGTCCTCCAATCCTTTTTGGATAGACAGAAGTTCTGCCTTTGAAAGGTAATCATCATCATCTGCAACGCTAATGACAATGGGACGTGCGTTCTTGCGAGCGACAAAGACGGTTTCGCTCTCTGCCAAATCAAAATACTTCTTCTGATTGGCTCTAAATTCTCTTGTTGTAATAATCTGCATGGCTCTATGGCTCTAATGTTCGGGGCAAAGATAGGCACAAAAATCCAAACTTCCAAACATTTCGTGTACTTATTTGTGTACACGCCATAAAAACTTGCATTCTTCACGCTTACGCTCTACCCCCTCAAAGGGGGGAATTGTTTTTGTCTTTTTCCCTTTCGTTTCCAGTCCCATTTTCGGGCAACCAACCCGATAAAAGCCTTATTTCTGTTATAGACAACGTCTGTTATGTCTATCCTCGCGCGCGCGCATTATGCGAGAAAATGGGGCTCTAACTATCACAAATTTAATACTAACTATCACAAATTTAATACTAAATTTGGCTCTAGCTATCACAAATTTAATACTATTATGCGCAAACTATTTATGTTTGTGATAATAAATTATTATCTTTGCAACGTAATTCTAAATCAACAAGTTATGGCAAGAACTATTAAAGGCTCCCTGGCAGCAATTCAATCATATATCTTCACGACTGCTAAGTATGACTTTTCAGCCTATGAAAAACGCATTATGTATCGTCTTATTGAATTTGCACAAGACGAACTTAAAGGTATTATGATACGAGATAATATGCACAAAATAGAGCCTACACTATTCGGCAGAGAAATAACTATGCCCGTAGCTGATATTCTGAAAGACAAGGATGACAAGAACCACGATAAAGCAAAAAAGGCTTTCAGGACTTTATCACAGAAGCACATCGAGTATGAAGACGATGAGATTTGGCAATTTACCCCTATTATAACTAACCCTAAAATCAAGAAGAGAGAGGGTTTATCAAAGTTCTACGTGTTTGACGAAATATGGCGGTGTCTATTGGACTTCACGAAAGGTTATCGTAAGTATGAACTTGTTACCGCTATGGGGTTTAAGTCCGTCTATTCGATGCGCATGTATGAACTTATGAGCGGACAGAAAAGACCATTAGATTTTACCTTTGAAGATTTAAAGTTACGTTTCGGTGTCAAGGATAAATATAAACTTGTGGGACACTTCAAAACAAGGGTATTAGATATAGCAAAGAAAGAACTTGATGAGAGTAGCCCCTACTCATTCAACTACATCGAGATTAAAGAGGGGCGTAAGGTTGTAGGCTTTAAGTTCTTCCCAACATTCCACCCCGACAAACAAGACCCAGAATTACTCCAGGTCGAAATGCGCTCAAAGTTATCAGCAAGCATACAGATAAGCCAAGAGGCTTACAGCTACCTACGCTATTCTTTCGAGTTCAAAGCTGAAGAAATAAGCAAGAACAAAAAGACAATCATCGAGGGGGAAAAGAAAATACCCGACTTCATAGGCTTTCTTTCTTCCCTTGTCGGTCCATCGAGGAAAGCCAAGAACCGCATCGGATATGTAATCAACGCTATCAAGAAGAAGACCGCAGAAAATTAAAAAATCAAGAGTCCTACCAAACTCTGTAATAGAGAATGGTAGGACTCATGAATAAAGTCATACATCTTATTCTGTTCTGTAAAAATATGGAATTTTTACTTTCTTACCATCAAGTGGAACCACTTCGCTAATTCTCATTCCTGCTGCATTGTAATTCAACACAAATGTGTAAAACCACCATTTAACTGAAATTTTATCACCTTCTGTTGTTACCATATTCCAATTTACCCCACGAGCTAAAGTATTATAATCTTTGCATCCTGAAGGATTAGGGAAAGCAACTCTTGCTATATAAGCATTCTCAGGTAGTTGGATAACACCAGAGGTTTCCCAAACATCTCCAAAATACACACCTGTTGGAACTCCAAAGATTTTGGTTATTAGAAGTTTTTTGTTTTTAAACTCTTTTCCAACCTTTTCCTTAGGAATACCTTGTGCATAAAATGGACCAAGTTCGCCAGGCTTAGGCTTTGGCTCTTCATTAGAGATTATCGCCCGTGTTCCTGCTATTGATTGACTACTGTCTGCTAATGATAAAGTTATATAGCGCTCGCCCACTTTTACCATCTGTACTGGATTATCTGGAGTTAGGACTCCAGATAACACCTCTGGAGTCTCTTTCTTTAATTGAAAAGATTGGAACTCAGAGTCATTATTACTACATGACGAAAATATTAGCATCGCCACAGAACACATAAAAATCATAAAATGTTTCATACTTTTTTATTTTAGATTAAACATATATCCAATGTTAACACACACTCCTGTAGAATTAAAGCCTTTTACGTCTTTAAAAGATTGTGTAAATCCCTTTTGATACAATACCTCTATGAAAGTTCCCTTATATTTACCTTTGACGCCCATAAGGACACCCATGTCGAAAGGCTGTTTTTTCCCTAATAAACTGTTTTTTTGTTTTTCATTGTCAAAGTATAAACTACGAGAAGCCTGTAATCCAACATATGGTCCTAATTCCAATGACAAATAATTATTAGCATTAAATTCCAACAACAAGGGCATATCAATATATCTGAATATAACCTTACAATCTTTATAAACCATACTCATAGCGTCATATGTTCCTTTTTCCACTACATATCCTCTTTTACTAAAAAGTATATCACCATTAATGGAGAGCCTATTGCATATTTTCCAAGAAGACGTTAATCCAAAAACAAAGCTGTCATAAGATTTTCCTCCTATTCCTTTTGCGGTATTAGTATGGTGACATCCTATTTTCCCACCTAATTCAATTTGCCCAAATAAGCAAATCGGATACATCATAACAACAAAAAATACTTTTATTCTATACATAACAAGGTGTAACTATTTTTTACATAAAAACGAATTGCAAAAAGCATTATTGTATAGACGACTTTTTAAATTAAAATTTGTATGAGTAGGATATAATTTTCAAGGAATCGTTCCGTTTCTCTCCACTCGTGTGCATGAATTTCCGTTCGTCCCTCACTTCACTTTTCGGGCACACATTTTCATCGATGGGGTAGCCGCTGTGGGGACAATGCTGCCCCCTACACCCCCTTCTGACATTTTCCCCTGCCGGATCGCTTGAATATTGAGAATGTTTTTGTACCTTTGCCGGCAGGTAAACGCTGTGTGCAGGTTATAGCCCACTATAACCATTGCATGGTTGTGGGCTCTCCGAGAGCAGGGGGCTGCACCCCCTTGACCCCTGCTGCCACTCCAGGACACCCCCTACTAAAAAAAATGAAAATCATGAAGCAACAGACATCAATCCACGTGCAACCCGTCAAGGGTGGGAGCGAACAACACAACAAGAGGGAAAAGGAACTCGACTACATTCGCCCCGAACTCTCCCACCTCAACGAGTATTGGGAGAAAGACACACAGACGGATCGACTTGAAAACATCAAGTCGAGATACCTCAAATCGACAGGTCAGAAAATGCAATCCAAAGCCACCCCGATACGTGAGGCGGTCGTGGTCATCAAGTCCGAAACGACAATGGAAGATTTGAAAAGGCTGTCCGATGCGTACCGCCAGCGATTCGGGATAGACACTTTTCAAATTGCAATCCACAAGGACGAGGGCTATCCAAAGGGAGAGTGGAAGCCTAACCTACATGCCCATTTGGTATTTGACTGGACTGACCAAGAGACGGGAAAAAGTCTTAAACTGAAACGTCAAGACATGGTGGAGATGCAGACGATAACAGCGGAAGTCCTGCAAATGGATAGAGGGGTGTCGAGCGACAAGCAGCACCTGACGGCACAGCAGTACAAATCTTTTACCGAGGAAGCTAAATTAAAGCAGCTGAAGGAAGAGAGGGTAAGGAAAGAAAAGCAGATGAAAGAAGAATTGGAGCGTTTCAAGGTGGTCAAGGCACGCAAGGAAGCAGCCATAGAGACCGCAAAAACGCTTTCTGAGGGCGTCAAAGGTCTTTTCGGGCAGAGTTCCAAGGACAAACAGATAAAAGCCCTTAAAACGCAATTAAATACCCAAGAAAAAGAAATATTTAATCTAAAGGCTGAACAGATAGGACAGTTGGGAAGTGCCACACAGAAGATAGATAAAGCCTATCAAGAGGGATTTAATAAAGCCTATGGGGAAGTATATAATCTACAAGCCCAACTCAAAAAAGCCAAGGAGCTGGCAGCAGACACCCAAAAATACAGAGCAGATATAGAAAAATTCCAAAGCATTCCTATCATAGCAAGATGCATCAACGCAATCCGTAGTTATGTAAGTCACATAAACGGACGCTTTGATGCGGAGGACAAACGTCTGTTATCTTTCGTCATGCAGGGCGACTCAGACGCAGCCGAGAAGCTTAAAGACGCAGCCTATTATGGGTGTGGCATAATAGGGCAATACCAATATGGCTCAAAATGGAACCAAGCAGAAAGGGAATTGAGAAATATCGCCAACGGAGTAAGGGAGGAAGAGCAACAACGAAATAGGGGACTAAGAAGATAGCCCCTACTTGTCATCATAATGTCCCATGGCTGACACAATGAACACAATCACGGTCGTATCATTGACCGTGTAACGCAATCGGTTCTTCTTGTCGAGTTTCCTCGACCAAATGCCATTGACATGCCGCAACTGATGTGGGTGTCCTGTCCCTGTGTATGGGTGTTCCCGAAGTTCGGGGATAAGACTCTCAAACTTCTTGTAGGCTTGCACATCAGACTTCATCATTTTGAGAAGTTCCTTTGTGGCTTCTTCTGAAAATTCTATTTCATACATGCTTCTGTGCGTTTTAAGAAATCCGTCAGGCTCTCACCCTCCTGCATCTTGTAAGTCCTGCCGTTCTTGATGTCCTCCAATCCTTTTTGGATAGACAGAAGTTCTGCCTTTGAAAGGTAATCATCATCATCTGCAACGCTAATGACAATGGGACGTGCGTTCTTGCGAGCGACAAAGACGGTTTCGCTCTCTGCCAAATCAAAATACTTCTTCTGATTGGCTCTAAATTCTCTTGTTGTAATAATCTGCATGGCTCTATGGCTCTAATGTTCGGGGCAAAGATAGGCACAAAAATCCAAACTTCCAAACATTTCGTGTACTTATTTGTGTACACGCCATAAAAACTTGCATTCTTCACGCTTACGCTCTACCCCCTCAAAGGGGGGAATTGTTTTTGTCTTTTTCCCTTTCGTTTCCAGTCCCATTTTCGGGCAACCAACCCGATAAAAGCCTTATTTCTGTTATAGACAACGTCTGTTATGTCTATCCTCGCGCGCGCGCATTATGCGAGGAAAAGGGGGTCTAACTATCACAAATTTAATGTTTAATATCACGGATTTAATGTTAAAACTGAAACAAACTATCACAAATTTAATGTTTTCAATCACATTGGATTTGTTTTTGTGATAATAAGTTATTACCTTTGCCACATAATTCTAAATCAACAACTTATGGCACGAGCTATCAAGGACAATAAAAATGTTATTCAGTCGTACACTCTAACGACTTCTCGATATAAATTCACTGCTTACGAAAAGCGAATTTTATACCGTATTGTGGAATATGCACAAGATGAGATCAAGGGTATCATGATTAGAGATAATCTCCACAAAATAGAACACTCCCTATTCGGTCGAGAGATAACCATGCCTATTGTAGACATCCTCAAAGATGAACAAGACGAAAATTACACAATAGCGAAAAAGGCTTTTAGTTCTTTATCTGATAAATTTATCATCATAGACAATGACGACATTTGGCAGAAGACACATATCATATCTAACCCCAAAATAAAGAAGAAAACAGGAATGGTTACATTTTCTGTTTTTAATGAAATATGGGATGGCATGCTGAATTTTTCTAAAGGTTACAGAAAGTATGAACTTGTAACCGCAATGCAGTTCAATTCGGTTTACTCAATGCGGTTCTATGAACTTCTAAGTGGGCAGAAAAGACCTTTAGAATTTACCTTTGAGCAATTAAGGGAAATGCTCGGTGTAAATAATAAATATAAACTTGTTGGACATTTCAAAACAAGAGTTTTAGATGTAGCCAAGAAAGAGCTTGACGATATCAGCCCCTACTCGTTCAACTACATTGAGGTTAAGGAGGGGCGCAAGTTTGTAGGCTTCAAGCTCTTCCCAACATTTCACCCCGATAAGCAAGACCCAAACTTGTTCCAGGTCGAAATGCGCTCCAAACTTTCGGCAAGCGCACAGATAGGCCAAGAGGCTTACAGCTACTTGCGCTATTCTTTCGAGTTCAAAGCTGAAGAAATAAGCAAGAACAAAAAGACCATTATCGAGGGGGAGCAGAAAATTCCCGACTTTATCGGCTTTTTGTCTTCCCTTGTCGGTCCCTCGAGGACTGCCAAGAACCGCATCGGCTACGTAATCAATGCAATCAAGAAGAAAACCGCAGAAAGCAAGTAAACATGGAAGATATTAGCTTTAATTTCGAGGGATTTGTGAATGCAATTAGAGAGAACAAGCCCTCTAATATCGTTCCGTTGCTTGACTACCTTGCACAAGAGTATATCAGGAAAATCATTTCCCTACTCATGGGGCGTGGAGTCAAACAAGGAGAGAAATACATTTTTGATAAGAGATTTGCTGATAAAATCGGCTTATTTCAAGCATTTTACGGCATGACTTATTTGAGTTCAGAAACCCCTTTCACGACATTAGGGTATAGTCCTTTGAAAATCGATGGCAAATACTATGGCATCTGGTTGGCCTTGAACAACCATGACAGCCTGCAACAAGAAGAACCGTGTGTTTTGCTCAACAAAGACACCGTCTATTATGCTGAAAAAATTTATAACTACCTGATTAAAAAACAATGATATGGGAGCAATTATCGTTTCAATTTTCGTGTCTGTCGTAGCGGGTGTTGGCGGCATTTACTTCTACATTCAAGACCACAAACAATAAATCTTGCACCAGGTGCAAGGCCTTTCCCACTACATGCAAGATTTTGCACGAGGTGGGATTTTTTCGTCTTGTATGGGGTCGTTTCGTTTCCGCTTTGCTCTCTCTTCACTCGTTCGGTCGTTCACTTGTCGTCATTCTTCCTCCTCGTTCCCTATCGCTCCATTACATTCCGCTTTCTGCCGAACTCTTTCACTATGGTGCTATCGCTATGGGGGCAATGCTGCCCCCTATACCCCCTTCTATCCGCCAAGCATCGCAGCAGCTTCCATCAAAAAAAATCGTGGCATCCTGCTTGGCGGTTTCGGTTTTTCTATGTATATTTGCCCCAAGCAAATAGGCAGAGAAAAACGCACACGAGCACCTTTAACCATTTCATGGCTCAAAAGTGCTGTGTGTAAGGAGGCTTTCCCCCTCCTTAACCTCTCCCCAAAAACCGCGAATATGAAGCAGAGCAAAAAGGGAGCGTGCAGCTCCAACACACAGACCGCAAAGGCAAACTGCCTTGCCCATAACAGACGTGACCAAAGCACAGAAAAAGTGCCCGACTATGTGAACAAAAGTCGGTCGTACCTTAACCGGACAATCTTTGAAGATGAAATCATCAAGGGGAAAAAATCTATTATTCCTTTGGTTCGCGCTGCCGAAAAACTCTATACAGAGAAGACTGGACAGAAGTGCCAAAAATCATTTGCCCCATTTCGTGAAGCATGCCTGCACCTCAAAGAGGGCATAACAGATGCGCAGCTCCTGGACTTCAAAGACAAGGTTGAGAAAGAAACCAAATGGAAAGTTATCGGGATTTGGCTGCATGAGGACGAGGGACATGTGAACTCAAAGTACATCGAGGGAAACGAAGACTTTTCCGTCAATCATCATGCCCACGTGCTTTTCAGTTGCCAAGACCTCAATACGGGCAAGGCAATCCGAGCAGACCGCACGAAGCTCTCGCACATGCAAGACCTGCTGGCCGAAGCTACGGGCATGGAGCGAGGTAACAGGGCTCCAGAAACAGGAAGAACACACAGAAGCGCAATGGAACAGAGGATATTCAGCCAAGAACAGCGCATTAAGGCAGCGGAAAAAAAGATGCTTGACATCAAAAAAGATTTGGCAGATGCAAACAATCTAATATGCCCAGAGAGCTATAATTGGGAAGATGACCAAGAGGAATTTGAGCTTAAAGAAATGGTCGAGTATTTCCAAGAAGATATAGAAGAAGCCAAGAATGAAGCATTAGATGCACAAAAACAGCTTTCAGAACGTCAAATAGAACTCGAAAACACTAATTTGAGCCTTTCTAAAGCACAAAAAGAACTTTTAGCTATAAATTCTACATTAGAGGAGCAAAAGCGGCTCATATCGCAAAAGAATGCCGAAATCGAGGAACTAAAAGCGTTGGCAGAGAAATCAAACGAATACAAAGAGCTTTTGCAAAACATTACGGAAAGTTTATGCCGGGGACAGCTGCTTAGAGAAATTATAGACGGAAGAGAAAAAGGAATACGCTGCATCATAGACCTCTACAAAGACCCTCATGCAAGGTATTTTTCAGAAGAACAGAAACAAGAAATTGCAGAAGTTATCGGAGAAGATAAAGACCTTGTAAGGTCGTATAGAGCAAAAGAGTTGATCATCGCAGCATCAAGATTCATCATATCGCATGGGCTTGAAGAAGATAACCATGATAAAAACATAAAAGGGCAGATAGAGGCTATTGTACAGGGCAAAGAATATAGAGAACAAAAAAGGGGGCTAAAAATATAGCCCCTACTTATCATCATAATGCCCCTGCAGAGAGACAACATAGACTACAACAATATCCTCACAAATCGTGTAGAGCAGCCTGTTTTTCTTGTCTAATCTCCTTGACCACATATCGGGCAAGTTCTTCAGGCGCTCTGGTTTTCCTGTTCCTGTTTGTGGGTGTTCTGAAAGTTCAAGGAACAAAGCTTCTATTTTCTTTATAACTGCCTTATTCCCTGACTTATGGATTTTCTGCAAATCCTCTTTTGATGTCCCAACCAATTCTACAGAATACTTTCCCATATATTGTTGATGTCTTTAATCTTTGTTGTTCTTCCGTTTTTGATGTCCTCCAGCCCTTTCTGAATAGATAAGAGTTCTTCTTTTGAAAGAAAGTCGTCATCATCGGCAACGCTAATGACAATGGGACGTGCATTTTTACGAGAAACAAAGACTGTCTCATGTTCGGCCAACTCAAAATACTTCTTCTGATTGGCTCTAAATTCTCTTGTTGATACTATCT
>ERZ772967.2231-NODE-2231-length-12597-cov-9.318131_pt1 | contig 12597 bp, 9 predicted proteins | sample MGYA00511677_ERZ772967 | MGnify/ENA primary metagenome ERZ772967 (study PRJEB29015, sample SAMEA2737931) | human oral metagenome | biome: human oral; feature: human-associated habitat; material: dental | place: China | collected 2146 ...
TCGCCTCAGTCGGTCGGTGGTTCGTAGGACAGGCCCGGCAGTTCGAGGCGCCTGCTCCCGCCCCCCGGTTCCGGGACGCGCAGCACCCGCCAGGCTTCTCCTTCCAGGACGTCGAGGCCTGCGGGGGTCCAGCTGGCGTAGCTCTCCACCCCGGGGATGCGGGGTCGTACGGAGATGAGGGCGCGTTCCAGGGTTCCGTCGAGGTGGGAGATTCGGATCAGTCCCGAGGCATCGGTGGTGGCAATGAGGTCACCGGTGGGGTGCCATGCGACCCCGGTCACGGCGCGGGCGTGGTCGGTGAGGGTGGTGATTTTCTCTCCGGTTTCGTGGTTCCAGATGATGCAGGTGCCGTCGGTGCTGGTGGTGGCGATACGGGTGCCGTCAGGGTGCCATGCAATCCCGGTCACCGTGTTGGTGTGGTCGGTGATGGTGGTGATTTTCTCTCCGGTTTCGTGGTTCCAGATGATGCAGGTGCGGTCCCAGCTGGTGGTGGCGATACGGGTGCCGTCAGGGTGCCATGCAACCCCGGTTACTGCGCTGGTGTGGCCGGTGAGGGTGGTGATTTTCTCTCCGGTGTGGGGGTTCCAGATGATGCAGGTGCGATCGCTGCTGGTGGTGGCGACGAGGTCACCGTCTGGGTGCCAGGCGATCCCGGTCACTGCGCGGGTGTGGCCGGTGAGGGTGGTGATTTTCTCTCCGGTTTCGTGGTTCCAGGTGATGCAAGAGTTATCGTCGGTGGTGGTGGCGATGAGATCACCGTCTGGACGCCAGGCGACTCCGGTCACCGTGTTGGTGTGGTCGGTGAGGGTGGTGATCTTTTCGCCGGTTTCGTGGTTCCAGATGATGCAGGTGCGGTCCCAGCTGGCGGTGGCAATGAAACTGCCGTCTGGGCTCCAGGCGACTCCGGTCACTCGGCTGGTGTGGCCGGTGAGGGTGGTGAGTTTCTCTGCGGTGTGGGGGTTCCAGATGATGCAGGTGCGGTCGTCGCTGGCGGTGGCGATGAGGTCACCGTCCGGGTGCCAGACGACCCCGGTCACCCAGGAGGTATGGCCGGTGATGGTGGTGATTTTCTCGCCGGTTTCGTGGTTCCAGATGCAGGTGTGATCGCTGCTGGTGGTGGCAATGAAACTGCCGTCTGGGCTCCAGGCGACTCCGGTCGCTCGGCTGGTGTGGCCGGTGAGGGTGGTGATTTTCTCGCCGGTTTCGTGGTTCCAGATGATGCAGGTGTGATCGCTGCTGGTGGTGGCGATGAGGTCACCGTCTGGGTGCCATGCAATCCCGGTCACCGTGTTGGTGTGGTCGGTGAGGGTGGTGGTCTTCTTTCCGGTGTGGGGGTTCCAGATGATGCAGGTGTGGTCGTTGCTGGTGGTGGCGATGAGGTCGCCGTTGGGGTGCCAGGCGACTCCGGTCGCTCGGCTGGTGTGGTCGGTGAGGGTGGTGATTTTCTCTCCGGTTTCGTGGTTCCAGATGCAGGTGTGATCGTCGCTGGTGGTGGCAATGAAACTGCCGTCTGGGCTCCAGGCGACTCCGGTCACCTCACTGGTGTGGTCGGTGAGGGTGGTGAGTTTCTGGGCGGTGTTGGGGTTCCAGATGATGCAGGTGTGGTCGTTGCTGGTGGTGGCTATGAGGTCGCCGTTGGGGTGCCAGGCGACTCCGGTCACCCGGCTAGTGTGGCCGGGGTAGAGACCCGTTTTTATGCCTGCGGGAATGCTGCGAACTGGGGTGTGCCACGCCGCTCCTGGGTGGGGAGCATCGTGCCAGTTGGTGTGTCGGGTTGTGCAGTTATGAAAAGTGGCTTGATTGAGGGTGGCCTTGGTGAAATGGGCGCCGGTCAGATTGGTGTGGAAGAAGGCGGTTCTGCGCAGCGAGGTATTGGTGAAATTCGCTTCGGCCAGGTTGAGGGGATTATCGGGGGTGCCGAGGAAGTCCCAGTCGTCCAGGTGGGCGCCCGATAGGTCGATTCGTGCCAGGTTTGGGGCGGGGTAATGCTGTTTTCTTGCGGCGAAGGTGTAGCGCAGTAGGAGTTCGCTCGCCTGTTCCAGGTAGGGGGTTTTCCAGGATGAGAGGGTGTCGATTAGTTCTGGGTCCTGGACCTCGGCCAGCAGCTGGCCTAGGAAGTCGAGGGTCTCTGTGGTCGGGATGCGCATGGCCCAGCGGGAGCGGTCGTCGCGCTGTATGGCGTCCAAGAGGTAGCGGGCCAGGAAGTATTCCTGCAGCGAGGTGTGGGCGAAACCGAAGGTGCTGCCGCGTTCGTCGTCCTGCCGGGCGAGGAAGGTGGCGGTGCGCAGGTCCTCGGCCAGTTTGTCCTTGTCCGATTTCGTCAGCGTCGAGGGGTAGATGTCACTTAGGTCTTCGTCATCGCGGATCCAGCGCCGGAAGATGGTCTCCACGTCCTTGGCGGGCGCGGCGGTTTTCTTCTCCCGCCACAGCCAGGCGGCCAGCTCTGCCATGAATGCGCTCTTGTGCTCCGGGTCGATGAAGTGTTTTCCCTCGTCGCGTTCCAGCCAGCGCTCCACCATCGTGGTGTAGAGCGTCACTCCGAACACCGGCTTTCCGTTGGCGCGGGTGCGTTCGATCTGCGGAATGTGCTCGGCAATGAGCCGGAGGGTGTAGGGCCGGGCGGCCAGCTCGGGCAGGTTGTGGACGCTGGCCACCAGGTCCATGATGTGCGCGATATCGCTGCCGGGCAGCGCGGTTGTCAGGTAGCGGCGGATCTGGTCATCGCCCAAGGGCAGCAGGGTCATGGCCCGGTAGGAGTCAGCATTCCGGTTTTCCCCGTCCTCGCCCAGGAAGAAAAGTTGTTGTTTCGCCAGAGTTTTGAAGTATTGAGTGCGGCAGGACAGCACCAGCCTGATTCGCCGGTTCGCATCCTCGTCCTCGAGCAGCTGCAGCACGTCCAGCAGCCGGCTGAGGAACGACAGTCCTTGGGTGTTGTCGAGTTTCACCAGCATCTCGTCCAGGCCGTCGAAGACCACCACGCAGGGCCCCGCGGCGAGCCAGGACGTGAAGGCCTGCCATGTGTGGTGCGAGGAGTGCTTGGGTAGCCAGGCTCTGTGCATGCAGGTGACCACCAGAGCCTCCAGACTGTCGGCCAGGTGCGCATCGGCCACGTTTTTCAGATTGAAGTAGAGGGGCATGGGCAGGGTGGGGTTCGCCTTCCGGCGCTCCGCGAGTTCTCGAATGAAGCGCTGGCAACTCACGGTCTTGCCCATGCCATACTCGCCAAGCAGCGCGAATAATCGGGGTTCGGTGGGGTTTGCTGCCCAATCCAGCATGGCATCCACCACCGACGTTCCCTGGGCGGGTATGCCCGGAGCCGCCTTGGGGTCCAGGTCCACAGCGGAGGCGCGGGAATCTCGGATGAGGCGTTTCTCCTCAAGCACTTTGTCGTGCTTACCCATTTTCAGGACGTCCGGGCAGCGCGGTGTAGCACTCGTTGGGTTTTCCAGCTCGCGCAGTCTTCTTCTTTGCTTGGCGGTTTCGTTCTGGAGATGTCCCCGCTCCAGGATGGCGCGCGCGACGATGGCCGCGTTCCGTGCCGCTTTTTTCTGGTCGTCGTCTTTTGAGGGGTTGTTCTTGTGGGCCGCCCAGTCGCAGATGGCCTTAATGACGATCACATCCACCTTTTTTTCTTTGCAGGCCATCAGAATGCCTGACCCCTCCATTTCCCCGCCGATGACCGTGCTGTGCAAGGAAGCGAGATTGTCCCGGTATTCCTTGTTGTCCACCAGCTTCGCCCCGCTGACAATGGTGCCCATGTGGATGGTAGGCAAGTCGCGCACTTGTTCGCGCCGGAGGTTAAGATTCGTCACGCGGTTGGCCAGTTCCCGAGAGGTTGGGAGGGTTATGCCCCGAGGGGTGAAGGTGCCGTCGGGTTCCACTCGAGCCGACTCGTAATCGAGTACTCCTGTCGAGACCAAGACATCACCGATGTGGTGTTTCTCTTCCTTCACCCCGAAGGCGATGCCGACAGCGATCAGCACTTCTGGTCTCCAGTGCTCGATGGCGTTCGCGGCGCTGAGCTGTGCCTCCAGGGGTCCTTGTTGACTGCTGTGCCCGTGGATCACCCGGAAACCTCCCACCTCGTCGAGCTCGTGATACGTCACGCCTTCCTTGGGTAGTTCGCGGCGGGAGCGACCAAATGTGTCCCACACCTTGTGGGCTTCATGCTCATTGAAGGTGAGCAGCACGGCAACGGGTCGTGCGTCTGAATCGATGTCGGAAACGATGTTTTCCGTGAGTGGAGTAGCCTCCGGGTGTGGCACACGGACCGCGGGGTGATAGTCGTCTAGTCCCTCGAAACAAAGGAATTGGGCTTCGAGGTTGATGTCCCAGGAACGAGGTAACTTTAAACTGAACTGGAGCTGGTTCTCCTCGGAAAGCGCTTCGATCTGTGTGCGGAGTTCCTGAAGCTTTGTCTTCCTCCAAGCGGCGTCGTCGTATCGAAGCATTTTCGCGACTCGCAGCATGGAGACCCGACCTTTGCTGTCGAGAAGACTGGCGGTATCTTCCGCAAGATTCTTCAGATGTTCAGGCAAGGGTAATTTTTTGAGACATCTGCGGACGTCAAAGTCCTGCAAAACAGGCATGATCACCTTCTTGGGGAGCAACGATGCCCTCAACCTAGCAGGTTGCTCTGCGAGGAAGGCGTGAAGTTAATTATTGAATCAGTATGGGTCGTGCGACCGATAAGACCGCTTGGGGCTCTCGACGAGCGAACCGTGGTGAACTCGGACAGCAGAGGGCTGGGGCGTGCTGCTGGGGTTGCGTCTCAGCCGCGACCGTCGGGGGTGGTCGTCGCTCCCCTCGGAGCGGGGTTGCACCTGCCTATGCGTCGTGTGCCTGCGCCGTAGAGCTGGCGTTCGGCGGATGGGTGGTCGAGGATGACAGGCGGAGTGAACGGAATCTTTGAAGCGTGGACTTGTCAAGGGTGTGCATCGTCGATGCGTTGGATGAAATCGTTGACCCAGCTGACGGCGTCCTCCACTGCTGGTAAGACGTCAAGGTTCTCGGCTGCTGTTAGGTAAAGAGTGTTCCAGTTCGGCCCCACAGTGACGACTGGCGGCCAAGTCAGGGCTTGGCGATACGCGAAAAGCCGAGTGCATGTTGCCGAGATTTTCGCCAGATCAAGTTTTTCGGATCTTTCCAGAAGTTGGAGATCGACGAGATCGCGTGCCCGTTCGCTTCCCGCGCTGGAGACTGCGTGGAGTTTCTGGGCTATCTGGTGATCGTTCCGCATCACCCGAACTGGATCGGGTGATGCAAGTCCCACCTCGGTGAACAAGCTGATCAGGTCCGGGGCGATGTGGTATTCAGGATCGTCGGCGTCGCCGATTTCATTGTGGCCGAGCTCGAATTTCACGGTGCACCATGAGCTGCCACGATAATCAAGTTTTACCTCGAAGGGTTGCATTATGTACGCAGTGGGAACCCTCATCGGACGGGGAGCTTTCCTCGGCACCAGCCTGCCAGTGAACCCGGCCCATCCGGCAGCCAGCGACTCCTCGAAGGCTTTACGGAACAATGCCAGCGAATGTTTCCGGGCCACGTCGAGGTCGCGCGTGAATCGAGTTGCTTGACCATAACGCAGCGCCAGTGCGCTACCGCCCTTGACTGCTCCTTCGGGGAGCATCTGGCTGACCACGACCATTGCCATGGAGATTCTTCGCCGCAGTGCGAGTTCCGTACTTCCCCCGACGTTACGGATCCGTTGTTCCAGGGAGCGTACGCTGGGCGGGGCGCTGGTGTAGGTCATGACTTCAGTTCCTTTCTCACCAGCCGGAGTTCCCGCGTGGTCAGCAGTCCTTCCTCGTGGGCCTCCCGGGCGGCGTTCAGCAGGCGGGGTGTTTCGATGGATCCGCGGCAGGTGAGGATCGCGTCTGCCACCGGCTGTGAATCCAGGCCTTGATAGCGGGTCGTGCGGGCGTCGCCCCTGACCAGAGTCAGCTCCATGAAAGCGGGCAGCCTGGGGCGGGTGCGTCTGCGGACCGCCACCGTGATCCGGCGGGGGTTCACGTCGGCGAGGCCAAGCAGCGCAAGCACCGATTCCCCGTACAGATAGGCACCCTCACCCGCGCGCAGGAGGGCTTCGGCGAACTGGTCGATCTCGCTGCGCGGCACTGCCGAGACGCGGTACAACCCGTAGGCGACGTTCTCCATCCCACCGCGTGCCGCGAGTTTCGGAAGCTCAACCGCGGGCACTCCTGCTTCGACTGCCGCCTGGGTGGTGACGTAGCCGTGGTTGTCCAAGGCGATCTCGTGCACGCGATCTCGATACTTCACCATCGCTGTCATGTCACAAGTCTACCGTTTTCGGTAGTGTTGTGACATGTCAAAGAAGGTCTTCGGGGTGTGTGGGAGGGATCCCCGGGTGCGGTGGGAATGCCAGCGGATATTGGGGCTGGCGAACTGGGGTGGGGGCGGTCGCGAGATGCAGAAACGGTAGCGTAAGAAGTGTGTGAATCCTAGTGTAGAAAGTGTGTGAATGGTAGCGTGAGCAGCATGGACTACCTGCCCAGGAGCGTGGATCTGGAGTTGGACGAGCTGTTGCCGCTCGCTCCTGCCATTGCGATCGATGGCCCCAAGGGAGTGGGGAAGACGGACACCGCCCGGCGGCGCGCCACCACCACGTGGCTGCTGGACGACGAGGACCAGCGGCGGATTGCCGCAGCGGATTTCGGACTGACGGCGGTGCCGGCGGGAACGCTGCTCCTCGACGAGTGGCAGAAACTGCCCCAGGTGTGGGATTCGGTGCGACGACGTGTCGACTCCGGCGCCCCGCCCGGAAGCTACCTCCTCACCGGATCCGCCACGCCCACGGCCGCCGCCGGAACCCACAGCGGGGCGGGACGGATCCTGTCGCTGCGGATGCGTCCCATGGCGTTGCCGGAACGCGGACGTGCCACACCGACGGTGTCGCTGGCGCGGCTCCTCGAGGGCGGTCGCGATCCGGTGGGCGGGGACAGCGGATACGGGCTCACCGATTACGCCGACGCGATCGTCGCCAGCGGATTCCCCGGGATCATGAACGCGTCACCGCGCCTGCGCCGGGGACTGCTGGACGCCTACCTGCAACGCATCATCGACCGCGACCTGCCCGACCACGGCTTCGCGGTGCGACGCCCGGAGACGCTGCGTCGCTGGCTCGCGGCCTACGCCGCGGCGTCCTCGACCACCACCCCCTACTCGCGGATGCTGGACGCCACCACCGGAGGCGACGGGGCGCAGCCGGCCCACACCACGACCATCGTGTACCGGGACCTCCTCACCCGCCTGTGGATACTGGATCCGGTGCCCGGCTGGCTTCCCGCGAACAACCCGATCCGGCGGCTCCAGCAGGCCCCCAAACACCAACTCGCCGACCCCGCCCTGGCGGCCCGGCTGCTGGGTCTGTCATCGTCCTCCCTGCTCAACGCGTCGGGAGCACACATGATGGGGCCGCTGTTCGAGTCGCTCGCGACGCTGACGGTGCGCGTCGCGGCGCAGGCCGCCGAGGCGCGGGTGTACCACATTCGCACCCAGGGCGGACGACACGAGGTGGACCTCGTCGTCGAAGGAGTGGACGGGCAGATCGTGGGAATCGAGGTGAAACTCACGGCCGCGGTGGGCGACTCGGACGTGAAGCATCTCATCTGGCTGCGCGACCAGATCCCCGACCGGGTGGCCGACCTGGTGATCGTCACGACGGGCAAGGCCGCCTACCGGCGTCCCGACGGGGTGGCGGTGGTGCCGCTGGCCCTCCTCGGCCCGTAGCTAGCTTCCGTCGTCTGGGTTCGGGAGGCGCAGCACCCGCCAGGCTTCTCCTTCCAGGACGTCGAGGCCTTGAGGGGTCCAGCTGGCGTAGCTCTCCACTTCGGGGGTGCGGGGTCGCACGGAGATGAAGGCGCGTTCCAGGGTGCCGTCGAGGTGGGAGATCCGGATCAGTCCCGAGGCGTCGGCGGTGGCGATGAGATCGCCGTCAGGGTGCCATGCGACCCCGGTCACGGCGCGGGCGTGGTCGGTGAGGGTGGTGAGTTTCTGACCGGTGTGGGGGTTCCAGATGATGCAGGTGCGGTCGTTGCTGGTGGTGGCGACGAGAGTGCCGTCAGGGCTCCAGGCGACCCCTGTTACTGCGGCGGTGTGTCCGGTGAGGGTGAGGATCCTCTCCCCGGTGTCGGGCTGCCAGATGATGCAGGTTCCGTCGTCGCTGGCGGTGGCGATGCGGGTGCCGTCGGGGCTCCAGGCGACTCCTGTTACGGCGTCGGTGTGGCCGGTGAGGGTGAGGATCTTCTTCCTGGTGTCGGGCTGCCAGATGATGCAGGTCCCCTCGCCGTTGGTGGTGGCGAGGAGTTTCCCCGAGGGATGCCAGGCGACAGCACTCTTGGCGTCGTCAAGCACGTGTGTGGTGCCGGTATCGGTGAGAGTGGCGACGTCCTGGCCCGTGTCGGGATTCCAGACGGTGCATCTCCCGCCATCGCTGGCGACGGCGATGAGGTCACCCACGGGATGCCAGGCAACCCCCTGTGGGAAACCGATGCGGCTAATGAGGGTGATGAGCAACTGTCCGGTCGTGGCGTCCCGGATGGTGCAGGCCTTGTCGTTGTGGATGGTTGCGATGCGGGTGCCGTCGGGGCTCCACGCGGGATTGCCCACCAGGTTGGTGTGAGCGGTGTGGGTGGCCGTGGGGCGGCCGCTGACCGGGTCCCAGACGGTGTATGCCTCGGCCCAGTCGGGGATGCGGCCAGGCGGGTGCCGTCCGGACTCCAGTCGATCCCGTCCACCCAGTCGGTGCGGCTGGCGAGCGTGGTGACTCTTTCCCCGGTGTCGGGGTTCCAGATGATGCAGGCCCCGTTGCTGTCAACGGTCGCGACGCGGGTGCCGTCGGGGTTCCAGGCGACCCCGTGCACGAATGTTATCCCGGTCGCGAACCGGAGCACGAGGGTGGCGATCGCTTCTCCTGTGTCCGGATTCCAGACCGCGCAGGTTCCGTTGTCGCTGGCGGTCGCGACCCGGGTGCCGTCGGGACTCCACGCCACCCCGAGCGCCCATTCGGTGTGATCGACGAACGAGATGACGGGTTGGCCGGTGTCGGGATCCCAGACGATGCAGGCGTCGTCCCAGCCGGCGGTGACCAGATGACTGCCGTCAGGACTCCACGCGACCCCGTACACGTCTTGCTCGAACCCGAAGCGGTCATGTCCGGTGAGGGTGAGGATCTTCTCTGCGGTGCTGGCGTCCCAGATGATGCAGGTCCCGTCGCTGCTTGCGGTCGCGATGCGGGAGCCATCCGGGTGCCAGGCGACCCCGTTCACGTGGTAGGTGTGGCCGGTGAGAGTCGTGATCGGGCGGCCCGTTCCCGAATCCCAGACGATGCCGGTCTCATCCCAGCTGACGGTGACCAGACGGGTGCCGTCGGGGTGCCAGGCGACACCCGTCACGGCGTCGGTGTGGCCGGTGAGAGTGAGGAGTCTTTCTGCGGTGTCAGGGTTCCAGATGATGCAGGTTCTGTCGTGACTGACGGTCGCTAGACGCTTGTCGTCCGGACTCCAGGCGACCCTGACCACGGCGTCGGTGTGACCGATGAGCGTGGCGACGGGTTCACCGGTGTGAGGATTCCAGATGACGCACGTGTGGTCATCGCCGACGGTGGCCAGGAGACTGCCATCAGAACTCCACGCCACTCCGTTCAGGGAGCCGGTGTGTCCGGTGCACAGACCTCCGATCACGACATCACCCTCGCAGCCCGGATCGGTGACGTACTCACCAGATTCACGGTCATTCGTGCGGCGTGGAACATTGCGCGTCTCGCGTGGGGGAGTGTCCATCGTCTCACCTCCTGCAGGCGATGGTAGCTCTGAGGTTGCCTCCGTTTGGTGAACATCCTGATCAGCAAGGTGTGCCTGGCAGGAGAATGCGTCCTCTTGGGCGTGAAGAGGAAAGAGTCAGACTCCGTCTTGTCGTTGTGACGTCGCTTGTGTGGTGATTGATACCGGCTGCGGGTGAATCGGGAGTTCCTGGAACAGCTTTCACCCGAACGCGCCAGGGGTGTGCTGGGACAATGCCCAGTGCGAGAGCTTCTGGTCCACCCTGAAGACCGAGTTCTACGACCGTCACGAGTTCGCCACCCATGTGCAGGCGATCCAGGCCGTCAACTCATGAAGCGAAACCATCTACAATCACCGCCGGCGCTACAGCATCCTCGATCAGATTCCCCCGGCAATCCACGAACACCACACCATCACCGCGGCCAACCAAACCGCTTAACCAATGCCCACCGAACGAGAAAACCCCAGGATCTGGTGGTCAGTGCGGTCATGGCGTGCTGTATGTATTGCTGGGTTTGTCTTTTCCGGTTCGCGGGTCGGGTGGCGTCACCATTCGATGGGGACTTCGTCGAGGTTGTTGGCTTGGAAGGTTTTGGTGAGGGCGTCGACGACTTGTTGTGCGGGCCAGGTGTCGGACACCTTGATGAGGGTGCCGTTGCCGAGGCGTTCGGTGGTCAAACCTTCCGCATGGGTGGTGACATTGCCGACCCAGTCATTGATCCACACCCGATACCCGAAGGAGATCTTCCAGCCGCCTCGGCGGGTCATGCGAAGAACGGCTCGTTCTTGACCGGTGACGAATGCGGGGTCGAAGGCGGTGACGGCGGCGTGAATCGATGCGTCCCACAATTCGCCCGCCGACGCATGCTCAGAGTGGTAATACTTCTGCGTGAAGCGAGGTGAAGCGATTCGTTCGAAGAGTTGGTCCTCGCCTGCGGCGACATTGAAGTGGGTGTTCAAAGGACCGCGGTCATTGTTCAATGTGATGCTGTATCCGTCTCCGGGAATGGGTTCCCCGTCATCATCGGTAATAGGGTTCCTCTTGACAACCTCAACCAATCCAGCCTCGGTGCCGTCCCATTTGCTCTTTAGTGGTTCCCATGGTCCCGTCTCGAGTCGGGTGGAGAATTCTTTCATGAAACACATTGTTCGGTGGGCGATGTCTTCCGGTGTCTCATTGAGACGTGTCCAACATGCATACACGGAAATGTCATCGAGATCGTGGGTCATGTTCGTGGTCACCTTTCAGGAGTGTAGATCACATCAACGTCGTAGATACCTTCGTCTTCCAAGATCCTGCTGATGGCGTCGGCTCCTTCTCTGGTGGGGATGTGTTGTTCGAGTTTGGTGGCTACTCGTAGTAGCAGGCTCCTTGTGGGGTATAGAAGGTGAACAATACCAAGGATCGTGTGCGGGCGATCTTCAGTATGCAGCTGTTCGGATGGGTCCATGTCATCAAAGGCTTTTGGCCATGCTCCGTCTTGGTTGGGTTCCCCCAATTCTCTGTGCCGACCGTTGCATAGCTAGCAAACAGATCATTCAACTCTATTCCAGCATCTCGGTCTTCCGTTTTAGTTCTAGCTAACGGAAAATGGATCTTTCGAACTTCCTCTTCGCTTGTCTTTCCAACAAAAACGCGTTCGGAATAATTCGGGAGAGTGATGGCAAGCACCTGTTTACCGTCGAAGATGGTCCAACCGAACTCGCCTGTCGCGATTTTCGCGAATTCCTCGGTGGTCATGGGCCATGGGAGGTTTGCGAGGCGGTTGGCCCATGTGATGAACTCTTCGGTGGTCAGTGCAGTCATGGTGCGGCTTGGTTTCCTCCCCTTGTTGGGTGTGGGGATTGTTTGCTCTTGAAGAGGTCCTTTCTTTTCTGGTTTTGCTGGTTGTAGGGTGGGTGGTGTCACCACTCGATGGGGACCTCGTCAAGATGGTTGGCCTGGAAAGTGTCGGTCAAGGCATCAACAACCCGCTGAGCCGGCCAGTCATCAGGCACTCGGATGAGGGTGCCATTGCCGAGGCGCTCGGTGGTCAAGCCCTTCGCATGGGTGGTGACGGTTCCGACCCAGTCGTTGATCCACACCCGATACCCGAAGGAGATCTTCCAGCCGCCCCGGCGGGTCATCATGAGGATGGTCATTTCCTGGCCTACGGCGAATGCGGGGTCGAAGGCGGTGACGGCGGCGTGAACAGAGGCGTCCCACAACTCACCCGCCGACGCATGCTCAGAGTGGTAATACTTCTGCATGAAGCGAGGTGACGCGACTCGTTCGTTGAATCGGTTCGTACCGGTTCGCACATTGAAATCGGTGTTCAAAGGGCCACGGTCATTGTTCAGCGTGAAATAGTATCCGTCTCCGGGAATGGGTTCCCCGTCATCATCGGTAATAGGGTTCCTCTTGACAACCTCAACCAATCCAGCCTCGGTGCCGTCCCATTTGCTCTTTAGTGGTTCCCATGGTCCCGTCTCGAGTCGGGTGGAGAATTCTTTCATGAAACACATTGTTCGGTGGGCGATGTCTTCCGGTGTCTCATTGAGACGTGTCCAACATGCATACACGGAAATGTCATCGAGATCGTGGGTCATGTTCGTGGTCACCTTTCAGGAGTGTAGATCACATCAACGTCGTAGATACCTTTATCCTCTAGGATCCTGCTGATGGCGTCGGCTCCTTCTCTGGAGGAGATGTGCCACTCCAGTTTAGCACCGGGGGGAAGTACCCCGAGTTGCCTCTTCGCCTCGGCAATCAGGTTATCTTTGATACCTTTGGAGCTGGCGGGGTCGTAGTAGA
>ERZ772967.2232-NODE-2232-length-12586-cov-5.256245_pt1 | contig 12586 bp, 15 predicted proteins | sample MGYA00511677_ERZ772967 | MGnify/ENA primary metagenome ERZ772967 (study PRJEB29015, sample SAMEA2737931) | human oral metagenome | biome: human oral; feature: human-associated habitat; material: dental | place: China | collected 2146 ...
GGCTCCACGCAAAATACGACCGAAAATTTTAAAATTTTAGATCTTGGCTCCGTGCGAAATTTAAAACGCTTCGGTGAAATTTTACTTTCGCGGTATGTGGACTTTGCGCTAAACATAGGCGTCTGCGGCTGCGCGGATAAAGGCGTGCAAATCGGCGAGGCATTTTACTTTGATGGTACGGCAGCACAGAAATTTTGCGGCGAGGACGGATCTAAATTTTATAGCTCGCAGGTTGGGGAACACAGCGCGCAAGCTCTAAAATTTCAAAACGTTCGCGAGCGGGAATTTTGCGGCGAGAGTTTAGACGGCAAGCTGCGGGCAAATTTAATCTGTGTAAACGAGCCTAAAATTTTAAACGCAGCGGAGCAGACCGATGAGGCAAATATCGAAGAAATCGAGGCGTGCGGCGAGATAAACGCACAAGCCCCAACGCAAGGGATGAGCGGCGCAGCAGATACAAAAAATTTCACGCCCGACGCGACGCGGGTTGCGACACAAAGCGCGACGCAGGTCGAGGCGCAAAATTTGGCGAGCGTAAAACCCTCACAAATCGCGGTAGGTGGGCACAACGTCGCGACGAATACCGCAGCACGAGCAACACAAAATACGCCGTGCACGGCAAAAGATGCTACCTGCGGGCGCGCAAATCGCGGTATCAGGCTTTACGATATGGAGAGCGCGCTTTTTGTTAGTGCTTGCGAGCGCGCGGGTGTGCCGTGGGCGATGATGAAGATCGTAAGCGATCATTTGCGCGGCGAGCGGCTTTGCAAACGCTTCGTCTATGAGCTCGTAAAGGCGCGCCTGCCGCAAATCCGCGCCGCGATAAAGAGTAAAATTTAACTACTAGAGCGTATGCAAAAAACCGAGCCGAGAGATGAAATTTTGGCTTCATACGCCAAATACGACGCGGAATTAGAAGGTATTGCAAAGTCGCAGGAGAAACGATGAAAATAAAAGGCTCTTATCTGTATTTCACCCTCTTGGCGTGCGCGTGCGTCGCGGCTTGCGCGTATGCCGTGGCGGATATGTTCGCGGATCCGCCCTTGTTGGTCTTTTTAGCTCTTTTGCTAGTATTTTTCTGTATCGGGCTATGGCTAAAAGACGTTCTAATAGGCGCGCGTTACCTATTTTACTGCGTCTGCGTGCAGCTACTCTTTGCAGTGGCCATATTCGCTGTTCATAAATTCCCTGCCATAGCGCAGTTTGTGCGCAGTGCCGAGATAGGCGTGGGCGGTGCGGGCATACCGCTAGGTATCGCTCTGCTCGTGCTGCCCGCGTTTTTCTGCGCCCTGCCGTATTACTACCGAACGGGCGTCAAAAAAATCCCAAAAGTTCGCACTCGGCGGAATTTTGATCCTAAACGTCGCTATTACGCTAGCTTACGCCTTCTATTTCGAGCGACTATTCTGCGGCGCGATCTGAAATTTCAACGATTTTCAGTGACGGCGCGCGAAATTTAAGTATAATTTGCAAAATTTAAACGAAGCGGAGCAAGATGACGGAGGCAAAAAAGGAGCTAGGCACGCAGTTTGGCGTGAATCTGGGCGAGCGATCAAGCGCGTTTTTGGGCGCGCTATTTGAGAAATTTCACTTTTCATTTCAGCAAAAAAAGCAGCTAGCGGAGTTTGCGAGCGATTTTGAGGCGTGGGACGAGGCGCCAATTTATGAGCTGCTTGCGAGCGAGCGGTGCGGGCTAAATTTTAATAAAGCTAAATTTAATAAAGCAGGGAAAGTCCCAAGCGGCGAGCAAATTTTTAATTTCGTGCGCGAAGCCTGGCTAGAGCTTAAGTCGCGCCCGCACTCGTACGCGGGCTTCACAAGCGATTACGCGCCGAAAAAATTTGAAATTTCATCTTTTCGCGCAGATCGCATCGCTTTGGGGCGCTGTCCGGTGGCGAGCGAAAACACGCGCTGCTGCAATCTGCTGACGCTTGATGCAGTCAATTCGTGCGGCTTTGACTGCTCCTATTGCGCGATCGGCTCCTTTTACAAGCACGGGAAAATCGGCTTTGACGAGAATTTTGCGGCAAATTTAGCGCGCCTGCGGCTCGATCCCGCGCGCAGCTATCACATCGGCACGGGGCAGAGCTCCGACTCGCTCATGTGGGGCGATCGCTTCGGCATTTTAAGCGCATTATGCGATTTTGCGGCGCGGCATGAAAACGTGATTTTGGAGCTTAAAAGCAAGTCGAACAATATCCGTTTTTTCCTGCAGCGCGAGATCCCGCGCAACCTCATCGTCACTTTTTCGCTAAATACGCCCGCGATCATAGCGAACGAGGAGCATCTAAGCGCTAGCCTGGATGCGCGGCTGGCGGCAGCCGAAGCGCTCGCGGCGCGCGGCATTTTGGTGGGCTTTCACCTCCACCCGATGGTTTGGTATGAAGGGTGGCAAAGCGATTACGGCGCGCTTTTTGAGCGGCTGCTGCGCCGCTTCGATCCAAACGATGTTGCAATGGTTTCGCTCGGCACGCTTACCTTCATCAAGCCCGTCGTCAAAAAGCTGCGCTCGCGCGGGCTGCGGAACAAAATTTTGCAGATACCCCTTGCGGACGCGAACGGCAAGCTGTCTTATCCGCTGCAGATCAAGCGCGAGCTTTTTAAATTTGCCGCGAACGCGCTTTCGCCGTGGCGCGAGCGGGTGTTTTTCTACCTCTGCATGGAGGATGCGAGCCTGTGGCGCGAGGTTTTGGGCTGCGAGTACGAAAGCAACGACGCCTTTGAAGAGGCGATGAAGGCGGCGTATTTCGCAAAGATACGGCAGCGCTAAAAGCACTATTTGCCGCAGACATCGCGGCTTGTACCGGTTCGCATGCGGCGCCGAGAATACGGTGCGAAATTTGCGGCGAGCGGCGATGAAATTTTACAAAACGCTCGCACAGCAAAATGCCGCGGGCTAAATTTAGAATTTTACCCGGCGGGGTTGCGGCGCGGTTTAAATAATCCGCGTAAATTTGGCGTCGGACACAATGAGCGGAGAAATTTAGCGTAGGGGCATTTACTCGGCGCGCGAAATTTAACGCGCCGAAGCGGCATAAAAATTTAAAGGAGAAAAGATGAAAGCATTGATCACGGGCGCAAGCGGCGGTATCGGCAGCGCGGTTGCGGAGCTTTTGCGGCAAAACGGCTATGAAATTTTAACGCTAGCCTCGCGCTTCGAAGATCTGGACGCGCTGGCAAAAGAGTGCCGCGCGCTGGCTGCGGCATGCGAGGTTAACGCGCTGATTTTATGCGCGGGCACGGCGAAATTTGCGCCGCTTGAAGCGATGAGCGAGGGCGAAATTTTAAAAATTTTAAACGTAAATCTTGCCGCAAACATCATCATCGCGCGCGCGCTTTTGCCGAATTTAAAGCGCAACCGCGCCCATATCATCGGCATTAGCTCGATCGAGGCGCTACGATATAGCCGCTTTAGCGCGGTTTATAGCGCGAGCAAGGCGGGGCTGCGGGCGTTTCTGCTCTGCCTTTTCGAGGAGGCGCGCAAGCAGATCAGAGTAAGCTGCATCAACCCGGACATCACCAAAACGCCGTTTTACGAGGATTTGAGCTTTGAGCCTGCAGATGATGAGGCGAGCTTCGTGGATGCGGGGGAGATCGCAAATTTTACGCTGCAAATTCTGCGCACGAAGTCCAACGTAAGCGAGTTTACGATCCGTCCGCAAATCGTAAATCTGCGGAAAAAATCAAAATTTAATCGCGAAGGGGGCGAACTTGAAAATTGGTAAAAGCCATGTTTTTGTGCTAGCCGTGGCGCTTCTTATTATTTATGCCGCGTTTGTAAGCGGTAGCGGCGGGTATTGTAGCGCGAGAGAATTTTTTTCAGGCAGGCACGACGAAGAGGATGACGCCTGCATCGCTAAGCTGATAAAGCGCGCAGACGACGGAAATAGTTTTGCAGAAAGTAGGCTTAGATACCCAACTATGGAATATATCAAGCGAGTGTGCGAAAAGGGAGTGGAAAGCTTGGGTGAGCGAGAAAGATTTTATTTCGAGCGTTATAGTAAAGATCGTTGTAGCGCTTGGGGCTTTGAAACGCCCAAATCAAAGGGCGGCGAAGCAAATACGACGAGCGGCGGCGGTAATTTAGCGCGAGGCGATACGAACGCAACGGACGGCGAGGGAAATTTAACGCGCGAAGGTATGAATACAATCCGCAATGAAGCAGGCGCGATCAAAGGCGATGTAAATTCTACGGGAGGATTAAATGCTGGGCAATAAAGCGAAATTAAAAGCTAGTAAAAGTCAAATTTTTTTGTTAATCATAGGGGTTGTTATTCTATGCGCCCTATATATAAAAATCAGCGGCTCGTGTTGCAATGTGAGAGAGGTATTTTTGGGCTATGGTGAAGAGGATGATGCCTGTATCGCTAAGTTAGTAAAGCAAGCGGATGCCGGCGATGACCATGCAATAAATCGACTAATGTATCCGAGCCAGGCATATATCAAGCGCACATGCGAAAAGGGGGTAGAAAACTTGAGCGAGCGCGAGAGATATTATTTCAAAGGTTTCGGCGGAGATCGCTGCGAGATTTGGGGCTTTAAAACACCCAAATCAAAGGGCGGCGAAGCAAATACGACGAGCGGCGGCGGTAATTTAGTGCGAGGTGATATGAACGCGACGGACGGCGAGAGAAATTTAACGCGCGCCGAGGCAAACAACGGCAAATCCAGCACTACGGACAGCAAGGCAGACAAGACGAAGCACGAAGGAAATTCTACGGAAGAGCAAAATGCTGGGCGATGAAAATTTAGAAAAATTTTTCTCAAAAATCGACGCGGCGGAGTTTGGAATTTCGGCGGGCTCAAAGCTCGCTTCAAAAAATCATAAACTTGCAGGAAGCGCGAGAGACGGGAGCGACGACAAGCCCTTAAAATTACAAGGCGGCGTGGAATTTTGCGGCGGGCAGTCATATTTTAGCGACGCGCAGCAAGCTGAAATTTTAAAATTTAATGCCGAACCGCTGTTTAATGCCGAGAAAGTGCGTCTTGATACGGAGCAAGCGCACTTAAAATTTAATGTCCGTCCATCGCAGGCAGGGCTAAGTGCCCATCCGCCGCAGACGCCGTTTGACGCCGAGCGAGCGCAGGCAAAGATCGAAAATTTCATGCGCGATCTGCTGCAAAACTATGTGCTTTGCGTAAGCGGCGCGGAATTCGCCTTCGCGGAGATCGAGGCGTATTTCACGGGCGCGGATCGTAACACCTACAAGCGCACGTCGCGGGCGGGCGAGATATTTTTTCACAATTTCGGCTTTGACATTTCGTTTCGCAGCGTCCCGCAAAGCGGTGGCGGGATTTTGGTGCGAAGCCTGCGCGTCCTAAGTGGCGCAGAACTTTTGGCGGGCGGCTTACCTGGTTTCGCAGGCCGCTTATCTGGCTCGGAGGGCGACTTGAGCGGCTCCGTGGGCAGCGGTCTGCTCGGCTCTGCCGTCGCCACGCTTGTAAAAAACGGCGATTTTATCGCGGGTCCGCGCAAATGCATGGGTAAAATTTTAAATCTACAAACGCGAAATTTAAATTTTTCGCTACGGCGTGCGCCGCAAATAGCGCATGCAGCGGGCTTTAGCAACCGAATCCGACGAGGCGAGATCGTAAATGAAGTGAATCTGGACGCAAATACGCCAAGCGGCGCGGCGAAGCTTGCGAATGAGCCGCGCAGGCTTACCAGCGAGGAGTTTGAGGTATATTTGAGCGCGGGCTGCGATGCGGCAAAAAAATATAAAAAATCGCTGCAAAGATATGAGAGCTAAATTTTGATCAAACGGCGCGCAACGGGCGAGCGGTAAAATTTAATGAGCTTTAAGCGGTGGCGCTATAAAATGGCGCGTCCATCAAATTTAAAGGCGGCAAATGGATCAAGGCAGGCTTGAGGAATTAAAAAGGCTACTGCAAAAGCGGCATCAGGAGCCGAAGCGGGGCTTGGAACAAAATTCTAACGGCGAAAATTTTAAAGTCCCGAATTCTGAAATCCAGAATTCTTAAGCCTCAAATTTTGAAGTTTCGAATTTTGAATTCCTGAATTCTGAACCTCCGAATTCCGAAATCTTGAATTCTGAACCTCCGAATTTCGAATCTCTGAATTCCAAAGCTCCGAATTCCGCTACCGACGCTTTAAATTTAGAAGCCGAAGCGGCTCAGAATTCTGCCTGTGAAAACAACGCAAAGCAGCAAAATTTTATCTCAAATGACGGCGGCGCCTTACGGCAGAATTCTAAAGCCAGAGATTACGACAAAGAGCCACTAATCATCAAAGATCATACATATTATGAATTTATGATTTATCAATTTCCGGCGCTACTGATAGGTTTTATTATATTTTTGACTTTTGCCACCATAGTAAATCCCGTTAGTCTTAAGACTTTTCGAATGCTTCCGTCTATATTGGTTTCATTGTTGACCGTAATTAGAGACAAAGACGGCATGTATTTTGAGTTTAAAAGTGATAAAATTCTGTATTATTACAAAAACAAAATCCGTAAAATTTTCGAATTAAATAGTATAGGTGCGATGATAATTAGCTTTGATTGCAGACACAGTATGCGGCAAAGGATAAATTGGTTTATAAAAATAGCACTACTTCTTTGGATTTTATTAATTTTTGCCGCCGATGCATACGATATGACAATCGGCGAAAGCATAACTGATATATTGTGTATTTTTGTTTTAGCTGCATCAGGAATTTTCGGAGCAAAGGCTATTATGCACCTACGCAACGGCAGCCTCGGCTTTTTCGGTCTTCACGATCAGCTCGTGCTTTATAAAGAAAACGCCGAGGTTGAGATACTAAATATTTTGATGGCAAATAAAGAGGAGTATGTGCAGCTGAGAGATTATTTTATGCAAACGATGCAAAAAGATATAAGCAATCTTCAACGCACGATGTCGATTTTCAACGAAAAGATAGAATTTAGAAAATTTAAATTTTAAAGGAGCATGTTATGGAGCAAATTGAGAAGGCAAGGAAAATTTTAGCCATTGCGGCTAGATAACAGAATTTCATGCAACAAATTCCATCCCGCGATACGGCGGAATGGAATTTGAAAGCAGTTCATTCGTAGCGAGTAAATCTAAAATAGAATTTTAATTTAAATCCCAAAGCCTTAGCCGTTGTATCCTAAGCGGCGCATATTTGCGCACGCGTCCTTGTAGCCGTAATAGCACGAGATGCGGTATAGATCAATGGCGTTGAATTTATTCTGCTCTACGCCCTCGCCTTTTTCAAACATCGCTGCGAGCTTCTGGCAAGCAGGGAAGTTTTGAGAGAGCGTGCATGCGGCGTTGTAGGCGTTGGCGGCAGAAGCATAGTCGCGCTTGGAATACATAGAATCTGCGAAATTTAGACACATTGCGCCATTGCCGTTTTTGCACGCATCGCTTTGCACGACGCCGCCTTGTAGGTTCATCGCACGGATACCGTCTTGAATGTCGGCGAAAGAATATTTGCCGCTCTTTGGTGCATCGACTGCACTCTTTGGTGCGTTGCTAACGCAGCCTGCTAAAAATACCCCGGCAGCGATCAAAGCTAGAATTTTTTTCATATTTTGCTCCTTAATTTTTTGAAATTTGGCGACCCAAAACGTAATAGGTCTCTTTGCCCGCGACTTTTTGTAGCTTGAGCTTAAATTTTTCCGACCAAGAGCGGATAATCTCCTCCGCAGCGGTCTTGCGCTCCTCATTCGTAGCGTCATTTTTGATCTTAAAATACGGGTTTGAATTCGACATCGCCACGTGTGCGCCGTAAATTTTAAGCTTATCGTTCAGCCCCACGATGCGATCAAGCTCGTTATCCTCAAAATCGCACTTCGATAAAATTCCTCGCAGCTGCGCGACCGTCGCGTCGTTTACGCTATATCCTAGCGCTAGCAAAATTCCATCTTCACTCATTCTCATCCTTTCAAAAAATTTATTTGTTCGCTTGTGAAATCAAAACGCCTTCGATTATGCTTTTTATATCACCGTCTAAGATCGCGTCGGTCTGGCTATACGCCTCGCCGCTGCGGTTATCCTTAACCTGCTGATACGGGAAAAGTACGTAGGAGCGGATCTGATGCCCCCAGCCTATCTCGCTTTTAGGCACGTTTTCGTCCTTTTCGCGCTGTTTCATCAGCTCAAGCTCGTAAAGGCGCGACTTTAGCACCTTCATCGCCGTTTCTTTGTTTTTGTGCTGGCTTCTATCGTTTTGGCAGTTTACTACGATGCCCGTTGGGATGTGCGTGATACGCACGGCGCTTTCGGTTTTATTGATATGCTGCCCGCCTGCGCCGCTTGCGCGAAAAACATCGACGCGGATATCCTTCTCTTCGATATTTATCTCTATATCGTCATTTAGCTCGGGGCTTACCATCACGCTTGAAAAGCTCGTATGTCTGCGCCCTGCGCTATCGAATGGGCTTACGCGCACCAGGCGATGGATGCCGTTTTCGGCTTTCAGATATCCGTAGGCGTTCTCGCCGCGCACGATGAAGCTAACGTCCTTAAGACCTGCTTCCTCGCCCTCTTGAAAGTCCAAAACCTCGATCTTAAAGCCCTCTCGCTCGCAAAAGCGCAGATACATGCGGTATAGCATACTCGCCCAGTCGTTGCTCTCCGTACCGCCCGCGCCCGGATGAATGCTGACGATAGCGTTTTTATCGTCGTTTTCGCCGCTAAGCATCATAGAAATTTCTAAATTTATGATCTTGCCCTCTAGTGCGTCCGCCTCGGCAAAAAGCGAGTTTATCGTCTCCTCGTCGTTTTCAGAGTTTGCCAGCTCATATAGGCCTTTTGCGTCGTCTACGGCATTCTTGGCGTTTAGAAATTTATTTAAGATATTTGAAATTTTAGTTTTTTCCTTGCCGATGGCGCCTGCTTTTGCGATGTCCTGCCAGAGATTTTGATCGTTTTCAAGCTCCTCGATCTCTTTTAGGCGCGCTTTAATGTTCTCCGGTTTTACGACGCCTGCAATATTTTCGACTTTAGTATTTAGGGTTTTTAAAAGTTCCGTGTATTCGTAATTATCCAAAATTTAAGACCTTTTTATGCTTTTGGCGTGATTATAACATATTTTGGATTAAGGTTGTTTATAAAATTTTATTTAAGGCGGGCATTATGAAGCATTTATCTATTAGGGATATCAAAACCTGCTTGATATTGCCATGATTAATCAGTTTAAGCTCCATCGAGAGATCGGGCAAGGGGTCGTTTAGTAGCAGTTTTAGCTTTGCTTCTTCTAGCTTCAACTTTTTGCAATCGGCTTTTCTGTCTTCAAGCATAGACACCACTAGTCTTAGCTTTTCTTTTGTCATTTCGCTTTGCACGAAAGCACCTTATATACGATGATAGAACATAAAAAAGCTGCGATAGAGCAGGCAAAATACGCCCAAATTTCTCCGATAGTTTTTTCAAGAAGCGCGTGCAGTCCTAGCAAAAAGAAAACCAAGCCTATAATGCAAATCACGCCCGTAATTATATTTAATAAAACCGAGTTGGCGCTCTTTAAAAAAGAGCGCCTGATATCGCTAGCTTGAGCGTCTACGAGCTCTACTACCGAAACTATAAATTCAGATATGCCGGCCATTATTTTTTCAGCAACCAAGCGAGCAAAAATCCGACGCCAGTAGCGATAGCGATGCTTTTTATCGGATCTTGTTTTATCGTGTCATTTACGCTTTCTATGCCGTCTTTGCCTTTGAGCCTTAGATCATCTATATATTTTTTGATCTCATTGCTGTTTAGCTGATCTAGAATTTTATCTTTAGCAGACTCCGCACGCTCTGCGCCTATATTTTTGATAGACTTCATAATCTCTTTAAAATCCGCTTTTAAAGAGTCGATATCCTTTTTCAAAGAATCTAAATTTGTCTCTTGAGTAGCCATTTTCGCTCCTTTTGAAGTTTATTTTAGAGCTAAAGCTCGTGGTAGATTTTAGTACTTATTGATTAACGCTCGCTAAATAGACCGCCCTTTCGCGCTTAATTTATACCTTTAATATTTTTTGATATAATTGTCAGCCTTAATATTTTATATTGAAAAGAGAGAACAATGCAGATCATTAGAAGCGTAGAGGAGCTAAAAAGCTTCAGAGCATCAGCAAGCGGCAGCGTGGGCTTCGTGCCTACGATGGGGGCTTTGCACGCGGGGCATGCAAGCCTCATAAAAAGAGCGCGGAACGAAAACGACATCGTAATCGTCTCCGCATTCCTCAATCCGGCGCAGTTTTTGCCCGGCGAGGATCTAAACAGCTACCCAAAAAACGAAGCGGGCGATATTAAAATTTGCGAAAGCCTCGATGTGAACGCGCTTTTTATCCCGACCGCGGATGAAATTTACGGCACGGAGGAGCCAGCGATCATAGCGCCTAAGCCGATAAGTGAAATTTTAGAAGGCAAAACGCGCCCCGGGCACTTCGACGGCGTACTTAAAGTGCTAAATAAGCTTTTTAATCTAACTCGTCCTAGCAACGTTTATATGGGCAAAAAGGACACCCAGCAGCTTTTCATCGTGCAGAAGATGGTAAAGAGCTTTTTTATGCCTATAAATATCATCCCTTGTGAGATCGTGCGCGAAAGCGATGGGCTCGCGCTTAGCTCGCGCAACGCCTATTTGGATGAGGAGGGAAAGCTTATGGCGCTTAAGCTTTCGCGCTCCTTGCTAAATGCCAGCTCGCTTATTAAAAAAGGCGAGATCAGCCTAAATATCATCCGCGAAAAGATGCTTAGCGTGCTTGAGCCGCTGGCGGTCGATTACATAGCGTTCGTGGATTATAAATTTAATGAAATTTCGCAGATCAAGCAAGGCGATACGATAATCCTGCTTGCCGCAAAGGTTGGCACAACCCGCCTGATCGATAATATCTGGCTGTAAAATGGCAAAACTCCATCTCGTTTCTCTAGGCTGCAATAAGAATTTAGTTGACTCCGAGATCATGCTCGGGCGTCTGCAAAACTACGAGCTCACAGATGAGCCTGCTAGCGCGGACGTGATGATCGTAAATACCTGCGGCTTCATAGCAAGTGCCAAGCAGGAGAGTATCCGCGCGATTTTGAAGCTTAGCGAGCAGAAAAAAAGCGGCGCGCTGCTGGTCGTCACGGGCTGTCTGATGCAGCGCTACAAAGACGAGCTCATGCGCGAGCTGCCCGAGGTCGATATTTTCAGCGGCGTTGGCGACTACGATAAAATCGATGAGATGATTTTAAAAAAGCAGAATTTATTCAGCCCGCAAACCTATCTGCAAAGTCCCGCGCTTACCTCTTCGCGCGTGATAACGGGCTCAAACTACCACGCTTACGTTAAAATTTCAGAGGGCTGTAATCAAAAATGCTCTTTCTGCGCCATTCCGAGCTTCAAAGGTCGCCTAAAAAGCCGCAGTATCGAGGACATCGAAGCGGAGGTACGCAGTTTGGTAGCGCGCGGATTTTACGATTTTAGCTTTATAGCGCAGGATTCCAGCAGCTTCGGTCGCGATCTAAGACGCAGTAACAAGGGCGGATCAAATTTTAAAGGCTCCGAAGGCGAGTTAAATTTTGCGGGCTTTCGCGACGGGCAGAATTCCGATAACTCAAACGGCGGCGCGGCAGATAAAATTTCCGCTCAAGGCAGGCTCACCCGCGGCAAGAGCTCTAGCGAGGAGAACGCGAGCGATGAAATAGCTGATGAGTGGGGCGCCGATTTAGTCGCGCTGATAAAACGCATCGAAAAAATAAAGGGCGTCAAGGTCGCGCGCGTGCTGTATCTTTACCCCGCCAGCACCGACGAGCGACTCATCCGCACGATCGTGGGCTCACCCGTTTTCGCAAATTACTTCGACATGCCGATTCAGCACATAAACGACAAAATGCTAAGCCTGATGAAGCGCGGCGCGAGCGCGGCGCGGATCAAAGAGCTTTTAAATTTAATGCGAAGTGCGCCGGGCGCATTTTTACGAACGGGCGTCATCGTCGGACACCCAGGCGAAACAGACGTAGAATTTGACGAGCTTTGCGACTTTTTGCAGGAGTTTAAATTTGATAGAATTTCAGCTTTTGCTTACAGCAAGGAGGAGGATACGGCGAGCTTTGCGATGTCGCAAATCCCCGCACGGACAATTAGTCGCCGTCTGAATAAAATCGAAAAAATCACGCGCGAGGCGATAGATAGCAGCATGCGCGCGCTCGTAGGCAAAAAGATACCCCTAATAATCGAAGGTGCCAGCAGCGAGGGCGAGTTTTTTTACGGCGCCAAGCCTCTTGCATGGGACAAGGACATCGACGGCGAAATTTTAATCAACGAAAGCTACGTGCAAAATCTAAAAGTAGGCGGTCTATACGAGTGCGAAATCACGGAATTTGCGGGCGATAGACTGCTTGCGCGAGTACTAAAAAGCTCGCAAGGACAATGAAAAACTCGCCCGAAATTCCAAGCAAAATTCTAGCCTTGCTGCGGGCCGGCAAAAATCTGCTTGCCTTTTCGCACGGCGTCGATAGCACGGCGCTTTTTTACCTTCTGGACGAGGCGGGCGTGAAATTTGACCTTGCGATCGTGGATTATAATGTCCGCTCGCAAAGCAAAGATGAAGTCGCCTCGGCAAGGCATTTGGCGATCAAATTTAACAAACAAATCTACGTAAAAA
>ERZ772967.2235-NODE-2235-length-12583-cov-3.043503_pt1 | contig 12583 bp, 11 predicted proteins | sample MGYA00511677_ERZ772967 | MGnify/ENA primary metagenome ERZ772967 (study PRJEB29015, sample SAMEA2737931) | human oral metagenome | biome: human oral; feature: human-associated habitat; material: dental | place: China | collected 2146 ...
GCGCCAGGGCCAGCAGGCAGACGATGTAGATCAGGACGAAGGCCGCCCCGCCGTACTGCCCCGTGATGAAGGGGAAGCGCCACACGTTGCCGAGGCCGATAGCGCACCCCGCCGACAGGAAGATGAAGCCCAGCCGGCTGCCCAGAGTTTCCCGTTTCTTGCCGTTCTCCATGACGAATACCTTCCTCTCAAGTCTGGCGTTAAGGGGGACAAAATCGGCTCCGCCGTCTTTTTGAGCCTGCGCTGCAGGGGCTCGGACGCCCTCGAAATCGGGGGGCTTTCCGGCTCCGTGCAAGGGCTCTCCCTTAACGAAAACAGAATTCCCCTATTATACAACAGGTCGGTATTTTGAAGGATGATGCGACGCTCAAGAGAAGGGTATAATACCTGATATTTTTTCTATATTTTATTTGGGAGGGGATCTCAATGGCGGAGGCGGTTAAGGCGGCGGAGCCCTTTGAGGTGACGAAGGCGACGACGATGGGGGAGATGCTGGAGCACGACATGGGCATTGCCCAGGTCCTGATGCGGAGCGGGATGCACTGCGTGGGGTGCCCCTCGTCGATAGGGGAGTCCCTCGAGGATGCCTGTGCGGTTCACGGCCTTGATGCGGATCAGGTCCTGGCCGCCATTAAAGAGTACCTCGCGGGCAGGTAGTCCGGGGACGTGGCATGAAGGAGAGGGGCGGCCGTTCGGCTGCCCCTCTCCTTATTTTTGAAGCGGTCCTACGCCCCTTCGGACGCCTTCCGGGCGAGGACGTTCTTCAGCCAGTCCCGGCCATCGACGAAGCGGGAGACGATGAAGGACGCCACGTAGTCCCCCGATGCGTTGATCATCGTGGCGGGGGGGTCCACCAGGTTGCCGATGGTGATCGCGATGGGGTAGGCCAGGGGCAGGTGGTCCGGGAAGAAGAGGGAGCACAGGACGAACTCGCCGATGTAGCCGCCTCCGGGGATGCCGGACATGGCGACGGAGGAGACCACGGACACCAGGATGACCCGGAGGAACGTGTCCACGCCGCTGAACTCCATACCAAAGACGCCGAACAGGAAGGCGATCTTCAGGGTGCAGGAGAAGCAGGAGCCGTCCATGTGCATGGTGGCCCCCAGGGGCAGGACCATCTCGGTGATGTCGCGGGAGATGCCGCTGTCGTCCGCGGCCTCCATGTTGGCCGGGATCGTGGCGATGGAGGAGCAGGTGCCGAGCGACGTGACGGCGGGCTTCAGGATGTGGCGGAACATCACCCGCGGCCCCGCCGCGCCGCCGCCGAACCAGGCCATGAGGGGAAAGGCCGTCAGGATGTAGACGAAGCACAGAGGGTAGTAGACGACGAGCGCCCGGCTGTAGTCGCCGATGAGCTGCGGTCCGTAAGTCGCCACGAGGGAGGCGAAGAACCCGAAGAAGGCGATGGGCGCGTAGTAGGTCAGGAGCTTGATGACCTTCAGCATGCACTCCGTCATGTCGGCCAGGGCCCTCGCGGTGAGGGTCGCGGGGCCGCCCGCCATGCTGACCCCGAAGCCGAAGAGGATGGAGAAGACGATGAGGGGCAGCATGGCCCGGCGGCTGAGGAGGGCGGAGAAGTCCGGGACGGTGAAGAAGTTGACGACGAGCGTGGCAAGGCTCGCCTGATCGCCCACCTCGGCGGCCTTGAGCTCCGTCCAGGGGACCGGCACGGGCGGGTAGAGCTTCATGAGGGCGATCGTGATGATGGAGGCGATGGCCCCCGTGACGACGAAGGTGGCGATGGTGACGCCCATGATCTTTCCGGCCCGCGCGCGGCTTTTCATGTTGGCGATGGCGCCCGCGACGGAGCAGAACACCAGCGGCACGACGATGCAGAACAGCAGGTTGATGAAGACGGTCCCCAGGGGTTCAAGCGCCGTGGCGCCGGGCCAGGCCCAGCCGACGGCGCACCCGGCCGCGATGGCGACCAGCATGGCGATCAAGAGCGCGTAGTTCTGAAAGACGGATTCCCTTTTCGGCATGATGACGATCTCCTTGTCCTTTTAGATTTTCGTTTTTCGGCGGACGCGAGGCCTTGCGGGCGGACTCGCCGTTTCCGACGGGCCATCGCAAAGGGCCTGGGCTGGAAAGGCCCTACTTCATGTTACCACATTATCTCGTCGGAATTCGGCGACGTAACCCTCCGCGCGAAAGTCCGTTTGCCCGGACGGCGGGGGCGCCATTTCCAGACAGGGCCAAACAGGTCAAAACAGGTCGCGGAGCAGGCTGACGAAGAAGATGGCCAACACCGTGAGCATGATGGGCTTGACCGCCCTGGCCCCGCCGTGCTCGAAGGAGCGGGCTCCCAGGTAGTTTCCGGCGAGGCCGAAGCATGCGGCAAGCAGGCCGAGGGGGAAGAGCACCCGGCCGTTGATCAAGAAGACGGTGAGGGCTGCGAGGTTGCTCGCCATGTTGATGGACTTGGCGACGCCGTTGGCCGTGTTGAGGCTCAGGTGGGCCGCCGTCGCCAGCAGGAGCAGCATGAACGTGCCGGCTCCGGGGCCGTAGAAGCCGTCGTAGGCCCCCAGGGCAAAGGCGATGGCTGCGCTGGTCAGGACGGTCCGCGCCTGGGGCAGGGGAGGACGCTGACGCACCAGTGCGCGCCCCTTCAGGACGTAGAGGGCCGTGACCGGCAGCAGGAAGAGCATCACGAACTTGAAGATGCGGTCGTTGAGAAAGAGCGCCAGGTGCGCCCCAAGGTTCGAGCCCATCAGCGAGGCCGCCACGCAGAGGCAGGCGAGCTTCCACGGGATGAAGCCGGCGCGGGCGTATCGAGCCGTCGTCAGGGCGGTGCCGATGCAGGAGCTCAACTTGTTCGTCCCGAGCGCGAAGTGGACGGGCAGCCCTGCGAACAGGTAGGCGGGCAGGGTGATCAGCCCGCCCCCGCCCGTTATGGCGTCCACGAAGCCCCCCAGAAAGATCAGCGGACAGACGATCGCCGCCTGCTGCCAGAAGGGCAGCGCCTGGTACAGATTCGGTCCCATGATGATAACCTCCCAAAAAGTGAATTTTATGCCCTATTTTACCCCTTAGCCTTCGTTCATCCATCCCCTCTGCGGGGGCGTTGCCTGATGTGCTATGATGAATTTTAGAAGGTTATCGGGCCTTGAGAGGGAGTGGACGAGATCGAACGGACGGACCTGCTGGAAAAACTGCGCGGAGGAGAGCCCCTGAACCTTCGGGAGGAGCTCCTGCTGACAATGCGGCTCAGCGTCCCCGCCATGCTGTCGTACCTCGCGACCATCGTGATGGAGTACGTCGATGCCGCGATGGTGGGGAGCCTGGGGGCCCGCGGGGCGGCTGCCGTTGGGCTGGTGTCCAGCAGCACGTGGTTGATCATCGGCCTCTGCGGGGCGGTCAGCTCCGGCTTTTCGGTGCAGGTGGCACATCGCGTTGGTGGAGGGCGCGAAGCGGAGGCACGGAGCGTGGTGCGCCGCGGCCTGGCGACGGCGCTGGCCTTCAGTTTCCTTCTGGCCGCCGTCGGGGCGGCGTTGAGCGGCTCCCTGCCACGATGGCTTGGCGGGGAGGAGGACGTCTGCAGAGATGCAGCCTCCTACTTCTTCATCTACGCCCTGGGCCTGCCCGCGCTTCAGATGAACTACATCGCGGGCGACATGCTGCAGAGCAGCGGCAACGCGCGCCTGCCGAGCACGATAAACGCCCTCATGTGCGTCCTGAACGTGGCCTTCAACGCGCTCCTGATCTTTCCCTCAAGGGTCGTGCCGCTGTGGGGCGTGGGCGTCTGGCTTCCGGGTGCGGGACTGGGCGTGACGGGGGCGGCGCTGGGGACGCTCCTTGCCGAGGTTGTCAGCGCTGCGCTGATGCTGTTCTTTCTCCTGGTGCGCTCGCCGGTGCTTCGGCTGCGGCGGGAACCGCCGGCGGGCCGGCTGAAAGAGGACCTCGTCAGGGCGCTCAAGATCGGCCTTCCCCTCGCCCTGGATGGGGTCGCGATGGGAAGCGCCTACGTCGCCTGCACCGCGATCGTGGCGCCGCTGGGCACGACCGCCATCGCGGCGAACACCTTTGCCGTCACGGCGGAGGGTTTATGCTACATGCCGGGCTATGGCATTGAGCTCGCCGCCGCGACGCTGGTGGGGCAGGCCCTGGGGGCCGGACGGGGGGAGCTGGCCAGGCGGCTGGGCTGGATGGTCGTCCTGCTGGGGATGACCGTCATGGCCCTCGGTGGCATCTTGCTCTACCTCCTGGCCCCGCAGGTGATCGGCACGATGACGACCGACCCGGAGATCCTGTCCCTGAGCGTGGAGGTGCTGCGCGTCGAGCTGCTGGCGGAGCCACTGTATGGGGCGCACATCGTCGCTGCGGGCGTCTTTCGCGGGGCGGGGGACACCCTCTTTTCCAGCCTGATGACCCTCGCCAGCATGTGGGGCGTGCGCCTTCCGCTGGCGGCGTTCCTGGCCCCCCGCAGGGGCCTTCGCGGGGTGTGGCTGGCCATGTGCGTCGAGCTCTGCGGGCGGGGAGCGATCTTCCTGGCGCGGCTGGCCGGCCCGCGCTGGCAGAGGCGGGGGCTCGCCGCTGCGGCCGCAGGGAGTGAAGGGAATGAAGGGATGCGGGACTGACGGTCGCCCGCAGAGGCCCTATTCCCTCTCCTTCCCTCGCCAGAAGACGCGCAGCGGCGTGCCGGTGAAGTCCTGAAGACGCCGCAATTCGTTGCGGACGTGGTTTTCAAAGGCCGTGTTTACGATGTCCGGTTCGTTGACGAAAAAGATGAACGTCGGCGGCTCCGTGTCGGCCTGGGAGCAGTAGTAGATGCGGAGGGAGCGGCCCTTGCGGTTCGAGGGCAGGCGGTCGAAGGCCAGCACGTCGCGCATCAGGCGGTTCAGGACGTTGGTGGGGATGCGGCGGCGGCGGGCCTCCCGCACGGCGAGGACCGTCTGGGCGATCCGCTGCATCCCGCGGCCGCTCTTGGCGGAGGTGAAGAGGATGGGCGCCCAGCTCAGGAAGGGCATGTCGTCCCGGATGCGCTTCGTCAGCCTGTCGCCGGGCCGATCCCCCGTGACCAGGTCCCACTTGTTCAGGATGAGGACCAGCCCCTTCCCCTTCTCCACGACGTGAGCAGCGATCTTCTTGTCCTGGTCCGTGCAGGGGTCCTGCGCGTCCATCAGGAGTAGCGCTACGTCGCAGCGGTCCACGGCGGCCAGGGTGCGGACGAAGGAGTAGTACTCCAGGGCGGAGTCCATGCGGCCGCGCCGGCGAAGGCCCGCGGTGTCCACGATGCGGAAACGCTGCCCCTCCAGGGTGACGGCGGTGTCCACCGGGTCCCGCGTGGTCCCCGCCACCGGGCTGACCAGCGAGCGCTCGGCGCCGGCCAGGCCGTTCAGCATGGAGGACTTGCCCACGTTGGGCTTGCCCACGATGGCGAGGCGAACCTCGTCCGTGGCCTCCTCCTGCAGCTTTTCATCGGGAAGCAGCTCCGTCAGCAGGTCCAGCAGGTCCTCGAGGTTGCGCTTGTGCAGCGCGCTGATGGGCACGACGTGCTCAAAGCCCAGTTCGTAGGCCTCGTTTGCGCTGTCGTCGTGCTTGATGTCGTCCAGCTTGTTGGCGGCTACGATGACGGGCTTGCGGCTGCGCCTCAGGAGGTGGGCCACCTCCTCGTCCGCCGCGGTGACCCCGGCCTGGCCGTCCAGCACCATGACGACGGCGTCACATTCCTCGATGGCCGCCTCCACATGGGCGCGGATGCCTGCGCTGAAGGCGGACTCCTCCCCCAGGATTCCCCCCGTGTCGATGACGTAGAACGACCGGCCGCGCCACTCCGCCTCGCCGTAGATGCGGTCCCGCGTCACGCCCGGCGCGTCGTCCACGATGGACTCCCGCCGCCCGATCAGGCGGTTGAACAGCGAGGACTTGCCGACGTTGGGCCTGCCGATGATCGCTGCGATGGCCATGCTACTTCTCGCCCTGCCAGTCCATGTACCGGCGCAGCTCGTCGTCCTTCAGTCCGTCCCCCAGGCCGATGGCCAGGCGGATTCGGGCCTGAAGCGGGGTGAGCCCCCGCGCGCTGAAGAGCCCCATCTCCAGGAGCTGTGCCGCGCTGCCCTCGAAGTTGTCCATCGGCTGGACGTATCCCATGGGGCAGCGCGTGGCCAGCACGACGGGCACCCCCTCGCGCAGGATCTTGCGCAGGAGGGGGGGCCAGGAGGAGGGGACGTCTCCGTCGCCGAAGGCGGAGATGACGAGCCCGTCCAGTTCCTCGATGCGCTTGTCCAGGATGGCCTTCAGGATGAGGTCACCGTCGCCCAGCGAGGCGCTGACGATGGCGATGTTGCGGGCCGGGACGGTGTCGATGCTCTTCGCCTGGCGGGCGCGGGGGGCGCGAAGGGGGAAGAGTCGCCCGGAGGGCTGCAGGAAGACGCCCAGCGGGGTCTCCGGAAAGGCCAGGACGCCCGCGCTGCGCGAGTTCGAGATGCTGATGACGTCGGCCGGGGCGTAGACGGCGTCTCCCATGCAGATCAGCGCGCCCTTGCCGGCGCAGAAGCCGGACAGGGCGGCGCGGACGGCCTGTCCCAGGCGCAGGGACGTCTCGCTGTTCGGCGTGTTTGCGTGGAAGATGGAGCCCGTGAAAACCAGGGGCGGGTTGAAGCCCCACACGAGGTCCGCGAAGTAGGCCAGCTCCGACATGCCCTGGACGTCGCAGGTGACGACGACCCCCCTTGCGCCCTCGTCGTTGACGTAGCCCGCCGCCATGTGCATGATGTCGCTGCACATCCGCAGGCTGCAGTTGGAGATGGGCTGGGAGCTCCACTCCTGAAACGACGTGAGGTCCTTCAGGTCGTCGGGCAGGAGGGCCGCCAGCTCCGCGTTTGAGAGGAGCGTCTCCTGCCGCTGTTCCTTGTCCTTCTCGGCCTCGGAACGGTGAACGATCCTGCCCCCGGCGAGGAGCACGACGATCTTGTCTCTGTTCTCCATAAGCGATACCTTCCTGTCTCTGCGGGATGGCCCGGCGTCAGTACCCCAGGCCCTCCCCTGCGATAATGACGTGAACGGCGCGTCCGCGGGGCGGCGCCTCCAGGATCAGCATGGCGCGGCAGGCCCGCGAGGGGGCGCGGCAGTCGACGCAGCGCCCCGCTTTGGTGCAGGGCGTCTCCTCCCCCAGCCGCAGGGCGTTGGGGATCACGGCGGACCGGGCCCGGCGGATGCCGTCCTCCAGGGTGGAGGCCAGTTTGTTGAGGCCGATGACGAAGATCAGCTCCCCGCGCCCCCAGGCCATCGCGGCCACCCGGTTCCCCATGCCGTCGATGCTGATGATCTCTCCGGCCTGCGTGAGCGCGTTGGCGCTCGTGAGGAAGAAGTCCGCGGCGTTCTCGTCCAGCCGCGCCTGAGCGCGCTCCTGAGAGGACATGTCGCCCCAGTGCTGGATCACCCGGCAGCCTCGCGCCCGAAGCGCCTCCATGGCACCGACCTCACGGACGGTCACGGAGCCGGGGACCCCGACGCTGGCTCCGGCGGGGATCAGGTCCAGAACGGCCTTCAACGCCTGCTCCTTCGTCGGGGCGTAGAGGGCGTCGAAGCCCCTCTTCTTGAGCTCGCCCACGACGGCCCCTCCGACCGCCGAACCGGCGCGCGCCAGCGCCGCAGAAAATGCGTCCTTCATAAGCAGTCCCTCCTGAGTTCTTCGTTGGGCCGACGGGGAGCCTACGAGCGCCCTCCCGCTCCCGTCCTGCTGGGGCCGAGCTGTTCCTCGACCTCGCCGCGCAGGGTCTCGATGGTCGGGTCCCCCGGACACGTCTTCCGGGCGTCGTCCAGGACCTTGAGGGCCCTGTCCGGCTCCCCCCTGTTCCGCCATGCGTCCGCCAGTCCCAGCCACGGACGCGGGTCGTCGCTCCGGATCTCAAGGGCCTGAGAGAAATAGGAGGTGGCCTCGTCGTAGCGCTTCAGGTTCAGGGCCACCGTCCCGACCTCGATGCGCTTCTCGTAGGCGGGGCGAAGGTCCTGCTTCGACTCCGTGGACGCCTTGATGGCCTCCAGCATACGTCGCATCGCCGTGTCCGCCTCCTCCGAGGAAGGGCGGAGGTCCAGGGCGACGCGGTAGGCGCGGAGGGCGTCCTGCGCCTTCCCCTGCCTCTCCAGGAGCTGTCCCAGAAGGATGTAGACGTCGTAGTCGTTCGGGGCGTACCGGGTCGATTGCAGCAGGTGCGCTACGGCGCCGTCCGCGTCGTCCAGGGCCGCGCGGACGGCCGCCTTCTCGTAGAGCGCCCGCGCCCGCCCCGCCGTGTCGTCCTGGGAGAGGACCTGAAGGCAGCGCTCCAGGGCCAGGTCCGCCGTCTGAAAGCGCCCGGCCCCTATGGCGGACCGCGCGAGCCCCATCAAGAGGGTGGGGGAATCGGGGAACTTCAGGTGGGCGTCCTCGTAGGCGTCGATGGCCGCCTCGTACCGCTCCTCGCGGTAGAGCCGCTCCGCCCTGTCGCTCAGCCAGTCGTAGGAGGTGCTTCGGACGTATCGGACGGTTCCGTAGGCGATGAGCGCGACCAGCAGGAGCGCGGTGCAGAGGACGGCCCGGCGCCTCGTGCTCCGTCTGCGCCCGCTCTCCTGCCCGCGGAGCTCCTCCGCGCGGTCCCGGCGCATCTGGATGACCTGGTGCAGCCTTTTGGAGAAGAGCAGGTCGCGCTCCAGCTCCTCGTCCGACAGTTCCTCCTCGTCGGGGCTCCAGTCGACGGGACGGGAGATCGCGTGGGACGGGACCTCCGTTTCCTCTCTGCGGGGCTCCTCGGGTGCGGGGCCGTCCTCGCCTTCCCCCTCTTCCCCGGCGTCTTGAGGTTCGGGGATGCTCTCCTCTTTCGGGGCGGCCCCTTCCTCCGGCTCGGAGGGATCGGGAACCTCCCGGGGAGTGGGGAGGGGCTCCCCCTCGGGCGGCGCGTCCGGCGCCGCGCCCTGGACGGCGTTCAGATTCAACGCGGCGACGGACTCCAGGTCCATGGGCGTCGTGCCCAGGGGGGACCTTTCCGCCGGTGGGACGCTCCCCTCCTGGTCCGGCACACCCGGCGCGGGGCGCCGCGAGGGCGGCGTCGGCCACCGGAGGGGTGCCCGCTGCCGCTCGGAGGGAGCTTCTGGGGTTGAGGCTTCCACGTCCTCCGCCTGAGGCGTGGGTTCGGCAGGTCGTTTGGGGAAGTCGGCATCGGGGCGCGCCGCGCTGTCGGCGCCCCCGGACCCCGCTGTGGGGGGCGCCAAAAGGAACCCCTGCGCCCCCTCGTCGGAGGCCGCGTCATTCAATGCGTTTGTGCCGTTCAGCCAATCCGTCAGATCCTGTTTCACCGCGCTCACCTCACAGGTCAGTTTATCAGCATTTTTGCGAGTTGGCAACGCCTCTGCCCGCTTGAAGCCCCCGTGGCGTCACGGCCCCCCGGCCGCGCTCCGCGGTCCGCCCCGCGCCTGCGGCGCCGGGCACTTCAGGCCTTTCTATGTAGGGAGAAAAGCAGGCCAGCGTGTTATAATTTCAAGTCAAACAGGCCGTATGGGCGGCGACCGGCCGGAGGGATTGGGATACGAGACGTCGGCGCCGGGGAGGGAAGACGTGTGGCGGAGTCATCGATTTTTCGGCGCGTCGTGCTGGTGCGCCACGGGCAGACGGAGTGGAACGAGGCGCGGCGCTTCCAGGGAAAGACGGACATATCGCTGAGCGACGTCGGCCGCCGGCAGGCTCAGGCCCTGGCGGAGCGCCTCTCGTCCTGGCGTGCGGAGGCCGTCTACTCGAGCCCCCTCTCCAGGGCCCTCGATACCGCCCGGGCCGTGGCGGAACGCCACGGGCTTGTCCCCGCCGTGCTGGAGGAGCTTTCGATCCCCGGTCTGAAGGAGGAGCGTCGGGAGGATTTCGCACGCTGGCGGGAGGACCCCTTCTTCAACCCGCCGCCCGGCGCGGAGGGATGGGAGGACATACGCCTCCGGCTCGAGCGGGCCGTGGGTAAGATCCTGGCCGGGTCGGAGACGCGGATCGTCGTCGTGTCCCACGGCGGGGTGATGCGGGCGCTCTATGCGGTGCTGGTGGGCTTCGACCCGCACCGCGTGTGGAACATGGACGTGACGAACTGCGCCATGACCGGCGTGGAGCTTCGGAACGGCAGGGCCTGCATCCGCTTTGCCAACGACGACCTGCACGTCCGCGGCGGCCGCGCGGGCCGGACCCTGCCGGTGTGGGACGAGGCCGGCAGCCTGGTGTGAGCGATGCGAAAACCCGAAACGGCTGAAAAGAGCTCAAGGTCCCTGTCCCCTGAGAGGGAACGGGAGCTGTGGTGTCTCTGCCGCGGGGGGGATGCGGCGGCGCGGGGGGAACTGATCGTCGCCTACCGCCCGCTGGTCTTCTGGATCGCGGGGCGGCTCCGGGCGTCTCCGTCCCTCAAGCAGGACCTCGTCCAGGAGGGGATGCTGGCCCTGATCCGCGCGGTGGACCGCTTCGACCCCGGGCGGGAGCTGCGCTTCTCCACCTACGCCTACCACCGGATTCACGGCCAGATGGTCAACCTGCTGGAGCGCTCGGAGCGGCGCGCCCCCATTCCGGTGCCGGACGAATGGCTCACGGCGGCCCAGCCGGAGGAGGACGACAGGCAGGACTGGCTGGACGTCGCGGACAGCATCGCCCGGCTCCAGGGTCGCGAGGCGGAGGTGGTGTCCGCGCTCTTCTTTGATGGCAAGGAGCCCCGCGATGTCGCGGCGGAGCAGCGGATGGACATCAGCCACGTCTATCGCCTGCGCCGGACGGCGGTGGCGAGGATTCGGGCGTGGCTTGGGCTGGACGGCCATGCCATAAAAGAGGCGGGGGACGGGATAAGATAACAGCGGCCTTTGACGGGAGTTCGCGGGGAGGTGCGGGATGGTCCAGGGTGGTATGGACAGGCGCATAGCCGGCATCATTCGATGGCTGGAACGGTTTCAGAGCTCCTACCGTTCCGGGGCCATCGAGAGTGCCCTGATGGATGCGGAGTGTGCCAGGGCGGACCTGGAGGACCTTCGATCCGACGTGTGGCGGAGCGTGGGGGCGGTTCGGCCGAGCCGCGTCCGCCGAGCGGTCGGAGGCTGGCTGTCCTCGCTGGTGCTCCTGGCCGTGCTGGCCGTCCCGTCCCCCCTGTCGCGGGAGGAGGGGCTGCCCCCTCGCCGCGAGGTCCGGGCCGCGGTGCAGGAGCCTGAGCGGAGGGTCGAAACGCCCCCTCCGGCCCCGGCCGAAGCTGCCCCCGCCCCTGCGACATCCCACGCGGTCAGGGCCGGGAAGCGGCCCGCCTCCGGCAGGAGGACGCGGGCGGCCACGGCAGCGCCGAAGCCAGAGGGGGCTGCCGTGGTGCGCCCCGCCCCTCGGGACGGGGACGCGGTGCCCTACGACAAGATGTTCCTGCTGCTTCAGACGGGAGCCAGGGCCCTGCGGAACGAGGGGCCGGCGATCCGAATCGACAAAGCGCGATGAGGACGGCTGAAGGCGGCTGTGCCAGGCTTTTTGATATCGCAACGTTTTAGAGATGTCTAAAATATTGAAAGGTTTTGAGGGAACTCTGAAAGGAAGTGGAAGACCTTTGAGCTGCACTTTGATGAGGGGCTCCGCGGGAGGGCGTCCCGGATCGGCATGGAGCTTCCTGGCGGTGGCTCTGGCGATGGTGTTCTTATGCCTGCCTGCGAAGGCGGAGGCCGTGTCCGTCGCGAGGGTGAGCGTATCGGGGAACAGCCAGGTCACGTCGGACTACATCCTGGGCGTCGTCTCGACGAAGGCAGGGCAGACGCTGGATCGGGACGTGCTGCAGAAGGACATTGAGGCGATCTACAACCAGGGCTTTTTCTCCTTCGTGGACGCAGACCTCGCGCCGGAGCAGGACGGGGTTGCCGTGACCTTCTCCGTCAGGGAGAACCCGATCGTGGAGTCCATCGTCTTCGAGGGCAACACCGTCTACACGAGCGAGCAGCTGATGAAGGAGGTCTTCTCCCAGGTCGGGACGGTCTTCAACCGCGTCTTCTTCCGCAACGACCTGGATCGGATCCAAAACCGCTACCACACGGACGGCTACGTCATGGTGCGGGTGTCGGACGTGCAGGTGCAGGGCGGCGACATCCGCGTCAAGATCCTGGAACCCAGGGTGGGGGACGTCATCATCCAGGGCAACACCCGAACGAGGACGCGGGTGATCCGGAGGGAGATCAAGCTGAAGGAGGGGGACCTCTTCAACGTCGTCCACTTCCGTCACCAGCTCGGGAAGCTGCAGGCTCTGGGCTACTTCGAGGACGTCAACGTGGGCTTCGACAGCCCGGATAACCAGGACGACGTGGTGGACCTCATCCTGACCGTGAAGGAGAAGCGCACGGCCTCCGTGGGGGTGAACCTGGCCTACGGCAGCGAGAGCGGCTTGAGCGGCGGCCTGACCTACGGGGACACCAACCTGTTCGGTAAGGGCCTCAACTTCGAGATCGGCTTCGACGAGGGCGACGAGGCCAGCTACTGGCTGTCGCTGTCCAGCCCCTATATGGACTCCGAAACCTGGGCGTGGCGCGCGGGGGGGGGCTACCGCACCTACGACGACCGCTATTACTACCGTCAGGGAGAGCGCCAGTTCGAGTTCGACGAGAAGAACACCCAGTTCTACGCAGGGAT